>Ga0256406_1000241_pt1 | contig 105483 bp, 81 predicted proteins | sample RumenRJG_03DNA_FD_185986 | JGI IMG/M metagenome (GOLD analysis project Ga0256406, IMG submission 185986) | Bovine rumen microbial communities from Lethbridge, Alberta, Canada - RJG_03 | ecosystem: Host-associated > Mammals > Digestive system > Stomach > Rumen | place: Canada: Alberta...
TAATTGTGTTTCTTCCGCAAAAAGATTGATCTGCATTTCATTTCAACCGCCTTTATTATAGTATCTTTATTATACCATAATCTGACGATTTTTTCAACAATTTTTTATGAATTTTTAGAGGTTACCTAAAATATATTCGGGAGGTGCTTCACAATGAATACATATACAACATCCAAAATTGCCAAAAGGATATTTATGGTATTCGGGTGAGGAGGTTACACAATGAAAACATTTATTACGTTGTTAAAAACAGAGTTAAAATTATCCGTAAGGGGAATGGATATGGTTATTTTTGCAATTTGTCTGCCGGTTGTGGTTATGGTTGTTTTGGGAATTGTGTATGGTAACAATACCGATAGCTTAGCTGCTTCTTTCCCGTCTGTTTCTGCGATAGTAATATGCGCAGGCGGAGTTATGGGGCTTCCGTAGGTTATTTCCGGTTATCGACAGAATAAAATATTAAAAAGATTCAGGGTAACGCCTGTCAGTCCGGCATTGCTGCTGTTTGTGCAGGTAATGATATATGCGGTTTATTCTGTTGTATCGTTGATATTGGTATTTTTAACAGCAAATATCTTTTTTGGATTTCATCTGCCGGGGTCGTGGCTTAAATTTATCGGGGCCTTTGTGTTGGTGATGATTTCTATGTTTAGTATAGGTACACTTGTGGGCGGTGTGTCACCAAATACAAAATTTGCAAGTATAATAGCAAGCATTTTGTATTTCCCTATGCTGATATTCTCGGGGGCAACGCTTCCTTATGAGATAATGCCACCGTCACTTCAAAGAATAGCTGATGTAATGCCGTTGACGCAGGGAATAAAAATATTAAAAGCGGCAGCTCTTGATAAATCGACTGACGATCTCGTTATATCTCTAATCATTATATCCTCTGTTGCAATCGTATGTACTGTGCTGTCTGTAAGGTTTTTCAGATGGGAATAGAAAATATATAAATTGATACTCATTTTGTGCAAAAAAGTCGCCGCAAGCAATATGACGCTTGCGGCGACTTGGCACTGACGCACAATTTTAATACAATCAAATAAGCGGCGTATCCGGTTTTTGGGAAAAGGTACACTGTTAATTGTTATATTCTTATTAGTCAAAATTGCTGATTATATTACGTTTGTTTAACGAAATAAAAATTCCAAAAATTACAGCTTGATTTTTTGAATAAAATAGTGTAGTATAGTAAGCGTGGTTGACATAACAACAAATTATCGTAAACCACACGATGAATTAATATGATATTCGGATTTCAAATCCGGGAAAGTGAGGACACAATATGAATTCTATCAAAAGAATTGTCACAGGTATTCTGACATCGGCATTCGTAATGGCTCCGGTATCAGGCTTATCTGCAAAGGCGATGGTATTGCCTGAGGACGTGGCAGGAACAAGATATTCCGAGCCTGTTCAAATTTTGGCGGCTTTGAAAATCATGATCGGAGATGACGATGGTGCATTCAGACTTGAGGATAACCTTAAGCGTTCGGAGGTTGCTAAAATGGCTATCCATGCAATGGGTCTTGAAGAGGTTGCCGAATCGACAAAGGGTGAAGCAAAATTCCCCGATGTATCTGTTGACCATTGGGCAAACGGATATATAAACCTTGCAACCTCGCAGGGCTTGATTATAGGTGATGACACGGGCAACTTCAGACCTGATGATTCAATCACCTATGCCGAAACAATGGCAATCTTTGTCAGAGCCTTGGGATATGAGGTAATGGCAGAGGATAAGGGTGGCTATCCTAACGGTCACGTTGCCGTAGGCGGCAGCATCGGACTGACTAAGGGTGTTCAGGGCTCAACCAATCAGCCTATTACAAGAGGAAACGTTGCCGTTATGGCAAATAACTCTCTTACCATAGGGCTTATGGAAAAGAAGGGCTTCGGCACAAATACTTCTTATGAAGTAACAGATAAAACCCTTCTTAAGGATAAGCTTAAGGTTGATAAGCTTACAGGACAGATAAACGCAATACCCGCAACAAGTCTTGAAGGCGATTCAAATCTCAATAAGGGAGAAATCAAAATAGATGATACAGTGTATCTGACTGCATATAATATGAACAATCTGTTCGGTTATAAGGTAACCTACTATGTAAAGGATAATGAAGCCGGCGAAGCAACGGTTATCCTTGCAATGCCGCAGAAGGATCAGAATTCAACAGTTGAGATAACTGCCGAGCTGTTTGAAGGTATAACCGAAAAGAACGGCAAAAAGGCTATTGAATATTTTGAAACAAAGGATTCGGCAAAGACAACCGTTGTAGCTTTGGAAAATGAAGCAAAGCTTATATACAACGGTAAGGTTGCAGAACTCACTGATGAGCTGTTAAGCCTTGAGGATAAGGCAGGAAGAATCAGCCTTCTTGATACTGACAGAAACGGCGTTTATGATATCGCCTTTGTGACAACCTATTATAATATAGTTGTGGAAGAGGTTACGGCAACAGGCAAGGTTGTTGACAAATATGGTTCAAAAACACTTAAGCTTGGCGATGACGAGGATATCAGCTACAGAATTGTCAAGGGTCTGCAGGAAATCACCATAAAGGATTTAAAGGAATTTGATGTACTTTCGGTTGCGGAAAGTATAGACGGTGAGCTTCTCGATATAGCTGTTTCCGGAGAAACAGTAACAGGTAAAATCAGCGGTAAGGACTCCGAAGGCTTTTATATCGGAGGTAAGCATTACAAGGTGGCAAAGAATTATACTGAAACACTTTCAATAGGAACAGAGGGTATATTCTATCTTGATATAGAGGGTAAAATTGCAGCTGTAGATTCACAGTATGTTTCAAGTGATAATTACGGCTATCTTATAAGAGCATATGCATCGACAGAAACAGAAAAGGCAACCTTCCGCATCTTTACCAAGGAGGGCGAGGATAAGGTATTTACAGCAAATGAAAAAATCAGATTTAACGGAACCTCAGGTCAGAAGGCGGTTGACGTTGTGAATAACTTCCTGAGCGGCGGTTCAACAGTTAAGCAGCTTATAACCTATACAACAAACTCAGAGGGTAAGCTGACAGAAATATACACCTCAACCGACAACACAGAAACAGGAGAAGCAAAGCTTGGAAAGTTCACTCTTGACTATGTAATGAAGGACGCTGTTTATAACGGAAAGCTTAATACTCTCGGCTCTGTAAGATTAACAAAGGATACAAAAATCTTTGACATTCAGAACGATGTTGAGGATTACAGTATGGCAACCCTTGATATGTTTGAGGACAAGCAGAAGTATAATGTAATGATTTTTGACACAACAGAGGAATTTGTAGCTAAGGCTGTGGTTGTAACCAATGCCGAGTTCCAGACAAACGCAGAGGCATCAATCGCAGTAGTATCAAAGATTGCATCAGCTACAAACGACAGTGACGAAATAACCGATAAGCTGTATGCATTTATTGAAGGCAAGGAAACAGAAATTCTTGCCGAGAATGCAGGTATCCTTTTTAAGGGTGACGAAAACAAATCACTTGAAACAGGTGATATAATTCAGTACAAGACAAATGACAAAGGAGAAATCGTTAAGATAAGAGTATTGTTTGATATCAGTGCAAAGACAACAGAATTTAACGAAAAGCCGGTTGAGGATCTTGAAATCCTTTACGGTAAGGTTAATAAGAAGTTTGCCGGTTCGATTAACGTAACGGTTAATGACGGTTCGGTAAGAAATGTTCAGCTTCCGTCAGACGTGGTGGTTTACAGCGTTGATTCAACAAAAACAAAGAATAACGTTACAGTAGCAACAACCGGCGATATTCAGGCATATGACGCTGATGAGGGCAACAGAGTGTTTATCAGATTCTATGATGATATTGTTAAGGAAGTTGTTATTATAAAATAATTATCGCTGCCAAAACCTAATATCTTCTCTATACAATTTCCCGACAGCAGACTGCCGAGGCAGACTGCAAAGCCGCTCCGCCGATTCGGTGGGGCGGTTTTAACATTCGGGATATTTCAGCTTTTTTGCTTGACCGTTTATTAACAAAATATTTACGGTTTTAATATTGACTTTTTTTCATTATGGCCTATAATATAAGGTAATGAAAAGTCAATAAAAAAAATGAATATTCATTTCCGGAGGATAAATATGATTTACACAAAGCAATGCTCATCATTGGATAAAATATTGCCGTTGACAGAGTGCGGTGCCGGCTCAATAGGCAGCTTATCGACCCTGCAGGGGGAGCAGCTGTCCTATCAGATAGCGTTTAAAACCGACTCAAAATGTCCTTTGACCGTTACGATTGAAAGCGTAATAAAGGAAAAAATCAAGCCCTATCTTATAGGCACTGTACCGGTAATGATGCCCACCTATCCGCAGGCATTTGAAGACGATAATTATATATCCCATGAACCAGGGATTTTTCCCGACCCTATGTATCCGCTTACAAAGGACACAGTAATGTCAAACAGCTGGTATCAGGCTCTTTGGTTTACGGTTGACTGCAGCGTTCCGAGCGGTAACTATGAAATAACGGTAACGCTTTCTGATGGTGAGAATACGGCGGTAAATCACTTTTATATTGAGGTGCTGCCCGTAAGACTTCCCGAGCAGGAGCTGATATTCACGCAATGGTTTCATGCCGACTGTATTTCTTCTCATTACAGAGTTGATGCATGGAGTGAAAAGCATTGGGAGCTTGTTGAGCGGTTTGTGAAAATGGCGGCGGATTTTGGTATTAATATGCTGCTTACGCCGATATTTACACCGCCTCTTGATACCGATGTGGGCGGCGAAAGACCTACAGTTCAGCTTGTCGGAATTGAAAAGGACGGAAATACCTACAGCTTTGATTTCTCTCTTTTAAAGCGTTGGTTTGATATGTGCCGTAAAAACGGAATAAAATATTTTGAAATGGCACACCTGTTCACTCAATGGGGCGCTGAGTTTACTCCTAAGATAATTGTAGTGGAGAACGGAGAGGAAAAACGGATATTCGGTTGGGACGTAGGGGCTTGCGATGAAAGCTATTCTGTTTTTCTGTCGCAGTTTCTTCCGGCTCTTACCGCCTTTATTGAGTCGGAGGGACTAAAGGAGGTCACATATTTCCATATTTCGGACGAACCGTATGAAAAATATCTGGAAAGCTACAGAAGAGCAAAGGAAATGGTAATGAAATATCTGGACGGCTTCACGGTTATTGATGCTCTTTCGGATTATGATTTTTATAAAAAAGGAGTTGTTGAGCATCCTGTGGTATCAATCAATCATATTGACAGCTTTATAGGAGAGGTGGATGAGCTTTGGGGCTATTATTGCTGTGGGCAGCATACAAATGTATCAAATCGTTTTATAGCTATGCCGTCATACCGCAACAGGTCAATTGCACCCCAGCTGTTTAAATATAACATAAAAGGCTTTTTACAGTGGGGCTACAATTTCTATTACACCCAATATTCAAAGCGTCAGGTAAATCCCTTTACAGAAAACGATGCCGATATGGCATTTGCGGCAGGCGATTCATTTTCGGTGTATCCTGCGCCGGACGGACCTATTCCTGCCATCGGACTTGCGGTATTCCGTGAGGCTTTGCAGGATTTGAGAGCCTTCAGACTGCTTGAAGGATATATCGGACATGAGAATACAGTTGCTTTGCTTGAGGATGTTTTGGGAACAGTCAGGTTTGACAAGTGTGCCGATTCCTCGGGGCTTATATTGAAAATGAGACAGAAAGTAAATGATGCAATCAAGAAGCATATAAGTTAATGCACATAATATTTCATCACTGTGTTGAACTCAGTATATGGAGGGCTTTATGGAAACACGTTTGGCAATAATCGGAATAATTATTGAAAATCCCGAAGTGGTTGAAGCACTGAATGCCGTTCTTTACAGATGGCGTCAGCTACAAACGACAGTGACGAAATAACCGATAAGCTGTATGCATTTATTGACGGCAAGGAAACAGAAATTCTTGCCGAGAATGCAGGTATCCTTGTTAAGGGTGACGAAAACAAATCACTTGAAACAGGTGATATAATTCAGTACAAGACAAATGACAAGGGAGAAATCGTTAAGATAAGAGTATTGTTTGATATCAGTGCAAAGACAACAGAATTTAACGAAAAGCCGGTTGAGGATCTTGAAATCCTTTACGGTAAGGTTAATAAGAAGTTTGCCGGTTCGATTAACGTAACGGTTAATGACGGTTCGGTAAGAAATGTTCAGCTTCCGTCAGACGTGGTGGTTTACAGCGTTGATTCAACAAAAACAAAGAATAACGTTACAGTAGCAACAACCGGCGATATTCAGGCATATGACGCTGATGAGGGCAACAGAGTGTTTATCAGATTCTATGATGATATTGTTAAGGAAGTTGTTATTATAAAATAATTATCGCTGCCAAAACCTAATATCTTCTCTATACAATTTCCCGACAGCAGACTGCCGAGGCAGACTGCAAAGCCGCTCCGCCGATTCGGTGGGGCGGTTTTAACATTCGGGATATTTCTTTTTTTGCTTAACGGTTTATCAAAAAAATATTTATTGCCATAAATTTACCAAAAACCTATTTACAAATCAAAAATTTTTTGGTATAATAAGTTATAATGCTGAATGAGGAGGGTTTATAATGAATATCGCATTTATCGCACATGACATGAAAAAGGAACTGATGGTTCAGTTTTGTATTGCATATAAGGGTATTCTTGAAAAACATAATCTTTATGCTACCGATACTACGGGTAAAATGATAGTTGAAAATACCGGTATGAATGTATACAGATTTTTGCCGGGGCACCAGGGCGGTGATCAGCAAATCGGTGCAAGGGTTGCATATAACGAAATTGACCTTGTATTCTTTTTCAGGGATCCAAACACCAAAGAAGCCCATGAGCCGGATGTAATGAATCTTTTAAGGTTATGTGATATGCATAATATACCTATTGCTACAAATATCGCAACGGCTGAAGTTCTTATTCATGGTCTGGAACGCGGCGACCTTGAATGGAGAGATATTCTTAATCCGAAGAATTAGACCGTTTGTATCGTTGGTTGAGGCACAGAGAAATTTGTATCTGTGTCTTTTGGCGTTGATGTGCCGAATCAGTTTCAGTCGGGGAAGGTTACTGTAAAGCAGGTGCCTTTACCCAATTCCGATTCGACATAAATTTCCGCATTGTTTGACTGAGCTATGTGCTTGACAATGGAAAGGCCGAGACCTGTTCCGTTTACCTTTTTTGAATGGCTTTTATCGACGCGGAAAAATCTTTCGTAAATTCTGCCGAGGGCATCCTTGGGTATTCCTATTCCCGTATCCCTTACGGTTATTGTTTTATCTGAAATCAATATTTCAATCGAGCCGTTCTGCTTGTTGTATTTTATGGCATTATCGCATAAATTATAAAGCATTTCGGTTATTTGTGAGGGATTGGCGTAAATTTCGGTATCTCCGCTTACAGAGATTTGTATATTTTTTTCGGAAGCTCTGTCGGAAAGCATATCAAAAATTTCATGTACAATTCCTGCAAGAGTGAATTTTTGCTTTTCATATGTAACAGCTCCCTCATCGAGCCTTGAAAGCTTGATTATGTCATCAATCAGAACAATCAGCCGAGAGCTTTCCTTTTCGATTCTCTTGGCAAAACCGGTTATATCCTCTGGTCGGGCGATGCCGCCGGCGATAATCTGGGCGAAGCCATGTATTGATGTCAGCGGTGTTTTCAGCTCATGAGATACGTTTGCGGTAAATTCCCTTCTGATCATCTCGGTTTCCGCTTTGTCGGTTATGTCTATAAGCAGGACAATAACTCCGCTTATTTCATCCTGCTCATACGTGGGCGAGCAAAATGCCTGGTAAAGGCTTTTGCCGATTTTAACGGTTATGTCGTTCTTTTTCCCGTTAAGCGCCTTTGTTACCGCAGCCCTCAGAGACTCTATATCTGTCAGAGTATCAAAATATCTGTGCTTATAGGTATATTCACCGGCCTTGAAAAGCTTTACCGAATAATCATTAAGAGAAAGAATATTCTTATCCCTGTCAAGAATTATAAGTCCCTCGTTGATATTGTCTGTAATTATTTCAAGACGTGTTTTCTGTGAGCGGATTTTTTCCATCTGTCTTTGAATTTCCTCGTTTTGCCTTGCAATTCGTGCAATAAAGGGCTTTATTTCTTCATAAACGTTTTCAATGCTTTTATCGTCTACGGTATAAAAATCCTCAATCGGCTTGATAATGTTTTCGGTAAGCTGCCGGGCTGTCATCACTGAAAAAATGCATATAAGCACCGCAATGAAAATTACTGCCGCAAGAACGGTCAGCAAAAAAGACATAACTGTTTTTGACGAGGTGACCGAGCTGAAAAGCATTGAGTTTGCGAGCTTTTTTTCATAATAATAAAAGGTTTTTGCAGAGGAAAGAGAAAAATACCTTGAGCTGCCCTCCGGCCTGCCTGCGGCGGAGATTTCGGTCTGCCTGCTGTCGGCTTTGGGGTCTTTATCCGTATCTGTACCGCTGTCGAACAAAACCTTTCCGTTTTCGTCCGTCAGCATAATGCGGCGTCCGGGGGAGATGGTTATATTTTGCAGGGCGGAAACGGGATTTTCGGACATATCAAGAAATTGGCAAATTGTATCGGCCTCGTTTTTAAGCTCCTCCTCAAGTCTGCTTGTGTACAGCGAATATCCACAGGATACCGCCATTGCCGCTGTAAGAACAAGCGTAAGCATTGAGAGAAAACACATTCTTATAAATATTTTCCTGTACATCTTTTCATCGTCCGTTTCTTTTATTTGTTTGATTTTATTCAAGTATATATTATCACAAATTTCGGGATATTTCAATATTTTGCTGAGTTTTTGAATAATATATGATGAGTTATTAACGCAAAAATACAAAAATTGTTCTTCAGCCGAAAAAAATATTGTATAAATAGGATTTTTTTTAAAAAAACAGTTGATAAATTTGTAATAAAAAGGTATAATAGTATATTATAACTATGGGACTGTCTTGTATTCAGCGGCAGTAACGGTTTGATTACCGTACAAAAAAACAGATTGGAGAAAAGGTATGGATAATAAAAAATTAGCGGAGCTTTTATTTCCCGACATTACGGAAACACCCGAATATTATGCTTCAAAATATCCCCGGAGAAATTTGCCGGAGGGAGCGCAGGTGACAAGGTTTGCACCAAGTCCCACAGGCTTTTTGCATATCGGCGGACTTTTTGCGGCATTTGTTTCTGAAAGAGCCGCACATACAACCGGCGGAGTTTTTTATCTGCGAATTGAGGATACCGACAAAAAACGTGAGGTTGAAAACGGTGTTTCGGGAATAGTTAAGGGTATTCAGGATTTCGGTATAAAAATTGACGAGGGAATGATGAGCGAAACCAAGTCAATCGGTGGCTATGCGCCCTACATACAAAGTCAAAGAGCGCATATATATCAGACCTACTGCAAAAGCCTTGTCGAAAAGGGACTTGCTTACCCATGCTTCTGTACGGCAGAGGAGCTTAACGAGGTAAGAGAAAATCAGGAAAAGAATAAGGAAAATCCCGGTTATTACGGCAAGTATGCAAAATGCCGTAATTTAAGCTATGAGGAAATAGAGGAAAATATCCGCAGCGGCAAGCCGTATGTGGTAAGACTTAAATCCCCCGGAAACGAAAACAGGAGAGTTGTCCTTAATGACGGAATTAAGGGCAAAATTGAAATGCCGGAAAATATTCTTGACGTGGTACTTTTAAAGACTGACGGTATACCCACATATCATTTTGCTCATGCAATAGACGACCATCTTATGGGGACAACCTATGTTATAAGAGGGGATGAGTGGATTGCATCGGCGCCGATTCATCTGCAGCTGTTTGATGTTCTGGGATTTGACGCACCGAAATATGCGCATATTTCTCCCATAATGAAGGAGGATGCTGAAACCGGCGGCAAGAGAAAGCTCTCAAAGAGAAAGGACCCTGAAGCCGCTGTCAGCTATTATCACGAGGTAGGTTATCCGAATGACGCGGTTTTGGAATATCTCTATACAATAGCCAATTCTAATTATGAGCAGTGGAGAACTGAAAATCCTGACCTTCCGTTGGAGGAATATAAATTTGATTTTGCACATATGAGCAAATCGGGTGCGTTGTTTGATTTGATGAAGCTGACAGATATAAGCAAAACCTATATTTCAAAGCTTTCAACAGACGAGGTTTTTGAGAGAATACTTGCGTGGGCAGGGGAATATAACAAGGATTTTTATGAGCTTCTAAACAAGGACAGAGAATATGCAAAAAGCATATTTGCCATTGAAAGAGGAAACGAAAAGCCCAGAAAGGATATTGCAAAATGGGAGGATACTCCCGAATATTCGAGATATTTCTTTGAAAGACCTACCGAATATGATTTTCCGGAAAATTTGTCTAAGGCGGATATGATTGAAATTCTTGAAAAATATAAGGAGATATATAATCATAACGATACTGCTGAGGATTGGTTCCCGAGAGTCAGGGAAATGAGCGAGGCACTCGGATATGCCAAGGCACCTAAATTCTATAAGAAAAATCCCGAACAGTTCAGAGGTCATGTCGGCGATGTCAGCTCGGTTATAAGAGTTGCCGCAACGGGAAGAAGAAATACACCCGATTTGTATCAGATACTTCAGGTTCTCGGTGAAAAGGAAACAATGGCTCGCTTTGACAAGGCAATCGAATTACTTAAGGAGGAAGCATAATGGCAGAGGAAACAAAGGAATTTGTAAGCACAAATTTTATTCATGAGGCAATAAATAAGGATTTGGAGGAGGGCGTTTATTCAAGGGTTCAGACAAGATTTCCGCCCGAGCCCAACGGTTATCTTCATATCGGCCACGCAAAGGCAATATGCATTGATTTCGGTACGGCGATAAAGTATAACGGAACCTGCAACCTGCGACTTGACGACACAAATCCGACCAAGGAGGACGTTGAATATGTTGACGCGATAAAGGAGGATATCGAGTGGCTGGGCTTTAAGTGGGATAAAATACTTTATGCCTCCGATTATTTTGATGATATTTACGAATGTGCCGTCAAGCTGATAAAAATGGGCAAGGCATTTGTTGACGATTTAACGGCTGATGAAATAAGGGAGTACAGAGGAACACTGAAGGAGCCGGGAAAGGACAGCCCTTATAAAAACAGAAGCATTGAGGAAAATCTTGACCTGTTTGAAAGAATGACAAAGGGCGAATTTGCAAACGGAGAGAAGGTATTAAGAGCAAAAATCGATATGGCATCACCAAATCTTAATATGCGTGACCCGGTAATTTACAGGATACTTCATGCCGCTCACCACAGAACAGGCGATAAATGGTGCGTATATCCCATGTATGACTTTGCTCACCCAATATCAGATACAATTGAGGGTGTAACCCATTCGCTTTGCTCCCTTGAATTTGAGGATCACAGACCGCTGTATGATTGGTTTTTAAAGGAGCTTGGCTTTGAAAAGCCGTCAAGACAGATTGAATTTGCAAGAATGAACCTTAACTATACATTAACAAGTAAAAGAAAATGCTTAAAGCTTGTGAATGACGGAATTGTGTCAGGCTGGGATGACCCGAGAATGGGAACACTCTGCGGTATGAGAAGAAGAGGCTATACCGCCGAGGCAATAAGAGATTTTTGCGACAGAATCGGCGTAGCAAAGGCAAACAGCGTTATTGAATTCAGTCTGCTTGAGGCTTGTGTGCGTGACGATTTGAATAAAAAAGCGCCGAGAGCTATGGCGGTTTTAAGACCGATAAAGCTAATCATTGACAATTATCCCGAGGACAAAACAGAGCAGATTGAGGTTGAAATAAATCCGGAAAATCCGGAGGCGGGTAAGAGAACCGTAGAATTTTCAAAGGTTCTCTATATTGAAGAGGACGATTTTATGGAGGAAGCGCCTAAAAAGTATTTCAGACTTACTCCCGGAAACGAGGTAAGATTAAAGGGTGCATATTATGTTACCGCAACCTCTTGTGTTAAGGATGAAAACGGTAAGGTTACCGAGGTTCACTGTAATTATGACCCTGAATCAAAGGGAGGTCAGACGCCTGACGGAAGAAAGGTAAAGGGTACAATCCATTGGGTGAGTGCCGCTCATGCCGTTGACGCAACCGTTATGCTTTATGACAGACTTTTCAATGTTGAAAATCCGTCGGACGAGAGTAAGGTGGGCAGCTTTACCGAAAATCTTAATCCCAATTCGGTTGAGGTTTTAAAGGACTGCAAGCTGGAGGCAAATCTTAAGGACGCGGTGCCGGGAGATAAATTCCAATTTATGCGTTTGGGATATTTCTGTGTTGATACCGACAGCACTCCGGAAAACATAATAGTTAACAGAACAGTGGCATTGAAGGATTCATGGGCAAAAATCAAACAATAAATATATAACGTTAGGAAGGATAAAAATGACAGATTACAGTAAATTTTATTCGGATAGAGTCAGACCTATGAAGGGTTCGGCTATCCGTGAAATGTTTAAGCGTATGGCAGACCCTGAAATTATTTCACTTGCAGGAGGAAATCCCGCATCTGAGCTGTTTCCGGGTGAGGAGCTTGCCGAAATAGCTAAAGAAATACTGATAAACAATCCGACGGGAGCATTACAGTACGGTACGACAGACGGACTCCCGGCAATGAGAGAATGTGCGGCTGCGCGTGCCAAAAAGGTTAATTCGATAAGTGACAATGACCAGGTTCTGATTATGACAGGCGCAAACCAGGGCATTGACCTTACAGCAAAGGCTCTTATAAACAAGGGCGATAAGATTATTGTGGAAAGCCCCAGCTTTATCGGCAGTCTGAATGCCTTCAGAACCTATGAGTGTGAGCTTGTGGGTGTAAAGGTTGATTCTGACGGAATGAATATGGAGGAGCTTGAAAAGGCATTGGAGGAAAATGACGGTGTAAAAATGATTTACACAATCCCCACCTTCCAGAATCCTACAGGAACAACAATGCCTGCCGCTAAGAGGAAGAAGCTGATAGAGCTTGCAAACAAGTATGACGTAATAATTCTTGAGGATAATCCTTACGGAGATCTGCGCTTTAAGGGCGAGGAGGTTCCCACCTTAAAATCTCTCGATACAGAGGGCAGAGTTATATATGCAGGCTCATTTTCAAAGATACTGTCACCGGGAATGAGATTAGGCTATGTAATCGGCGCACCTGAAATTTTGGGTAAAATAGAAATTTTAAAGCAGGTAAATGATGTACATACACCTGTACTTACACAGATGATGTGTGTTGAATTTATGAAAAAGTACAATATAGATGAATATATTGAAAGAAACAGGGAGCTTTACGGAAAGAAATGTGCTGTTATGCTTGCCTCAATGCAGAAATATTTCCCCACCGGCAAGGTTAAATGGACAGTGCCGGACGGCGGTATATTCCTTTGGTGCGAATGCCCGGGACTTGAGGATATCACTCCCGTGGTGGACAGGGCACTTGAGAAAAAGGTTGCGATTGTACCGGGTTCTAATTTTGCCGTTGACAACAAGGAGCCGTCCAATATGTTCAGACTTAATTATTCGTCTGCCACTCCCGAAAAAATCGAGGAGGGCATAAAACGGTTGGGTGAAGCGCTTGCAGAAATATTATAAGCGCTCATTCGCCTGTGTAAATACTTGAATATAACAGTAAAAGAGGAAAAGAAAATGGACGATAAAAAAATAATATTTTCGGCTGTACAGCCGTCGGGAATAATTACTCTGGGAAACTATCTCGGGGCAATCAAGAATTGGGTGGATCTTCAGGCGGATTATCATTGCTGCTACTCTATTGTTGACGAGCATTCGATTACAGTAAGGCAGGACCCTGCGCTTTTAAGAAAAAGAGCTATGGATTTATTAAAGCTCTATATTGCCTGCGGAATCGACCCGGAGGAAAATATACTGTTTATACAGTCTCATGTTCCTGCGCACGCACAGCTTGCATGGGTCTTAAATTGCTTTACCTATATGGGAGAGCTTTCAAGAATGACCCAATTTAAGGATAAAAGCCGCAGACACGCCGACAATATTAATGCAGGCCTGTTTACATACCCTGTGCTGATGGCTGCGGATATACTTTTGTATCAGGCTGACCTTGTTCCCGTAGGTAAGGATCAGATGCAGCATATTGAGATTACCAGGGATATAGCCGAGCGTTTTAACAGCATTTACGGAGATGTATTTAAAATCCCGGAGGGATTTATGCCAAAGGCAGGGGCAAAGGTTATGAGTCTTGCCGAGCCGACAAAGAAAATGTCAAAATCCGACGAAAACCCCAAGGCATATATTTCTATGCTTGATGATTTTAACGTTATTGCCAAAAAAATCAAAAGCGCTGTTACAGACAGTGAGGGCATTATTGAATACAGAGAAAATGATGAAACAAAGGCGGGAATTAATAATCTTTTAACCATTATGTCTGCCGTTACCGGCAAAACAATTGACAGTATTGTTTCGGACTACAGAGGCAGGGGCTACGGTGATTTTAAGGCTGATGTTGCTGAGGCAGTTGTTGAACATATCAGACCTATCAGAGAAAAGTACGACCGTCTTTCAGAGGACAAGGCTTATCTTGTTGACGTATATACAAGAGGTGCCGAAAGAGCAAATTCAATTGCTCAGAGAACCCTTAAGAAGGTATATAAGAAGGTAGGCTTTATAATTTAACCTGATTTGATGAAGGGAGTGGGTGGTCATAACAATGAATAATCTTGACTTTGTGAAGCTCTTGGGTGCTTGCGTTGTGGCATTTGTATTTTCCTTTGCAAGCACACCCCTTGTAAAAAGATTGGCATATAAGTGGAATGCTATAGATGTGCCTAAGGACGGACGGAGAATGCATAAAAAGGCGATCCCCCGTTTGGGAGGGCTTGCAATTATATTCGGCTTTGCCGTTGCGGTTGTCTGCTTCGGAGTAAAGACCCGTGAGGTTCTGGCAATTCTTGCCGGTTCGTTTATTATTGCGGTAATGGGCATTGTTGACGATATAAAGGCGTTGGACGCAAAGCCTAAATTTCTTGTACAGATACTTGCGGCATTGATTGTGGTTATCGGCGGAGATATGAAAATACAGGTGTTCACAAACCCCAATATATTGTCCGATGCGGCATATCTTATTCTACCGGAATGGATTTCCGTTATAATTACGATAATCTGGATTGTATTTATTACAAATGCCGTTAACTTTATAGACGGACTTGACGGGCTGGCGGCAGGCGTATCGGCGATTATGTCGGTGAGCGTGGTGTTTATTGCAACAAGACTCGGAGAGTATTATGTTGCGGTGCTTGGTGTTGCGCTTATGGGTGCCTGCTTCGGCTTTTTACCCTATAACTTTAATCCGGCAAAAATATTTATGGGTGATACAGGCTCAACCTTTCTTGGATTTATGCTTGCGTCGGTATCAATTCTCGGAATGTTCAAAAGCTATGCAATCATATCCTTTGCGGTCCCTGTTCTTATTATGGGGCTTCCGCTGTTTGACGCTTGCTTTGCAATGATTAGGAGAATATCAAAGGGGCAAAGCCCTATGCAGGCAGACAGAGGACATCTGCATCACAGGCTTATCGATATGGGCTTTTCGCAGAAACAGTCGGTTTTTATACTTTATGTAATAAGCGGCGTACTCGGAATAAGCGCTATCGTTCTTGCGGAAAGCGGTGCCATTAAGGCGGTTATGCTTCTTGCCGGTGTACTTGTGGTATTATTAATCAGCGGTCTGGTTCATAAATCCGCTAAAAACTCAGAGGAGGATTCAGAAAATGAAGAAAATTAAGGTAATGACTGTTTTCGGGACGCGTCCGGAGGCTATTAAAATGGCTCCGCTGGCAATTGAGCTTGAAAAAAATCCTAATATTGATTCAACCGTTTGTGTGACGGCTCAGCACAGACAAATGCTTGACCAGGTGCTTGAAATCTTTAAAATCAAGCCCGATTACGATCTTGATATTATGAAGGACAGGCAGACACTTGTACAGATTACCTCAAGAGTGCTCGAGGGTCTTGACAGCGTATTAAAGGAGGCAAAGCCCGACATTGTTCTTGTTCATGGTGATACAACAACAAGCTTTGTGGGAGCGCTTGCGGCTTTCTATAACCAAATTACGGTCGGTCACGTTGAGGCAGGCCTGAGAACATACGATATTTATTCACCCTTCCCGGAGGAAATGAACAGATGTCTGACGGGAAGAATAGCACAGATGAATTTTTCACCTACCGTTAAAAACAAAGAAAACCTTTTAAGAGAAAATGTTGCGGAGGATACAATATATATTACGGGAAATACCGTTATTGACGCAATGAAAACAACGGTCAGAGATGATTTTGTTTTTTCAACCGAAATTCTTAACAATATAGATTATAAGAGCAGAAGAGTCATTGCAATGACGGCGCACAGACGTGAAAATTTGGGAAAGCCTCTTGAAAATATCTGTAATGCGGTTAAGAGGCTTGTTGATAAGTATGACGACATTGAGATTGTTTATCCCGTTCATTTGAATCCCGCCGTAAGAGAAACGGTTTTCGGTATCCTTGGGGGCATTGACAGAGTGCATCTGATTGAGCCGGTAAACGTTGACGAATTACATAACCTTATGGCAAGAAGCTATATGGTTATGACCGATTCGGGAGGAATACAGGAGGAGGCACCGTCTTTGGCTAAGCCTGTTCTTGTATTGAGAAAGGAAACCGAAAGACCTGAGGCAGTTGAGGCAGGAACGGTAAAAATCGCAGGTGTTGATGAAGATGTGATTTACAGTCTTGCCTGCGAGCTGTTAGATGATAAGGATGCGTATAATAAAATGGCTCATGCCGCCAATCCCTACGGCGACGGCAATGCTTCTAAAAGAATAGTTGACGCAATTTTGTATAAATTCGGTATTACCGATAAACGTCCGGAGGACTATTTAAGCAGATAGACTTAAATATTATCCAATCAGTTTTTTACGATATTGATAACAGATAAAAAAGGGGCTGTTGCGTTAAAAAGCGTATAGGGGCTGATTGATTTTAGATGCAGAACGGACAGAACACACCCGACGGCGTACTTTGTGTACTCCGAGTGGTGTGTTCTGTTCGTAGACATATGGTTTTATGCCATACGTCGATCTGCGCTAAAAGCAACAGCCCCTTTATGCTTGTATTAATTATTTTTTCAGATAAGTTATTTCCGGACCGGCAAGAATACCAAGCTCCTTAAGGTTGTATTCATATTTCCAGCGTTTTTTACCGTCATACATAAACTCCCATGCGTCAGGGCCTATCCAAAGTTCCTTTGTATCGTTAAGATGAAGCGCTCCGAAGCAGTTATTACGGTTGCCGTATAGGACAACAGACAGCTTATGACTTCCTTTCGTAAGGTTTTCTGCCTTAACCTCATAGGGTGAGTAGGCGATAACTCCAAGGTCCTTGCCGTCAAGGCTTGCTCTCATTACCGCACCCTTGTAGCTTCTTACCGCAATAACGGCATCGCATTCCTCAGGTGCCTCAATATCCATACTGTAGCTGATGTTGGCGCCGTAGAATGGCATACCCTGCATTACAATATCCCCGAAGCCTATTTTTTCTGTGGGCAAGGTAAGAGTTTTTTCGATTCCCTCACATCGTACATTGAAATTGCCTAATATGAACGCATTTTCAATGGTTGACCTGTTTGTTATGGGCAGAGTTATTTCGACTGTGTTTTCTCCGATCACAATAGGCGGCAGGTCAATCGTTTCGATAGCTTTGTCGGTAAAATATCCTGTCGTCTTATTTTCTATTTTTTGACCGTTAAACAGAATGTCTGAAAGAGCTGCGTCCTCAATTGCAAGCTGAGCACCGATAATTTCTGTTTCGCTTGTAAATCGATATCGGAGCGTTACCGAATGTTGGGGAACCTCCGGCTCTATAGCCCAGGGCTGTGTGTAGTTGTTAATAAGCCCATATTGATCCTTAATCAGCTTTTGGATTTTTCTTGTTTCCTCACGTGGTCTGAAGGGCTCATCATCAGGGTGATATTCGGCAATATCAAGAAGCAGTACATTCGGCTCGGAGCGTTTATAATTCACCTTGTCAGTAATATACTGTACAGAAATTACTTCCTTATCCGACGTATTTGAATGATATTCCGTTTTTGTCGGTGTGCAGAGCTTTAAAAGCAGACTGTCATCTCTATGGAAGGTGTAGTATACTGTTGTTTTTCCACCGTTGATTTCAAAGTCAATGCTTTTTATTTCACCGGTCAGCGTGTCATAATTCAACGGAGTGTATTCACCGTCAATTATGATTTTCCTGTTTCTGCGGATAACCATATTATCAGAATCTGCTTCGTGGTTCATATTTGCAATAAAGAGCCAATTACAGTCATTGTCTTGCCTTAATTGATATATCATATTTGACGAACGCTGTCCGTCATCCTCTCTTATTTCGATAATGCGTTCGTCCGAAAGAGCGTTTAATATATCAATTTTGGAAAACTGCGCATGACGGCACATATTATAAAGCTCGGCAGGCTTTTCTGACGGAACGGCATCCATATATGAGGGGCAATTTCCGACAAAAACGATATTTCCGCCTGCTTTTCTGAAATCGGTCAGAATTTTCACCGTTGACTCTCTCAGGGTTTCACAGCCGGCAACAAGGATTGCAGAATATTTCATTTCGCCAACCGTTAAGGTGTCGGAAATCTCACCGGACAGGTCGGGAAGAAGAGATTCGCTGATGTAGTCAAAATCAATGGTGCCGGACAAAAGCCATTCAGCAATGCTGTGAAATTGCTCGTCAAGTATTGTTCTTACAGCGGAGGTATTTTCCTTTGGGCCGTAGTGCAGCCAATAGGTTTCTATCGGGTGGATAACACCTACCTTAACTATAGGCTTTCCTCTTGTCATGGCGGTGTTTACACGTGCAAAATGATCCTCAACATATGAGTATTCCTTATACCAGCTTGACTGATAATTAATTGAAGCCGGATAATCTCTTTTTGCGTCGCCCTTCATAGATACCCACGAAAGATGCGGAACTCTGAGGGTAATTCCCAAAGCAGCCTGCCAGTCACCCTGGGATTTATGACCTCTGAAATCAAAATCCCAATCGGTTACACCGTAAAGCTCGGACAAAACTCCCTCTCTGCCGAATTGGTGAGCGGCGGACTGTGCCTGCTTGGCGGTTGTATATTCGTGATGGTCGCAGAGAATGTCAATTCCGGGTATGCCGAAATGACGGTATGCACGCATTGCCTCACCGACTGCGGAAGTCTGACTGTGTAGAGATTCCTCGCTAAGGACATGACCGGTAAGAGCTATTCCGTTTTTTTCGCACCAGATACCGCAGTTGTCGGCAAAGCTGACAGTGAAGCGTTGGGTAACGTAGTCATGATAATAATATCTTGCAAGAGAAATTTTTTCGTCGGGCAGCTCCCAGAAAAGCTCAGGCAGCTTATCAATAATTGAAAAACCGTATTTTTCTTTAAAGCCGGTGTCAAAATCCATAGCCCAGGGGAGAGATATATTTTTTTTGCTTTCGGCAAAATCAAGAGTTCCTTTAAAGGAAAATTGCGGCTCATCGGTGAAAATTGAGGGTATAACTTTACCGAATCGGTCGCCAACGGCTTTTTTGTAAGCCTCATGGGTTACTTCAATAAATTTATCTATTGCTTCCTTTGAAAGTGTATTTACATAGGTCTGATTGTTATACCAGCCGTTTTGTTTTTCGAGAAGAATATAGGCATACCATTTTGTTTCGCCGGCTTCGGCAGGACTTTTTGTAAGCGCATATTTTATAAGCTCTCCATTGTTGTTTAAGCCGACGTTGTATTCAGCAAGATAATAAGGGGTGCCGTTTGTATATGCGTCTTCAAAATCGGTTGTTGCGTCAATGGGGCTTACTGTGATAAGAACATATCTTTTCCCATAGCGCTTATCCTTAGTTACAATTCCTCCGGCTGCACCTGACGGCCAGCGATCCTCGTCATAAAGATATGCAAGCATATCCTCCTGCTCTGCCTTGTCGCAGCAGGCCTTGACAAGCTCCATAAATTCGGGACTAAGATATTTTGTTGCCATACCGGAGCGGGAATGCATATGAAAGCCGCCAAAGCCCATTTCCTTTAAAATTTCAATCTGACGAAGCAGCTCGTCCTTGTCCAATTCGCAGTTCCATGCCCAGAAGGGTGTTCCTCGGTATTCAGATGTTGGATTTTTAAAAAGCTCATCTGATAAGCTTGTTTCTTTTGTTTTTTTGTAAAGCATTGCTATACTCCTTTGTTAATATATTTTTATTAATTACATATTCTGTAAAAGGCTTGACCGAATTCAATTTATAATTAACTCCATGTTTGCCACAAGAGTGTATACTCTGTCGTTATAAATCAGAGTGCCGCCGTCCTTGTCTGCAATAACCGAAAGTCTTTCCTTTGTTAAATCAATCTTAACGCTGCCGCCGTTAATTGGTACAACGCCATTAATATGTTCAAACCTACCGAGATTTGGCTTTACCTCAAAGGTTTCATATCCGGGTGAGGTGGGAGTTACACCGAGATAATATTTACCAAGGAGATATATCGGTGACGCTCCCCATGCGTGGCAGAGAGATTTACCGTATCTGTTGCCATACATTGCATAATGCTCGCTGCCGGAAAGTGCGGGATTATATTCCTCCCAGACAGTGGTTGCTCCCAAATCAAGCATTCCCTTCCAATAGGAGAACAGCATATCTTCAATGTAATCAAAATTACCGCATTTTCCCATAACATCAAGCTCATAGCCCTCGAAGTAAGGTGTGGTTATTTTTGTTATGTTATCATTAAGCAGAACGTTTTTAAGTATTTTTTCTTTCTGAGTGTCTGTTGCTATGTCATACATAACGGCGAATATGTTGGCATGCCTTGTTACATTTTCTTTACCCGATTCATAGGAGTCGATAAAAGCACCCTTTTCGTCGCTCCAATAGAATTTGTTAACATCGTTTATCAGCCTGTCAGCGGTAGCTTCATACTGTTCATATGGCTGCCCGACAAGTCTTGCAAGCTTTACCATAGAACGGTTTGCCTCAATGAAAAGCATCTGCTCGGCACACACTGCACCTGTCTTATCTATATCGGACCAATCTATAAAAATCCAATCATTATTAAAGCCTGTGATAAAGCCGCTGGAGTTAACTCTTTTTGAGCAGAAATCTATTAATAAATCATTCCTTTATGTAAAATTTTATTCTTGATTTATTATAGCATTAATGATATAATAAATCAAGAGATATTTTTTATAAAATAGGGTGTGATTTTAATATGGAAGAATATCAGACTGTTTTGGATAAGGACAGGATTTGCGTTATGAAAAACAAACAGGAAACGATGAGCTTTCACAGTCACAATTATTATGAAATGGTTTACGTGGCGGAGGGGAAAATTATACATTGCTTACAGGATAAAAAAATTGAAGTAAAAAAAGGCGATTATTATATAATTGACATAAATGAAAAACACGGTTACATAAGTCTGCCGGGCGAAAGCTGCGTTATAATAAACTGCCTTTTTTACCCGGAATTTATCGATTCCACATTAAAATACTGCAAAAAATTCTCGGTGTTGATTGAGAATTATCTGATAAAATTCGATGCAAGTATTCTTAAATTTAACCCTACTACATATCTCTTTCATGATGATGGGGGCGAAATTTTTTCGCTTATTCAAAATGTAGAAAGAGAATCCGACAGGCATCGGCATGGCTCTGCCGAGCTTATGCGCTGCTATCTGATAGAAATTATTGTCACAACCATGCGCAAAATAATTGATGATGAAAAATATATCGAAAAGAACAGTCCGACAGATTATATAATTAAATACATCGGAAAGAACTATAACGAAAAAATTTCCCTGTCCGATATCAGCTCACACCTTAATTACAGTCTGCCCTATATCAGTATGAAGTTTAAAGAGGATACGGGATTTTTATTCAGCGAATATCTGCAAAAAAAGAGGATAGAGGAAAGCTCGCGCCTGCTTGCAAATACGTCGAGGAAGATAAGCGACATAGCCTCGTCGGTGGGCTATAATGACGTTAAATTTTTTGCAAAGGTATTTAAAAGATATATGAATACAACTCCCTCCGCCTTCAGAAAGCTGCAGCATAGCCGGGGAGAATAGGTAAAAAGGTATTCGGTGTTACAGATATATTCTTTTCTTCAGAATTTTCCTTTTGATTTCGGAATAAAATTAAAGTAAAGAAAAATGTTGGAGAATAATATGATTAAAATATCTAAATTTATTTATATCCATTGGCTTACGGTGCTTCTTGCCGTATTATGCTATATTACCCGACAGCTGGAGCTGCTTTTTGTAAGCTTTGCCATTATGATGATACATGAAAGCTCTCATCTCCTTGCCGCAAAACGATTGGGTCTTAGTGCCTCGTATATTGTCATATATCCCTTTGGCATTAATCTGAGGCTTGAAAATACTTTGCTGTACAGTATAACAGATGAGCTTATTTTGTATTTGTCCGGCCCGTTGTCGAATATTATAATGGCGCTTGCCGCACTTCCGTTCTTGAAAACAAGCGGTCTTGCGTATGATTTTTATATGAAAAATGTTGCGTTATTTTTGCTGAATATGCTGCCCATTGCGCCTCTTGACGGGGGAATGATTTTTATGAAGCTTGTGATATACAAGCTCGGTTATGATGTCGGTTCACGTACGGCAAGGGCGGTTTCTGTTATTATTGCCTGTTTGCCGGTTCTGTTGTCGGTATATCTTGTTTACTCAAATTGCTTTAACGCTTCTGTTTGCTTTTTTGCTGCCTTCATTCTGGGAAATGTGATATGCTCGAGAGAGAAATATAACAAATCCTTTGTAAAGGAGCTGCTTTACTGCCGTAAAAAGAAAACACCCGATAAGCCCTACAGTGCTAAGATTATAGGTGCCGGCAAGGAAACAAAGTATATTGAGATAGCAAAAAAATTCAATATGTCGTCAAGCTATTTTGTTATGCTTACCGATGAAAACAACAGGGTTACGGAAATTAAAACCGAAGATGAAATAATTAATTCCCTGCTCCGGTGATTAATCTGACTGTAAATCAGCGAATTTTTGTTCGCTTTTTGTTCGCTTTTTCTATTTACAAAGGTCGGATTTTGTTGTATAATCATAATGAGCTGTGAATAAATAACGCATTCAATAACGCTTATGGAGGTATAATATGCTGTTAACGGTTGATATAGGAAATTCGTATATATCCTTTGGCTGTTTCGATGGGGACAGGCTTGTGTTTGTGTCGGATATTGTAACCGATATCAATAAATCCTGCGACCAATATGCTGTCGAAATGCTGCAGATAATTGCGCTTTACGGCGTGAAGCCCGAAGGAATAGAAGGTGCGATAATGTGTTCGGTTGTTCCGGAGCTTATCGAAACAATTAAGGAGGCAATCGGTAAAATGTCACATACCGATGCTCTTGTTGTCGGACCGGGTGTGAAATCGGGGCTGAAAATTAATATTGACAATCCGGCTCAGCTTGGCGCGGACACAGTGGCAACCTCGGTTGCTGCGGTTGAGGTATATCATGCGCCGATTGTTATTTGTGATTTCGGAACTGCCACATCCTTTGACGTTATCGATAAAAACGGCGCATTTGTGGGAATGATAATTGCGGCAGGAGTCGGAACAACCCTTGACGCTTTCACAAGGAGAACCGCATTGCTGCCGCAGGTAAGCATTACACCTCCGAAAAAACTTGTAGGAACAAACAGCGTGGCGTCTATTCAGTCCGGGCTTATTAACGGCACTGCCGCAATGGTGGACGGAATAATTGACCGCCTTATGTGCGAATACGGCGAGGATATTACAGTTATAGCAACGGGAAAGTATGCGTCAAAAATAATACCTATGTGTACGCACAGCCTTACCCTTTCGGAGCATCTTGTTTTTCATGGGCTAAGGAGCATTTACAATAAAAATACTTATAAACATAACGACAGATAGGAGATAAACATAAATGAAAAAAAGTATTACGGCAATAATTATCCTTTTGATTTTTATGACAAACAGTGCATCCGCTTCAATACTCGGTTCTGTTCTTAAGGAAAGCTCGTCCCTTCCGGTAGGGCAGGGGCTTGTCCTGAATTACAATAAATTTCTTTCCGACCAAAACGGAGTCGGAAATCAGAGCGAATATTATGCGGAATATACCCCGAACACCTCTGCTGTTCCGGTGGTTCTTACGGGAGAGGACATTTACGGCAAGAGAGATGCAAATGAAGCCATTGAGTATATGAAGAACAATGATATGGTGCCAATGCTCGGCATAAATGCGTCCTATTTCTCTTTTCAGACCGGAATACCTATGGGACACGTAATAACAGACGGAGCAGTCACCTCAAAGGACAACAGATCACTGCCGGGAATAGGCTTCAGAAAGGATTCAACAGCCTTTATAGAGGATATGTACATTGAAACCAACGCATCCTTCGGAGAAAATTATATACTGCAAATTCCCCATATAAATAAATTTATTTCCTCCGAAACCCAGATGCTTACTCTTTTTACACCCGATTTCGGTGATAAAACCGGAGTCAGCACCGAAACGCTTAACGTTGTGCTTGAAAATGTTACCGATAAGGTCAGAGTAGGCTCGGAGTTTAAATGTACAGTAGGAAAAATATTTAAAAGCAGTGAGCCTGTTGAATTGAAGCAGGGGCAGTATGTGCTTTCGGTTAATACAAACGGAAATCAGTGGGCGATTACCCTTATAAACACTATGTATGAGGGTGAGGAAATAACGGTTAGAACCACAGCAGGCAATGAAATATGGAACGAAGCCTATAACGGCCTTGCCAGCGAGGGTGAACAAATACTTTCAAAGGGAAAGGTTGCAGAGGGACTTGAAGCCGGTGCAAGTCCGAGAACCGCTGTTGGAATAAAGGAAAACGGAAATATTATTTTCTATGTGATTGACGGCAGACAGTACGGCTACAGCTACGGTGCGCGCAAGGACACCGTTGCAAAGCGTTTAAAGGAGCTTGGATGCGTTGATGCCTTAAACCTTGACGGCGGAGGCTCAACAACCATGGCAGGCGTATATCCGGGCTGTGACAGCTCGGTAATTGTGAACTCTCCATCGGAGGGAGCTTTAAGAAAGGTAACGAATTTCATCTTTATTAAAAATGCTCAAGAAGCTGTCGGAAAGCCGGAAATGGCATATATTTACCCGTATTCGGGGAATATATTATCCGGCAGTACAATACAGCTTGACGTTAAAACCGTTGATGAAAATTACTATCCGACTGAGCATGGTGAAGTAAGCTACAGCTGCAATGAATACGGCTCTGTATCGGACGGCGGCGAGCTGACGGCTCTCGGAGAGGGAGCTGTACGGGTTGAGGCAAAAACCTCAGGGCTGACTGCCGCTGCGGTATATAAAACCTATATAACACCCGATAATATACGGCTGTACAATGCCCAGAACTCTGCCGAGCTTACGCAGATTGACGTTGCTCAGGGAGATACCGTCTATTTAAAAGCAGAGTCATTTTATGACGGGACAAGGCTTTTGTCATCAAACAGCGCTTACCGCTGGACAGTTTCAAACACTGGTATAAGCGTTGATGAAGACGGTGTTATGACGGTTTCGGATTATTTTGTTGGAGTAGCTGTGCTTACGCTTAAGGCAGGCAGATTTACGCGTGATTTTAAAATAGTCTGCTCATCAGCACCGATTACTCCCGAAACATATCCATACAGTGAAATTGCCGTAAGCAATAATACTCTTACGGTTGATATGCTTTCCTATAACGATTCGTTAAGCAAGACAAAGTCTTATGTAAGAATTGACGGGGAAAAATACTCAATTGATGAAGCGGAGGATATTGACGCAAGACACATTCGCGCTCGGATTGCTCTTGACGAGGGATTTTCGGACGGAAATCACCGTATTTTTGCTGTGACGGTTCTGAATAACGGCTATTCCGCAGTCAATTCTCTTTCGGTAATGAATACCGAAGAAGCAAATCCCTTTGCCGATACCGATTCTCATTGGGCAAAGAATATTATTTCGTATATGAACAAAATGGGCGTTGTTAACGGCTCAGAGGAAAACGGAGTGTTCTGCTATCGTCCCGACGGCAGAGTTACAAGAGCGGAATTTGCCGTTATGGCGGTTAATTTCCTGAAGCTTGATTTGTCGGAATATGATGATGTATTGCTTGATCAGTTTGCTGACGGTTATATGATTCCCGAATGGGCGGCGAACCATATTAAGGCGGCATACAGAAATGGGATAATCTCGGGAAAGAGCGAGGCGGACGGACTTTATTTTGCACCCTATGAGCCTATTACAAGAGCTGAGGCGGCAACAATAATTTCAAGAATGCTGCCGTCAAAGCTGAAGGCAGGTACTGTGAGCTTTGCCGATAATAACAGTATACCGGCTTGGGCAAAAAGACCTGTTGAAATACTTACCTCTGCCGGCCTTTTGAAGGGCTATGAGGATAATACTCTGAAGCCGCAGAATACGGTTACAAGAGCAGAGGCGGTAACAATGCTGTATAATATATTCTGATATAGTTATCTGAAAGGACTTATTATGGATTTTAAACTTGTTTCCGATTATAAGCCGCAGGGCGATCAGCCTCAGGCAATTGACAAGCTATGCAGCGGAATTAAAAAGGGTATGAGAGCGCAGACGCTTTTGGGTGTAACCGGCTCGGGAAAAACCTTTACTATGGCAAATGTTATAGAGAGAGTAAACAAGCCGACCATAGTACTTGCGCACAATAAAACTCTTGCAGCTCAGCTTTTTGCGGAATTTAAGGAGTTTTTTCCCGAAAATGCCGTTGAATTTTTTGTTTCCTACTATGATTATTATCAGCCGGAGGCATATATACCCCAGACTGATACCTATATTGAAAAGGACGCGTCCATAAATGATGAAATAGATAAATTGAGGCACTCGGCAACCTTTGCGCTTTTTGAAAGAAAGGACGTTCTGATAGTGTCAAGCGTGTCCTGTATTTACGGTCTCGGCGACCCGGAGGACTACGAAAAACTGATGATTTCCTTGAGAGTGGGAATGACAAAGGATCGTGACGAGCTTTTGCGGCGGCTGGTTGATATACAGTATGAGCGGAATGATGTAAATTTTATAAGAAACAAATTCAGAGTAAGAGGAGATGTTGTTGAAATATTTCCGTCCAACAACGGCGAGAATGCAATAAGAGTGGAATTTTTTGGTGACGAGATAGAAAAAATTGCCGAGGTAAACGTTGTTACTGGAAAGGTTATCGGCTACAGAAATCATGCCGTAATTACTCCTGCAAGCCATTACGTTACCACCGGTGATAAAATGCAGATGGCAATATTGCAGATTGAAAAGGAGCTTGAGGAGCGAATTAAGTATTTCAAGGAAAATGATATGCTTATTGAGGCTCAGCGTATTGAGCAGCGTACAAGGTATGATATTGAAATGCTTCGTGAGATAGGCTTTTGCCAGGGAATAGAAAATTATTCAAGAATAATCAGCGGCAGAGAGCCGGGGTCGGCACCATTTACTCTTCTTGACTATTTCCCGGAGGATTATCTTATGATAATTGACGAGTCTCATGTTACGGTGTCCCAGGTAAGGGGAATGTATAACGGCGACCGGGCAAGAAAGGATTCTCTTGTGGGCTACGGCTTCCGTCTGCCCTGTGCTTATGACAACCGTCCTCTTAAATTTGACGAGTTTGAAAAAAGACTGCATCAGGTTGTGTTTACAAGCGCAACGCCCGGCGAATATGAAAGGGAGCATTCAGAAGCTGTTGCAGAGCAGGTAATAAGACCTACAGGCCTGCTTGATCCCGAAATATTTATACGTCCTGTTGACAGTCAGATAGATGATTTGGTTGCGGAGATTAACAAGCGTGTGGAAAATAAAACAAGAGTGCTTGTGACAACCCTTACCAAAAAAATGGCGGAGGATTTGACCGATTATCTGACAGGAGTCGGAATAAGAGTAAGATATATGCATTCCGAGATAAAAACAATCGAAAGAACCGAGATTATCCGAGATTTGCGAATGGGTGAATTTGATGTGCTTGTGGGTATAAATCTTTTAAGAGAGGGTCTTGATTTGCCCGAGGTGTCGCTTGTCGCAATTCTCGATGCCGATAAAGAAGGCTTTTTAAGAAGCGAAGCGTCGCTGATACAGACAATAGGCAGAGCGGCAAGAAATTCGGAGGGGACTGTTATAATGTATGCAAATACCGTAACAGGCTCGATGCAGAGAGCAATTGACGAAACCGCAAGAAGACGCAGTCTGCAGATGAAATTTAACGAGGAGCATGGCATTATCCCCAAAACCATTATTAAGGATGTCAGAAAGGCAATTGAAACAATAGAGTATGCCGGAGATGAGGATATAATGCTTGCAGCCGATGAGGATATTGAAGCAATGATAGAAAACCTGCACGACGAGATGACGGCGGCGGCTGAAAATCTTGAATTTGAAAGAGCGGCGGAGCTTCGTGACAGAATTAAAGAGCTTAAAAAGAAAATAAACAATTAATCGGATAACGGAATTATAGCTGTCGGATTAATAAATTAATTGCCGGAGGTACTAATGAATAAGTATATAAAAATAAGAGGTGCAAGGGTTAATAATCTGAAAAATATTTCCCTGGATATTCCACGAGAAAAGCTGGTTGTTCTTACGGGTCTGTCAGGTTCCGGAAAATCGTCCCTTGCCTTTGACACCATCTATGCCGAGGGACAGAGAAGATATGTTGAATCGCTTTCTTCCTATGCAAGAATGTTTTTGGGTCAGATGGACAAGCCCGATGTTGATCTGATAGAGGGGCTTTCTCCGGCTATCAGCATCGACCAGAAAACCACATCAAAGAATCCCCGTTCAACGGTCGGAACAGTAACGGAAATATATGACTATTTAAGACTGTTATATGCAAGAATCGGAGTGCCGCACTGCCCTAAATGCGGAAAGGTGGTCGAAAAGCAGTCGGTTGACCAGATAACCGATGCTGTTATGAGGCTTGAAGAGGGTACAAAAATACAGATACTTGCGCCTGTTGTACGAGGTAAGAAGGGCGAGCATAAAAAGGTCTTTGAAAGTGCAAAAAAGAGCGGCTATGTGCGTGTGAGAGCTGACGGGGAAATGTATGAGCTGTCCGAAGATATTGAGCTTGAAAAGACAAAAAAGCATAATATTGAGCTGGTAGTGGACAGACTTATCGTTAAGCCCGATTTGTCGCATCAAAGGCTTGCCGATTCCATAGAAACTGCTCTGGAGCTTACCGGAGATGTGGTTATGGTGGAAATAATCGGCGGCGATATAATGACCTTTTCAAAAAGCTATGCCTGCCCCGACTGCGGAGTAAGCCTGCAGGAGCTTTCACCGCGGCTTTTTTCTTTTAACAATCCCTACGGGGCTTGTCCTGAATGTGACGGCTTGGGCGAGCTTTCAAGAGTTGACCCGGAGCTTATTGTTTTTGATGACAGCCTGAGCCTTTTAGAGGGCGCAATATACTGCACCGGCTGGGCGGCACCGGAAATTGAGGACAGTATGGCACATATGTATTATACAGGTCTTGCAAAGCATTACGGCTTTGATATAAATACCCCGTATAGGGATTTGCCGGAGAATATTAAGAAAATAATACTATACGGCTCCGGCAGCGAAAAAATACGCTTTCATTATACAAGAAATTACGGAAACGGAAGCTATTTGAGCGAATTTGAAGGGGTAATTACCAATCTTGAAAGAAGATACCATTCTACCTCCTCCGATTATGCAAAATTTGACATTGAAAAGTATATTAACGTAGTAAAATGTAATCGCTGCGGCGGCGCAAGACTGAATGACGAGGTGCTTGCCGTAACGGTGGGCGGTATTAATATATATGACCTTACCTGTATGTCTATCAGGGAGGAAATGGATTTTATTAACGGACTTGAGCTTAGTGAGCGAGAACAGCTGATTGCGGCACAGATTATAAAGGAAATAAAAGCAAGGCTGCAATTTTTGCTTGACGTCGGGCTTGATTATCTTACTCTTTCACGCTCCGCCGGTACTCTTTCGGGCGGCGAGGCGCAGAGAATAAGACTTGCCACTCAGATTGGCTCGGGTCTTACCGGTGTTTTATATATCCTTGACGAGCCAAGTATCGGACTTCATCAGAGAGATAATGACAAGCTGATTGCCACTCTCAAGCATTTGAGAGATATAGGAAATACCGTTATAGTTGTTGAGCATGACGAGGACACAATGAGAGCGGCGGATTATATTGTCGATATCGGACCTGAGGCGGGAATACATGGCGGTGAGGTTGTCGGAGAGGGAACGGCGGAGGAACTTGCAAAATGTGAAAGAAGCATAACCGGCAAATACTTAAGCCGTCAGATGTTTATTAAAATACCCGAGGAAAGAAGAAAGCCCTCGGGCTGGCTTGAGATTGTGGGTGCAAAGGAAAATAATCTTAAAAATATCAACGTTAAAATACCTCTCGGTGTTTTATGCTGCATAACAGGTGTTTCCGGCTCGGGAAAAAGCTCCCTGATTAATGAAATTCTTTACAAGCGGCTTGCAAAGGATTTAAACAGGGCAAAGACTCACGCAGGAGCGCATAAGGAAATCAAGGGATTGGAACAGCTTGACAAGATTATAGACATAAATCAGTCGCCAATAGGCAGAACGCCGCGGTCAAATCCTGCCACCTATACAAATGTATTTAACGATATACGTGAGGTTTTTGCTTCAACAAATGAGGCCAAGATAAGAGGCTATAAGGCAGGCCGCTTCAGCTTCAATGTAAACGGAGGACGCTGTGAGGCATGCTCGGGTGACGGCATAGTCAAGATTGAAATGCATTTTCTTGCCGATGTTTATGTACCCTGTGAGGTTTGCAAGGGCAGAAGATACAACCGTGAAACCTTGGAGGTAAAATACAAGGGTAAAAATATTTATGAGGTTCTTGATATGACGGTTGACGAGGGCGTGGAGTTTTTTGAAAATCTTCCGAAAATAAGAAGAAAGCTGGAAACCTTAAAGGAGGTAGGACTTGGATATATCAAGCTGGGGCAAAGCTCAACAACCCTTTCGGGCGGAGAGGCGCAAAGGGTTAAGCTTGCAACAGAGCTTGCGAAGCGCAGCACAGGAAGGACAATATATGTTCTTGACGAGCCGACAACCGGTTTGCATACGGCAGATGTTCATAAGCTGATTGAGGTTTTACGAAAGCTCACAGAGGGCGGCAACAGTGTTGTTGTTATAGAGCATAATCTTGATGTCATAAAAACAGCCGATTATATTGTGGATTTGGGCCCTGAGGGCGGCGACGGCGGCGGCAGAATTGTGGCAAGCGGAACACCTGAGCAAGTTTCAAAAAACAAGGATTCCTATACAGGGCTTTACCTTAAAAAGGTATTGTCCGACATAGATAAATAAAGGAAAAAAATTATGTATGATTTGATTTTATTTGACCTTGACGGTACACTTACAAACCCTGAGGAGGGAATAACAAAATCGGTGCAATATGCACTGAGAGCATACGGCATAGAGGAGAGCAGACGGGAAATGCTGAGGCGGTTTATCGGTCCGCCTCTTGTTGACGGCTTTATGGAATTTTACGGAATGACACGAGAGGACGCTCTGGGTGCAGTGGAAAAATACAGAGAACGGTTTTCGGTGAAGGGGATTTTTGAAAACGAGCTTATAGAGGGTACCGAGGAAATGCTTGCTAGGCTGAAATCGGCAGGAAAAACGCTTGCACTTGCAACCTCAAAGCCGTCCCCCTTTTCTAAAAAAATTCTTGAGCATTTTAAGATTGCCCAACTGTTTGATTTTATTTCATGTTCAGAGCTTGACGGCACAAGAAATGACAAAGCCGAGGTGATAGCCGAGGCTCTGCGTCTTGCAGGCAATTATGAAAATCCGGTTATGGTCGGGGACAGAATGCATGACATAATCGGAGCGAAAAAGAACGGAATCCCCTGTATAGGTGTTTCCTTCGGCTTTGCCGCAGAGGGAGAGCTTGAAGAATACGGTGCAGTCGATATTGCCGGTTCAGTTTCGGAGCTGACAGATCTGCTTTTAAAATAAAGCCGTTAAATTACAAAGGATAAATAATGAAAGAGGGTATATTAATGTGGTTTGTATATTCACTGTTTTCGGCATTTTTTGCGGCATTGACAACAATTTTCGCAAAAATAGGTATGAACGGAATTAATTCCAATTTGGCAACGGCAATACGTACGATTGTTGTCCTTTTTATGTCGTGGGCAATTGTTTTTGCAACGGGACTTAATAAGCATATCGGAGAAATAACGTCAAAGGGCTGGACGTTTCTGATTTTGTCCGGTCTTGCAACGGGAGCGTCATGGCTGTGCTATTACAAGGCTCTGCAAATAGGAGAGGCGGCAAAGGTTGCTCCCGTTGATAAAATGAGTGTTGTTTTAACAATGATACTTGCCTTTGTTATACTGAAAGAGCCGTTTACGGCAAAAACGGCAGTGGGAGGACTTTTGATAACTGCCGGAGTGCTTGTGCTTGCACTTTGATTAATACATAAAAACATTTGCTTTTTTGATATTTTTCCTCTCAAACACTTGCCATTTGAGGAAAAATATTATATAATATACACCGTAAGTATTGCAGAGCGAGCCTGTTGGCTTTGTTCTGATTGCGGTTTTTGCGCAATGTGATATTGACGGCTGTGTAAAAATGCTCCTTTGGGCAGGCATTTTTACTTATGGTATAACAGCATTTAAGTTTAATTGAAATGTTTCAGAAAGGTATATAATATGAGCAGAAAACAAACAAGAAGCGAAGCAAGAACAGAAGCGTTTAAGCTGATTTTTCAGTCAGCGGTTAATGATGAGGAGCCTGATTTTCTGATTAATACAATGCTTGAGGAACGTCCGGAGAGTATGAAAAATATTGATTATATAAAGACTGTTTTTCTCGGTGTTCTTGCCAAAAAGGAAGAAATCGACGGTAAAATTTCAGAAAACCTTGGCAAAGGCTGGAGCATTGACAGAATTTCAAGAGTATCGCTTGCAGTGCTGAGGCTTGCTGTTTTTGAAATATTGTATGTTGAAGATGTACCGGAAAAGGTAGCTATAAATGAGGCTGTTGAGATAGAAAAGAGATTTGACGATCCCGATAATTCTGCCTTTGTAAACGGAGTTCTCGGAGGGTTTATAAAAAGCCTATGATTTATCTCGGTTTTGATACCAGCAACTATACTACATCAGTTGCCTGCTGCGGTGACGCTTCCCTTAATATAAGGAGACTGCTTGAGGTTAAGCAGGGTGAAAGAGGGTTAAGACAGAGTGATGCTTTGTTTCAGCACATTAAGCAGCTGCCGGGTCTTTATTCTGAGCTTTGCAGAGGTATTGATATAAAAAAAGCAGCTGCCGCAGGTGTGAGCATAAGGCCGCGAAGTGTTGAAGGCTCATATATGCCGGTTTTTCTTGCCGGTGAAGGCTATGCAAAAGTGTGTGCTGACAGCCTTGGCATACCCCTTTATACTTTTTCCCATCAGGACGGGCATATAATGGCAGGAATCCATTCCGCACAGGCATATTTTTTGTTGGAAAAGCCTTTTATATCGGTTCACCTGTCGGGCGGAACCTGTGAAATATTGCTCACCGAATATAATAATTACGGTTTTGCTGTTAAAATTATCGGCGGCACAAGGGATATCAGCGCAGGCCAGCTTATTGACAGAGTCGGAGTGGCAATGGGTATGCGTTTCCCTGCCGGAGCAGAGCTGGAGCGTCTTGCCAAAACTGCCGATAAGCCTGTCAGACTGCCGGTAAATACTGACGGCGGATATATTAATTTTTCGGGAATAGAAACAAAAACTCTTTCGCTTATCGGTAAGGAGGACAATGCCGGACTTGCGCTCGGTTTGTTTTGTTCTGTTGCCCGTGCGCTTTCTTTGGCAGTGGAGTATTGTGTGAAAAGCCTTAATATTAAGGATGTGCTTATTGCCGGCGGTGTTGCTTCAAACAGCATAATAAAGGAATATCTTGTCAGCAATACCGATGCCGATATCTATTTTGCATCACCTGAGCTGTCTACCGACAACGCATACGGTATTGCGCTGCTTGCGGAGCTTTGCGGCAGAAATTCCGTATCGGAATAAAAATCGTAAAATTTAGTTTTGTGCTTTTGGCACAGAAAGGCAATTATGAAACAAATAATAGCAACCGTTTCACAGCTTAATGCATATATTAAGAAAACCCTTGACGCAAACCCGGTTTTCGGCGATATATGGATTAAGGGAGAAATATCAAATTTTAAAAAGCATTCCTCGGGTCATATGTATCTGACGCTTAAGGACAGCGGAGGAGTTTTAAAGGCTGTTATGTTTAAATCAAGCACATATTCCCTTCAATTTTATCCCTCTGACGGTATGCTTGTTATGGCAAGGGGAAGAATAGCGGTATATGAGCCGGGGGGAGTGTATCAGCTGTATATCAGTGAAATGCAGCCCGATGGTATCGGTCAGCTTTATATTGCTTATGAAAGGCTTAAAAAAAAGCTGGCAGAGGAGGGTATTTTTGATGAGGAACATAAAAAACCGATTCCGCTGTATCCGAAAACAATAGGCGTTGTAACTGCGCCGACAGGCGCGGCGGTAAGGGATATAATAAACATATGCGGACGGCGTTTTCCTTATGCCGACATTGTCGTCTATCCGGCTAAGGTGCAGGGCAGCGGCGCTGCCGAAAGCATTTGTGCGGGGATAGAATATTTTAACCGTACAAAATCCGCCGATACGCTGATTGTTGGCAGAGGCGGCGGTTCGATAGAGGATTTGTGGGCATTTAATGAGGAAAGTGTTGCATATGCCATATATAAATCCGAGATACCGATAATTTCCGCAGTAGGTCATGAGGTGGATTATACCATTGCGGACTTTGCGGCAGATTGCAGAGCGCCGACTCCGTCTGCTGCGGCAGAGCTTGCCGTTCCGTCCCAAAGGGAGCTTTATGATACGCTTTATAATTATCAATATACCCTGAGAGCTTTTGTTATGGCTGCCATTGAGCGTAAAAAAACAAAATTGAACAGTCTTAAGCTTTTGTCGCCGCAGGACATTATTAATAATAATTATCAGAGAATAGATATGCTCACTAAAAATCTTGCCGCACATACACAGCTTATTATCGGAGATAAAAGCCGTGAATTTTCGGGGATTGTAGGAAAATTAGACGCTCTCAGTCCGTTAAAGGTAATGCAGAGAGGCTTTGCGCTGCCGGTTGATGATGACGGCATAGTTATCAAGGGTGTAAAAGAGCTTGACAAAAAAAGGGAGTTCAAGCTCAGAATGAAGGACGGCAGCAGAAGGTGCAGGGTAACGGATTGAACGTGTTTAATAGTATATTGTACAGGCAGAGGAATAATATATTACCTGTTGCCGGTTTACAGTTGTGTTGAAAGGAGTGCCGCAAAATGGCAAAGAGCTTTGAAGAAGCTATGAAGGAGCTTGGTGACATTGTTGAAAAGCTTGAGGACGGAGATGTTTCTCTTGAGGAATCGATAAAGCTGTTTGAGAACGGTATGAAGCTGTCAAAGACCTGTCAGAAAATGCTTGAAAATGCAGAAAAAAAGGTTTCTGTATTGACGGCGAATGAAGACGGAGAAATGCAGCAGGAGCCGTTTGCAGAAAAGGAATAACGAAAGGACGGAAAAATGCAGCTTGATGAAATTTTAAGGAATAAAGCAGAGCTTGTTAACAGCGCTCTTAAAAGATATACCGAGCATGAGGAAAATCCCCAGAGCATTATCTATGAAGCAATGGGCTATTCGCTTTTTGCGGGCGGAAAGCGGCTCAGACCGATAATTATGCTTTTGGTCTGCGATATGCTCGGAGGAGAATATGAGGAGGTAATGCCCTTTGCCTGCGCAATGGAAATGATACACACATATTCTCTTATACACGATGATCTTCCTGCTATGGACAATGATGATTTCAGGCGAGGAAAACCGACCAATCACAAGGTTTACGGCGAAGCCCTTGCGGTGCTTGCCGGTGACGCTCTGTTGAATAAGGCGTTTGAGGTTGTTTCCTCTCACAGCTATAAAAACACGGCAGCTGCAATGAAAGCAATAGCAGTGCTTTCAGCTTCCTCGGGAACCGAGGGCATGATTGGCGGACAGACGGTTGATATTCAATCGGAGGGGAAAAAAATATCCGAAAAGGAGCTTTTATATCTTCATTCCCTGAAAACCGGTGCGATTATTCGTTCGTCAGGGGTAATCGGTGCGCTTATGTCGGGTGCCTGTGAGAAAGAAATAAAGGCTGTTGACGAATATTGCTTAAAGCTTGGTATTGCATTTCAGATTCAGGATGATTTGCTTGATGTACTCGGTAATGAGGAGCAGCTTGGCAAGCCTACGGGAAGTGACAGTGAAAATGAAAAGACAACCTTTGTAACGCTTTTTGGAATCGAAGGCTCAAAAAGGGCTGTTTCGGAGTACACAAAGGAAGCAGTTTCGGCACTTTCTGTTTTCGGTGAACGTGCGGATACCCTTACAGCCCTTGCAGATTATCTGACAGACAGAAATTATTGATATGCAGATAATTTATGGTCGAGGCTTTGGTTTTAGAAGCTTTGGCTGTCTTTTGTATGCTTTTTGAAAGGGGTATTTAAAATATATGGACACATTTACATGGTTTTGGCTGAAATCACCGCTTGCCACATCTCTTATTTCCTGGTTTATTGCTCAGGTTATAAAGGTTGTTGTCGTGCTTTTGACAAGCAAAAAGCTCGATATGAGCAGGTTTATAGGCTCGGGCGGTATGCCAAGCTCACATTCGGCACTTGTATGCTCTCTTACAACCGCAATAGGGTGCAGCGAGGGCTTTTCAAGCAGTCTTTTTGCACTTTCGACTGTTTTATCTCTTGTGGTTATGTATGATGCGGCAGGAGTACGCAGAGCTGCCGGTCAGCAGGCAAAACTTCTTAATATGATAATTGAGGATTGGGGCAAAAAGCCTTATGCGGAAACCGAAAAAAAGCTAAAGGAGCTGCTGGGGCATACCCCCAAGGAGGTTTTTGCCGGTGCGCTGCTCGGAATTGTCGTAGCACTGATACGTCATATGTAGCAGGTATTTTCAGATTTGTATTTGTTTTATCTGTATTACATAATGCCTGTGATTTGTTATGTTCCGTATTTAAAATATAACCGTAGGTCATATATGACGGTTACTAATTACAATAATATAACATATACATCAATCCTTTTGCATATAATAATATTGGCGTATTGCCGGATTTTTACCATGCGAAAGGATTGATTTACTTTATGAAAAAGCTCGTTCTGATTCTCGGAATACTGACAGCTGCCGCTGCGGTTTCGGGAAATATGAAGTATAATAAGGAATTTTCAAAGAAAATAACCGCACAGATATATTATGTTGACCGTTCAATGTTGCGTCTTGTGCCTGTCGATTTTGACGCAGGCTACTCAACTCCTTCTGCTGCGGCAAAAAAGGTCGTACATGAGCTGATAGAGGGCGAGGACTACAACAGGAGAATTTTAAGGCTTATTCCCGATATTGATAACTGTATGAACGTGCGTGTTGAGGATAATACCGCTTATATTAACCTTAAGGAGGAATTTACGGAAAATATGCCGGAAAACAAAAATCATGAGCTGCTATTGCTCTATTCCATAGTCAATTCCGTTACATCAATTGACGGAATAGATACAGTGAAATTTCTTTTTGAGGGAAAGGAAAAAAAGGAAACAATTGGGGGAATAGATATGAGAGAAATATTTATTCCGGATTACTATATATGACAAAAAAAGTAACCGGCCGTAATGACCGATTACTTTTTTGTTTGATTATTAAATCATTTAGTTGTAATTTCAACTATTCTTGCATCACTGTTCCACTGAACGTCACAGCCGAATGCTTCTGCAACAGCTCTTGCCGGTACAAGGGTTGTGCTGTTATAAAGAATAGCGGGAGCATCAAGCTCCTTAACCTCGCCGTTTTTATAGAGCTGATTGCTGTTAATCTGAAGTGAAATTTCCGTATCACCCTTTTGTGAGGTTACGGTTTTGGTTTCGTCATTCCAGTTAACCGAAGCACCGAGAGCCTCAAATATAGCTCTTAAGGGAACCATAGTTCTGTCCTTATATACCATGGGACGCTGAGTAAAATCAATGCCTTCGCCGTTGATACGTACAATCACATCGTGTGATGTAAAGTGTATTGAGTTAACAAGCGTGGGGAGCAGGCTGTCGGTTGTTCCTGCATTTACACTACCGCTGTGTCTTTTTGAAAGCATATAATACAAACCGTTCTTTACGGTGATATAGTTTTCAAACATATCGGTATTGTATGGCGCACGTGTATGTACAAACAGAGCTTCCTTCTGATTATAAAAATCAAAATCATAATACTGCTTGTCAGCCATAGCAAGCATCCATTCCCTGTTCAGGTATTCCTCTGTCTTATTGTAGAAATTCTGAACCCTGTTTGAAAAGTCACTTTGGGCAACAACAAGAAGATATTCGCCGACAGGCTGATAGTTTGAAGAATTGATAATTATTATCTGATGCTTCACCAGAGTCTTGAAGTTTGCTCCGGGTGCGCCGTAAATTCCGGCGATAATACCATCGTCAATATCGGAGTCCTGTGACATTGCATAATAGCCTGACGGAATAGTCATTTCATAGTTGAGAGCAGGGACGTCATAGAGATTCGTAGCTGCCTGTGCAGTTGCAACAAATGACGCAGCCGTGATGATGCCGGCGGTAAGTACCGCAGTAAATTTTTTGAGTTTCATAGAAATCCTCCTAAGTGTTTTTTTCTAATTATATCATAAATAACCAAAAAGTCAATATAAGTGTTATAAATAATAAAAAAATATTAGAAAATATTGTTAATTTTACTGAAAAAAATTCTTTAATGTCTTGTTGACGAAGTAAAAAATTTATGGTAGAATAAACTGATACAGAAAAGCTGTAACGGTGCAGGCAGTTAAATATTCGTATTTTTGTGTTATCTGAGCAAATTATGCCGCAGGTTTTATGTTCAGCTTTTCAATTACCTGATATATAGCAGGAACAGACAGGAGTGTTGGTTTTGAGGCTTAAGGATAAGGTGTGCGTTGTTACGGGATCGTCAAGAGGAATAGGAAAGGCAATCGCACTTGAATTTGCAAAGCAGGGAGCAAAGGTGGTTATTAATGCGTCGGCGTTGAGCGAAAGAGCGGAAGCGGCTCTTGCCGAAATCAGAGCAGTGGGAGCTGAATGTGAGCTTGTGTGTGCCGATGTGAGTACCGCTGAGGGCGCAAAGCTGCTTATTGATACCGCACAGGAAAAGTTTGGCAGAGTTGACGTGCTTGTCAATAATGCGGGAATTACAAGAGATACTCTTATGCTCAGAATGAGCGAGGAGGATTGGGACAGTGTAATGGAGGTCAATTTAAAGGGACCCTTTAACTGTATAAAGGCTGTATCAAGACTGATGATGAAGCAAAAGGGCGGCTCGGTTATCAATATAACCTCCGTTGTGGGGCTCATAGGAAATCCGGGGCAGGCAAATTACTGCGCTTCAAAGGCGGGGCTTATCGGCTTGACAAAAACCACAGCAAAGGAATTTGCAAAAAAGGGTATACGCTGCAATGCGGTTGCACCCGGCTTTATACAATCTGATATGACAGACGTTTTAAGTGATGAAGTAAAATCGGGATATCTTGCAAATGTTCCTCTTGGCAGATTCGGTTCGGGTGAGGATGTTGCGGCACTGTGCGTTTTTCTTGCCTCTGACAGCTCGGCATACATAACGGGGCAGGTTATAAATGTTGACGGCGGGCTTGTTATGTAAATTCCTCAAAATGGAATTTTTTAAAATACCTGAGGCTTTGAATTGCAAAATTCGGAGGCATTTAACTTGAAAGGGGGTGAACGGAATGGAATTTGAGAAGATTAAGTCTGTTATTGTTGACCAGCTCGGCGTTGATGAATCACTGGTTACAATGGATGCGTCCTTTGCAGATGATCTTGGTGCTGATTCATTGGACGTTGTTGATTTGATTATGGGAATTGAGCAGGAGTTTGATATTGAAATCCCAGATGAGGATGCTGAAAAAATATCTACTGTAGGTGATGCTGTAAACTACATTAAGGACAGAGACTGAGCAATATAACCGTATGACGGAAACAGAACCCTGTCTATTGATGACTAACAGGGTAATGACCTTATTTAAGCTATGGATTCTGCATATGCCGAACGCTTAAACGGTGTGACGGAGCAGCCGAACCCATAGCTTGTGCCGGTCCTGTCGGCTTGCGGTAATTGCATTTCGGGCTAATTGCCTTGTAAAAAAATCGGTGTGAAGGTTTATTAACAGAGGATAAGCTATGAAAGAATTAGAAAAGAAATTAGGTCACGAATTTGTGAATGCCGGGCTTTTAAAAATTGCCTTAACTCACAGCTCATATGCAAATGAACACAGGTGCAAAAGCTATGAGCGTATGGAATTTCTGGGTGATTCGGTGCTTAGTATTATTGTCAGCGAATATCTTTTTGAGCATATGAAGGATATTGATGAGGGAGAGCTGTCAAGAATACGCGCTTCACTTGTTTGTGAGGAGTCGCTTGCCGAAACGGCAAAAACCATAGACCTGGGGAAATATATTTTTCTCGGAAACGGCGAGGAAAGATCGGGAAGCAGAAATCGTGCTTCAATATTATCCGATGTATTTGAGGCAACTCTTGCAGCCCTTTATCTTGACGGCGGTATGGATACGGCAAGGTCTTATCTTATCGGCATTATGGGTGAAAAGCTGCGTGATGCGGCATGTCATAAGACCGAAAAGGATTATAAAAGCAGGCTTCAGGAGGTTGTTCAGCAAAAATATCACGGCAGAACAAGAATTGAATATATTACCGTTGAAGAAAGCGGACCGGAGCATAAGAAGTGCTTTTTGGTTGAGCTGATAATCAACGGCAGTAAGGTAACAGAGGGAAAGGGCTTCTCCAAGAAGGAAGCGGAGCAGCTGGCTGCGAAAAAGGCTCTTTCGGGTAAGAAATTATGAAGTATTATAATATACCTATATTCGTACCCCACAGAGGTTGTCCCTTTGATTGTGTTTTCTGCAATCAGAAGCATATTACGGGTACCGATAGCGAGGTTGACGAGGAATATATAAGAAGCACAATAGAGGAGTATTTAAAAACGCTTCCGAAGGATGGGCGCATGATTGAAGCAGCGTTCTTCGGCGGCAGCTTTACGGGAATAGATCCCGATATTCAGCGCAGGTTTTTAAGTACTGCTCATGAGTATGTCAAGGACGGAAGAATTGACGGAATACGTCTTTCCACCCGTCCCGATTATATTGATAAGGCTGTTCTTGACCGGCTGGCGGAATTTGGTGTTACAACGGTAGAGCTTGGCGTTCAAAGTATGAATAATGAGGTTTTAAAAAAATCCAACAGAGGACACACAGCCGATGATGTTATAAAAGCCTCAGAGCTTATCAGGGAATATCCGTTTAAGCTGGGCTTGCAGATGATGACCGGTCTGCCGGGAGATACACCTGAGCGTTCTCTGGAAACTGCGGATAAAATCATTGAATTAAAGCCTGATTTTGTCCGTATTTATCCTACACTTGTGGTTAAGGATACCTGCCTTGAGGAAATGTATAAAAGGGGAGAGTATCTGCCGCAGACAGTTAATGAGGCGGCTGAGCTTTGTAAGGAGCTACTGCTTAAATTTAACAGGGCGGAAATTACGGTTATTCGTATCGCTTTACAGACTACAGATGAGATATCCCCGGGCGGTTCGGTTGTGGCAGGCCCCTTTGACAGCAGGTTCAGAGAGCGTGTTGAAGTTTTGATTTATTACGACAGGCTGTATGACTTGTTAAAGAATATCAAAGCAAAAAAGGCTGTAGTGCTCGTTAATTCCCGAGAGCTTTCAAAAGCAGTGGGGAGCGGCAGGGAAAACATTAATAAAATCCGTGAAGCTCTTGGCATTGAAATTAAAATCAAGGGCAGTGATGCGGTTGAAAAGGGTGAATGTCTTATATCAGAGGCAGGCTAACATAAATCATCAAGATTTTATTTTGAATTATATTCCTTATTTGATAATGAATTTTCTGTTTTGTAATTTCAAATTCGGATTCTTAACTCTATAAATTAAAACAGTGACCAAAATCAGAAAGTGAGGTAGAGAATTGTACCTTAAACGATTGGAGCTGCAGGGGTTTAAATCCTTTGCCGATAAAACCGTTCTTGATTTCGGACAGGGTGTTACTACCGTTGTAGGGCCTAACGGCAGCGGAAAGAGCAATATTTCCGATGCAATCAGATGGGTTATGGGCGAAATGAGCGCAAAAACCCTCCGAGGCTCAAATATGCAGGATGTTATATTTGCGGGAACCGAAACAAGAAAAAAAGTGAATTTTGCTGAGGTAAGCCTTGTGCTTGATAACAGCGACAAGATGTTTCCCATTGATTTTGACGAGATTGTTGTAACAAGAAAGGTGTTTCGTTCGGGAGAAACGGTATATCAGATAAACCATGCTGATTGCAGACTGAAGGACATTCATGAGCTATTTATGGATACAGGTCTGGGACGTGACGGATATTCAATGATAGGTCAGGGGAATGTTTCTCAGATTCTGTCAACCAAGGCAGAGGACAGAAGAAGCTTTTTTGAGGAGGCTGCAGGGGTATCCAAATATAAGCACAGAAAGGACGAGGCACTGCGAAAGCTCGCCTCGGTAAATGAAAATCTTGTGCGTATAAACGATATAGCCGCTGAACTTGAAAGGCAGCTTGGGCCTTTGGAAACGCAGTCGAAAAAAGCAAGAAAATATCTTGTTCTTTATGATGAATATAAGGGGCTTGACGTAAGTATGAGCCTTATTTATCTTGAAAAGAATACCGATGCCTTGAAAAAAGCAAAGGAGCTGTATGACAGTATTCTCGATGAGATTAACGGTTTAAAGGACAAGGAAACCGATATCGAGAGGGAGCGTGACGAGCTTTATTTAAAAAGCAGTCAAAAGGATGAGGAGCAGTCAAGAAAGAATAATGAGCTTATTGAAAATGAAGCTATAAGCAATGCCCGTTCAAATGAAATTTCAATATCGCAGAATGATATTAAGAATAATAAGGCTTTGATTGAAAGAATCGAAAAGGATATCGAAGCAATCGATAAGGGGATAGAAGCATCATATGAGAGAATTGCTTCACTCGATAACTCGGTATCGGAGCATGAGCGTGAGAAGCAGCTGCTGTTGACAGGCTTTGAGGATATACAAAAGAAAAATGGAGAAATATATGAGAAGCTCAGCACTTATAAGGACGAGCTTGACAGGCTTAAGTCAAGACAGCTTGAATGCCTTAACGAACAGTCGAGCGCAAAGGCTCAGACAGAGGGTGCGGAGCGCATAAGAGCCGCTTTGCTTGAAAGACAGAGTGCCGTAAGTGAGGAATTAAAAAGTCACGATACGGGAATGCTGAATATTAAAAAAGAAATTGAGGATACCTCAGCCGCTATCGGCGAAAAAAGCGAAAAGGCGGAGCAGATGAAGAAAAGATGCGAAAATCTGCAAAACCGCTTATCATCACTTGACGGTGAATATGAGGAATTAAGAAAAAATATTTCTCAAAAGCAGGTAAGCCTTAATTCAAAAATTTCCCAGAAAAAAATTCTTGAGGGAATGGAAAATGATTATGAGGGCTTTTCAAGAAGCGTTAAAGCGGTAATGACAGCACCGGAGCTTAAGAAAGCCGCAATTTACGGAACTGTTTCGGGGCTTATTGATGTGTCAAAGGAGTATGTTACAGCCATAGAAATTGCCTTGGGCGGGGCAATGCAGAACATTGTTGTTGAAAATGAAGAGGACGCAAAGACAGCGATTAATTTTTTAAAGCAGGCAAGGGTCGGCAGGGCAACCTTTCTTCCCATAAGCTCGGTATCGTCAAGAGCACTTGACAATGCAAAGGAGATTTCAAAATGCAGAGGCTTTGTCGGTATTGCATCGGAGCTTATCGGGTATGATAAGAAGTATGACACTGTTATTAAAAGCCTTCTGGGCAGAGTTGCTGTTACGGACAATATGGATAATGCAGTAGCTATGGCAAGACAGTTTGGTTATCGTTTTAAAATTGTAACTCTTGACGGCGAGCTGTTGAATGCCGGAGGTTCAATTTCCGGCGGAAGCGTTAATAAAACCAGCGGCTTTTTATCACGTTCGGCACAGATTAAGTCTTTGGGTGAAGAAATTGCACAGCTTGACGGTGAAATAAAGGAGCAGAGCGGAAAAAGCACTTCCCTTGAGGCTGATATCAAAAATACGGGAACTCAGCTTTCTACCTATATGCCCATTCTGCGGGAATATGAAAACGATATTCTTGTTTTAAGGAATACGCTTGAGCATTTGCAGAGCAGCTTAAAGGAAGGCGATTCCTCCGAAAAAAGTCTTTCCGAGGAGCTTGAAGCCCTTCAAAAGCAGCTGTCCGATTCGGCAGACGAGGTTGCGCACCGCATTTCGGATGGAAGACGGCTTGAAAAGGAGATAGAGGAAATCAATTCGCAGATTTCCGTTAAGGAGCAGGAATATGAAGCGCTTTCTTCGGAAAAGGAAAGCAAGTCAAAGGAGCTTATTGATGAAACTTTGCGGCTGCGAGCAATTGAAAAGGATATCGAGAATGAAAAGCAGACAGCAAAGGATATTGCGGAGGATATTAACGTAAAGAAAAAGGAAAGGCTGTCAAAATGCGAAGAAAAGCAAACGCTTATTGAGGATATTTCCGTGCTTGAAGAACGTATCGAGGAAAAGAATACAGAAATTCTTGAAATAAAGAGCCGTTCTGACGAAATCAAGCAGGAGATTGAAAAAATAGAACAGGAAAAGCAGGCAATTGTTGAGGGCTTAAAGAGCATAACGGACAGCAACAAGGATTTGACTGACAGAATGCTTACCCTCCAGCAGGAGCTTTCAAAAGCAGAGGCAAAGCAAGTAAGGCTTGAGGAAAGCTCCGAAAGCATTATAAACAGGCTTTGGGATGAATATGAGCTTACACGCTCACAAGCTGAGGAAATCGGGCAGCCGGTTGAAAATCAGGACGAGGCAAAGCAGCGTGTAGCAGAGCTTAAAGGAAAAATAAAGGCATTGGGCAGCGTAAACGTTGACGCTATCGATGAATATGTGACCACAAAGGAACGGTTTGATTTTTTGTCCAATCAGAAAAATGACCTTGAAACCTCACAGAAAAATCTTAATAAGGTAATTGACTCAATGCAGGAGCTTATGGAGGAGCATTTTAAGAAGCAGTTTGCGGAAATAAATAAGGCGTTTTCACGGGTGTTTTCCGAGCTTTTCGGCGGTGGTCACGGCCGGCTTTCATTGTCTGACCCGCAGGATGTTATGGGCAGCGGAATTGAAATTGAGGTTCAGCTTCCCGGCAAGGGGCTTCAGAATATCAATCTGTACTCGGGCGGTGAAAAGTCCTTTATTGCAATTGCACTGCTTTTTGCAATACTTGAGGTTAAGCCGACACCGTTTTGCTTCCTTGATGAGATTGACGCTGCGCTTGATGATGTAAATGTATCAAGATTTGCAACCTATTTGAAGAATTATCTTAACAGGACGCAGTTCATTGTAATTACTCACAGGCGCGGTACAATGGAGGCGGCAAATATTATGTACGGTGTAACGATGCAGGAAAAGGGTGTTTCCAAGCTGCTGTCGCTGATGATAGATGACATTGAGGACAGTATGCTTAATTAATATCGGTGGCTGTAAGTATGTAATTTTGCTGCCGATTGTAAATAAATAACAGTAAAAGGTGAAGAAATGGGATTTTTTGATAAGTTAAAAAACAGTTTGACAAAAACAAGAGAGGCAATCTCAGAGCAGGTTAACAATGTGTTTAAGGTGTTTGTCAAGGTTGATGAGGAGTTTTTTGAGGAGCTTGAGGACGCTTTGATTTTGTCCGATATGGGTGTGGAAACTACCGAGTATATTATCGGCGAGCTGAGGGACAGAACAAAAAGAAAGCGCCTTACAGACGGCAATGACGTTAAAGAGGAGCTTAAAAACATAATAGGCGACATATTAACCGAAAACGACTGTGAGATGAGGCTTGAAACTATGCCTTCGGTAATTCTTGTAATAGGTGTTAACGGTGTGGGTAAGACCACATCTATCGGAAAGCTTGCCGATTTTTATAAAAGACAAGGCAAAAAGGTACTTCTTGCGGCCGCTGACACCTTCAGAGCGGCTGCTATTGACCAGCTTGATATTTGGGCTGAAAGATGCGGCTGTGATATTATAAAGCACGCAGAGGGCAGCGACCCTGCTGCAGTTGTTTTTGATGCCTGCAATGCCGCAAGGGCAAGAGGAGCGGATATTCTTATATGCGATACGGCAGGAAGACTGCACAACAAGAAAAATCTTATGGCGGAGCTTAATAAAATCTCAAGAGTAATTGAGCGTGAGCTTCCGTCGGCATCAAGGGAAATTCTGCTTGTGCTTGATGCGGCAACCGGTCAGAATGCATTAAGTCAGGCAAAGCTGTTTTCGGAGGCTGCGGAAATTTCCGGTATAATACTTACCAAGCTTGACGGTACTGCAAAGGGCGGTGTGGTTGTTCCTATATCGAGGGAGCAGCGAATACCGGTTAAATTTGTCGGAGTTGGCGAAAAAATTGAAGATTTGCAGGAGTTTAATCCATATGATTTTGCAAAGGCATTATTTGACAGCGGCGATATTGCAGATGAGGAAAATTAAAAATCACAGCTCTCTGATTTTTTCTTATTTCCGAACGGTAATTTTAATGTCCGATACAATTGTGGGTATTTGCGGATGAACGGTGAATTATGAATTTTTTGCGTTTAATCTGTAAAATTTAACGCAATATCATTGTTAATTGATTGACAATATGATAAAAATATGATATTCTAACATAAAAAAAGTCATGGATTGATTCCGCAGACCTTTGACAGGAGAAATTAAGATGGATAATAACAATAAAAAGAATACAAATAAAAAGGGACCCGGTTTTTTCGGAAATCCGTTTGTTTCATTTATAATAATTTCCTTAATACTGACGGTAGGGCTGAATTACCTTCTTTCAGCAGCAACCGCACCGAAGGAAAAGGAAATTTTTTACAGTGAATTTATGGATATGATCGAAAACGATGAAATTGATTCGGTAACAATATCGGGTGATAAAATCACAATAATTACAAAGGAAAGCGTTGAGGCTGCCGAAAAGCTGGAAAGTGCCGTTTCAAACGTACAGTCCTTTAATGATATTGTGGGTGTCGGTATGAACAGTGCAGAGCTTTCACAAAAGGATATTGTTTATTACACCGGAAATGTCAATGACCCCGAGCTTTTTAAAAAGCTGAGAGAGCATAACGTTAAGTTTAAAAAGCCGGTTGTTGAGTCGAATTTATTCCTTGATATTATACTGACATGGGTTCTGCCCTTTGGGATTATGTATATCTTTCTTGCAATTATTATGCGTTATGCGTCAAAGAAGATGGGCGGCGGCGGATTTATGTCGGTGGGTCAGAGCAATGCAAAAATTTATATTGAAAACAAAACCGGGGTTAAATTTTCCGATGTTGCAGGACAAGAGGAGGCAAAGGAATCACTTGACGAAATTGTCGATTTTCTGCACAATCCCACAAAGTATACCGCAATCGGAGCAAAGCAGCCTAAGGGTGCTTTGCTTGTGGGACCTCCGGGAACGGGTAAAACCCTGCTTGCAAAGGCAGTTGCCGGCGAGGCAAATGTACCCTTCTTTTCTCTTTCCGGCTCCGACTTTGTTGAAATGTTTGTCGGTGTTGGTGCGTCAAGAGTCAGAGATTTGTTCAAGCAGGCAGCCGCAAAGGCACCTTGTATAATTTTCATTGACGAGATTGACGCAATAGGAAAAAGCAGAGATAACGTATATGGCGGCGGAAATGACGAGCGTGAGCAAACGCTTAATCAGCTTCTTGCCGAAATGGACGGATTTGATTCCTCAAAGGGAGTTGTCATTCTTGCCGCAACAAACAGACCGGAAATACTTGATAAGGCGCTTTTAAGACCGGGCCGTTTTGACAGAAGAATTATTGTTGAAAAGCCCGATTTAAAGGGCAGAGAGGAAATATTAAAGGTTCACGTTAAGAATGTTAAAATGTCTCCTATGGTTGACCTGCATGAAATTGCTCTTGCAACAAGCGGTGCGGTGGGTGCTGACCTTGCCAATATGGTTAATGAGGCGGCACTGAGAGCTGTCAGAATGAAACGACAAGAGGTTTTGCAGGAGGATTTAATGGAGGCAGTTGAGGTTATAATAGCCGGCAAGGAGAAAAAGGACAGAATTTTATCGGAAAAGGAAAAGAAAATAGTTGCCTACCATGAGGTCGGTCACGCACTTGCAGCGGCATTGCAAAAAAATACCGACCCTGTGCAGAAAATTACCATTGTACCCAGAACTATGGGCGCTCTCGGCTATACAATGCAGATGCCTGAGGAAGAACGTTATCTGATGTCCTCTGATGAAATTCTTGACGATTTGACGGTATTTGTGGCAGGACGTGTTGCAGAGGAGATTGTATTCGGTGTTAAAACCACAGGTGCGGCAAACGATATTGAAAGAGCAAGCAAGCTGGCAAGAGCAATGATTGCACAGTACGGTATGTCTGACGAATTTGGAATGGCTGCTCTTGAAAGTATTGAAAATAAATATCTTGACGGCAGAAATGTTTCCAATTGTTCCGAGGAAACAAAGACAAGGCTTGACAATGAGGTTGTCAGGGTTATTAAAAATGCCCATGACAAGGCAAAGGCAATGCTTGAAGATAATATTGAGGCTCTTCATAAAATATCGGAATATCTCATTGAAAAGGAAACTATAACCGGAAGTGAGTTTATGAGAATTTTGCGGGAGGTTCAGAATAAAAATGGCGAGGCTATGGAGGAGCAGAGCGTTGATACTGACGGCTGCAATGACAAGTCTGACGTTGATAAGGCTGAAATCGGTTCGGAAAATGATGTAGCCGACAGCAAAGAAAAGGACTGCGCTCAGGACGCATATAGCGGCAGTGAATCAAATGATAATAACAGTATTACTGAGGGTTAGGCTTATGAATTATGCGGCTGGGATTTGCAGCCGCTTTTTTCGGAGGAAATATGATGGCAGTAATTTGGTATGTAATACCCTGCTATAATGAGCAGGAGGTTATAGAGGAAACGGCTGAAAGACTTGTATCCCTTGTGAGCGGTATGGCGGCTTCGGGAAAAATTTCCGAAAAAAGCCGCATACTGTTTGTTGACGACGGCTCGGCTGATATGACATGGCATAAAATCTGTAAGCTCAGTAAAAAATATCCCTTAATCTGCGGCCTTAAGCTGTCGGCTAACAGGGGACATCAGAACGCATTGCTTGCAGGTCTTATGACGGCAAAAAAATATGCAGATGCCGTTATTTCAATGGACGCTGACCTTCAAGACGATATTAATGCCTCGGGCAGAATGATAGAGTGCTTTTATGAGGGGAATGAAATTGTATACGGTGTGAGAAGGTCACGTAAAAAGGATACCGCCTTTAAACGAATAACTGCGCAGCTTTTTTACAGAACATTGAAGCTGCTAGGCGCAGAGGTTGTTTACAACCATGCCGATTACAGGCTGATGGGAAAAAAGGCTCTCGAGGCACTTTCGGAATACGGTGAGGTAAATCTTTTTCTCAGAGGGATTGTACCGCAGCTGGGTTTTCAATGCTGTACCGTTGAATATGACAGAGGAGAGCGGTTTGCCGGAGAATCCAAATATCCCTTTCGGAAGATGATGTCTTTTGCTGTCGAGGGAATAACCTCCTTCAGTATTCGTCCCATAAAAATTGCCGGCTTTTTCGGCTTTGCTTCAATTCTTGTGAGCATTGTTATGCTTATCTACTGTGTTGCCGAGAAAATTGCGGGAAGAACAGTCCCCGGCTGGTCAAGCCTTGGTGCTTCAATCTGGGCTGTGGGCGGCATACAGCTTTTTATTATGGGAATAATCGGGGAGTATATCGGCAAAATCTATTTTGAAACAAAACAGCGCCCCAGATATATTATTGAAGCGGAAATAAATCTGAATTAATTGTAAGATTGCACAAATTATAGCCCCATTCAGTAACAAATGTTTTAATTTTATCGGCTTTTTGAAAAAAACTATTGCAAAATCCTCATAAAAAGTGTAGAATATAAAAAGGCCACTATAGTTACTGACGTTCCGCTATAAGCTACTCCGATAGGCAGACTAAATAAGGCTGCTCTGTTTATTATTTATAAATTCCCATTGCGGACGTTCAAATTATGAAAATTATCCATCACACAGTGCTTATGTGGGATGTACAGCATTTATGTAAAGGAGATATTGAATACCGATATGAAAACATCATATGAAATAGAAGTCGCAGGAGTAAAGAGAAGCCTGCGTTTATACAGTGTGAATGAAAATATAAAAATCGCCGCATTTATACTTTTCGGTGATGTAGAGCTTGCCGTTGCCAGTGCCGGAGAGCTTTTAAAAAAAGCACCAGATTTTGATATACTTGTAACTGCCGAGGCGAAAAGTATTCCGCTTATCTTTGAGATGGCAAGGCAGTCGGGAAATAACGATTACATAGTTGCAAGGAAGTCTCCGAAGGTCTATATGGAAAATCTTTTAAAGGTAAGTGTTAATTCGATTACCACCAAAAATGAACAGTTTTTGTGCATAGGCGATAATGAGATTTCAAGAATGAAGGGGAAAAAATGTCTTATTGTTGATGATGTCATCAGTACAGGGGAATCCCTTGAGGCAATTGAAAAGCTTGTTACCGAAGCGGGCGGCAGTATTGTGGGAAAAATGGCGGTACTTGCCGAGGGTGACTCAATTAACAGAAAGGATATTACTGTTCTTGGTCAGCTTCCGCTGTTTGATAAAAACGGTGAACCGATAAAATAAGCTGTTTTGAATAAAGGCTTTACTGATTTCTATAAAGCCTTTAAAGCTGTGTGACAGAATATATTTTACAAAAAATGCTAATTATTTGTCAATATGTCAAATAATTGTTGAAAGGAACAGAAACTATGATTTATAACAATGTTGAGCTTCATAATGTTGAAGAGCTTACTCCTGCTCCTGATAAAAGCGGAGTAATTCTCAACAGATTCCCACTCCGGGTTACGGAGGCACTCAAAGGAAGAGGATCCTTTATTGCACGTTCAGATACAGGCTGTGAAATTCGGTTTGTAACCTCTGCAACTACCGTTTGGGTAACAATGGAGGCAATGGTAAAGGATGTTGAGCTGACAGTCTTCTGCGGTGATTATTTTCACTCAAGACTCAAGCTTGAGCAAGGGAAAAAGACTACGTTTCAATTAAACAGAAACGATGCCTTTGATTCGGTTAGCAAGGAAATTCTGGCAAGCCTTCCCAGGCGCTTTAGTCACAGTGTCTGGAGAATTTATATAAGCACTGAGGAGTCATACTGCATATTCTATGACGTTAACGGACTTGACGGAACGGTTCGTCCGCCTTTGAAAAATGAAACTCCCAAGCGTAAATGGCTTGCATACGGTTCATCAATAACTCATGGCGCCTGCACAGCCGATACATCAAATTCCTATATTCAGCATACCGCAAGGCTTTTAAATGCTGACGTAATGTGTAAGGGTATGTCGGGTTCGTGCTTCTGTGAAAAGGAGGTTGCCAATTACATTGCAAATGCTCAATGGGATTTTGCAACCCTTGAAATCGGCGCTAATATGTACTGTTTTAAAACAAAGGACTTTAAAAAGCGGATTCAATACGTGATTGAAACAGTACATGAGGCTCAGCCTGACAGAAAGGTGTTTGTCATAACTCCTTTTGCAAATTATAACAGCTTCGGTCTTGACAAGGATACCACCGATAAGCATAAGGATTATGTTGAAATCCTGAATGAAGCAGTTACAAACCTTCATTCGGAAAATGTCAGACTAATTGACGGAGGCAATATTCTTGACTCCTGTACATATCTTAGCTGTGATTTGGTGCATCCGTCTGAATACGGTCATGCCCGTATGGGTGAAAACCTTTATAAGCTGTTAAAGGATAAAATTTAAATTAATAATGCGCAATGAATATAAATAAGACAGTTCGAAACCCTCCTGTCTCAAAACAAAACTACGGGAAAGCTAAGGCATACCGGGTGAGGTATGCCTTTTTGTATTTTCCCTTATAAGAAAGGAAAATTACTATGTCAAATGAAATTTTACTTATTATTAATCTTATTGTTGTCTACCTGATGGCGGTAGGCTTTTACTGGCTCTTTGGCAAAAAGGGAATTATTTGCTGGAATGTCCTTGCAACAATTGCTGCAAATATTGAGGTGATGATTCTTATTAAGGCCTTTGGAATGGAACAGACCTTGGGAAATATTCTCTTTGCATCAACCTTTGTCGCAACCGATATTCTTTCGGAAAATCATGGGAAAAAGGAAGCCTCTCTTGCAGTTAAAACCGGTATTGCGGCATCACTTGCATTTATCGTAGTTTCACATATCTGGCTTATGTATACACCGTCGGAAAATGATTTTATCATGCCGTCAATGGTGCAGGTATTCTCGAATACACCTCGTATTATGCTTGCCGGATTTGTTGTCTACGGAATTGTTCAGCTTCTCGATGTCTGGCTTTATCACAGAATCTGGGATTTTACCACAAAGAAAATCGGCGAGAGCAAGGGGCTTTTGTGGATTAGAAATAACGGCTCAACACTGACATCTCAGCTGATTAATGCCGTTTTATTTAACATATTTGCCTTTGCCGGCGTATATAACACAAAAACCCTTGTCAGCATAATAATTTCGACCTATATCATTTATGTTATAACGTCTCTTGCGGATACTCCGATTGTTTACCTTGCAAGAAGGCTAAAGAACAGCGATCATTACAGTATTTTGTATAAAAAATAAAACTGCACTGTTTATATTTGATGTAATTGTGCAAAATTGCCAAATTGACTATTGATGAATCTAAAAAACAAAACATTTGTTTGATTTTTAACCGTGTATATGGTATAATGAGCTTGACTTAAGAGTTAGTTAAGCTCATTTTTTTAATTTGAAAACTATTGAATTATTATCCATTATATACGGAGGACTATCATAATGTCAGAGCTTGGAAAAAAAGATTATGAAATACTTGAATTTATAAAAAAAGAGCAGCTGAAAAAGGGATTTCCGCCGTCTGTGCGTGAAATGTGTGAAGCTGTTGGTTTAAGCTCAACCGCTTCTATTCATGCACATCTTAAAAAGCTTGAACAGCACGGTAAAATTCGACGTGATTCTTCAAAAAACCGCTCAATAAAAATTGTCGGGGAGGATTTTGCAAATATTGACAACAGCGTAACATATGCTGATGTAAAATATATTGATGTACCCGTTTACGGCAATGTTGCGGCAGGTGTTCCGATTACCGCTGTTGAAACGGAGGGTAAAACCTTTCCGCTGCCTGTGGAATATGCAGGGAACAAGGAGATATTTATGTTAAAGGTGTGCGGAGAGTCTATGATTAATGCGGCAATTCTTGACGGAGATTATGTTATAGTACAAAAGCAGCCTCAGGCGGAGAACGGTGAAATTGTTGTCGCTTTGGTGGATAACAGGGAAAATGCTACGGTTAAAACCTATTATAAGGAAAACGGTCATATTCGCCTTCAGCCCGAGAATGATACTATGGAACCTATTATTGTGAAAGAGGCTGATATATTAGGCAAGGTTATCGGTGTATTCCGCGGCTTTTGATAAGGTATGCATATTCCCGGTCAGTAATGCTGTAAAAGGATATGTTTTTGAGAATAATAACAGATAATATTGTGAGATTTCAGTAAACTATAGATATTTTATAAAAGCTGTGCTATAACCTGAGTTTGCCTAAAAAACATAACAAAAGAGATATCATCGTTATATTGTTCAATAAAAGAGATTCTTATTTCGAGTGTTAATTCACGCAAATTCACTCTAATAATAGTATTTCATCAAGAAAACTGCGACTTATTCATACTTTTTTTGCTCATTAAAAACCGTGTTCAAATAAATTCTAATAATTGACAAAAGATTAGTTGTATGATATAATAATATGATAAAAAAGATGAATTACCGATATGAAATGTTTGATACAATATGAATTTATTTGAAATATTATTCATATCAACAGAATACATTAGGTAATTGTAAAACGACAGTTTTACAATTACCTAAACAAAATACATCCAAAGGAGAATGAAATTATATGAAGGTTATATGGCTTGGACAGGCAGGACTTCTTTTTGAAACGGAAAATAAAACAATAATGGTCGATCCTTATTTGTCAGACAGTGTTGAAAAAATCAATCCACGGAATAAGAGGCGCGTCCCTGTTGATAATAGCTTTTTCGATATAAAGCCCGATATAATAGTGTTGACGCACAATCATCTTGATCATACAGATCCCGATACCTTGAAGCATTTTATTACACAAAACGGTAATATATTGGTGCTTGCGTCGGGTAATGCGTGGAATACGGTACGCAGCACTTTTGGAGGAACTAATAACTATGTGATGTTTAACCGCTACAGTGAATGGACTGAGGGTAATATAAAATTCACAGCAGTCAAGGCGGAGCATTCCGATGATAGCGCAATCGGATTTATCATGGAAGCTGAGGGGAAAAAGTACTATATTACGGGTGACACTCTGTATAATAATGATATCTTCTCTGACTTGCCCGAAGGAATAGATTATGTATTTTTGCCGGTAAATGGGCTTGGAAACAATATGAATATGGATGATGGAAAACGCTTTTGTGAAAAGATAGGTGCAAAAGCAATCCCTTTACACTGCGGTTTGTTCGATGATTTTGATTTGAATAAATTCGGATATGAAAATAAAGTAATACCGGAATTTTATAAAGAAATTAAATTATAGAGAGCGGTTTTTAAAGAGGTATTGCACAGCTGCTGACGGAGTATTGCCGGCGCAGCTGATGCTTGATATAGAAAGAGAGGGGCAGAAAGATGAATGATAGATTAATTCAATTAATAGAAAATGAAAAAATAATAGTAATAGTCAGAGGTATCGTGAGTGAAAAGCTTATACCTCTTGCCGAGGCGATGTATAGCGGAGGTATACGCTTTTTGGAGCTTACATACAGTGCGGACGGAAGAGTTTCAGATGAACAAAATGCCGAGAACATTAAAATGTTGGCAGAGTATTTTAAAGATAAAATGCATATCGGTGCCGGAACTGTTCTTAATGAAAGACAGGTTGAGCTTACTAAGGTAGCAGGAGGGGAGTTTATAATTTCCCCCGATACAAATCCTGATGTTATTAAAAAGACAAAAGAACTTGGAATGGTTTCAATGCCGGGAGCACTTTCTCCGAGCGAAATTCAGATTGCCCATAGGAGCGGAGCGGACTTCGTGAAGCTGTTTCCTATTACAAATTTGGGTACAGATTATGTAAAAGCGATAAAAGCACCGCTTTCGCACATCAGGCTATTGGCAGTGGGAGGGGTTAATGAAAATAACCTTTCCGATTATTTACGCTCAGGTGTATGCGGCTTCGGAATAGGCTCAAATATTGTTTCAAAAAAGCTTGTTGACGAAAACAATTATGAAGCAATAACCGAGCTTGCAAAAAAATATGTATCGGTGGTGAAAGCATGTCAAATTATATAACTGTTGACGGAGGAACAACAAATACAAGAATATGCCTTGTTGTGAACGGCAATATTGTTGATACGATAAAATACAATGTGGGAGCAGGAAAGAGCGTTGATAATAAGAATATTCTGAAAAATACAATAAAGGAAGGGATATCAGAAATTCTGAAAAGAAACAATATCCAAAGCTCTGAAATACTGCGAATACTTGCTTCGGGAATGCTTACCTCCGAATATGGAATTTATACTCTTGAGCATATTAAGACACCGGTCGGAATAAAGAAGCTGCACGAAGGTATGACAGAAACGGTCATAAGTGAAATATCCAATATTCCGTTTGTGCTTATGCGCGGTATAAAAACAGACTGCAACTGCTTTGAAAGCGCAGATATGATGCGTGGCGAGGAAACTGAGCTTATGGGACTTGCTGACAGCATATATGGGGATTGTGTTTATATTCTGCCCGGCTCACATTCTAAAATAATAAAAACGGATAATATGGGTGAAATAACCGATTTTTCTACAATGCTGACAGGTGAGATGATTGCTGCCGTTTCCCAAAATACGATTTTAAAAGCTGCCGTTGACTTGGAAAATACCGTTTTAAATAATGAGTATTTAATGAAAGGCTTTGAATACTGTAAAGAAAACGGAATTAATAAGGCGTTATTTAAGGTCAGAGTGTTGAATAATATCTTTTCAGGAACGGCTGATGAGGTATACAGCTTTTTTATGGGAGTTGTGCTTTGCGAAGAAATTTTGGAAATAATAAAGCTGAAACCCAAAAACGTTGTTATCGGCGGCAAACGGCAGATAAAAAAAGCAATGTATGTAATATTAAGCAGTTGCATAAGTGCGAAGGTTATATGCGTATCCGATGAAACGGCAGAGAAAGCAGCATCAGTCGGTATGATAAAAATATTTGAATTTCAAAAATAGAAATGTAATTACGGAGAATGTGTACTTTTAATTTCATTTTTTCATTTTTTTCGTTTTTTTATATTATTTTAAAAAAAATCATTGACAAATTAATTGTTTTAGTGTATAATAATTATCGTTGTGCTGATGTAGCTCAGTTGGCAGAGCACTACATTGGTAGTGTAGAGGTCACGAGTTCGACTCTCGTCATCAGCTCCAGAAAAAACGGTAGATTCTGATAGAATCTACCGTTTTTTCAACGAAATACGCCTTTTGGCATGTGAAATATGGCTACGCAATATGAAATAGATTTTCTGTGAAATATTTGCTTCGCAAATGTTTATGGCGTATTTCATTTCACAGAAAGCGTTGGCTTTCTATTTCACAATTTCTGCAAGAAGTTATTTCACATCAAGAGTTGCTTGATATTTCACTTTCGGACATAAGTAAACATATGTAGTATAATAATTTCGAGGATTTGGTAATATTACAGTTGAAATAGTGACAAATCATTGAATTTGCACCCCCCTTAGGTGAGTTTATGGGGCTTGAATTATAATAAAGTACGACTGTGCCACTGATAACGGCATAGGTGAAAGGAGTTCTGATTATAAAAATGATATTAGAAACAGAAAGACTGCTTCTGCGTCCGTGGGAGGAAAACGATGCAGAGGAGCTGTATAAATATGCAAAAAATCCGGAGGTTGGTCCGATTGCAGGCTGGCCGCCGCATACAAGCGTGGAAAACAGCAGGGAGATTATAAAAAACGTATTATCGGCAGAGGAAACATATGCGGCGGTTTTAAAGGCAACAGGAAAGCCTGTAGGATGCGTCGGAATTATGACAGGGATTGACAGCAATATTAAAATAAGCAGTGATGAGGGTGAAATCGGCTATTGGCTTGGTGTACCCTATTGGGGGCAAGGGCTGATTCCCGAGGCTGTGCGTGAGCTTATGAGGCACAGCTTTGAGGATTTGAGGCTGTTAAGGCTGTGGTGCATATATTCCGAAGGGAATACCAAGTCAAAGCGTGTACAGGAAAAATGCGGATTTAGATATCATCATACCGAAAAGGATAAGCTATGTCCGCTTATGGACGATATTCGTACAGAGATTGTTTCCTGTATAACAAGAGAGGAATGGGAGAATGGCATCAAGTAAAGAATATTTGAATTTTATTTTAGAGCAACTGTCTGATTTGAAGGAAATTACATACCGCGCAATGATGGGAGAATATATAATCTATTTTCGCGGAAAAATTGCGGCGTATATATGTGATGACAGATTTCTTGTAAAGCCTCTGCCGGCTGCACGAACAATTATGCCGGAAGCTCCATATGAGCAGCCCTATGAGGGCGCGAATAAAATGCTGCTTGTGGAAAACGTAGATGACAGAGAGTTCTTAGTAGCACTGTTTGAAGCAATGTATGACGAACTGCCTGTAAGAAATGCTAAAAAAAGAAAGAATTGATATAAAGACAATGTGTAGAAATAGCATTTACGGTTTAAAAATTTGTAATTTTAAAGGACGGCTGCAGCCGTCCTTTAATAGGTTTAACAAAATATATCAATCCAAATAGATTTGCGGAGTACCCGTTTCAAGGGATTTTTTTACGTCAAGTATTCTCTGGTTTGAGCTTCCCCTGAATTTCAGGCTGATATTTTTCAGCTCCTGAACAAACTCACCGTCCACAAGAATGTCAATAAGCTCAAGCATACAAACAGTAACATCGGTAACGGGGTGGCCGCTGCCGCAAAGCTCCTCAAATGTGTATCCGGAATAGCACCATACGGTTTTATTTGGCAACTGTTCTCTCAATCTTTTCAAAAAAGGATAGAGAACTGTCTGATTTTCCGGCTCAAAGGGCTCACCGCCGAGCAGTGTCAGCCCGTCAATATAATCGGGCTCAAGTGCTTTAAAAAGCTCCGATTCTGTTTCCTGAGTAAATTCCTTTCCGAAATTAAAGTCCCATGTTTCGGGCTGAAAGCAACCCTTGCAGTGATGTCTGCAGCCGGAAACAAATAAGGAAACCCTTACCCCGATTCCGTCAGCAATATCACATTTTTTTATATTACCGTAAAACATATTACAGATGAAGTACCCTTTCCTTTATTTCCTGAGTTCTGCCCTGATTCCAGAATTGCGTTCCGATATAACCGCAGGTTCTTCTTGCTACGTTCATCTTTGTTTGGTCGCGATTGCCGCAGTTCGGACATTCCCAAATGAGCTTTCCGTCATCGTCTGTGATAATCTGTATTTCACCCTCATATCCGCAGGCCTGGCAGCAGTCGGATTTTGTGTTAAGCTCTGCATACATTATATTATCATAAATAAATTTCATAACGTCAAGTACAGCCTTTAAATTATTCTGCATATTGGGAACCTCAACATAGCTTATTGCGCCGCCGGGGGAGAGTGCCTGGAATTTTGCCTCAAAGCCTAACTTTGAAAATGCGTCTATCTCCTCCGAAACATGAACGTGATAGCTGTTTGTTATATAGTTTTTGTCGGTTACGCCCTTTATTATACCAAAACGCTTTTGCAGACATTTTGCAAATTTATAGGTTGTGGACTCAAGGGGAGTGCCGTAAATACTGAAATCTATATTTTCCTTTTCCTTCCATGCTTTTGTTGCCTTGTTAAGATAATTCATAACCTCAAGAGCAAAGGGAGTTGCATCGGGGTCGGTATGGGATTTCCCTGTCATATACTTTACGCACTCATAAAGACCGGCATAGCCGAGAGATATGGTTGAATAACCGCCGTAAAGCAGCTTGTCGATTTTTTCGCCCTTTTCAAGTCTTGCAAGAGCACCATGCTGCCACAATATCGGAGCGGCATCGCTCAGTGTCCCCTTTAAGCGGTTGTGCCTGCACATGAGCGCGCGATAACACAGGTCAAGCCTTTCATCAAAAATTTTCCAGAACTTTTCCATATTTCCGCCTGACGAAAGAGCAATATCAACAAGGTTAAGGGTAACAACACCCTGATTGAAACGGCCGTAATATTTCGGCTTGTTTGTTTCGGGATCAACATAAGGCGTAAGGAAGGAACGGCAGCCCATACAGGTGTAGCAGTGTCCCTCACCGTTTTTGTCAACCTTTAGCTGAAGCATAATTTTTTCCGAAATATAATCGGGAACCATTCTTTTTGCGGTGCATTTCGCCGCAAGCTCTGTCAGATAGTAATATTTTGAATCGGGATGGATATTATCCTCCTCAAGCACATAAATAAGCTTTGGGAAGGCAGGAGTTATCCAGATTCCCTTTTCGTTTTTAACACCTGTGATTCTTTGCTTAAGCGTTTCCTCAATTATCATTGCAAGATCGGACTTTTCCTGCGGATTATCGGTTTCGTTAAGATACATAAAAACGGTAACAAAGGGAGCCTGACCGTTGGTGGTCAGCAGGGTGACAACCTGATATTGGATAGTCTGAACACCCTTTCTTATTTCTTCTCTTAAACGCTTTTCGGTTATTTTTGAAATTTGCTCGTCCGTAAGTGTTGTACCGCAGACCGTAGCCTCATCAATAATTTCTTTTCTTATTTTTTTTCTGGAAATATCAACAAAGGGTGCAAGATGTGTCAGGCTGATACTCTGACCACCGTACTGGCTTGAAGCAACCTGAGCAATAATCTGAGTTGCAATATTACAAGCCGTTGAAAAACTGTGTGGCTTTTCTATAAGGGTTCCGCTTATTACGGTGCCGTTCTGGAGCATATCCTCAAGATTTACAAGATCGCAGTTGTGCATATGCTGGGCAAAGTAGTCGCTGTCGTGAAAATGAATCAGCCCTTCCTCGTGTGCCTGGACAATATCGAGAGGAAGTAGGATTCTTCTTGTGAGATCCTTTGAAACTTCGCCTGCCATATAATCACGCTGCACGCTGTTGATTGTCGGATTTTTATTTGAATTCTCCTGCTTAACCTCTTCGTTATTGCATTCGATAAGAGTAAGTATCTGATTGTCTGTGGTGTTTGAGTTACGGATAAGGGATCTGGTGTAACGGTACTTAACATAGCTTTTTGCAACCTCAAAAGCGCCCTGAGCCATTATCTGATTTTCAACGATATCCTGAATTTCCTCAACAGAATATGCTCTGCCGGCCTTGCTTAGTCTGAACTCCACGTAATCAGCAATGTCTGCAATCTGCGATTCGGATAACTCCTGTGTCTGAACAGACTGATTTGCTTTTGATATAGCCGTTATAATTTTATGTAAGTCAAAATCAACCTCTGAACCGTTTCTCTTTATTATTTTCAATTTCTTTCTCCTCCTTATTTTTTGATTTTTTAAGTGCTTATATATAATATCAAAAAATAGTATGTTTGTCAAGCTAATTTAAAATAAAAACACAATATATTGTGGTTGTGCAAAAATGTGACAATTTAGAAAAATCAATAAAATCTGACTTTTTGAATAAGAAAAATACACTGAAAATTTGAATAATGCTGATATTTTAAACAATATTGAATGCCAAAAACAGACAAAAGAATTGAAATAAAAATTCAGGCTTGTAATCAAAATGTAATAATAAAACCGTTAAAACAACAATATATAGTGTATAGCTGCACCGGCAAACACAAGATATGCAAATAATATTTAAAACAAAAGATTGCCAAAATAAAATTATAGCAAATATAAACAATTTTTCTTTTTATGTATTGACACATACAAAAAAAAGGTTCATAATATATTCAGCAATAAAAATGTGCCTGTATAAGCAATATCCGCAGAAACGGTATCAGAAGTGTTCCGATGGACTAAAAGACTTTTTTGTGGTGCTTTGCAGATGAAATTTCGATTATAAGTTAGGAGAAAAATGATGAGAAATTTATTCCTTCCCGCAAATTATAAAAGCCCTCTGAGCCTGCGTGAAACTCAGAAGGCAATCAAAATAATAAAAGACACCTTTCAGGTTAAGCTGTCTGAGGAGCTGAATCTTGACAGAATTACAGCGCCATTATTTGTAACTGCCGACAGCGGCATAAATGATGATTTAAACGGCGTTGAAAGAAAGGTTGATTTTACCGTTCGTGAAATTGACAATTGTAAATGCGAGGTTGTTCAGTCATTGGCAAAGTGGAAAAGAATGGCACTTTACCGTTACGGCTATGAGCCGGGCAGCGGAATATATACCGATATGAATGCTATCAGGCGTGATGACGATATGGATAATCTTCATTCCATATTTGTTGACCAGTGGGATTGGGAAAGGATTATAACGAGAGAGGAAAGAAATACTGAATTTTTGAAGTCTGTCGTTAAAAAAATTGCCGGTGCCGTTGCATTTACCTGCGAAAAAGTCAAGGAAAAATATCCCGATATTAAAACAGAAATAAGTGATGAGGTTTATTTTATAACAACGCAGGAGTTAGAGAATATGTATCCCGGGCTTTCACCAAAGGAAAGGGAAAATGCAATAGTTAAGGAGCATAAAACTGTATTTCTTATGCAGATCGGCGGTAAGCTGAAAAGCGGAATAAAGCATGACGGAAGAGCGGCCGATTATGATGACTGGTCCCTTAACGGTGATCTTCTGTTCTGGAATGATGTTCTCGGAATTGCATTTGAGATAAGCTCAATGGGTATAAGAGTTGATGAAAAATCCCTTGCGGAGCAGCTTAAAATAAGCGGTCATGAGGAAAGGAGCAAATTTAAATATCATAAAATGATTCTTTCGGGCGAGCTGCCGTTAACTATCGGAGGCGGAATCGGTCAGTCAAGAATGTGTATGCTGCTTCTCGGCAAGGCTCATATCGGCGAGGTACAGGTTTCGGTGTGGGATGAAAAAATGATAGAGAAATGCGCTGATAACGGAATTGTTTTGCTGTAAATAAATATGTACAGTCCCCCTTTTTGCAAAAAGCGATATACGCAGCAAAAAGGGGGAAATTTAGTTAATTCGGATGCTAAATAACCTTAAAAGCAGAATATTAACCGATTTTTTAAATATATTTTATTTAAATTGTCTTAAAATTGTCTTAAAATATTGACTTTTTATTCTAATTTATATATAATATATAGTTGGTTAATAATGTTTACAAAAAAAGATAAATAATATTAAGGAGCATTGTCGATGGAACAGATGGGATTAAATGAGATAAGAGAGAAATTTTTAAGCTTTTTTGAAAGCAAGGGCTGCCTGAGGCTTGGGAGCTTTTCGCTTGTGCCGCACAACGACGCAAGTCTGCTGCTTATAAATTCGGGTATGGCACCGATGAAAAAATGGTTTACAGGCGCGGAAACTCCGCCGAGAAAGCGTGTCACTACCTGTCAAAAGTGCATCAGAACGCCCGATATTGAAAGAGTGGGAAAAACCGCCCGTCACGGAACATTTTTTGAAATGCTCGGCAATTTTTCCTTCGGTGATTATTTCAAGCGCGAGGCAATAACCTGGGCATGGGAATTTTTAACAGAGGTTATGGGCTTTAACCCGGAGGATTTATGGATTACCGTTTACGAGGAGGATGACGAGGCAAGGGATATCTGGATAAATGAGGTTGGCGTTAATCCCGAAAGAGTTGTTAAAATGGGCAAGGAGGATAACTTCTGGGAGCATGGTACAGGTCCGTGCGGACCCTGCTCGGAAATCCATGTTGACAGAGGTGCGCATCTTTCTTGCGGCCCCGACTGTAAAATCGGCTGTGACTGCGACCGTTTTATGGAGGTATGGAATCTGGTATTCACTCAGTTTGACAAGGACGAGGATGGCAATTATAACAGACTTGCAAATCCGAACATTGATACGGGTATGGGTCTTGAAAGACTTGCTGCCGTTGTTCAGGGAGTGTCAAATCTTTTTGAGGTTGATACCGTTAAAAATGTAATGGAGCATATCAGCAGAATTGCAGGGGTAAAATATAAGGAAAATGAAAAGACAGACGTTTCTCTGCGTGTTATAACCGACCATATCCGTTCGACGGTTATGATGGTTTCGGACGGGGTTATACCTTCAAACGAGGGCAGAGGATATGTGTTAAGACGACTGTTAAGACGTGCTGCAAGGCATGGTAAGCTTTTGAATATTCAAAAACAGTTCCTTTTTGAGGTTGCAGATACGGTAATTGACGAATCGAAATCAGGATATCCCGAGCTTGATGAAAAGAGAGAATATATAAAGAAGATAATCAAGCTGGAGGAGGAGCGCTTTGACGCTACAATAGACAACGGTCTTGCCGTTTTAAAGGGTTATATCAAGGAGGCGCAGGATAAGGGAGAAAATGCTCTTTCCGGCAGTGAGGCCTTTAAGCTGCATGATACCTATGGCTTCCCACTTGATTTAACAATCGAAATTGCAGAGGAAAACGGTCTTAAGGTTGATGTTGACGGCTTTAATGCCTGCATGGCAGAGCAAAAACGTATTGCGAGAGAATCCCGTAAGGACGGTTCAAGCTGGGACGGCACCGACAGCTTTGAATTTGACGTATCCGAGCCGACAGAATTTATCGGCTACGCTAACCTTTCGGGCGAGGGCAGGATTCTTGCCGTTGCCGCTGAGGGAGAGGCCTCAAATATTATATCGGAAAAGGAAAGCGGAATTATTGTTACTGATAAAACACCCTTCTATGCCGAAATGGGCGGTCAGGTAGGTGATACCGGAACAATTATTGCCGACGGTGCCGAATTTAAGGTAACAAATACCACAAAGGACGGAAACGGACTTTACTATCATCATGTTGAATGTGTTAAGGGCGAGGCCGCTGTTGGTGATACCGTAACAATGCAGGTTTGCGCAAAAAGAAGGGCCGCAATCGAAAGGAATCACTCAGCAACACATCTTCTGCATAAAGCGTTAAAGGAAACGCTTGGCACGCATGTTGCACAGGCAGGCTCACTTGTTACACCTGACAGACTTCGTTTTGACTTTTCGCACTTTGAAGCTATGACCAAGGAGCAACTTGACGAGGTTGAAGCTAAGGTTAATGAGGCAATTCTCGAAGCTATGCCGGTAGTTGTACGGGAGCTGCCGATAGACGAGGCTAAAAAGCTGGGCGCAACCGCACAGTTTGGAGAAAAGTACGGCGATATTGTAAGAGTTGTTTCGATGGGCGATTACTCGGTTGAGTTCTGCGGCGGCTGTCATCTTTCAAATACCGCTCAGGCAGGAATGTTTAAGATTGTTTCTGAGGGCGGAGTTGCTGCCGGTGTAAGAAGAATTGAAGCCGTAACAGGTATGGGAGTTTATGAATATATAAAGGCAAAGGAAAGCGTAATTCAGGCGGTTGCAAAGACCTTAAAGTCAAGCGAGCATGACCTGTTAAAGAAATCGGAAATTGTTATGGAGGAGCTTAAGAATGCTAACCGCGAGCTTGAAAGCGTTAAGGCAAGGCTTGCCGCCGAAAAGGCAGGCGATGTTATGTCAAATGCCGAAAAAATCGGAGATATAGACCTTGTGTGCGCCCGTCTTGACGGTCAGAGCGTTGATGCCTTAAAGACAATGGCTGACGACATAAAGGCAAAGAATGAAAATGCCGTTATTGTTCTGGCGGCAAATACCGACGGCAAGATAACCTTTGTGGCAATGGCTGCAAAAAATGCCGTTTCAAAGGGAGTGCATTCGGGTAAAATAATCAAGGAGATTACAGCAATTGCCGGCGGTTCGGGCGGCGGTAAGCCCGATATGGCACAGGGCGGCGGCAAGGACGCATCCAAGATAGATGAAGCGCTTGCGGCGGTATCGGAGCTTGTAAAAGGACAAATATAAATAATGAACGGTGTAATTGTGATAAACAAGCCTGTCGGAAAAACCTCACATGACTGCGTCAGCTTTATAAGGAGACTTCTGAGGATAAAAAGGGTCGGGCATACAGGTACGCTTGACCCTCTTGCCTCCGGTGTACTGCCAATATGTGTCGGCAGCGCAACAAAGGCAAGCGAGCTGTTAACCTGTGAGAATAAAGCGTACAGAGCAGAGCTTATACTCGGTATGACAACCGATACACTTGATTCCGAGGGTGATGTTCTTACCGAGCAGCCTGTTCTTTGCACCAAAGAGCAGATATATTCGGCAGTGATGAGCTTTGTGGGTGAGCAGGAACAGCTTCCCCCGATGTATTCTGCAATAAAAAAAGACGGAAAAAAGCTATATGAGCTGGCAAGACAGGGAATAAGCGTTGAAAGAGAAAAGCGCAGAATAAATATTTACGGTATAGATATTATTGATATTGATTTGGAAAGAGGCTCTGTAAAGATCGACGTTGAATGCTCAAAGGGGACATATATCAGAAGCCTTTGCGAGGATATCGGGATACGTCTTGGGTGCGGAGCTTATATGAACAGTCTTGAAAGAACAAGAAGCGGACACTTTTCGATTGAAAAAAGCTTCACTCTCGGACAGCTTGAGGCACTTTTGGAGCAGAACAGAATGTCAGAGGCATTAATTCCCGTTGACGAGCTTTTTCCTTATACTAAAATAACTGTTGATGACAGGCAAAGGCACTTTATTGTAAACGGAGTGCGTACAAGGTTTATGGGGCTTTGCGAGGGTGAAAGGTACAGAGTATATGACAGGGACGGCTGTTTTTTATGTATATCGGTATGTATGGAACAGAGATTAACGCTTGAAAAAGCATTTTGGAACAGTTGATATGCAAATAATAAGAAATGTTGAGAAAATGAAGGAATGTGTGCTTGCGCTGGGTAACTTTGACGGTCTGCACAAGGCACATATGAAAATAATTGACGGCTGCGCGGAATTTGCTCATAAAAACCATATTCCGGGCGGTGTTTTGCTGTTTGAAAATCATACACAGACGGTCTTGAACGATAGGAAGGTCATGCTGCTTACAAGCTTTGATGAAAAATGCTCACTCCTTGAAAAAAGCAATATTGATTTTGTATTTACTATTAATTTTGACTCTGATTTTATGAAGCTGAGCGGAAAGGATTTTTTTGATTTTCTTGTTAATAACCTTAAAGCAAGAGCGCTTTTTGCGGGCTTTAACTACCGTTTCGGATATAAGGCGTTGTGGGAGGCAAAGGATTTAAAGGAAATGGGAGCCGCTTCGGATATTGCTGTCAGTATTTTTCCGGAGATAGTATGCGGAGGGCAAGTAATTTCAAGCACTCTTATCAGAGAATATTTGATGCTCGGAGAGATGAATAAGGCAGCAGAGCTTCTCGGACGGCTTTACAGCGTAAGCGGCAGAGTGGTATCGGGAAAGCAGAACGGCAGAAAAATGGGACTTCCGACAGCTAATGTAAGCTGCGCCGAAAATAAGTTGCTTCCTTCTGACGGTGTTTATTCGGGATATACAACGGTTTTGGGCGAGCGCAGGAAAAGCCTTATAAACATAGGTAAAAATCCCACATTCGGCAATAACAGCAGGACTGTGGAAAGCTATATTATAGACTTTGACAGGGAAATTTATGACGAGAAAGCTACAATTGAATTTGCAGAGAAAATCAGAGGTGAAATAAAATTTTCTTCACCGGAACAGCTGAGAAATCAAATTCTTTACGATCTGAAAAGAGTTAAGGAATCAGAAAAATAATTACAGAGTGTATTAAGTTTATTTATTTTACAGTCTTTTGATATGATAAAATAAGTTTAGTTAAGAAAGGGAGTATTATTATGAGAGAATTTACAAGTATTATTCTTGCGGCGGGAATGGGAACAAGAATGAAATCGCAGCTGCCTAAGGTATTGCACAAGGTGTGCGGCAAGGAGCTGGTTTCCTGGGTAATTGACGCATCAAAAAAGGCAGGCGCAAAAAAGGTTGTTGCCGTTATCGGACACAAGGCGGAGCTGGTTCGGGATACCTTAAAGGATAAATGTGACTTTGCGCTGCAGGCAGAGCAGAAGGGAACCGGTCATGCTCTTATGCAGGCTGCTTCATATATTGACGATGGATTTGTTGTTGTACTTACAGGTGACGCTCCCCTCATAAGTGAGGAAACAATGAAGAGTGCGGTTTCATATCATGCCGAAAGCGGAAACAGTGCAACAGTTATTACGGCAATTCTTGACGATGCTTCGGGCTACGGAAGGATTGTGCGTGATTCTTCGGGCAATGTTTTAAGAATTGTAGAGCAGAAGGACGCAAATGACGAGGAAAAAAGAATCAGAGAAATTAATTCGGGAATGTATGTTTTCAACGGTGCCGATTTGTTATCCTCACTTGAAAAGCTTGAGCCTAATAATGCTCAGGGAGAGTATTATCTTACCGATACCCTTGAGATTCTTTTGAAGGAGGGAAAAAAAATCGGCGGTTATGCCGTAGAGGACAATGACGAAATAAGAGGAATAAATGACAGAATACAGCTTGCAGAGGCAGAGGCAATTATGCAGAAGAGGCTGATAAGGGAGCATATGAAAAACGGTGTAACCTTTATTCTTCCCGACACGACAATAGTTGAGGATGGGGTGGAAATAGGCAGCGACACTGTTATTTATCCGAATGTTTACATTAAATCGGGTACAAAAATCGGTTCGGGCTGTTCAATCGGTTCGGGAACTCAGATAACAAAATCGGAAATTGCCGACAATGTTACAATTCAAAGCTCAGTGTTGCTTGAATGCTCTGTGGGCGAGGGTACAACCGTAGGACCCTTTGCATATTTAAGACCCAATACCCATGTAGGCAAGGGCGCAAGAATCGGTGATTTTGTTGAGCTCAAAAATTCCGAAATAGGTGACGGAACAAAGGTTTCGCATCTTACCTACGTAGGTGATTCCGATGTGGGAAAGCGTGTTAATTTCGGCTGCGGAACGGTTACTGTTAATTATGACGGAAAGAAGAAATACAGAACAAAAATAGGTGACGACTGCTTTATAGGCTGCAATACCAATCTTGTTGCTCCGGTTGAGGTAAAGGACGGTGGATATACAGCCGCAGGCTCTACAATAACCGATACCGTTCCGGAAAACGCATTGGCAATTGCAAGAGCAAGACAGGTTAATAAAGAGGTATGGAAGGACAGAAGAAAGTAATTCGACGAATAAATTATGGTTGATTTACTTTCTGCCGGTTTGAAAGCAGTTAAGAAAAAAACAGATAACCGGGGAATTTCTTCGGTTATTCTGAAGATGAAAGGAAGAAATATGTACTTAATAGTTGGTTTGGGAAATCCCGGGAACGAATACAGAATGACAAGGCATAATATAGGCTTTGAAACAATAGACTATATTGCGGCGCAGCATAATGTCAATATTAACAAGCTGAAATTCAGAGGTATTTGCGGAGAGCTTTTATACAAGGGCGACAGGCTGATATTTTTAAAGCCGCAGACCTATATGAATTTGTCGGGCAGCAGTGTTGCCGAATGCTCTGAATTTTATAAAATTCCGCCTGAAAACATAATTGTGATTTCTGATGATACAGCTCTTGAAAGAGGCAGAATACGCTTAAGGGCAAAGGGCGGCGCAGGAGGTCACAACGGTCTGAAATCAGTTATACATCAGCTTAAAACCGAGGAATTTCCGCGGATAAGGGTTGGTATCGGCTCTGCGGTAAATGCAAATATGGAGCTTACGGATTTTGTTCTCGGACGGTTTACAAAGGATGAAATCCCGGTTATGGAGTCTGCGATGATAAGAGCTTCAAAGGCAGTTTTTGATATAATCGACCACGATATAGATTATGCAATGAATGCAAATAATAATAATCAATGATTGATAAAGCCTTTGGAAAATAAACGCACCGGATAGGCTTATATAATTTTCAAACGGTTTTTGGAAAGGAGTTATGCTCTTAAAAATGAAATTTTCAGAGGTACTGAATGACAGCGGAGAATTTAAAAGGTATAAGGCTTCGCTTGACAATACTCCGGTATCTGCTGCCGGAATTGTAGATTCTGCGCTGGCGCATTTTGTAATATCATCTGACGACAAGAAGCGTAAGCTGATTGTTGTGTACGGCGAGGAGGAGGCAAAGAGTCTTTATAAGGATATGACCTTTTTCTCCCCCAATGCCTGTTATTATCCTATGAGAGAGTTTGTCTATTACAATATAGATGCATTCGCTCATTTTAATGAGCATAAGCGTATTGCCGCTCTTTACAGGCTGATGAATACATCGGGAGATATTACGGTTGTAACAACGCTTGAAGCGGCTCTTTCGCCGACAATACCGCCCGAAATTCTTTCAAACAGCAGCTTTACAATAAGGCAGGGTGAGAAATACGACCTTGATGAGCTTGTAAAGAGGCTTACGGAGGCAGGATATACCAGAGATGAGCTTACAGAGGGTTGTGGTCAGTTTTCATTAAGGGGAGGAATACTTGATGTATTTTCCCCGGCAAATGATTTTCCGTACAGAATAGAGTTTTTTGATGACGAGGTTGACTCGGTACGAGTGTTCGACTATGTGTCACAGCGAACACTTGAGATGGTTGACAGCGCCGTTATTTTGCCGTGCCGGGAAATAATATATAATAAAGAAAAGCGTATTGAGGTATCAGCCGCACTCGATAAAAAGGCGGCAGGCTTACAACGCAGAAAAACCGATTATTCGGAGCTTATTTCAAATCTTGAGGAGGATAAGGAAGCAATTCTCACCGGCAGAGAGCTTGCCTGTGCCGATAAGTATTACTCAATGATATACGGCGGAATTTATACAATTCTCGACTATTTTACCGGTGACGATATGATATTCGTCCGGGAACCGAAAAGGCTTGCCGAAAGAGCTAAAGCGTTAAAATGGGAGGAAGATGAAACAGTTAAGAATTTGTGTGAAAAAAATCTCTATATCCCTGATGACGCAAAACTCAGCATGGCATATGACAGCTTTTGTGAAAAAGCCTCCCTTATGCGTCACGTGTCGGTAAATTCGCTGAATCACAGCTCAATAAGCTATAAATATAAGGCTATTTTTAATTTTGACAGCCGTGCAACGGTAAGTCTGCATGGTAAAATCGATTATTTGTTCAACGATCTTGAGGAATGGCAGAAGCAAGGCGCAACCGTCATTATTCTTGCCCAAAACAGAGGCAGAGGGGAGAATATTGCAGGCATACTGTCCGACAAGGGGATTAAAACCGAATTTATCAATAATAAAAACGAGTTCAAAAAGGGCGCGGTTTCGGTAATTTGCGGCGAGCTTAAAAAGGGCTTTGAATATCCTGCTCTTGGTTTTATTCTGATTTCCGAACAGGAAATATTTGATACCGAGAAAAAGCGGGTAAAAAGGAAGATAGAAAATACTCAGCGTATAAAATCCTATTCCGACATAAATATCGGTGATTACGTTGTTCATCAGGCACATGGAATCGGAAGGTATGAGGGAATGAAGCGTATGACCGTTGCCGGGGTTTCAAAGGATTATCTTAAGGTTTCCTATCTGGGCAATGACAGCCTTTACGTCCCTGTTGACCAGATGGATTTGCTGTTTAAATATGTAGGCAATACGGACAGGGAGATAAAGCTCAACAAGCTCGGCGGCACCGATTGGCAGAAAACCAAGACCAAGGTTAAAAAATCCACCGAAAATATTGCGAAACAGCTTACAGAGCTTTATGCCGAACGTGCGAGAGCCAAAGGCTTTGCTTATCCGCCCGACGGCCCATGGCAGAGAGATTTTGAGGATACCTTCGGATATGACGAAACATACGATCAGCTCAGAAGCATTGAAGAGGTCAAAAGTGATATGGAAAGCGAAAAGCCTATGGACAGACTTCTTTGCGGTGATGTGGGATACGGAAAAACCGAGGTTGCAATACGTGCGGCATTCAAGGCTGCGGTAAGCTCAAAGCAGGTTGCCTATCTTTGCCCCACAACCGTTCTTGCAATGCAGCATTACGATACCTTCAAAAAACGTATGGAGGATTTTGCGATAAATGTTGAAATGCTTTCTCGATTCAGAACGGCGGCACAGCAAAAGAAAATTCTTAAGGGCTTAAAGGACGGAACAGTAGATATTATAATAGGAACACACAGAATTTTATCTAAGGATATTGAGTTTAAGGATTTGGGACTGCTGATTATAGACGAGGAGCAGCGCTTTGGAGTAAAGCATAAGGAAAAGCTGAAGGAGATGAAAAAGAACATTGACGTTCTATCAATGACGGCTACCCCAATACCCAGAACACTTCATATGTCTATGATAAATGTTAGGGATATGAGCGTGCTTGAAACACCGCCGGAGAATCGTTATCCCGTACAGACCTATGTTATGGAATATAACGAGGGAATTTTAATTGACGCAATGAAAAAGGAGCTTTCGAGAGGCGGTCAGGTGTTTTTCCTGCACAATAGGGTTGAAAGTATATACAGCATTGCAAATAGAATTTCCGAGGCGATACCTGAGGCTGTTGTTGCCGTAGGCCATGGCAGAATGAATGAGCATGAGCTTGAGGATATAATGTACGATATGGTTAACGGCAGAACGGATATACTCGTTTGTACAACGATTATTGAAACTGGGCTTGATATTCCGAACGCAAATACAATTATTATTAATAATGCCGATAAAATGGGACTTGCACAGCTATATCAGCTCAGAGGCAGAGTGGGCCGTTCAAACAGAAGCGCCTATGCGTATCTTGTTTATAAGCCGGAAAAGGTTCTTTCCGAGGTGGCGGAAAAACGTTTGAGAGCAATTAAGGAATTTACCGAATTTGGTTCGGGCTTTAAGATTGCAATGAGGGATTTGGAAATAAGAGGAGCGGGAAACATTCTCGGTGCTGAGCAGCATGGACATATGGACGCTGTCGGCTATGATATGTACTGTAAAATTCTCAAGGAAAGTGTTGACGAGCTTAGCGGTGAAAAAGCCGAGCAGGAGCTTACAACCACAGTTGATTTTGCCGTTGACGCATTTATTCCTGAACAATATATATCAAATCAGAATTTACGGATTGAGATATACAAAAAGATTGCCGCAATTTCCTCCGAGGAGGATTCGACAGAAATTTTAGATGAGCTTTGCGACCGTTTCGGCGACGTTCCGATTCCTGTTGTAAATCTTGTAAATATTGCTTACTTAAAGGCTCTTGCCAACAGTACGGGAATTGTAGATATCAATGCAAAAAAAACAACCGTTGCCTTTCGCTTTGCGGCGGACAGGATAACGCCTGAGCTTTGTATTGAGCTTTTAACGAAATTGCCGGGCAAAATAACGATTTCTTCATCTGCCGAGCCTACAGTTATTTACCGCAATACAGAGCCGGATAAAATGATTACAAATATTAAATTTGTATTACAGACAATAATTGGGTTGAAGAATGAGGCAAAATGATATATAATAGAGAAGTATTTAGTTTTACCCAGGAAAGGAATGTCCATTATGAAAAAGAAAATATTATGTCTGGCATTGGCGGCTGCCTTGTTTATGTCGGGCTGCAAAAGCAATAATGATACTGTTGTGGCAACGGTGGGTGATACACCAATTACCATGTCCGAATTTGATTTTTATCTCACAAGCGTAAAGCAGCAGCTTGAGGGAACGGAGCTGTCCAGTGATGAGGATTGGCAGACAAAGGATATTAACGGCAAAAAGGCGATTGAGGTTGCAAAGGAGCAGGCTCTCGATATTGCCGCGAAAAATGCTGCATATAAGATGATTTATGAGAAAATGGGCAAAACCATAACAGAGGAAGATAAAAAGTCTATCAAGGAAACAAAGGACAGTATTGTCAGTCAGTATGAACAGTCCGGTGGTTATGACGCATTTTTAACGCAGGCAAATATCACCGATGAATTTATTGATATGCTTTGTGAATCAATGTTCTGCTCTGAACAGCTTTATAACGAATATACTGCCGGCAGAGAGGTTACAGAGGATGAGATAAATGCGTTCTATGATGAAAATTACGACACATATTATTCTTCCTATCGCAGAGCAAAGCATGTTCTTATTCTGACCAAGGATATGGATACTAATGAGGAATACTCAGAGGAAAAAAAGGCAGAAGCAAAGAAAAAGGCTGATGAAATATATGCAAGAGCAAAGAACGGAGAAAATTTTGATTCGCTTGTTTCGCAGTATTCGGAGGATCCCGGTTCACAAACTCAGCCGGAGGGCTACACTTTTACAGACGGTGAAATGGTACAGGAATTTCAGGATTGTGTAGATTCACTTGCTCCCGGTGAAATCGGATTTGTTGAATCCTCCTACGGTTATCATATTATTCAGAGGCTTGAGGTTGACAAAAGCTATTTCAACGAAGATGTCAAGGCGAGAATTTTGAGTAACGGGTTTGATGAATACATTGAACAGAAGATGGACGAGTACGGCATTATTGTTGAGGAAAAGGAAGCCATTAATGATGCTCTTTCGTCAAAGTAGAAATAAAACAAAATAAGCATAACGATATTTTAAGCTTATTTAGCTGACAGCTTAACAGCCCGAATTTGTTGATTCAGGCTGTTTTGGTGCGTTATTGAAAATGTGCGGCAGATGTTTGGATAGAGACTAAAAGAATAAGACTGCCTAAATTAATAATATAAAGACACAAACAAGAAAGGTAACAAGCTATGAAAAAGGATGTTGTAATTATCGGCGCAGGACCTGCCGGGATATTTACTGCGCTTGAAATGCTCCGAAAGGGCAGTAAGAAAAAGATTATCATTGTGGAAAAGGGAAAAGCAATCGAGAATAGGCGATGCCCCAAAGCTCAGACAAGCAAATGTATGAACTGTAAGCCGTTTTGTCACATTACAACCGGCTTTTCGGGAGCAGGAGCTTTTTCGGACGGCAAGCTGTCATTAAGCTATGAGGTTGGAGGAAACCTACCTGAGTTGATAGGTGCCGAGAAAGCACAGGAAACAATAAATTATACCGATAAAATCTACCTTGAATTCGGAGCGGATACTCATATTGAGGGTATCAACAATGACGAGGAGGTTAAAAAGATAAGAATGCGTGCCATTAAGGCAGGCTTAAAGTTAGTTGACTGTCCTATAAGACATTTGGGAACAGAAAAGGCGCAGGATATTTATTATGCGATAGAGCAGCATCTTATAAACAGCGGTGTTGAAATTCTGTTCGGCTATGAATGTACCGATTTAATTCTGAATAATGACGAATGCAGGGGAGTATACGTAACAGACGGAAAATCCACGCTTGAGATTGAGGCTGAACATACTATAATTGCAACCGGCAGACGAGGCGCAGATTGGCTTGAAAAGCTTTGCGGTGAGCATTCAATAGCTCATCAGCCCGGAACGGTTGATATCGGTGTAAGAGTTGAGGTCAGAAACGAGATAATGGAAACCGTAAACAAGGTGCTATACGAATCAAAGCTCGTGGGATATCCAAAGCCCTTTAAAAATAAGGTCAGAACCTTTTGTCAGAATCCCGGCGGCTTTGTAAGTCAGGAAAACTATGATAATGACCTTGCCGTTGTAAACGGACATTCCTATAAGGAGCTGAAGTCAAGCAATACAAACCTTGCAATTCTTTGCTCGCATAATTTCAGTGTACCCTTTAATCAGCCTATTGAATATGCCCAGAAGGTGGGAGAGCTTACCAATATGCTCGGTGCAGGGAAAATCCTTGTGCAGCGCTTTGGTGATATTCTTGACGGTAAAAGAACCTGGCAGAAGGAGCTTGAACAGTCTAATCTGAAGCCTACGCTCCCTGATGCGGTTGCCGGTGATATTACCGCTGCAATGCCATACAGAGCAATGACAAATATAATTAACTTTATTCATGCGGTTGACCAGGTTGTTCCGGGCTTTGCTTCAATTGAAACATTGCTTTATTCGCCTGAGTTGAAATTTTACAGTAACAGAATTAAAATGGACGAGAGCTTTAATACAAATGTAAAGGGGCTGCATTGTCTCGGTGATTCAAGCGGCTGGACGAGAGGACTGATGATGGCTTCCGTCATGGGCGTGCTGATGGGACGTCAGCTTATTTAGTGTTAAAGGAGAATTTCCGTTATGGATTTTATAACTCTGTTTATTATCGCCGTCGGGCTTGCGATGGATGCCTTTTCGGTAGCTGTAACCGACGGAATTATACTTAAACAAATTAAAATAAGATATGCCTTGAAAATCGGATTGTTTTTTGGCGTTTTCCAATTTGGAATGCTGTATATGGGAAATCTTTTGGGCAGCACCTTTGCGAAATATATCTCCGCCTGCGATCATTGGATAGCGTTTTTCCTGCTTATTTTTATCGGCGGTAAGATGCTTTATGATGCAGTAAGGGGAGAGGAAGAGGAAATTTCCGAGGAGAAAAATCCTCTTGATTTAAAAACTCTTGCTGTTCTTGCCATTGCAACAAGTATTGACGCTCTTGCTGTAGGTGTGTCATTTGCCGCAATGAATATCGCAATTTTATTTGCAAGTACCGTGGTTGGTCTTGTTGCCTTTGCTTTTTCCTTTGCCGGTGTTTATATCGGCAGCCGATTCGGAAATCTTTTTGGAAATAAATCCGAAATTGTGGGCGGTGTTGTCCTTGTGGGTATCGGTATAAAGATTTTGTTTGAACATCTGTTTTTTTGATGGGTGTCAGATTTGATGAAAGGAAATGATGTTATGAGGTTTTCTAAAAAACAAATAAGAATTATCTGCTGGGTTATAGCAGGCGCAATGATTTTCGTAATTGCCGCAGGAGTAATCGGTATGATTGCGGGTGCATAAAATATGACAGTAACAAATGCCGGAAGGGGAGCGCAAGCCAGGGAATGGGTATAGACGGTTTTTTGACGGCTCTCACTTAAGCAGAATAAGAATAAAGACCACACATGAGGTATTAACCTTTTGTGTGATCTTTTTTGTATGAAGTTAGGTAAGCTAAAGAGTAAGCTTTTTTCTGTAAACCGATGGTGATTCGCCGAAATATTCTTTAAAAGCACGTGAAAAATAAAGCTGGTCGGGTAAACCTACCGAGATTGCCACTTCTTTTACAGACAGCATAGAATTTGAAAGAAGATCTGCCGCTTTTTCCATTCTTAAACGAGTTAAATACTCCTTTGGAGAAAGACCGGTAGAGCTTTTAAACAATTTGGCAAAATATGAGCGGTCAAGCCGTACAGTTTTTGCCACATCCTGAACGCCTATCCCTAAATTATAATTAAATTTTATATAGTTTAATGCTTTTTCAATATAGTCTGTTTCAACAGTTTGTCCTTGATTTGCAAGTATTGAAAAAAATTTATGCAAAAGACCGATACATTCTATATTTGAAGACAGAGTATCACGTTTTGATTTCAGTAATATTTCATCCAATACCTTTTCGGTATCAAGTCTGTTTTCTATCTTATATACCGGATTTTCGGGAGTTATACCCAATGCATTTATGTAACTGTCGGCTAAGCTTCCGTAAATACCTATCCATTTTATAGACCAGCCGATTCCCTTGTCTACTTCATAAAAAATTTTTTTGTTTTTAAACATTACAAGAAGATCACCGGAGGAAAGTCGTAAATCCTCTTTCTCCAAATGAAGAGTTGCGGTTCCCTTTTCAATATAAACCAAGAGATAATGGTCGCGCACGGCAGGACCGTAGCGGTGATTTATTGTATTTTTCCTGTAACCGCAATAATACATATTAAGATCGGCAGGCTGCAAAAAATTAAAACTGTATTCATAAAAGGACATCATATATCACCACCTTTTGTTGTATTATATCATAGAAACACGCAAAAGTCCATATTAATTCACTGATTTTTATATATAAAATAATAATTATTTAATATATAATAAAGAAAATTTGGAAAAAGGAGAGATAACCTTGGAGCATAACTATTCCGATAAATGGAAAAAAAGAGGAGACAGAACGGGACTTTTGCGGAACGCATTGCTGAAGTCTATGGGCTATACCGATAAAGATATAGAAAAGCCTATTATCGGCATAATAAATACATGGGCGGAAACTAATCCGGGACACGTGCATTTCAGACAATTATCAGACGCGGTAAAAAGAGGTGTGTGGGCTGCCGGCGGATTTCCGCTTGAGGTAAACACTTTGTCAATTTGTGAGGTATTTTTTGATATTTCAAGCCTCATATACAGAAATCTTTTGTCTATAACCACAGAAGAGCTTATTGAACGTCACCCCTTCGACGGTGTGGTTTTGATAGGAGGCTGCGACAAAAACATACCGGCACAGCTTATGGCGGCAGTATCGGCAAATAAACCTACAATATATCTGCCGGGCGGTGCAATGCTGCCGGGAAGCTATAAGGGTCAGACTTTGGCTTGCGGAACCGACAGCTTCCTTTTGTATAACAGATATACATCGGGGGAAATCACATTGGATGAGATGACAAAGCATGAAGGCTGTCTTTACGGCAGTGCCGGAGCATGCCCTATAATGGGAACCGCAAATACTTGTCAGACTGTATGCGAAGCCTTGGGAATTGCTTTGCCAAATTCTGCCTCCTGTCTTGGAGTATCGGCAGAAAAGCTTAGAATTTCAGAGGAAACGGGGAGACAGATTGTTGAGCTTGTGGAAAAGGATATAAGATGTCTTGATATTATAAACGAGGAGTCAATAAAGAATGCAATAAGAGTCCTTATGGCTGCGGGAGGTTCAACAAATCTTATAATCCATCTTATTGCAATTGCGAAACGTGCAAATATTGATTTAAAGCTAATGGATTTTGAAAAGATAAGCAATGAAACGCCTGTATTGGTGAATGTTAAACCCCATGGTACGGCGACAGTCGGAACAGGGTTTCATGATGCGGGCGGAGTTGCGTCCTTGATGAAAGAAATGGAGGGTATGTTAAATACGGCTTGTCTTACGGTTACGGGTAAAACTGTCGGTGAAAATTTGTCGGATATAGATATGCCGTATGATAAAGATGTTATACGTCCTCTTGACAATCCTCTTAATGAAAAAGGAGGAATTGCCGTATTATACGGGAATATTGCACCAAGGGGCGCTGTTATAAAAAGAAGTGCTGCAAGCGAGCATCTGTTGAATCATAGGGGCGAGGCGAGAGTTTTTGACAGCCTTGAAGAATGTCAGGCATATCTTTTGGATGATAATTCCGATATGGATGAAAACAAAATTGTGGTGTTGAGAGGCTTTGGACCTGTCGGTGCACCGGGTATGCCTGAAAACGGTAATTTTATGCCTCTGCCTCCAAAGCTGAACAGACGGGGAATAACAGATTTTGTCAGAATAACCGATTCGAGAATGTCGGGAGGTTGCTTTGGAACGCAGGTTCTGCATGTTGCGCCGGAGAGTGCTGTCGGGGGACCATTGGCAGCGGTAAAAGACGGAGACATAATACATATAGATGTGGATAATAACCTGCTTGAGCTTGAAATCAGTGAGGAAGAGCTTGCAGAAAGAATGAAACACGTGAAGAGAAAAGAGCATCCCGATATAAAACGCGGATTTGTGAAGAATTTTATTGATAACGTGACTCAGGCAGACGAAGGCTGTGACTTGACGTATATGCAGTATAAAAAATAGTTAATAAAGGAGAGAAGAAGGATGACAGAAATAAAAGGGATTTGTCCTATAATTGCTACCGTATTTAATGATGACGGAAGCGTAGACTATAACGGAATGGAAAATTTAATAAAAACCTTAATAAAAGGCGGCTGTCATGCAGTAACGCTTTTTGGAATTGCGGGTGAGTATTATAAACTGAATGACGAAGAAAGAAGAAGAATGGTTGAGCTTACCGTAAGAGTATGTCGTGAACAGGGAGGAAAATCTATCATATCTGTAACGGATCATGCAACGGAAAAAGCGGTTGAACAGGCAAAATTTTTTGAACAGGCGGGAGCGGACTGCTTAATGCTTTTGCCACCATTTTTCTTAAAACCGGGTGCTGCATATCTTTATGAGCATATGAAGGCGATTGCAAAGGCGGTAAAAATACCTGTTATGGCACAGTATGCACCCGAACAGACGGGTGTTGCCATTGCACCGGCTGTGTTTAAGCAGCTTGGAGAGGAATGCCCGAATGTTATGTATTATAAAATTGAATGTAAACCGGCAGGACCGTATATTACAAATCTTTTAAATCTGACCGAAGGAAAATCTAAGATTTTTGTGGGTAATGCAGGCTTTCAGCTTATTGAGGCTATGGACAGAGGTGCTATCGGTGCAATGCCGGGGTGTTCTATGTATGATATATACTTAAAGATTTACAACGCATATATATCGGGAAACAGAGATGAGGCCATAAGAATACATAACGCGCTTTTGCCTATGCTAAATCATATTCGTCAGAATGTGGAGCAGATAATAAGCTTTGAAAAGAAAATATTAAAATTAAGAGGCATAATAAAATCCGATTACTGCCGCAAACCGTCATATGACAGTGATGAATATTTTGACAGACTGTTTGACGATTTGTATAAGGAGTTAAAAGAATACTTTGATTAAGGAGAGGACTATGAATTATTCGGTAAAGGTAAACGGACAAGAAAAAGATATTCATTGGGCATCGGTAAACCCTGTTCCGTATAATGAAAATAAAAAGCAGGAATATGTTATATTCAGTATGAGCGGAAAAGCCGAAATAGAGATAAGCTCGGTAATTTCAGTTGAAAGTGTTGTTGTACGTCCGCTTTCTGCCAAAATTGATTTTACATTTTCAGAGCATTCAATAAAAATAAGCTTAAATGCTCCAAGTAATTTTTCTGTTGAGATTAATGGCAGTATATATGATAATCTTCTTGTTTTTGCAAGCCCCGAAAAAGAATATGACTTTAAAGATAAAAAGGTTTTGGTGTATCCTAAGGGTGTCCATGAAGTTGGCAGGATAACAATAAAGGAGGATAATACGGTTTTATACCTTGAAGAAGGTGCATATCTGCACGGTAAGCTTGAAGTAAATAACTGTAAAAACATTTTAATCTGCGGAAACGGTGTAATAAGCGAAAAAGACATGAATAATAATGGCGACAGGATTTGTGTGGATATATTGGGAGTTAGCGATATTGAAATTCAGGATATAACGATAGCAGAGAGTTTGTTTTGGTGTTTAAGACTTTTGGGTTGTGATAATGTTCATATAGATAACGTAAGAATAATCGGCTACAGAGGCAACAATGACGGGATTGACGTATGCGGTTCAAGAAACGTTACGGTAGAAAATGTATTTACCAGAACATTTGATGATTCTTTTGTTGTTAAAGGCTTTGATGAACGTGATAAAAAGAGTGTACATGTTGTTTTTGAAGGTTCTGGAATTGACGTTAATCCTGCTTTTGAAAGGTTAGGCGATTGCGAGAATATAACCTTTAAAAATTCGGTTTTGTGGAATGATTTTGCCAGACCTATCGAGTTGGGAGTGTCTTTAAGATGTGATAAGGTACATAACATAACCTTTGAAAATATTGATATTCTGCATTCCACAACAGGCTACCCTATAATGGGAATACATCACGGCGACCGTGCGGAGATTTATGATGTGTTATTTTCCGATATAAGAATAGAGGACGCACCGGGAGCACAGATTTTTGATATACGAATAACAGATTCCGAATGGAATACAGATATTAAAAAGGGTTCCATTCATGACATAACCTTTAAGAATATAGACCTTGTGGGAAAACCGGGTCTTGAAATTCTGCCTGATGCATCTCGTCTGGAAGGATTTAGTGCTGAAAATTCCATTAAGAATGTTACATTTGAAAATATAATACTTACGGGTAAAAAGCCGCAGTGCATTGAGGATTGCAATATACAGATTATGGATTATGTTGAGAATGTAAAATTTATTCCGGGAAAGGGTGAAATTTTAACACCGGTAAAAACCGAGTTAACTGTTTCGGAAGAATTTAAGCTGTCTGATACCGGCAGATATTGCGGCAAATTTTCGGTTAGACTGAGCAATCATTCAAAAGCAGAAGTTTCAGGAAAAATATGGCTTTCTTCAGCACCCAAAAATGCCGCCGATTTAGAGGGCAGCATCTTAAATTATAAATTGGGCTCAGGAGAGAGTATTGAAAGAGAGATTAAAGCTGACTTCCCGGTGGGAAAACATCTGGTAAGCATTGACTCGGATGATATGAATGTATCGCCTTGTTGGAGGCTTATGGACTTTCCGTGGATTGTGAAGGGCGATATAGAGGACGCATATAAATATGATTTTGTGAATTATTACGGAGACCGAAGAGAGGGAATAAAGCTTGCAGTAAAAGACGGAAGACTGATATTAAAGGGAGAAAAAAATAAGGAGCTTAATGTTTATGTGACAAATCCGGTTCCTGTTCGGCAGGGAGAAGTGCTTTTTACCGTAGAAGAAAGTGATTTTGGATTGGCAAGAGCTGTAACTATGGGGAAAAATCACCCGGTATCTGCTCCGCAGCTCAGATGCCCTGCTGAAATTACTTATGTGTTTCATAATGAACCCAAGGTTTCGGGGATAGTTAAAAAAGAGATAAAGCTTAATAATGACGGCATTTGTGAAATAAGCTTAAAAGAACTTGGAATAACATCAAATAGGTTTAGAATTGAGTTGAGCTATTCTGATGAAATATTGAAAAAATATAGGTATCCTTTAACCTTAGGTCATTCGGTAGATCCGGAGCATGTAACTCATATGTATATTGACGTTTTGGTGTGCGAAGAATGAAAGGCAGGTGGATGTATGGCTAAAAAAGCATTTGTAACAGGCGGAGGAACCGGTATAGGAAAAGGGATAGCCGAGGTTCTGCTAAAAAACGGATATGATGTGGCAGTAAGCTATAACAGCAGTTCAAGCGGTGCGGAAGAAGTATTGGAGCTTGCAAATAGGCTGGGAAGAAAGGCTGCTGCCTTAAAAGGAAATATAGCCGATACAAAAGATATTGCAAAAATCTTTTCGGAATACAGAAAAAGCTTTGGAACTATTGATTTATTTGTTAATAATGCGGGAGTAACGCTGAAGTCAAAATTTTTGGAAACAAGTGAGGAAATATTTGATTCTGTATGCAATGTGGATTTTAAAGGAGCCTTCTTTTGTATGCAGGAGGCCGCTAAAATTATGGTGGAAAATAATACAAAAGGAAACATAATTGTTATATCTTCAAATAATGCAAAAGCACATTTTGCTGATGTTTCGGTGTATGCTTCAGTGAAAACAGCGGTTTCTAAGCTGTCTGAACATATAGCAATTGAATTGGCGCAGTACGGAATAAGGGTAAATACCGTTGCACCCGGCTGGACAGATACAGGTTCATCAAGGCTTGATGATAAAGAAAGTACCTATTATAAGGTGCCTCTGAAACGCTGGACAACACCGGAGGAAATAGGAAAAACAGTATTATTTTTGGATTCCGATGCCGCTCTTTCTATAACAGGAACTACAATAACGATAGACGGCGGAGCGTTGCTTGTATCGGATAAACGGGAAAGATACGGATATTGATAACAGGGGGCTGTGAGCCACAGCTTAGCAGATATGTTACCGATAAGTGCAGGTAAGTCTGAAACGGGATTACCTGCCTTTTCTGTTTTTAAGGCAACAGTCAACGGAATTATTATAAATATCATAAGTTGTGATAAAATAAACGGATTTTTTAATCAATTATTACTATTTTTGTATATGCAATAATTTTTTTTTACAAAATAATTGAAATCTGAAGAAATTTATAGTATAATTAATCAGTAAATACAAACCATAAAGTAAAATAAAAAAGGAGCAGATTATGCACAAAAAGCGACCGGCGACCTTTGATAAATTCTTATTCGGCGTCGTCATAATATCTGCTTTGTACGGTTTAATTGCCATTTTCAGTGCAACCCGTTCTTTCGGAACAAATTCAAACATAATCATTCAGGCTGTCTGCCTTTTAATGGGAATTGCTGCGGCATTGGTTGTAGCTTTGTTAGACTATGAGCAGCTTGATTTGTTTCTGAAGCCGATAGCGGGCGTATGTCTTTTCCTTCTGATTCTTGTGCTTATTATCGGTAAAGCCGGTGATTGGGGAGCGCAGAGCTGGATCAGAATAGGACCGATAGGCATACAGCCTGCCGAAATAGCAAAAATAGGTTTTATAATTACATTTGCATATCATCTTGACAAGGTATCGGATAAGCTGAACAAGCCGATAAATGTTTTGCTTCTGCTGTTACATCTTGCCGTTCCCGTCGGTCTTATTCTTCTTCAGCCCGACGCAGGCAGCGCAATGGTATTCATTTTTATATTTATTGTTATGATGTTTACAGCAGGTCTTTCCTTGAAATATATCATTCCTGCAGGGGCACTCGGAATTGTTTCTCTGCCGCTTATATACAAATTTGTGCTTGATAAATATCAGCAGCACAGAATACAGGTATTTTTCAATCCCGAAATGGACAGGCTCGGCAGCGGATATAATGTAATTCAATCTAAAATTGCGGTAGGCTCGGGAGGATTTTTCGGCAAGGGTTATTTAAACGGCACTCAGAATCAGCTTGGCTTTCTTCCTACAAAGCACACAGATTTCATTTTCAGCGTTATTTCCGAAGAACTTGGTTTTATCGGCGCAGCTCTTGTTATTATTCTTCTTTTTGCTATAATAATCAGATGCCTGCAAACCGCTGCTGATTCATCAACCCCATTCGGAAGATATCTTTGTATCGGGGTTGCGTCTATGCTGATATTCCATACCGTTGAAAATGTCGGTATGTGTATCGGTCTGATGCCTGTTACGGGGATTCCGCTTCCGTTTTTCAGCTATGGCGGTTCTTCGCTTATAACAAACTTCATTGCTGTCGGATTAGTATTGAGCGTATCCTTTCACAGTGTTAGGAGAAAATATTAAAGAGCATATCCTTGGTGGGGGATATGCTCTTAATTTTATTTTATTATTGTTTTTTCGATGCTTTTAAACCGTCGGAAAATGCCTTCAGGGTTTCGGGTGTTTCATCAAGCCAATAGGGTCTTGCCACCATTCCGGGAAATTCCGGTCTTGTATCAAGGTCTGCGCTGTTAAACCAGAATGCCATTTTTATATTGGGATAATTTTTTAACTGAGCAAACATATCATTTATCCACTGAACCTTATCTCCGCCGATAGAGCTTGATGCAAATTCGGTTATTATCCAAGGGAAATTATCATAAACGTGATGGTGTTTTTCCATGATATTGTCATAAATTTCCTTGAAGCTTTTCCATTTTTCACCGTTAAGCTCGTCATAATAGGTTCCGGTATTATAACCTGTTACACCGAAAACCTGTACATATTCATTTCCGGGATAAAATGCCATTGAAGAATTATAGCCGCAGGGAGGAAAGCTTTCATCATTTGGGTTGAATACCCATATTGCATTATCCACGCCGACTCTTTCAAAAATGCCGTAAATCCTTCTCCAAAGCTCAACGTAAATCTGAGGGTCGTCAAGACAGGCACTTGAGCCGTAGCTTGTCCAATCGGAATTCATCTCGTTATTAAGCCTGAAAAGCACAGGGTGTCCGATTTCCTTTATTTGATGAGCCATAACCTCAAACCGCCAGTCATATCTCCCGTCAAGAATATCAAACACAGGATTATAGCTGTCAAGATCTCCGTTCATAACCGATGATGTCTGAACGGTAAGCTCAATTATTTTACCGTTTTCAAAGGCCTTTTTCATACCCTCGACAGGTATATCCTCAAAATAGTATCTGTATTCAAGCAATCCCTCAAATTTTGCGCCCAGCTTAGCCTCAAGGCTGTTTATCTCGGAAAAATCGTTATTAACTACGGCGTGGGGAACGTAAACTCCCCATTTGCAGCTGTCGGAATTTACAAGGTCATCATAAAACTGCTTTGTTTCCTTTGACCACGACTTAGGAAGAACAGGTTTAAAATCGGTAAAAGTGCCGGAATTTCCTTTTACCTCAACATCGGTGCTGAAGGAATAAAGAGTTCTATATACCTCCTCCATAAGTGTGTCATTGTATTCGGGTGCCTTAAACATTATTCTGTAAAACATTGTGCTGTCTGTATAAATATAGCAGTAAACATAGGTGTTGTATTTTACGGTGCTGTCGGGAGCGGGCGTTCTCGAAAGCGCCACTGTCTGCACCCAAAAGCTGCCGATTTTTTCAACAGCGTCCTTATGAAGGGTTATTTTGTTATGCTCCATAAATTTTTCGTTTAGCATATACTTATGAAGATAATCCTTTATGAAGGCTCTTGTTTCCTGCGCTGTAGCATAGGTTGAATATTCCTTTGAAACAACTATATTCATATTTTTGCAGGTTACAGTGATAAATTCCTGTGCTGTTGAAAAATCAAATTCTGCGTCTCGCGGAAAGCCCAGTGCAAAGCCTCTTGAATGATTAATCAGATATTTCCTGTTGTTTCCAACCTGAACCTCGCGCACATCGTTCTTTTCAAAATCAACCTCGTTAATATCATAATGAGGTACATTGTTTTCATAGTAGATATAGTAGGGCAGTTTGTCGGGGAAGTAAAAATTAATCTTATCCCGCAGTGAATATTTGACCGAATCAATGCTGAAAATTACCGCAGCTGCGGCTATAATCAATATGACGGCTGTAACAGATATCATAAGCGGTTTGTTTCTTAAATATTTTTTGGCAGTATGCTTTATTGCCGATATATTAAAATTTTTCCTTTCCAATCGCTTCACCTCAATACTATTATGTACAAATAATGTCATAAAATGCCATTATTTTGTATCTGTGATAATTCTATCACGAAAACGCGAAAATGTCAACCTTAAATATATTTGTGTAATAATGTGTAATAATATAAGTGAGTATATGCTGACTGTAAGGTTACGGCAGTCAAAATCATATAAATTAAAAGCAACGGTTAAAAGCTTATATTTTGTCCATTTAATCAAAAACCGTAATTTACAATCAATAAGGATTTGACAAAATTCAATATTTGGTGTATAATAATAGATGGGATTTTTTGTATTAAAATAAAACACAAGAGGTAAAATTGCTATGGCGAAAAGAAAAGAGGAATACGGCAACGAAAGCATTACAAGTCTGAAGGGTGCTGACAGAGTAAGAAAGAGACCTGCGGTTATTTTCGGCTCTGACGGTATTGAGGGCTGCTGCCACTCATTTTTTGAAATTCTCTCCAATTCCATAGATGAGGCAAGAGAGGGTTACGGAAATGTTATAGAGGTGACGAGATTTCTTGATAATTCATTGGAGGTTGTTGACCACGGCAGGGGCATACCTCTTGATTATAATGAAAAGGAAGAGAAATATAATTGGGAGCTTGTATTCTGTGAGCTTTATGCCGGAGGTAAGTATAATAATAACAGTGGCGGAATGTATGAGTACAGTCTGGGGCTTAACGGTCTCGGAGCGTGTGCAACGCAGTACAGCTCGGAATATATGGACGTTGAAGTTGTGAGAGACGGATTTCTGTATTCACTGCATTTTGAAAAGGGTGAAAACATTGATGGCTTAAAACGGGAGCCGACCTCATCAAAGAAAACAGGTACAACAATCAAATGGAAGCCGGATCATGACGTATTCACCGATATTAATATACCGATAGAATATCTTAAGGATATTCTGGAAAAGCAGGCAATGACAAATGCCGGACTGAAATTCATTTTGTACATCGAAACCGAAACCGGTATGCAAATGAACGAATACTATTATAAAAACGGTATAGTTGATTATCTTACCGAGGCGGTGGGTGATAATTCGCTTACTCAGATTGAAGTGTGGGATGCCGAAAGAAAAGGACGTGACAGGGAGGATAAGCCGGAATACCGCGTAAAAATGCAGATTGCCTTTTGCTTTTCGCAGACGGTTAATCTTCTTGAATACTATCATAATTCATCCTGGCTTGAGCATGGCGGTTCTCCGGATAAGGCTGTCAGAAATGCTTTTGTTTATGCTATTGATCAATATTTAAAAAGCAACGGTAAGTACAATAAAAATGAGGCAAAAATCACATTTAACGATGTTGCGGACTGTCTTGCACTTGTTATAAACTCCTTTTCAACCCAGACAAGCTATGAAAACCAGACGAAAAAGGCTATAAATAATAAGTTTATACAGGATGCCATGACTGAATTTATGCGGCATCAGCTTGAGGTTTATTTCATAGAGAACAAACAGGATGCCGAAAAGATTGCCAATCAGGTGCTTATAAATAAGCGTTCAAGAGAGAATGCCGAAAAGATACGAATAGACGTTAAGAAAAAGCTGACCGGAACAATGGACGTGACAAACAGGGTTGAAAAGTTTGTCGACTGCCGCAGCAAGGACAGAACCTTAAGAGAGATATATATAGTTGAGGGTGACTCGGCATTAGGCTCGTGTAAGCTTGCCCGTGACCCGTCCTTTCAGGCAATAATGCCTATCAGAGGAAAAATTTTAAATTGCTTAAAGGCGGATTATGCAAAGATATTTAAGAGCGACATAATTCTTGACCTTGTAAGGGTTCTGGGCTGCGGAATTGAAATAAAAACCAAGCACAATAAGGATTTGGATACCTTTAATCTTGACAATCTCAGGTGGGATAAGGTTATAATCTGTACCGATGCCGATGTTGACGGTTTCCAGATAAGAACTCTTGTGCTTACCATGATTTACAGACTTATGCCGACGCTTATTGATGTGGGAAAGGTTTATATTGCAGAATCACCGCTTTATGAAATAAGTATAACAAAAACAAAGAGAAAGGGCGAAAAGCTGTTTGCCTATACCGACGGTGAGAAGGAGGAAATAATTGCAAGGCTTTCCGCTGACGGGCTTACAAAGGATAATGACGATTTTGACATTAAGCGAAGCAAGGGTCTTGGTGAAAATCAGCCCGAAATGATGAGCTTAACAACCATGCATCCCGCCACAAGACGGCTGATAAGAGTAACCCCCGAAAATGTTGAAAAAACAGCTCAGGTTTTTGACGTACTCTTGGGAGATAACATAAACGGCAGAAAGGAGCATATCGCACAGAACGGCGGCTTATATATGGATATGCTTGATTTAAGCTGATATTCCGCGGCGCAAAATGCTCATAATATGTGCCGGAAAGAATACAATTCCTTTTAATGAGCAGAAAGGTAAAAAACTTTATGGCTAAAAAGAAAAATGATAAAGAACCCGAAAAAATAGTGTCCGCTCCGATTGCGGAGCAGCCTATATGTGAAACCCTTGAAACAAATTATATGCCCTATGCAATGAGCGTGATTATTTCCCGGGCAATACCGGAAATAGACGGCTTGAAGCCGGCGCACAGAAAGCTTTTGTATACTATGTATAAAATGGGGCTTTTGGGCGGAAAGCTGACAAAGTCTGCCAATGTTGTGGGTCAGACAATGAAATTAAATCCGCACGGAGATGCTGCGATTTATGAAACAATGGTTCGTTTGACAACGGGAAACGAAGCACTTTTGCACCCCCTTGTTGAATCTCAGGGAAACTTTGGTAAGCAGTATTCAAGAGATATGGCATATGCGGCGGCAAGATATACCGAGGTTCGTCTTGACCCGATTTGCAGCGAGCTTTTTGGAGATATCAATAAAAATACCGTGCAGTTTGTAGATAATTATGACGGCGAATTGAAGGAACCGGTTCTTTTGCCGGTTGCCTTTCCGAATATTCTTGTTAATCCCAATCAGGGAATCGCCGTAGGTATGGCAAGCAATATTTGCTCCTTTAATTTAAGAGAGGTGTGCGAGGCAACGATTGCATATATGAAGGACGAAAGCACAGACCTTATTCCCGTTATGCCGGCACCTGATTTTTCGATGGGAGCACAGCTTGTTTATTCCGAAGCCCAGATGAGAGAGATTTATGAAACGGGGAGGGGAAGCTTTAAGCTGAGAGCGGTTTACAGCTATGACAAAAAGAATAATTGTATAGATATTACCGAAATCCCGTATTCTACTACCTCTGAGGCGATAATAGGCAAAATAATGGAGCTTATTAAGGCAAATAAGCTTAAGGAAATTTCCGATGCCCGTGACGAAACAGGTCTTGACGGCTTTAAAATTACAATAGATTTGAAAAGAGGTACAGACCCCGATGCTTTAATGCTTAAGCTGTTTAAAATGACACCGTTGGAGGACAGCTTTAGCTGCAACTTTAATGTTCTGATTAAAAATGTGCCGAAGGTTCTCGGGGTTAAGGAAATTATTTCAGAGTGGGTGCGGTTCCGTATGGAGTGTATTAAAAACGGACTGCGCTATGATATAGACAAAAAGAGCGAAAAGCTGCATCTTTTAACAGGTCTTAAGAAGATACTTATGGATATAGATAAGGCTATTTCTATAATAAGGCATACAGAGCTTGAAGCGGACGTTGTTCCGAACCTTATGTCCGGCTTTCAGATTGATAAGGTGCAGGCGGAATATGTGGCGGAAATCAAGCTGAGATATCTGAACAGGGAATATATATTAAACAGAACCGCAGAGATTGAAAAGCTGATTGAGGAAATTGACGAGCTTTCATCAACTCTCGAAAGTGATAAAAAGGTCAAAAAGCTGATAGAAAAGCAGCTTACAGCCATTGCCAAAAAATACGGCAAGGACAGGCTTACAAAGCTGGTAAGCGATGATGATGTGGAAACCTATGAGGAAAATAATTATATCGAGGATTATTCTCTTACGATTTTTACAACCCGTGAGGGATATATTAAAAAGGTATCTGCCAATTCGCTTAAGTTCACCACTAATGACCATAAGCTGAAGGAGGGTGATGAGGTTGTTCAGAAGATTGAAACCACCAATATCAGCGATTTACTGTTCTTCAGTGACAAGTGTGTGGTGTATAAAATGAAAACCTATGAGCTTGCTGATACAAAAGTCAGCAATATGGGTGAATATATTCCGTCCTTGCTGGGGCTGGACGGAAATGAAAAAATTCTTCACACCGTTATTACCAAGGACTATTCGGGATATATGCTTTTTTCCTTTGAGAATGGAAAAATGGCTAAGGTTCCTCTTGAGGCATATGCAACAAAGACAAACAGGAAGAAGCTTATAGGAGCATATTCCGATAAAGCATCTGTATGCGATATAAGATATATACCGGAAGATTTGGATATTGTATCATTTGCAGATAACAATAAGGTGCTTTATTTAAATACCGATAAAATTCCGCTAAAAACGACAAAGTCAACTCAAGGTGTTCAGGTGATGAAGCTGACAAAAAAGGGTGCAAAAATGTGCAGAGTTGCAAGAGCGGAGGAAAGCGGTATTTCAGACTTAAAGCACTATCTGACCAAAAACATTCCTGCCGTAGGCTCTTTTCTGCGCAAGGATGATGTTACGGATAAACAGATTTCTATGTTTGATGAGTGACGGAGACGGCATTGCCGTATAAATACAAGGTGTCGTACAGCTCATATTATGATAAGATAATTTTTGCCGCATTTTTGCGGCGGAACGGAGATTAAAATGGGAAACAAGGTGAATATACTCGGTGTAAAGGTTGATAAGGTTAATATACCCGAGGCTGTGGATATTATATTTAATATGCTTGATGAGAATAGACCTCATTCCGTATTTACACCCAATTCCGAAATAATTCTTGAAGCATATAAAAATGCTGAATTTGGCAGGATTCTAAATTCTGCCGACTTGTTGACTGCCGACGGAATAGGGGTTGTTTATGCGTCAAAAATAATTGGAGATCCTATTAAGGAAAGAGCGGCAGGCTATGATATTGCCTGCGGACTTATTGACAGAATTGCCGAAACGGGACACAGGCTTTATCTTTTCGGAGGGAAGCCGGGAATAGCGGAAAAGGCAAAAAGACGCTTAGAGGAAAGATATCCGTTTATTCAGATTGTGGGAACAAGGAACGGTTATTTTAAAGATAGTGAGACTGCTGATATAATCAGCGATATTAACAGCGTAGGCGCAGATATTGTCTTTGTATGTCTTGGTGCGCCCAAACAGGAAAAATGGATTGCCGCAAATCAGGACAAATTAACCGCACGTGTATTAATGGGTATCGGAGGAAGTCTTGACGTATTTGCGGGAGAGGTGGAAAGAGCACCCGACTTCTGGTGCAGAATCGGGCTTGAATGGTTTTACAGGCTTGTTAAGGAGCCATGGCGCTTTAAGAGAATGCTTGCATTGCCTAAATTCGGGTTTACTGTAATGCTTCACGGCAGAAAATTCGTAAAGAAAAATAATGAAAAAGAATAATTATCTCTAAAGAGGTAAAGTAATCAGAGGTTTTAGAATGGGTATACTTATTGCTATAGACGGTGTTGATGCAAGCGGAAAGCAAACACATACACAAATGCTCTTTGATAGGTTTTCAAAAGACGGATACAATGTGAAAAAAATATCCTTTCCGGCATATGACAGCCCTTCCTCGGAATTGGTGAAGATGTATTTGTCGGGTGAGTTCGGAAAAAATCCGGAGGACGTAAATGCTTATGCCGCATCGAGCTTTTTTGCCGCCGACAGGTTTGCTTCCTTTCGTACCGATTGGGGAGAATTTTATAAAAAGCCCGATACAATTATAATTGCAGACCGCTATGTTTCGTCAAATATGATTCATCAGGCGAGTAAAATTGATAATGGGGAAGAGAAGAACAGGTTTTTAAAATGGCTTTGTGAGCTTGAATTTGACATTTACGAAATCCCAAGGCCTGATGTAACCTTTTTCCTTGATATGCCGGTAGAATATGCCGAGATGCTTATGAGCTCAAGAGAAAATAAGTTCGACAAAAATGCCGAAAAGGACATACATGAGAGCAACAGACAATATCTTGTAAAAAGCTATACAAACGCTTGTCAGATTGCCGAAATGTTCGCATGGCAAAGGATTTCTTGCGTATCTGACAATAAAATTCGTTCGATTGACGAAATTAATGATGAAATATATATGGCTGTTAAAAATATGATTGGGGGCATATAAATGAAAAAATATTTTGTTATACTTGCATTGCTTATTACTCTTACGGCTTGTACTGCCGAAAATAATACGGTGAGTGACAGCGTTTCGGTGTCTTATGACAATCAAAACACCGATTTTGCAAGAATTGAAAATGAATCTACCTTTTTAAATCTTGACGGAAGCTTTAAGCCGTTAAAGGAGGCTTTGCTGCCCTCTACATTTCCCGAGCCCTGCGAGGATTACCAATATCCGCTTACAATAACAGGCAAGGGCAGCTTATATGGTGCGGTTGAGTCTGAAATAACAATCAATGCCGATAGCTATAATGTGGAAATTGTTATTGACGGAAACTCTACGGAATTTTATGCGGAATCATTTCAGGGCGCGGATATTGTAGACCTTGACACAGGTGACGATTATTGTGAGCTTGCGGTGTATTCTGCAGGTCCGAGCATGGATCCCACAGTTGATTTTATCCGTTATGACGGCGAAAAGCTGATACCGCTTGTATGGCATGACGAATCCGGTTATTCATCTCCGGAGATTTACGGATATTATGACGCAGACGAAAAGGACATTTTACCAACCTTTGGGGCGATATGGACTGACGGTAAGGGACGAATTGTAACCTCCTTTGATAATGCTGCATTTACCGACAAACGAATTGCCCTAAGATATTTGCGGTTAGAGGGAAATAACTGGACAGAAAAAATACTCGAAAAGCTTTCTCCTCTTTCCTGTGAATTTACTGTATCAGAGGATTTTGATGCCTTTTTTACACCATGCGATGCTGCTCCCGCAAGCTTTGACAATGATGAATTTATGAAAAACTTTAATTTTGATAATATGACATCATTTAAAAAGGGACAGAAAATTAAATTGATTGATTATGGTGAAATATATAACTATTACGCATTTTATGTGGAGATTGACGGCGAAAAAGGCGTGTTGGCTTTTTGGCTCGGTGACTGATACCGGCTTTATTGATTTTTAGATACCGCAGCAAATATATATTATTAAATCAGTAAGGAAAATTGTAAATTATGAAAAGAGGCTTAAGGTGAAAAATAAACAAGGCATTTTAAAGCTTATTATAATTTCGGCGGTTATTCCGGTATTTTTGTGTGTCTTTTTCACCGCACATTTTCTCGGTAAGCATACTGATGTTGACAGTACAGCTGAAATGCCGACAAAATCGGAGGAAGCTGAGGAATTGTACGGAAGGACTATTGTTATAGATGCGGGGCATGGGTTAAATAATATCAGTGATTATGAAAAAATAGCACCTGACAGTGACAAAACAAAGCCTGCATATGTGAGCGGAACTGCCGGAAAAAATCAGACAGAGGAGCAGTTAAATCTCGCAATATCCCTGCTTGTTGAAGATGGCTTAAAAGAAAAGGGTGCCGATGTTTATATGACACGATATACACATGATGCCGATAAATCAAATATCGGACGAGCCGAGTTTGCCAATGCACTGCACGCTGATGCTGTGGTTAAGATACACGCAGACGGAAGTGAGGACAGTACGGTTAACGGAATTTCGGTGCTTGTACCGGCTGACGGCTGTCTGAGTGATGAGCTGTGTTCAAAAAGCGAAAGCTTGGGAATATGTATTCTGACCGCTGTGGTTTCACAAACGGGAGCGGAAAGCAGAGGCTTATCCTATCGTTCCGATATGACAGGCTTTAATTGGAGCAATGTTCCTGTAGCCTTGATAGAAACAGGCTTTATGTCAAATCCCGAAGAGGACGCTCTGCTTGAAACGGCGGAATACCGACAAAAAATAGCTAACGGTATTATTAATGGAATTATACAATATTTTACAGATATATAATCTGCACGGAGGAATCGGTTTAAAATGATTTATCTTGACAACGCTTCCACAACAAGACCGTCTGAGGGTGTAAGGCAGGCTGTTTTGGAGGCACTTGAACAATTCGGAAATCCGTCAAGTATGCACAGACTTGGAATGAGGGCTGAAAATATCATTAAAAAAGCAAGAGAAAATGCGGCGAGAGTGATAAATGTAAGACCTGAGGATATATATTTTACATCAGGTGGAACGGAGTCAAATAATACCGCAATATTAGGCTATTGCCGGGCGAATGCAAAAAAGGGCAGGCATATTATAACCACAAGGGTTGAGCATCCGTCTGTTTTGTCCCCCTTTAAGCTATTAGAGGAGGAGGGCTTTAGAGTAAGCTACATCGGAGTGGATTCTAACGGTGTAATAAGGCTTGATGAGTTAAGCGAGGCACTTTGTCAGGATACTGTCTTTGTAAGTGTAATGCTTGTAAACAATGAAATTGGCTCAATAATGCCCATAGAAAAAATAAAGCCGCTAATGAAAGAGCTTGCTCCTAAGGCTGTGCTGCACGTTGATGCCGTTCAGGGCTACGGAAAGGTCGTATGCAAGCCGAGAGCATGGGGGATTGATATGCTTTCCGCCAGTGGTCACAAAATCCATGGAATAAAGGGCTGCGGAATTTTATATGCGGCAAGCGGAATTAATTTCAAGCCGCTGTTAATCGGCGGAGGACAGCAGAAAAATATGCGTTCGGGGACAGAAAACGTTGTGGGAATATCCGCTTTTTCAAAGGCAAGCGAGGAGATTTTGTCTTATAATTCAGAGAGGACAAAGCAACTAAGAGAGCTTTTAAGGAATAAAATCACAGAGAACATTGAAAATACAGTAGTACATGAGGCTGAAAATGAAAATCAGGCAGGTCATATTTTAAATTTGTCATTTTTGGGAATTAAAGCAGAAATTCTTCTTCATTCTCTTGAAATGCATGATATATATGTTTCAACAGGTTCGGCTTGTTCAACCAATAAGCCTGCACCAAGTCACGTTTTAAGTGCAATGGGCTGCAATAATAAGGAAATTACAGGTGCTGTCCGTTTCAGCCTTAGCGATGACCTGACACCGGAGGATATAGATATAACAGTTGAAGCACTGAAAAAAGAGGTTGCACAGATAAGAAAATATGTCAGATGATTTAATTTGAAATTTTTTTTAACACGCACGTTTTATGAAAGGGTTTAATGGTAATAAAAATGAAGGAAATAATTTTAGTAAAATACGGTGAAATAATACTAAAAGGCGGAAACCGCCCTAAATTTGAAAAAGTTCTTATGGACAACATAAGAAATGCCGTAAGAAATATAGACAGAATTAAAATGAGTATTATGCAGGCAACAATCTATATAGAGCCTGAAAATCCTGAAAATCTTGATATTATATGCGAAAGACTGTCACTGATTTTCGGTATTGTTTCAATAACAAAGGCAGGAGTTGTTGACAAGGATATAGAAAGCATAAGAGAGGGAGCCTATGAATACTGTAAAAAGGACTTGCTGCCGGGGAAGAAATTCAAGGTTGAAGCAAAGCGTGCCGATAAGAGATTTCCGCTTACCTCTGTTGAGCTTTCCATTGATGTCGGGGGATATCTTGATGATAAAATCGACGGAATTATTTGCGATGTACACAACCCTGATGTTACCGTAAAAATTGAGGTTCGTGATTATAACGCATTTGTTTATTGCAGCGAAAATAAGCTTGCAGGGCAGGGAGGCATGCCTATAGGAACGGGCAGCAAAGCAACTCTTTTACTGTCGGGCGGAATTGACAGCCCTGTTGCCGGTCATATGATGGCAAAACGAGGTATAGAAATTGACGCAGTCAACTTTTTCAGCTTTCCTTATACAAGCGAAAGGGCGAAGGAAAAGGTGGTTGAGCTTGCCTCAATTTTGGCAAAATATACCTCAAAAATAGATTTATATATCGTACCCTTTACCGAAATACAGCTTGCAATTCGCGATAACTGCCCTGAGGAGCATATGACGCTTATTATGCGCAGATTTATGATGAAGCTGTCCGAAAGAATAGCACGTAAAAATCAATCTGCCGCACTTATTACGGGCGAAAGCGCAGGGCAGGTTGCGTCCCAGACTCTTGCGGCACTCAACGTTACAAACGCAGTTGTTGAAATGCCTGTATTAAGACCTCTTGTGGGTATGGATAAAAAGGAAATTGTTGAGCGTTCACACGATATAGGCACCTTCGAAACCTCGATATTGCCATACGAGGATTGCTGTACAGTATTTACACCAAAGCATCCGACTACCAATCCGAAGCTTGCGGTAATAGAAAAATCCGAAGCAAGACTTGATGTTGATACACTTATAGAAAAGGCACTTGAAGGTGTTGAAAAAATTACTGTATATCCCAAAATGTAATATTTTTTCTGTACTATATGGGACTTTCACGCAACAATAATTGTGGGAAAGTCCTTTTTGGTTATCATTCTTTTTCCCGTACCGGAATATTCGGGTGAACATAAATCGTGTTGTAATTATCATAAATAACCATTCCCGGCTTTGCACCGTTAGGCTTTTTTACGTTTTTGATTTCGGTGTAGTCCACAGGAACATTAGCCGATTCTCTTGCCTTTGAGTAGTATGCCGCAAGCATTGCCGCCTCCTTAATGGTTGTGGGCGGAATGTCCTTATCAATGCCCAATTTAATAACAGTATGTGAGCCGTGTATTTTTTTTGTGTGAAACCACATATCCTGTGAGTTGGCAAATTTAAGGGTGAGTTTGTCATTTTGCAAATTATTTCTGCCAACATATATGTCAAAGCCGTCACTGCTTATATAATGATGTGGCTTTGCTGACTCCTCTTTTTGCTTTTTCTTTTGTGATTTTAGTCTGATATAGCCTGTTTCGGAAAGCTCTGAACGAATAGCGTTTATATCCTTTTCCGACTGTGCATTTTGAACGAGTACCAGAGCCGATTCAAGATATTCAAGATCCGCCGTCGCTGTTTCAAGCTGCTTTGCCGCTTCCTTTTCCGCATTCTCAGCCTTGCGGTACAGCTTATAATACCTTTGGGCATTTTGCGAGGGTGAAAGCTGAGGACTGAGGCTTATCTTAATTTGCTCAAGGTCGGGGCTGTAGTAGTTTTCAACGGTAACATCTTTATCTCCTTGGCTGAATTTATATATATTTGCGGTGAGCAAATCGCCGTATATTTTATATTCCTCCTTGCGCTTTGCGTCATCGAGAGTTTTTTGGAGAATAGCAATTTTCTTTGCAGTTCTGTCAATGGCTGTGTGAAGGATATGTACCGTATCGGCACTCTTTTGCTTCATACGCTCTGTATTGTCACGAACCCTGTAAAAATCATCAAGCAGGTCATTAAGTGATTTATAATACCGTTTTTCTGCCGTATCACCGTACTGTATAATATCAAAGGGTGAATAATCAATGACTCTTCCGCTTGCTTTATCGGTAATAATGCAAGGATTTAGCTTGTGTTTTGAAATTCTTTTTGCTTCTTGGGTGATTTTTTGTCTGTCCTCATTGCTCAGTGCAGAGCAGTCAATATTTATTTCGGAAACGGCGCAGAACACCGCTTCACGGGCAAGCAGAGGACTGATGCCCGACAGCCTTGCCATAATCTCTTTATCGGGTTTTTGCCCCTCGGAGATAAAATCAAAAGCAGCATCCTTTACGTTATCCGACAGCACAGGAATTTTATCCTGAGCCGGGGGAGGACAATAGGTAAGCCCGGGAAGTATCTGTCTTACCGAACTGACAGTTATATCAACGTGCTTTACCGAATCAATAACGGTTAAATCCTCACGGGTCAGAATTATATTTGAATGTCTGCCCATCATTTCACAGAACAGATATTTTCTTGTCAAATCACCAAATTCGTCATAGGAATCAACATCAATTCTTATAATTCTTTCAAAATCAATCTGATTAATGCTGACTATGCGGCCGCTTTGAAGATGCTTTCTTAAAAGCATACAGAACATAGGCGCAGTCTTGGGATTTTCCTTTTGAACCTGTGTGAAATGAATCCTCGGCTGTGAGGCATTTGCCGATATTACAAGTCTGTAGGTGTTTGTATATGTTTTTAATATCAGCAGAATTTCATCCTTTTCCGGCTGATGAACCTTTTCAATTCTTGCATCAGTAAGGGTATCTTTTAATTCTTCCGTTAAAAAATGTATTGTGATTGTATCTAAAGCCATTTTTTCCTCCAAGGTGTGATTTTTATATACCAGCAAAATAACAGTTATTATATTTCTATTATAACACATATTTTGGAAAATTAAAAGAGGTAAGATGATTTTTTTTAAGCTTATGATTGATTTAATTATATTGAAATTTATAAAATTTATCAATCTCTGACTTTATACGAGAGCAGCATTGACAAATAGTTCATGATATGCTAAAATGGAAACGCTGTTAAGACCGACATCACTGAATTATTTCGGATATTGTCGGGATAATCACACAGGTTTTAACGAGTGACACAATAAGCATGGCAGCAAGTGGGTATATCAAATAATTATACGAGGAGGATATTCAAATGAACAATGAGTTAGAATTTGTGAATTCGCTGATTTCACAAATGACGGTAAAGGAAAAAATCGGACAGATAACAATGGCAATCAGCGGTATGAATATATATGACAAGGACAATGGTAAATTCACTTTCCGCAAGAACTTTAAAAAGCAGCTGGAGGAATACGGAATAGGATTTATGAGCACTCTTTTAAGGGCGGACTCTTGGTCAAAAAGAACATACGGAAACGGAGTAGAGCTTGAAGAGCGTGAAGAATTTGTAAACCAATTTCAAAAATATGCAATGGAGCATTCCAGATTGGGAATCCCTGTTTTGATGGATTTGGAAGCATCTCATGGTTTGCAGGCTTTGGGAAGTGTAATGTATCCTACAAACCTCTGCAGCGGATGCAGCTTTGATACAGATTTGTACGGAAAAATGATGGCACTTATTGCAAAAGAACTCAGACTTTCGGGAACTCACATCGGTTTTGTGACCATTATTGATATTGCTACCGACCCAAGATTCGGAAGAACAGAAGAAAGCTTCGGTGAAGACCCGTTACTTGCATCTCGTTTTGCGTTTAGTGCCGTAAAAAGCTTCGAACGTGAGAATACAAGCATATGCGCAAAGCACTTTTTTGCTCACGGCGGTGCTACATCAGGACATATGGGTGGTGATGTATGCTCCGGAATGCGTAATATTCATGAAATACATATACCGTCTGCAAAGGCTGCAGTAGAAGCAGGTGCAGACCTTGTGATGGTTGCATATAATGCAATTGACGGGGTTTTATGCGTTACAAGCAAGGAAATTCTTACTGATTTATTGCGTGACAAATGGGGTTATAAAGGCGTAGTAATGACAGATGGCGGCGGAATTAATTGGGCAAAAGCCGTTGTGCGCGGCAGTGCCGAATATCTTGCTGCGGCAGAGTCCCTTAACGCTGGAATTGATGTAAGCTTGGGCGATGAAACCGGAGTGTTCTTGCATCTTGATGAGGCTTTGGAAAAAGGTGAAATCACAGAGGAAAAGCTTGACGAGGCAGTTCGCAACGCATTGTTGCTTAAAGTAAAACGAGGATTGTTTGACGATCCTTTCGTAAAACCGGGACATGTTGTACCGTTTGTAAAAAGCGGCGAATGTCAAAAAACTGCATATGATGTTGCTGCAGCAAGTATGGTATTGCTTAAAAACAATGATAGTATTTTGCCGCTGAAGGCTTCACAAAAAATTGCACTTATCGGTCCTCAGGCAGGAAGCATATATCATTTGCTGGGAGATTATACTTCACCTCGTAAGGCAGGCGAAATGAACACAATACACGAAGAAATGGCAAAAAGATTTGAAAGGGTAACAGTAGCAGAGGGCTACAAATTTGAAGGAGGAAAGGAAGGCTTTGACGAGGCTCTTGCCATCGCTCGTGAGGCTGATGTTACGGTGCTTCTTATGGGCGGCAGCAGCGTGCGTGATTTTAGTACAAAGTTTAATGAAGCAGGAACTGCAGTTAGCTGTGGCAATGAATTTATGGATTGCGGCGAAGGCTTCGATGTAGCTTCTCTTAATTTGCCCGGCAGTCAGGTTCAGCTTCTTGAAGAGCTAAAAGCAATCGGTAAGCCTGTTGTTGCTGTTCTTATCCAAGGCAGACCATATGCACTTCCTGAAGTAAGTGAAATGGCAGACGCAATTCTTGCCGCTTGGTATCCCGGACAGTTTGGTCCCAAAGCTATCACCGATATGCTTTTGGGCGACATTCAGCCTTCGGGCAGATTGTGCATTTCCATACCGCGCGGTTCCGAATATCTTCCTGTTGCGTATAACAGATACCCAACTACTGCCAGTAATTATGTTGACAACCTGTCAGGCGTGATTTATCCGTTTGGATACGGACTAAGCTATATGCCCAAGCGTTATTCAAACCTGCGGGTTGAGGGTGATTACAGCACTGAGGATATTGCAAACGGCAAATATTATACAGTTAGTGTTGACGTGGAAAATCTCGGCGACAAACCAATTAAAGAAATAGTTTGTATGTATATATATGCAACAGAGCAGCCTGTTCTTCGCCGTTCTAAAGAGCTTGCTGACTTTAAGAAAATTCTGATTCAGCCGGGCGAAAAAACCACCGTAAAGCTCCGCTTGGATAAGGCTTCACTTTCGTATATAGACAAGAATGCCAAACGCAGGTTGGGACCGGGACACTTTGTTATTTCCGCAGGTGTGAATCCTGATAAGGAGCTCCGATGTGAATTAACTCTTGATGGAGCAGATATGAGTATGGAATGAACGTTTTATAATAAATATTGAGTTAATTAAAAAAAGAGCATATTGACATCTACTGTAAAGTGTGCATATTAACACAAAGAGATTTCAATATGCTCTGCTTTTATTTTATCGATATACCGATATTGCTTCAGCTATTCTCAAAAATACAGCTCGGGTTGTAGACCGATACTGATTAATTTGTCAAATAATTTAGAATTTTGATAGCGTTTGTAAATGAATGCAAAAACAAATTTTATAATTATCTTGACAAAAAATATAAACTATGCTAAAATCTGTATTATACTATGTGAATAATGAGGTGCAATAATGAAATTTACAGTCAATTCAGAAGAGAAAAAAATTCTCTTAACAGATGCTTATAATGCTAAATTCGGAAAAGTTGATGCATTATATTCTTCTGTTATTTTCAGCGGTGAGTTAAAATGTGAGGTTTTGTACGATTATGAACCGAAGTCTTGTGTAATACGTCCTTTGAGCCTTGGAATAAAGCCGGAACTTTGTGGAAATAAGGTTAGCTTTACAATAGATAAGCCCTGTAATATTTCGGTTGAGGTAAATGATGATATATTGGATTCATTAATAGTATTTGCAGAAGAAAAAGAGGAAATGCCAAAGGGATATAAAAATGTCATGGTATTTGAAAAGGGCGAACACGCTGCCGGACAAATTAGTATTTTGGAAAATGATACTCTTATATATTTTGCAGAGGGCGCATATGTACATGGCAAAGTAATAGCTGAAAATGTTGAAAATTTATGCATTTGCGGTAATGGTATTCTGTCAATGGAAAGCTATGAAAGATCTGCTCCCTTACAAAAATGTGTTGAGATTATTTCTTGCCGTAATGTAAAAATAAGCGGAATAAAAATAATTGACAGCTGTGCTTGGTCAATGAAAATTACCGGATGTGATGATGTAGATATTGATAGCGTCAGAATTATAGGCAACAGAGGAAATTCCGACGGTTTTGATATTTGCGGCTCAAGGAATGTTCATGTAAACAGAGTATTTACCAGAGTAATGGACGATTCTCTTGTTCTGAAGGCCTTTGACACCGGTGATGTTGAAAATGTGCTTTTTGAAAATTGTACTCTTTGGAATGATTTTGCACGCCCTATTGAAATCGGTGTTGAAATCAGAGCGGACAAGGCACACAATATAAGATATAAAAATATTGATATTATTCATTCTATGGTTGGTTATCCCTGTATGGGAATACATCACGGCGACAGAGGAGAGGTATATGATATTATTGTTGATGATGTAAGAATAGAGGACGCACCGGGCGCACAGCTTTTTGACCTAAGAATTACCGATTCTGTATGGAATACAGATACAACAAAGGGAAGAATACATGATATTACCTTTAAAAATATTTCTCTTATCGGAAAACCGGGAATAGATATTCTTCCGTCAAATTCAAGAATTCAGGGATTTTCTGATGAGAGTAACATAGATAATATTAACTTTGAAAATATTTCTATTATGGGAAAACAGGCAACAACACCTGAAGAGTGTGGATTAATAATACAGGATTTTGTATCAAATGTAACCTTTAAAGCCGACAACAGTAAGGAAAAAATTAATTTAATTAAGACTGACCTTGAGATAGGCAGAGAATTTGAACTGAATGAAAATGGATTCTATTCGGGAAGTGTTATAATAACTGCTGAAAATACAACCGACAAGGAGCTTTCTTCGCATTTTAAATTACAAATAAATCCGGTGAACAGAGCAAAATTTGATGACAGTTTTTTTGAATTTACACTTGCACCCCATGAAAGGATATCAAAAGAATATGATGTAGAAATACAGCCGGGTAAGTTTGTTCTTTTGGTACAGTCTGATGATGTTAACATTTATCCGGGCTGGAAATATATTGAGCTTGATATGATAATACAGTCAGATATAACAAAAGCATATAAATATACAATAAACGATTATTTCAGTGACGAAAGTAAAGCCTTCCAGTTTGCCGCTGATGATGAGTTTTTAACAATCAAGTCAGAAGTATTGAAAGAAAATAATATCATTGTCTATGCCGCAAAGCCTGTTGATGTGGCAGACGGGCAGGTAATGTTTACTGTTCCGGAAACCGATTTTGGTGAAAGTCCTGCAATCATTAACGGCAGACACGGATATGAGCTTGCTCCGCAATTAAGATGTCCTGCGGAAATTACATATGTATTTAAAAATGAACCAAAGGTGGAACAAATCAGAAAAATACGTATAGAAAAGAAGCACTACGGAGTAGCCAGATTGCCTTGGAGCTTTCTTGGTCTTGAAAAGGGTGTAAAGAATTTCTGGTTTGAAATCGAAATTGCATCGGATAAGAAATATCCTTATACAATGTTCCGTTCCGCCGCACCCGATTCGATGGCACATATGTTTGCTAATGTAAAAGTAAAATAATATCGTATATAATAAAAATCCGCCGCCCGATTTGCCGGGCGGCGGATTGATTTTAAATGCACGCTTCTACAGTACGGCTTATACTCCGCTGTAAGCGGAAAATCCACCGTCAACAGGAACTACAACACCGTCAACAAAGCTTGAAGCATCGTCATTAACAAGCCATAAAAGAGTCCCGATCAATTCCTCTGCCTCACCGAAACGCCCCATGGGTGTTGCGGCAAGAATTTTATCTGTTCTTGGGGTAGGAGTACCATCGGCATTAAACAACAGATTTTTGTTTTGTGCCGTCACAAAGAAGCCGGGAGCAATAGCATTTACTCTTATACCCACCTTTGAAAAATGAACGGCAAGCCACTGCGTAAAATTAGATACTGCTGCCTTCGCACCGCTGTATGCCGGAATTTTGGTAAGAGGTGTAAAAGCGTTCATTGATGAAATATTTATAATATTTCCCTTGCCGTTTTCAGCCATATCCTTTGCAAAAACCTGGGTGGGGAGAAGGGTCCCGAGAAAATTCAGATTAAATACAAAGGAAACACCGTCAGGATCCAAATCAAAAAATGTAGTGATTTCTTCCTTTGTTTTCAAATCCTCAGGGAATAGATATTCTTTCGTAGTGGTTCCTTTTGGATTATTTCCTCCGGCACCGTTGATAAGAATATCACATTTTCCGAAATCTGAAAGCATCTTTTCGCGCACTGACTTTATGTCTTCAAGCTTAAGAACGTTTGCGGCATATCCTTTGGCTGTGCCTCCGTCCTTAACTATTTCATCGGCAACGCTTTGTGCCGCTGCCTCATTTAAGTCAAGAATTGCGATTTTTGCACCTGTTTTACCAAGGGCCTTTGCAAACATACCGCATAATACACCGCCACCGCCGGTAATAACAATAACCTTTTCCTTTAAGTCCAATTCAAATGGTAATTTCATTATTTTTAAAGTCCTTTCCAAACATAAAATATTTGTAAGTAAATATTCATTTTAAGAAGTAACAATCATTTACTTTTGCTGATTGCTTCCCATAAACCGTTTATATATACAGCTCCAAGCGCTCTGTCATATAAGCCGTAGCCCGGTCTGCCTGTTTCGCCCCAAATCATTCTGCCGTGGTCGGGACGGATGTAACCGTCAAAGCCTTCGTCATAATATGCTTTAACAATTCCGTAAATATCGAGCGAGCCGCATTCTGTTTTGTGACCGGCTTCTTCAAAGCATTTATCACCGGTTATTTTTATATTTCGGATATGTGCAAAATGTATTCTGTCTGCAAAGGTGTGAATCATATCGACAATATCATTGTCCGGAGAAACACCGAGGGAGCCGCTGCAAAGAGTAAGACCGTTATATTTGCTGTCATACAGCTTTAAAAAGCGTTCAATATTTGCCTTTGAGGTTATAATTCTCGGCAGACCGAAGATACTCCAGGGAGGATCGTCGGGGTGAATTGCCATTTTAACCTTTACCTCCTCAGCAACCTTAATTACCCTGTCAAGGAAGTATTTAAGATTATTCCACAGATCCTCCTCTGTAATGCTCTGATATTTTTCAAGCAGAGCCTTCATTCCGTCCTTTGTGTAGCTTGCGTCCCAGCCCGGGAGAGATAAATCTCCGCTTAATGGATTCATTTTTAAAACTGTTTCCTCATTGTAAATCAATGCGTGTGAGCCGTCTGGCAGCTCATAATTAAGGTCAGAGCGCGTCCAATCAAAAACAGGCATAAAGTTGTAGCATACACAGTCAATTCCTGCCTTTGCGAGATTTCTGAGGGTTGTGCAGTAATTATCTATGTATCTGTCTCTGTCACCGTCACCTGTTTTAATGTCCTCATGAACGGGAACACTTTCGATAACCGATAATTCTAAGCCCTGTGCTTCGATTTCATTTTTTAATTCCATAATTCTTTCATAGCTCCAGACTTCGCCGACAGGTATGTCATAGATTGCTGAAACTATTCCGGTTACTCCCGGAATTTGTTTGATTTTTTCTAAGGTAACGGGGTCGTCCTTACCGTACCATCTGAATGTCATTTTCATACTTTTGGTCTCCTTATAATTTTATTTTAGGTAATTGTAAAATGTAAATTTTACAATTACCCTCCATTCTTATGGGGGGTATCGGGGGTGCCAATCCCTGATTTGTAATCAAAAATGACGACAGGTGCGTCATTTTTGGCAGAAATAAAAAGTTTCAACCTATAAAATATACCAAATGGATGGAACTTTTTATTTCTACCTAT
>Ga0256406_1000242_pt1 | contig 104902 bp, 92 predicted proteins | sample RumenRJG_03DNA_FD_185986 | JGI IMG/M metagenome (GOLD analysis project Ga0256406, IMG submission 185986) | Bovine rumen microbial communities from Lethbridge, Alberta, Canada - RJG_03 | ecosystem: Host-associated > Mammals > Digestive system > Stomach > Rumen | place: Canada: Alberta...
AGCTTCTTCTTCACCAATGGGGAGACTGGCCAGAGCTATACAGAAATACTGATAAAACCGAAGCCACGGAGATAGTAATTATCGACAGTCAAATGAATTACCGAGGAAAACTTGACACTTACGTTTTTTCTTTCGATTTGCACGTTTTCTTTAAATTCGTTAAAATATAGATAGGAAATATCAGATTTCAAAGCTTTCAAAGGAGGGGTTCCTATGCCGTCCAAAACGCTGAAAGTCAAAGATTTCATGACAAAGTATGTGTTTACCGTATCTCCTGATGTGACTGTACACAGGCTGGTCGGTTTATTCATTACCCATCCGGTCAGTGCTATTCCGGTAGTTGGAGATGACAATGAACTTCTGGGCATTGTTTCAGAAGGGGATCTCCTCTATAAGAAAGTGACACCCAAGATTCCTCAGTATGTGGATGTGCTGGGAGGAAATCTGTACTACTGCGGCTTTGGCCGCTATGAAAGGTCTTTCCGGAAGCTCCTTGCTACTACGGCAGCGGAAATCATGACCAAGGATGTGCGATGCGTCACGCCGGAAACGGATATGGAAACGCTCACCAATCTTATGGTGGATGAGCATTTGAAAACGGTGCCGGTGGTGGAAAAGAAGAAGTCCGGCAATCCGGATATCGATGCGCCGGCCCGCCTGGTAGGCATTATTACGAGGCATGATATTCTGGGGGCCATTGCAGCCACCGAAGCGGAAGAACTTTTGAAGAATAGGGAACAGGAAAAGGAATGAATCCGTTATAAAAAACTGCACCCACCGGGTGCAGTTTTTTATTTGCGCCGCACATAGTATAATAAGAGAAGCACTCCGGTTGTCGGGAAGGAAAATCCATTCCTGAAGAGGAGAGGGAGGTATCATAGATGCTGATGCTGGTTGTCCGGTTTTTAAGTAAAATGCATAGGGGAATTCTCATATGCGGCGGGTTTGCGCTGTTCATGCTTCTGGGCGCATTCCTTCTTATGCTGCCTTTTTCCCAGACGGGCACCAGAGATGTTTCTTTTGTGGATGCTCTTTTCATGTCGGTGAGTACAGTGAGTGTCACGGGCATGAGCATGTTTGACCTTCGTTATGATTTCACATTCTTCGGGCAGCTGGTGATTCTTTTCCTCATGCAGGTAGGGGGCCTGGGGATTATGACCATGATGGCCATGGTGAGTATTTATACGGGAAGGAAAATCCGCCTGCAGGAACGGCTCCTTATCCGTGACTCTTTCAATCTGCAGACTCCATCGGGTATGGTTATGCTGGTCCGCAAGATCATCGGTACGACTCTGGCCGTGGAATTTACATCCGGCACTCTGCTGGCGGTGTATCTTTATTTTAAATACGGACCTATCGGCATTTATCTGGGCTACTGGCACGCGGTGTCCGCCTTTACTAACTGCGGCATGGATATTATGGGCAATGATGTGGGATTTGCCGGTATGGCGGCAGATGGTTTTGTAAGTACCGTGGTGGTTATTACCATGTTCCTGGGAGGTGTGGGATTTATTGCGCTGGATGATGTATTAAGGCACCATCGGTGGTGCAGGCTTTCTTTCAACAGTAAATTTATCTTTACCATGGAGGCCATCCTGATCCCTCTGGGGGTGGTGGTCTATTTCCTGCTGGAAGGAAATAATCCGGAAACCATGGGTCATATGGGAACTCTGGAAAAATGGCAGAGTGCCCTTTTCATGTCTGTATCCTCCCGCCTGGCAGGGTTTGTGGTCTTTGATATCCATTCCATGATGAGTTCCACTGTTCTTTTCGTTATGATGTTCATGTTTGTAGGGGCCGCCCCGGTTTCTACAGGCGGCGGCATCCGTACCACCACCATGGGACTTCTCATGCTCTCCCTTTATGCGTGGATTCGGGGGAAACGGGATGTGGTGCTGTTTCATAAACAGGTAGATTCCAAGTGTCTGATGAAGGCGTCCAACGTATTTACACTGGCCATTGTTCTTACTTTCCTCACTGCCTTTTCCGTATTTGCTCTGGAACCGAAAGATTTCAGCTTTGAAGATGCTCTCTTTGAATCAGTGTCTGCTTTCAGCACCGTGGGATTCAGCATGGGGCTGACAGGAGAATGGAATACGGCCTGCAAAATCGTTCTGATGATTGCTATGTATATCGGCCGGATCGGCGTGATGACTCTGGCCATTACTTTTGCCAGCCATCACAATAGTTCAGTCAAATATCCGAAAGAAAATGTTGTTATAGGTTAGAGGTTGCCAGTATGGGTCAGAAATTGCAGTTCTTTGTAGCCGGTCTTGGCCGGTTTGGGAAAAGTGTGGCTGTTACATTGGAAAAAATGGGCTATGATGTAATGGCTATGGATATTGATGAAGATGTGGTTCAGGATTTGGCCGACACCCTGGGATATGTGGTCTGCGCCGACTGCTCCGATGAGAAGAACCTCTCCGCCATTGGTGCAGGCAATGCGGACGTGGCAGTGGTTTCGGTAGGGGAACTGTCTGCCAGCCTCATGACCACCCTTCTTCTTAAGGAAATGGGAGTCAAGAAAATCGTGGTCAAAGCCCTGGATCCGCTCCATGGCAAAATGCTGCAGAAAATCGGTGCGGATAAAGTCATCTATTCGGAAAAGGAAATGGGGGTCCGGGTGGCCCACAACCTGATTTCTCCAGGTATTGTGGATTATATTGAAATGGAAAACAATATAACCATTCTATCCATCCATGTACCGGAAGACTGGATAGGGAAAAGTATCCTGGATATTGATATCCGTAAAAAATATAACATTACCGTGGTGGCCATCAAGAGGAAAGGGGAAATGTATGTCAACCCTCATCCGGATATGCAGCTGGCCTCTGATGATATGCTCATCATTTTAGGCGATTCGGAAAGCGTGAAACGGGTCACCGCCAGTCTGGAACAGTAGGGAGACCGGAATGGGGACAGGGATTGTGTTCGGTGGCCTGCCTTTGAGTCAGGGCTTTGAACTTTCCGCCCCCGCTTACAGTCTCCCTTGAAATCATATATATTTTTTGCTATGATACATGGTGATTTGATTTCGTAAATCTATGTTTCCTCCTTCTTCTTCGGGGGAAGAAATATTTCGTGTATAGAATGATTATCAGGTACATGGTTTCTTTGATTTTTAAGTAACAGGAGTGATTCCTTTTGGAAAAATTAGTGATTCATGGCGGACGTCCCCTTCATGGACATGTCCGTGTTTCCAGCGCAAAAAATGCAGTTCTTCCTATCATTGTAGCAACTCTGCTTCCTTCTACCCCTGCATCTATCATTGATGCGCCGAACCTGGATGATGTGAGTACCATCTGCAGTGTGCTGGAGTCGCTGGGCGTGAAGGTGACAAAGGAAGACAATGTATTGACTTTTGATGCTTCCATGCTGGATAAGACAGAGGCATCCTATGAACTCATGAGCAAAATGAGAGCTTCTTTCCTCATTATGGGACCGCTCCTGGCTAAAATGGGTCATGCAAAAATTGCTCTTCCCGGAGGATGCATGATCGGAAGCCGTCCGATTGACCTTCATCTCAAGGCCTTTGAAGCCATGGGAGCTGAAATCAATGTGGGCAACGGATTTGTAGAGGGATACGCGCCTCATGGATTGAAGGGCACTACCATTTATCTGGATTTCCCCAGCGTAGGCGCTACGGAAAATATTTTGATGGCAGCAGCTACGGCAGAAGGCCGCACTATTATTGAAAATGCGGCTGAAGAACCGGAAATTGTAGACCTGGTGACTTTCCTCAACTCCATGGGCGCCAACATTAAAGGTGCAGGCACCAATATTATCCGCGTGGAAGGGGTCAAGGAACTGCAGGGCATTTCCCATACGGTCATTCCGGACCGTATTGAAGCAGGTACATTCATGATCGGTGCAGCCATGGTTGGCGGCGATGTGGTGATTGATAACGTACTTACGGAACATCTGAAACCCCTTCTGGCCAAGCTGAATGAAGCAGGGGTGAAGGTGATTAAGGACATCGACAGTGTACGGGTCATCAGCGATGGGCATATTCGTTCCACCGATATCAAAACTCTTCCTTATCCCGGTTTCCCTACAGACCTGCAGGCCCAGTTCATGGCCCTTATGACCATTGGCAACGGCATCAGCAAGATTACGGAAACTGTTTTTGAAAACCGCTTCATGCATGTAGGGGAGCTGCAGCGCATGGGCGCTTCCATCCAGGTGGAGGGAAGATGCGCCATTGTACAGGGTGTTCCTTTCCTGAACGGCGCCTTTGTGAGAGCTACAGACCTTCGTGCCGGTGCAGCTCTTACCATTGCCGGTCTGGCAGCCCATGGAGAAACGGAAGTAGGGGAACTTCACCATATTGACCGCGGGTATGATCATCTTGTAGAAAAACTGCAGGGGTTAGGAGCAGACATTGTCAGAGTCGACAGGGATTAATCAGTCGTCCCCTAAAATTTCCAGACTTTCCAGCCAGAATTCCCTTCTGGACTGGATCGGTTCTTTTGGCTCGGAAGATATCGGCGTAGATATCGGCACTTCCAATATCGTCCTTTTTATGAAACATAAGGGGCTGGTGTTTCCGGAAGCTTCTGTTATTGCCCGGAACCGGATGAGTGGGGAATACCTGGCTTACGGCACCAGGGCTGAAGAAATGGAAGGAAAAACGCCGTCAGAAATCGTGATTTCCCGTCCTATGAAGGAAAGCGCCATTGTGGACTACAATGGCACTGCCTTCCTTTTAAACTCCATAGTGAACAGGTCCTACCTGAAGGGCATGTTTTTCCATCCGCGGCTCATTATGTGCGTGCCCAAGGGGATCAACAGCGTGCAGAGGCGGGCTCTTCTGGAAGCGGCAGTGGCCGTGGGCGCCAGAAAAACAGTACTTATCGACCAGCCCCTGGCGGCTGTGATGGGTATGGGACTGGAAAATCACCAGCAGGAAGGGACCATGATCGTGGACATCGGCGGCGGCTCCACCAAGATATCGGTTCTTTCCAAAAAGGGGATTGTGGTGAGCCATTTCTCCACCGAATCGGGAAGCACCATGGATATGGCGGTTCTCAATACGGTTCGGGACAGGTATCACATCCGCATAGGGAGAAAGGAAGCAGAAAGTCTTAAAATCGCACTGGGAGCTTCCTGGGATTTGGACCGGCAGCCCCGCATTGCAGAAACTTCCGGCCTTTCCATTGTTTCGGGACTTCCGGTGAAAATTGCGGTAACCAGCGAAGACATTGCCGGCGCCATCAATCCGATTCTCTATAAAATCTTCACCCACATCCGTGACGTGCTTCAGCGCACACCGCCGGCACTTCTGGCATCTATCCGGGAAAACGGCATCATGATGATTGGCGGTGCGTCCCAGCTGAAAGGCATGGATGACCTGATTTCGAAAGTAATCGGCGTACCGGCCCGGGTAGCGGACCGTCCGTCTTATGTGAATGCGGTAGGAGCAGGATCGGCCCTGAACTACATCAATGATTTCAGGGATTCTCTGCAGGATTTACATTGAAATAGAATCAGTCAAAAAGTACGGCGTGGGGAAACCGGCTGTGCTTTTTTTGTACTCTAAGGAAGCACTGATTAATTCATAGAGTTTTCTTTTATAAGAATTTTTATGCACTGTTTCGTCATGGGCTTCCTTAAATAGCTCGCTATTCGCGTCAGCCCATTCCTCGCATTGCATAAAAATTCAAGAATAAAAGCAAACAATGATTTAATCAGCGCTTCCCTAATGGCAGAAAAAATATGTCATATATTTTATCAGCCTTTTTCGGAAGAAACATTTTAAAAAATATTAAATTTAAAGAAATAATTCATAGCTCGTGGTAAAATAAAACTGATAATACCCGATTTTATAGACTGAAATGAGGGATACCAATGAAAAACTGGCAAAAAGCAGGACTGGCAGCAGCGGCTGCCCTTTTGATGACAGTACCCGCAGAAGCAGCGGAAGTTTCCCAGAATGCGGTGCTTTCCGGCAAGGTGACATCGGTGGTGGAAGTGAATACGCCGGTCAGGGAAGGACAGGTACTGGCTACCGTTGATTCCCTGGTAGGACCGGTTCCGGCGGTAAGAGCTGATACTGATGGCGTGGTGACAAAGGTTCTGGTTGTGAAGGGGCAGCAGATCAACAAGCAGGACGCTGTGGCTGTCATTGAAACGAAGTAATGGATAAGGAGTTTTTGATGCATGCAATGGCAAGTAAGAAAATAAAAAGACTGGCTCTTTCAATCTGCCTGGCCCTGGGATCGATTCTGCCAGCAGGGGCGGAGGAGTTTCTCCCGCTTTCCGATGTAAGGGAAGGCATGCATGGCTATGCGAAAACCGTAGTGCACGGAACAAAGATTGATACCTTTGATGTGTATGTGCTGGGCATTATGAAAAATAAAGGGAGCGCCGGCGGAGATCTGGTACTGGTGAAGGTGTCGGGTCCCCTCATTGATGAAACCGGCGGTATTGCCCAGGGCATGAGCGGAAGCCCCGTATATATTGACGGCAAACTTCTTGGCGCCATTGCCTACGGATTTCCCCAGTCCGACGGACGTATCGGCATGGTGACGCCGATTTCCGACATGCTCCGCCTATGGACCATAGATTCCGGAGAGGAGAAGAAGGAAAGCGGGACGGATAGGGATCTGATTCCCCTGGCAACGCCTCTCATGGCGTCGGGCTATACACCTTCAGGCATGGAATTTCTTACGGATAAGATGAAGGATTTCAACATGGTTCCCTATTCTGCCGCCTCTGCCGGCGTCGATGAGATGCCCCGCCCTCTGGAAGCAGGGGGAGCCGTGTCGGCTACGCTGGTTACCGGTGATCTGAAGCTGGGGGCTGTGGGTACTGTAACGTATGTGGACAAAGACCATATGGTGGCTTTCGGCCATCCCTTCCTGGATAAGGGGAGTTCTGCCTATTTCATGCACAATTCCTATATTTTCACCGTGGTGCCCAGCAGAAACATTCCTTTCAAACTGGGCAGCGTAGGCGCGGAAATCGGTATGGTGAACGAGGACAGAGGTTCCGGCATCAGCGGTCTTTCAGGAAAAGTTCCGGAATCGGTGCGTCTCCATTCCTCGGTGCTTGATGAAGATACGGGACGGACTCAAAGCCTCAATGTGCGCATGGTGCAGAATGAACGGATGCTTCCCATGCTTTCCGTAACCTCCGTATATAACAATATGAGCAACACCCTGGATCGGAATGGCGAAGGAACCGTGTCTCTTTCCTACACCCTCTTTCCGGAGGATCTAAAGAAAAGACCTTTTACCCGGTCCAATATGTACTGGTCTTCCAAGGATATTTCCGAGAGAAGTGTGGATGAAATGTACAATGTCATCCGCATTCTGGAGCAGAACCGGTTTGAACCCTATAAACTTCGGGATATTTCAGTGGACATGAAGGTCACAAAGGACCGGAAAACGGCCCAGCTTCTGGATGCTTCCGCATCGCCCACCGTGGTTTCTCCGGGAGATACCATTTACGTGAGGGCCAGGCTTGCCCCCTATCGGGGAGAAGTGTTCTACAAAGATCTGGCTTTCACAGTGCCCAAGGACCAGCCTCTTGGTACCATGATTCTGGAAGTCAGGGGCGGCGGCGTGGTGCCGCTTCCTTACCTGATCCAGCAGCAGAAATATAATCTCACCGATGAAATCCTGGAGCGTATCCGCACCTATAAGGATTTCAACGATTTATTTGATAAACTGGAAAAAGAGGATAAAAACAACCAGGTGGTGGTGGAAATCCTTGACCCCAACGTGAGCATGATTTCCAGAGATGAGGAAAACGGCACCAAGGCGGAAATCCAGGATAAGAGGCCTTCTCAGAACCCGGACTATCTGAAGGGTAAGAAGGGAGACGGAAAGGAAGGCGAAAAGGAAGAGGACAGTCCCAAGAGCAGTGTGGATACCGATTATGTGGTCTACGGTGACGGACAGTTCACCTTCCAGGTCATGGCTCCCGAAGACCGGGACCGGGCCCTCCGCAAACTGGCCAAATCGAACCAGAAGATGATTGCGGACATGAAAAACGAAGGGAAAGATTCTATTTCCGGAAAAGATAAGGACGGAAAGAAGGAAAAAACGAAAGAGGAAAATGGAAAGAAGCCGGATACAGACAAGAAGTCGGGCACTTCCTATTTTCTGATGAGTGATTCCATGACCCGTCTGTAAGGATGGTTTGAAAAGGGAAGGGAGGAGAACATGGGATTTCTGGAATCATTGGGGCGGCAGACCCTGTCTATTTTTCACCAGCTGGGAGCGGTTATCCTGCTCCTCATGGCGGCGGTCCGCGAAATTTCCGCCATCCGCGGAAGAGAGACCTGTCGTCAGTGCCTTTCCTTGGGGGTTCTTTCTTTTCCCATTGTGGCGCTTACCCTTTTATTCACAGGCATGGTGCTTTCTGTGCAGATTGCAGGAGAACTGACCAAGTACGGCGCTGATTTCACAGTGGGGGCCATTGTGGCCATCGGCATAGGCCGCGAACTGGGACCGGTGCTCTGCGGCGTGGTGCTGGCAGGTCGTGTAGGCGCTGCCATTACGGCTGAAATCGGCACCATGCGGGTGACGGAGCAGATCGACGCCCTCCGCTGTATGGCGGTGAGCCCCATAGGCTACCTGGTGGTGCCAAGGCTCATTGCCTGCATGTGCATGCTGCCTCTTCTGGACGTATTCGGCGTGGCCATCGGCGTAGGCGGCGGCATGATGGTGGCATCTTTGTCCCATGGGGTTTCCTCCTATGTATTCATGCATTCCATTCACGTGTACTGCGTGCCCTCCGATTTATACATCGGCGTTTTCAAATCGGTTATTTTCGGCATGATCGTGGCTCTGGTGGGCTGCGACCGGGGCATGACCTGTACGGCCGGAGCGGAAGGGGTCGGTAAGGCTACCACCCAGTCCGTGGTATATTCCATTATTATGCTTTTTGCAGCCAATTATATTCTTTCGTCCATTCTTTTCTGAGAGGCCTTATGATTTCTATCAGACATGTATACCAGACTTTCGGCAGCCGGCAGATTTTAAAGGATGTGAGTCTTACCGTAAAAGACGGGGAGACCATGGTCATCCTGGGCGCTTCGGGGTCGGGAAAATCCACTCTGCTGAAACTGATCATCGGGCTTTTAAAGCCCACATCAGGGGAAGTGATGGTGAACGGGAAGGATATGGCCCGCTTAAGTGAAGCGGAGCTGAACCATGAAAGACGGCATATGGGGTTTGTCTTTCAGTATTCTGCCCTTTTTGATTCTATGACAGTGAAGGAAAATGTGGCTTTTGGCCTTCGCATGCATACGAAAATGGGCGAAGAGGAAATTGAGAAGATTGTGAAGGAGAAACTTCATCTGGTGGGGCTGGATGGCATAGAGAATTTAATGCCCTCCAGTTTATCCGGCGGCATGAAGAAAAGGGTCAGTTTGGCCAGAGCCATTGCGCTGGAGCCGGAAATCATCCTTTACGATGAACCTACGGCCGGTCTTGACCCTATCCGATCCACTGACATCAGCCTCCTTATCAAGCATACCCAGAAAGTACTTCATGCCACCAGCGTAGTGGTGACTCATGATTTGAAATCGGCCGAAATGATTGCTGACAGGATGGCTTTCCTCTATAAAGGATCCTTCTTGGCCATAGGGAAGCCGGAGGAACTCAAACAGTCTCCTGATCCAAGGGTTCGGCAGTTTATGGAAGGACTGCCGTCGGACCCTGATTTTCTGAAAGAAGGTGATGCTCCTTGAAATGGTCTACAGAAGCAAAGGTAGGGGCCTTTTCTCTGCTGGGAATTCTGCTTTTTGCTGTCATTATCATCCAGCTGGGGAATACAGTGATTTTTGGAAAAAGCGGGTTTCATGTGACCGGCTATTTCAAAGAAGCAGAAGGAATCGAGCCGGGCAACCCTATCCATTATGCCGGCGTGGACGTAGGTATGGTGGACAATATTTCCGTGGAAAACGGGGAAGCGGTGCTGCGTCTTCGTTTTTATAAAGATGCCCAGGTGCCACGGGATGCGGATTTCTCCATCCAGACTTCTTCTGTCATGGGCGGACGATTTGTCAAAGTTTCCGGAGGTCATCAGGAAAGGGGCTTCCTTTCCGACGGCATGACCGTGCAGGGCAAGGCGGCTCCCGGTATCGACCAGGCTATGGATAAAATGGATAAGCTCATCAATTCCGCCCAGACCATGCTTGACGGCATAAATACGGTGGTAGCAGATCCGGCGGCTCAGCGGAATGTGAAGAACAGCATCAGCAACTTTGACGCTGTATCTGAAAACCTGGCTATTCTCACAACCCAGGGTATTCAGACGGCCAATGAGATCCAGGGCATTACCTCCCAGATCAATTCCATGCTTTACCAGCTTAACGGAGATGGCAAGGCAGTAGGTGATGCCCGCCGAATCATGGATAATCTGGCAGTGGCTTCAGAAAACGCAAAAGAAATTTCAGGCAATGCAAAAGAGATTTCCGGAAAAATTAATGGTATAATGAATGGGCAGACCGATTTTAATGTATCTGTTTCCGGAGAATTGTTATATAATACTAAAAAGGATGATTTTTCGCCGAATCTGTTTTTCCGCATAGGTAAAGGCATCTATGGACTCCTGGGGATTGAGTCGCTGACTAATGATCCTGTATATGATGCCGTATTTGGTAGGACGAGAGGGATTTACGGCTATCATGCAGGCATTGTGAGAAATAAGCTGGGCGCCGGTGTGGACTATGAAAAAGACCGGTGGAAGTTCTCGGCAGACCTCTATGATCCGAATGATCTGACCATGAGGATTCGTGGAAGCTATGCTCTGGATGACCATTTCTTCCTTACCGGACAATCCATCTTCCCCCATGATAACAGGGGCGGCGGTGAATATATCGGCCTTGGATACAACTATTAATAGACATCTATCTAGAAGGGATGAAATATATGAATAAATATACCTACCGTATTTTGGCAGCTTCCGTTGTAATGGCACTTTCTTTTGGGGTGGGTGCCCAGGCAAAGGGCTCTGACACCCGTGTGACCACAGATCCTTCCATTACCGAAAAGGCTCTTGCCGCCCAGATGAAGCAGGTAAGCGCTGATAAGAGTGTAAATTTCAATAATATGCTCATGCAGAAGAGTCTGGGAGATGCCCTTACCGATGTGGCAGCTCCGGAAGCTTCTTCCCTTGACATAGACCTTCGGGGCGCTGTTTCTACAGCTATCCAGAATAACCGTGACATCACCATTGCGGATTTGAATCGTAAGGTTGCTGCAGCGGCAGTGAGCGAAGTTGCTGCTAAGAAGAATCCCAGTGTATCATACAATTGGAACCGGACAGATTATAAGGCAGTTCCGGTTGTTGGGACCAAGTCTATGACTATTCCTGGAACCGATAACAAGATTTCTGTTCCAAGTGGTGTTATTGGCTCTAATACTCATACTTATGCGCAGAATCTTCAGGTAACTTGGCCTATTTGGACATTTGGTAAGGTAGAAGGGGCAATTGATGTTGCAAGATACCAGAGAAATGTTAAAGATTTAAATTATTATAAGACAGAAGCGGATACAAAGCTTGCTGCGGTGAAGGCTTATTATACCTATTTGGAAAGTATCAAACTGGCCGACGTGCAGTCACAGTCTGTGGACGATTACGCCAGCCATCTGAAAAACGTACAGCAGCAGTTTGACGCAGGCATTGTGGCCAAGCTGGATGTGCTGAGTTCCAGTACTTCCCTGGCCAATGCAAAGCAGAGCAAAATTGCCGCTGACAATGCAAGGGATATTGCAGAAGCCAACCTGAACAATATCATGCGCATTCCTATGAATACAAAGCTGAACCCCCTGGATAAGGATTTCCCGGAACCGGCCTTTGATATTACCATGGACCAGGCCATTGCTATGGCTCAGAAATACCGCTGGGAATTAATACAGCAGGATTATGCAGTAAAAATTGCTAACGAACAGCTTAGGGTAGCCAAGGCAGGTTATTTGCCAACATTATCTGTCGGAGGCAGTTATGCTTGGGACACTGCAGGTTTATCCGGATTTGATAAAGATGACTGGAAAGTTCAGGGCGCATTAAGCTGGACTCCCTGGGATGGCGGTGCTACACAGGCTCAGGTAAAACAGGCTAAGGAAAATGTAAAGATTGCCCAGGAACAGCTGCTCCAGGCCCGTGAAACGGTGGAACTGGAAGTACGGCAGGACTACCTCAATATTCTTTCCTATAAGGAACAGATCCGTGCCACCGAAGCGGCTGTGGCGCAGGCTGAAGAAGCCTACAAGATTGCAGCTGTTCGCTACAGCAGCGGCGTAGGCATCAACCTGGATGTACTGGATGCAGAACTGCAGCTTAATACAGCCAGAACCAACTACATTACAGCCCTCTATAATTACAACATCGGCCTGGCTACCCTGGAACATGCCATGGGTATTCCGGCAGTGATTCATTCGGAATTCGCATCGCCCTTGAATCAGGCCATGGAAAGCAAGTCATAGGCAGGAAACTAGTGCCATGGCAGGGGAAGGCTCCGCTGCCATGTTATAACCGGCAGGGTGGGAGCCCCGATCAAAAGTGGCAATGATTCAGCCGGCAGCAGAGCCGCTGCATCATGGCATAAACAAGAGATCGAAGATCTATAGAGAAAACGAAAACAAGAAACTAGACACGCAATGGAGAGATACCTTTGAACAGTAAAATCAAATGGTGGCTGAATGGGATTGCAGCATTTATTTTTGTGCTGCTCTGCGCCATTTACCTCCTGATCCGACCGATAATTGTACAAAACCTGGAACCTGTGCTGAAGGAGCAGCTGGGAGCAAGGGTGAACGGCACTCTATCCTGGCAGGCCATGGACCTGGATCCGGATTTGAATCTTTCATTTACCAATCTGGAACTGAAAGACGAAAACGGATCTGATGTGCTTTCTACGCCTACTTTGACGGTAGGCTGGACTCTGTCTTCCCTCTACAACTATCTTATCAACCATGCAGGGGTGGCCTCTGTAGTAAAAGATGTGACTGTGGAGGACCCGGAGCTTTCACTTGCCCAGAAAGCTGATGGTACATGGAATGTAAGCAATCTGCTGAAGCCCTCTGATTCTTCCGACAGCGGCGTGTTTACAGGGAAAGTCATTATTTCGGGCGGCACGGCGAAAGTGAAGCCCAATGCAGCTGGCGAGCTCGCTTTCTCTTCCCTGAATGGCTCCTTTGCCTGGGATGAAAACTCTGCTATTACAGGCGGCCTGAAAGGCACTTTCCTTGACAGCGCTTTCAAGAGTTCCCTCGATTATAAGGATAGCAATCATTTGGAAATCAATGTAAGCACGGACCCCATTCCCCTGAAATCTCTTGAGCCTCTGCTGGATGCTTTCCCACAGATTCAGAATCAACTGACCCTGGAAGACGGTACAGGTAAAGTGACGGACGCTAAAATCTGGAAAAGTGATGGCGCCGTTGCTTACCGGGTGACCGGTTCTTTTAACCATGCTGCTCTTAGCTATGATAATTATGTTCTAGCTGATGGAGCAGCTTTTTTTAATATCGAAAACGGTCTGGTTTCACTGTCCCAGGTTTCAGGAACAGTGAATGGACAGAAGCTTTCCGGCGAGGTATCCGTGGATGCCACTGGAGAAAGCCCTGTCTTTGAAGGAAATGTATTTCTCCATCAGGTGGACCTCACAGCCCTTCTTCCGGGAGAAGGGATTTCCGGAATCCTTGATGGAAATGTGAACTTCTCTGGCACCACCGACCGTCCCTCCGTCTCCGGCGCTCTCACCGGAAAGCGGCTTTCCTATGAAGGATATGATGTAGAACGGGCAAAAGCTGTTTTTGCGTATCATGATGATCAATTGACCCTTTCCCATCTGGAGGCAGACAGAGACGGCGGCCATGTGGAAGGGAAGGCTTCCTATGACAGGAGAAGCGGAGACTTTTACGCAAACCTTTTGGCCGACCATATCAATCTGGAGGGACTGCCTCTCCCTTCCCCTGTCAGCGGCGTTGTAAGCGGCTATGGCATGGTGGAAGGGAATCTTCTCAATGGTTCTCTTTCTTTGAGAAAAGCATCGGCGTCCCTGGAAGGAACCGGACTTTCCTATGAAAATATGGCTGCCGAAAGTCTTTCCGGCTTCGGAAGCTATGATGGAACGAACTGGCAGGTCACAGCCCTGGGCAGCGGTATTTCCTATGATGGTCTGTCTTTTGACAGCATTTCCTTCTCTGCGGAAAATCAAAACGGCATCATCCAGATTCCGTACCTGTCCGGCGCTGGAGCAGAGGGGTTCTTCACAGGAAATGGTTATTACAGTGATGAGGGCATGAATTTTGATGTGGAAGTATCGGATATGGATGTTTCCCATCTCTCTTCCTTTGCAGGAGTGGACCTGGGCGGCCGGGTGTGGGCCAAAGCCCATGTGACCGGCACTTTGGACCATCCGGAGGGCACTGCTGATTTCAGAGCCCAAAATGGATATGTGAGGAATGCATCCTTTGATAGGGTGGCAGGACATGCAGTCCTGGCAGAGGGCAAAGCGTCTATTTCTTCCCTCACCTGGGATGGTCCCTCCGGACATCACAGGGTCAGCGGCACCATTGGCATGGATGCTCCTCATGCCATTCATCTTTCGGTCAAGACCAGTCAGACCAGGATCGAAAGTCTCCTTTCCCTGGCGGATCTTGACTATCCTCTGACCGGATGGATTTCCAATGACCTTTCCCTTACAGGCAGCCTGGAAAACCCGCAGGTTTCCGGTGACTTCCACGCCTGGAGCGGTTCAGTGGCAGGCGAACTTTTCCAGAGCATTTCCGGAAAGTACAGCTATGACGGCCATGACGTGACCCTTGAGAACTGCCTGGGCTACATTTACGATGGCACGGCTCTTGTAAACGGCAAAATCAGAGGGAAGGACCTGGAGCTGGAAGCTTCTCTGACGGATATCAGTATGGAAAGGATGCTTCCGGGCAGAGGCATAGAAGGCAGCCTTTCCCTCCTGGGCCATGTAAGAGGCACCGTGGACAGCCCTGTATTTGACGGTATGGCTTCCACCAGGGAAATTACCATTGGCGGAAATACCATCCGGAACGTATCGGCCGGCATTCATTATAAAGACGGTCTTGTCTCTCTGGATGAAGGTTCTTTCCGTCAGAAGGAAGGAACTTTTACCTGGAAAGGCAGCTATAACACCCATTCCGGTGCCATGAACGGATTACTGGAATTCAGCAGCTGGAATATTCGTGACATTATGAAGTTCTTCAACAGGGATGTGGACGGCGTAGACGGAAAGGTGGAAGGCAGCATGCGTATCAGCGGCACCACCGAATCACCGAATGTGGATTTTAACGCCCATGTACTGGGCGGCCATCTGGGAGACGCAGTGCTGGGAGAAGGGAAAGTGGACTTTTCCTACATGAACGGCGCCCTGTCTATCAGGGAATGCCAGATTCCCATCGGTTCCGGCGTCCTGGCAGCCCAGGGCTCCATGAACAGCGCAGGAGATCTGGATATCCAGGCGGCTGCCAGGGATATGGATATTTCCTGGATTCCTCAGATTTTGGGAAAGAAGGATATGTCCATCGGGGGAAAACTGACCGCGGCCGTCATTCTTTCGGGAAATAAAAAAGCGCCGGTGGCTGATATTTCCGTAGGCATTGATAACCCTCGGTATGGCGACATCTCCTTTGACAGCATGTCCCTCATGGCCAATGCGGCCAACAATGTGGTTACGGTGCAGAATGGCCTCATTTCCAGGGGTCAGTACCGGGCCAGCATGAAGGGCACCCTTCCGGGCAATGTATTCACCGGAAGCACCACAGACAAGGCGGTACCTTTGAACCTGGACATCAATCTGGATGAAGCGGACATGAATATGCTTGCTATTTTCTTCAAGCCTGTCACTGCGGCCAGCGGTCCCATCCACGGTCATCTGACAGTGGCCGGCAGCTATGACAATCCGCTTCTTCTGGGCGGCATCAATGTAAAGGACGGGTCTTTGTCCTTGATGACTATGAATGAAGCCATTACACCGGTGAATATGAACCTGACCTTTTCCGGCAATGAATCCCATCTGGAAGGAAGTGCGTCTTTTGGCGGCGGAAGCCTCACTGTGAACGGCGATGTTTCCTTTGACCATATGAAGATCGGCAATTATAAAGGGGAACTCCATATTCATACGCCTTCCATTAATTCCACCTATTATAAAGGCTCTCTGGACGGCGATTTCACCTTTGGGGAAATTGAGCCGTTTGCAAAGCCCGGCATCACAGGCACCCTGAAAGCGGAAAATGCGGTGGCCGATATTCCCTTTACTCTTCTCGGCGATTCCGGAAATACGTCCCTTGATGTGCTCACGAAAATCGACGTTACTATTGGAAATAATGTGCGCCTTTACAACAGTGCTCTCTATGACATGATGGTGAAAGGAAATCTGTCCATCCTGGGACCCTTGTCTGCTCCCATGGTCACCGGCCGGGTGAATGCGGAAAAAGGGACTGTTAAAATCAATACCACTGAATTTAAAATGAACGAAGCCAATGCCATCTGGGGCGGTGAGCCGGGAAGTCTCCTGCCTGATATTCACGCCAAGGCTTTCACCAAGGTGGGTCATTACGGTATTACCGCCGAGCTGGACGGACCGCCGGGGAATATGAAGACCACCTTCCACAGCGAGCCCGCTTTGAATGATACGCAGATTCTCATGCTGCTTACTCTCCACCAGAACCCTGATGACAAGGACAGTTCCGGCGCCATGGAAGGGGCCCTCTTCAATGCAGGTCTCACCATGCTCTTTGGCAACGGCGTCCAGGACTTCCTGCAGGACAAGATCGGGCTGGACCAGATTTCTATTACTTCCAGCCTCACCGATTATTATGACAATGTGGATGACAACAACGACAGCTATTACTACATCAAAATCGGCAAGTATCTGTTCAACGATTTCATGCTCACTGCTACCATGGGCATGAACAACGATGAAAAGAGTATCGGCGCTCATTATGATTTAAACTCGCGGGTAGGCCTTTCTTCGTGGTATAATAGTAACCATGACAGTTATGTAGGTACTGACTGGAGTTTCAAATTCTAGGAGATATAGATGCTGGAAGAATATAAATCCTTCCTTGCTACCCTGACCAAGCTTTCGCGGGAAGAGGAAGAAGAACTGTGGAAACAGTATAAAGAACAGGACCTGCTGGAAGCCAGGCAGTCGCTGATCGAACACTATCAGCCCCTGGTTTTCCGGGAGGCCATGAAATACGGCCTGCAGGAAGCGGTGACCCTGGATCTTATCCAGGAAGGCACGGTAGGGCTCATGGAAGCAGTGGAACGGTTTGATCCCTCCCAGGGGGTGGCGTTTTCCCTCTATGCCCTTCACCGGGTGAGGGGACGCATGCTGAATTTCCTGAGGCGCAATGGTTCGGAAGTTCTTCTGGACGATGGAGAGGAAGAAAAAGTTTTCCTCACAGAAGCCATCCCCGATACGGCTTTCGAATCAGCGGATAAAAGCGTGCTCAACATGGCAGTGAGCCATGCGGTGTCCAGGCTCCCTGTGAAGGAGCAGGACGTGATCCGCCGGGTTTATCTGAATGAACAGACCGCCCAGGAAACGGCCCATGCCATGGATGTGAGCACCGCCTATGTGTACCGTCTGGAAAAAAGAGGCATCCGCCGTCTCCGCGGCATGCTTTCTAAATTGATTCACGACAGGAAATAGTGTAATATAGGTGAAAATGAGCGATTGATTAAGTTATCTGGCGATAGAGTCAGATTTATGATTATTTACTGATGTTCTTTTATACTTCTCTTTGGCTGATTATAGAATATAAGGGGAAATCCTATCCGGTTTCCGTGACAGGGAGGTATTATGTCAGGAGATATAGTAAAACGGGTGCAGGCTGTGAGAAAATGGCTGGAAAAAGCAGAGCATTCCTACAGCAGCCATAAAGAGATCACCGGTGAAATCAATCTCATCATGGCGCAGGCTGAGATGCAGCGCCTGAATGAAACTCATAAAAATTCCAAAGTCCGCCGCTGGATGCTTCGGGTATCGGCCATGGGCGCTGCTTTTGCGGTTTTCCTTGGCATGAATGCCTTCTGGAGCCTCATGGAGCCTAAAGCGGAAGAGCCGGAAAGGCCGGTGCAGATTGTGATTCATGATGCGCCGTCACCGGTGGGGGAGAAGACAGAAACAGCCGTTTCTCAAGGCGATGATAAGAGCCTTGCAGAAGCAGTTCCGCCTTCTGCTGAAGATATTGCCCCCGCTGCTGCACCTTCCTACAGTGCTCCGGCAGAAGCACCGGCTCCTGCTCCAGCCATGGAAGCGCCGGTGGTTCGTACCGCTCCTGCCCCCAGGGCAGCGCCGGCTCTTTCGGACAAGGAAATTCAAAGTGTTGTTGGAGAAGCAGGCCGGGCCCTCCGGGGCCAGTCTTAGGGAAGCACTGATTAATTCATAGAGTTTGCTTTTATAAGAATTTTCATGCACTGCTTCGTCATGAGGCTCCTTAAATAGCTCGCTATTCGCGTCGCCTCATTCCTTGCATTGCATAAAAATTCAAGAATAAAAGCAAACAACGATTTAATCAGCGCTTCCCTAGGCAGGTGTTGACTCATTGGTAGAGTCAGTGCTGCTCTATGAAATACAGGCCTTATCACAGGATTTGATTTCCTGCGGTGAAAACCTGATTTCAGCCTCTGATATAAAATAAGAAAACTCTGTCTACTCTATAAATACTGAGGAGGAATTTATGATTACATCAAAAAGCAGAAAAGTTGTGCTTCTTTCCGCCGTTCTGCTGTCCCTTTCCGGATGGACTGCCTTTGCAGATTCTCCGGATATGACAGCCGGCCAGGGTGGGATGACCCAGAGCGCCATGATCAATGTAAAGACCGGACAGCAGTCCGGCGGTGCAGGACAGATTACCGATGAAACTGCGGAAAGTAAAACGGAATCTTCCGTGGCTGTGAAGCAGTCCCAGCAGCAGACCGTGGCAGTGGGGGATGCGTCCCTCTACCTGTCCAAGGCCGATGATGAAGCCATTGAAGCTCAGGTAGGAAAGACGATTACATCCGTTGACTTTGCCGGCATTCCGGAAGAAGTTAAAACAAAACTCTCTCCTTTGGTACAGAGCAAACCGGGCACCCAGCTCACGGAAGAGGGAGTACGAAACGATGTGGCCTCTATCGGCTCCACCGGCGTATTCTCCCAGATTACGCCAGCTTTCAGTCCCGTGCCGGAAGGGGTGGGCATTACCTACCAGCTGGCAGCCAACCCTGTGGTTCATGACGTCACCTTTACGGGAAATACCATATTCACCAGCGACTATCTGAAATCCATTATGAATATCCCGCAGGACAGCGTCCTCAACTTCGTGCTGGTGAACCAGAAGCTGAAGCAGATCGAAGATCTCTACCTGAAACAGGGCTACATGCTTGTTTCCATTCCTTCTGTCAATGTTTCTTCTGACGGCACCCTTCACGTAGATATTTCCGAAGGGGTAGTGGAAGATATTGTCATTGTAGGCAATGACAAGACCAAGGATAAGGTTATCACCCGCGAATTGAAGCTGAAGAAGGGCAAACCTTTCAATAAGTTCCAGGCAAGCCGCAGCATGGAAAGACTGTACAACCTGGGCTACTTTGAAGATGTGAACATGAAGCTCCTGCCGGGCAAAGAAAATGAGCACAATGTAATCATCGAAATCGATGTGATTGAACAGAAGACCGGTATCGTCACCGTAGGTGCCGGCTACTCCGACTCCGACGGCACCGTAGGTATCGTGGAACTGGGTGATACCAACTTCCGCGGCACCGGTGACAAGGTGAACTTCCACTGGGAATTCGGCGGTGCAGGGGACGGCAAGAACTACACCATTTCCTATACCCATCCCTGGATCAACGATAATGGCGACTCCCTGGGCGCATCTATTTTCAACCGTATTTATGAATATGATGACTATGATGCCAAAGGCCATGAAATCGCAGAATACGATAAGAGAAGAAAAGGCTGGAACCTCACCTGGGGCCATGTAACCGATGAGTACAGAACCAACTACTTCAATTTCGAATCCTCCAAGGAATCCTACGATGGCCATGACGGATTTGATCCTCAAGGACGCTTCTACGACCAGATGAAAAAAGAAGGAGTCTCTGATTATCATGATTCTATCTGGTACAAAGCTATTATGGATAACTTCGGTACTACCAACAGCTTTACCTTCACCCATGTATTCGATAACCGCGACAACTACTTCAATGCCAGCAAGGGCCACAGACTTTCCTTCGCAGCTCAGTGGGGCGGCCATGGACTGGGCGGGGACTATGACTTCTACAAGTTCACCGCTGAAGGCCGTTTCTACAAGAACCTGGGCAGCAGCCATATCCTGGCTCTCCGCTTGATGGCAGGCTATATCGATGGCGACGTTTCCTACGGCAACCTCTTCAGCCTGGGCGGTTCCAATACGCTTCGCGGCTACGAGGACGACCAGTTCAAAGGTAAGAAAATGTACGCCGGCACACTGGAATACCGCTTCCCCATTGCGAAGAAGGTACAGGGCGTACTCTTCACCGATGTGGGCAGTACCTGGAGTCTGGATCAGGGCAAGATTCCCTGGTACGAAGATGATGATTCTCTCAACTGGGCAGTGGGCGTAGGCCTTCGTCTCCAGACGCCGATCGGACCCATCCGTCTTGACTACGGCCACGGGGACCAGAATAAGTTCCACTTCAGCTTTGGTACCCAGTTCTGATTTACAGGAGGAGGACTATGTTTTCTTCCTTACTGAAAAAACAGATGATGCGGGCAGGATTTCTTCTGCTCGTTTCTTCTTTTCTCCTTTATTCCCCTGCCCAGGCGGCGCCTATTGAGAAAGTGGAGGTATCCCTGGATGCAGCGGGAGGAGATTTGCCGCCGGCGGTGGAAAAGCGGGTGGTATCCAGTATTTCCTCCATTGGAAACAGGGTGTTTGTGGGAAAGGAAGAAAATCTCTTTGCCTTGAACAGCAGCGCCTATGACAAGGTGCTGGCAGACATTATCAACCGGGTGGTTATCGGCTATGTGGTGTCGGATCTCTCTGTAAACTATGGCAGGGATACGTCCATCCATGTGACCCTTCAGCCGGTGGGGCAGATCATCCGCCATGTGGATACAGAAATCGATTACGGCGGCCTTTCGCCGGAAGCAGCCCGCTATGTGGCAGAGGATACGGCCGATGTGCCGTCTCTCATGGAGAACCTTCTCATTGGGCTTCCCGTAGATTCCGTGGGATGGGCGGAAAGCGTGTCCCAGTCTGCAGGGCGGGATCTTCTTTCCCAGATCCTTCCTGAATTTCAGGCAAACTTTGAAGTGGAGTCCGGAGAAAATACGAAGGTGAAGATTTACCTGATTCCTCAGGGAAAAATCGTCCGTTCCAGCAGGCTCACCTTTGAGAAGACCACTGTTCCAAGGCTTCTCATGCTTCGAGCAGCGGAAGAGACGGAAAGTGCTCTGTCCTCTCTCCGGGGTCTTCCGGTGGACTTTGTTACAAGGCACAGCAGCCGTATTGCTTCTGACATGAATGAAATCCTCCAGAAGGACTCTTTCATCCGGAAATACGGCATTGCCACTGATACGACTCTTGTTTCCGGCGAAACGGCGGAACTTCAGGTGAACGCCTTGACAGATCACTGGGTGATCCGCACGGAAGTATGGCTGGATGCCGGAAGAGAGGGCGACAAGAACACGGCAGTGGAAGGAATGCTGGGCCACTATATCGGGAAACATGATACCCTCTTCGGGGAAGCCCGCTTCTATCCCGGCCCCATGGACTGGAATGTGTATGGCGGTTTTACCCATCAGTTCGGTTCCTTCATGGACCTGGGCTATAAGTATGATTTCGTGGACAGCGCCAGCCATATCTTTGGCACTGTGCCTCTGGGAAATAAATTTGCCCTGCGCTACGACAGGGATTTCAGGGAAAGAAACAATGAATTTGGATTTTCCTATAAAATTCATAATTACATTACCCTGGAATACGTGTATAATGATGAAGATGGCAAATGGCTGAGACTCATTGCCAATTTATAAAGGAGTGGACTTATTATGATGACAACTCTTGGAAACAAGAAGAATGTAAAGATTTTTTCCTTTGCCCTGGCCGGCGTATTTATTGCGTCTGTAGCCGTCATGGCAGTGGTATCCATGGGAGATACGGCCAACGCTGCTCCCACCTCTGATATCGGCGTGGTGGACCAGAGAGAAGTGATTTCCTCCAACGGCCAGCTGGCATTGAATTACCAGCAGAAAATGAAGGAAACTGCCGATGAAATGCAGAAAGACTTCGACGCTAAATCTGCCGGTATGTCCGATGCAGATAAAGAAAAACTGTTCAATGACATGCAGCAGCAGTTCAACCAGAAGCGCACTGCCATTGAAAAAGATATGGAAGACCAGGTCACCGGTGCTGTGAAATCCGTGGCATCCAAGAAAGGCCTGTCCCTGGTGGTAGACAAATCGGCTGTTATTTACGGCGGCACCGATATTACCAAGGATGTCAGCGATACTCTGAACAAATCTATTTCCGCATCCCAGTCTGCCGCTGCCTCCCAGAGCAAATAACGGAGGACTGAGATGATGCACCGCAGGTCCCTGCTTGCTGCTGCTGTTTCCGTCATGGCTGCCCTGTCCCTCGTGCTTTCGGGCTGCGGGACGAAAAAAGAAGAAACACCACCGCCGCCATCGGTGCACTACGGGGTGGCAGACCTGGAAACACTGGTGAAGGCTCACCCGAAATACAGTGAGTATTTCAAACTGGAAACTGAATATAACCAGCTGCTTCACCAGTACCAGACAGAGCGGACAAAGCTCATTGATGTTTCTTCCAAACAGCAGAAAATCAATGCGGCCCTGGCGGATACAGCCCGCCGGACAGCAGCGGAAAACGAGCTGAAAACGAAAGTGAAGGCCCGGGAAGACGAACTCAATGAAGGACTGAAGAAGCTCTATGATGACATTGAGAAAAGTCATGCGTCCAAAGGCACCATGAAACTGGAAACCCTGACGCCCGAAGAAAGGGCGGAAATGGCCAACCTCCAGATGAAGCTTACCGTCCTTGGCGTCACCGGCGATGAAAAAGAGCAGGTAAAGGAAGAACTTCACAAACTCATGGACCTTCGCACAGCTCGGGAAAAAGCGGACATGGCAGGCTGGAGCGCTGATGAGATGAAACAGATGAGCGAGGCTAAAGAAAAAGCCCAGGCAGAACTGGAAGAATACTCCTCCAGCACCGCTGATGAAATCCGTAGCCGTCTCGAAAGCGAAGGAGAAGCGGATATATCCCAGGCAGAAGAAAGCTTTGCCGAAAACCATGAGGACTGGGATAATGAATGGCAGTCCCGCATTGATCAGAAACAGAAGCAGATGGCGGCTGTAAAAAAGGAAATCATGGAAGATATCGAGAAAGAAGCGGCAAGACTGGCTTCTGAAAAGAACCTGGACATGATTTTCTCCAAGTACAAAGCCAATATCAGCGCAGATGATGTAACCGGCGACCTGGCAGGCCGCATTGTGAATATACAGAAATAAGCAGGAGGAACAGTATGAATAAGGCTTCGTTGAAAAAACTGGCCTGCATTGGGATGATTGCCTTTGCCGCCGTTATCACAGGCTGCGGCAGTGAACATAAAGTGGCAGTGGTGGACTACCAGAAACTGGAAGACCAGTCCCCCAAGATTAAAGCAATCCAGCAGGAAATTACAGACAAGGATAAAGAAATCAGCAATCGACTGGCGGAAGACTCTAAGAAAGGCCTTTCCGATGAAGAAATGCAGAAAAAAGTACAGTCTGCCCAGCAGGAGCGCATGATTTTCATCCAGAGCAAGCAGAAGCAGATCGAATCCATGATCCAGTCCCAGGCAGGCATTATTGCCAAGGAAAAGAACATCGGCATTGTGATGAATAAAATGTCCGTTCCCGCAGGAGCCGTGGATATTACAGACGAAGTACTGGCCAAGATAGACGGAGGCGCGTCCAAAGCCGCTTCTTCCCAGTCTAAGTGAGGATGCATATGAAAAAAACAGCAGGTGAATTGGCAGAAATCGTAGGCGGCAGGCTGTATGGGGACAGCACCGTAGAAATTGATGATGTAAGGAGCGCAGAAAGCGCAGGTCCCTCCCATATTACCTTTGCCCGCGGCATTTATGCAGAGCATATCGAAGAAATGAAGGCAGGCGTCATTCTGGTAGATGAGCTTCCTGCCCATTATACGAAAAACCTGATCGTTGTGCCGGACTGCCGGCGTTCCTTCGGACAGCTGGTGGATCTCTACCATCCGGAAAGCCGCTATACTCCGGGCATCCATCCAACAGCCGTGGTCAGTGACAAGGCAGTCATCGGCAAAGATGTATGCATTATGCCTTACGCCGTTATCGACGAAGGCGCCCGTATCGGCGACGGCACCGTGATTTTCCCTTATACCTATGTGGGAAAAAATGCGCAGATCGGAAAAGACTGTGAAATCAATCCGGGCTGCGTGATCCATGAAAACAGCGTACTGGGAGACCGGGTGGTTCTTCGGGCCCATGCGGTGGTAGGAGGCCAGGGCTTTGGCTTCTCCACCGATGAAAAAGGTCATCATCACCATATCCGCCAGCTGGGGAAAGCAGTCATCAGCGATGACTGTGAGCTTGGCGCCGGAACTGCTGTGGATAACGGCGCTCTGAATGATACGGTGGTAGGAAGGGGCACCAAGATCGATAACCTGGTACACCTGGGACATAATGTACAGGTAGGGGAAGACTGCTTCATTATTGCCCAGACCGGTATCGCCGGCTCTACCACCATTGGAAACCACTGCATCCTGGCAGGCCAGACCGGTATCAACGGTCATGTGAAGATTGCAGACAATGTCATCCTTGGCGGTAAAACCGGAGTGATTGGAAATATTAAGGAACCCGGCGTGTACATGGGATATCCTGCCCGCACTCACGCCCAGTGGGGCAGAGTGGAAGTCATGATTTCCCATCTGCCGGAACTGATGAAGAAAGTCCGTCTTCTGGAAAAGAAACTGAAAGAAGCGGAAAAGAAATAACCGGTTTCTTCACAGGAAGTGGTCATTTCAGATTATTTACAGGAGGGGGTACAGGGTCTTTTAACAGGAAGACCCGGCCCTCTTTCTTTTTTCATTTCGAGGTTTGCTTATGGGTGCAACATACAGATTACTGAAAATCATGGGCTGGGCGGCCTGCCGTCTCTCTCCCTCCGGCGCCGAAACCATGGGACGGGGGCTGGGTCATTTCTTCTGGACCTTTGTTCCGCCTAAGCGGAAGAAACTGGCTGTGAATAATATTCTCCGTGCCGGCATTACGAAAGACAGGAACGAAGCAGAGAAGATTGCCAAAAATGCATCTCTCCGCTTTGGCCCCCTGGGGATATCCATGTTCCGCTTCCCCCTTCTCCATAAAAACAATATCCGGGACTATGTCACCATCCGGGGAAAAGAAAAACTGGATGCCCTGAAGGAAGAGGGGAAAGGCTGCATCCTGGCTGCTACCCACTGCGGCAACTGGGAAGTGGAAGGAGCGGCTCTTGCCCTCTATGGCTATCCCCTCCTTTCCGTGGCCATGCAGCAGAAGAACAAAGACTTCGATCGTTTCCTCTGTGAATACCGCTCCATGCCGGGGCAGAAGGTGGAATATAAAACAGGGGTGAGGGATATGCTGCGCCGACTCAAGGAAGGATACTTCGTTGGCCTTCTCTGCGACCAGGATCCCGGTGATACAGGCATCCTATCGCCCTTCCTGGGGCAGGAAACCCTCACTGCCACAGGGCCGGCCCATTTCTCCCTCCTCACCGGCCTTCCAGTGATGACCGCCTTCATTCATGAAACCAGCCCCTGGCACTATGAAATCATTATCGGTGACCCCATTCATGCCGACGAAGGACTGAAGAAAAAGGAAGCCATCAAAAATATTACGGACAAGGTGAATGAAAGACTGGAAAAATGGATCCGCACCTATCCGGAAGAATGGTTCTGGCTCCATAACCGATGGAAATGGACCGACTATTTCCACCCCGAACTGAAAGGAAAGCATCATGAACCAGCTGAAAACTGAAAAAATAGACATCCACGGTATTCCGGTCATTCTGGTGCATCCGCCCATGGAAACCGGAAAGCCTGCTATCCTCTATCACGGCTGGAGCAGCCGGGCCGAATACCAGCTGACCAAAGCCTCCATCCTCGCAGTGAACGGCTATACCGTTTTCATTCCTGAAGCCCTCTATCACGGTGAAAGGGGAGCCCTGAAAGATTTTTATCAGAAAGAAGACTATGATATATTCTGGAAAACCATTTTCCGGAATATGGAAGAATTTCCTTTCCTTTCAGATTACATCAAAGAAAGATACAGCGAAAAGCCCTTCATCCTGGGTCACTCCATGGGCGGCCTTTCTGTCCTTGGCATAGGAAGCGCTTATGGGAAAGATGTGAACGGCATTGTTTCCTTCAACGGCTCCGGTGACTGGCTCCTGACCCATCTCTTCATTCAGGCCCGCTTCGGCATTTACGTGAAAAAAGACTGGCCCCTTTATGATGAAATCGAAAAGAAATCGCCCATGGCCCATCTTGATACCCTTAAAGATGTGCCCATCTTCATGACCAATGGAGACAGCGATGGCTCCATAGACCCCAGAGCCCAGGCTCACTTCTATGAAGAACTGGTAAAGGCGGGGGGAAAGGCGGAAAGAGTGGTTTATCCGCTTCTGGGCCATTTTGTGACTACGAATATGATGGATGACGGGCTGCAATGGATGGAAAAAGTGCGTCCATAGCGGAAGAACGAAAGTTTCGAGGATTGACAGATTTTTTACCGCAGAGCTTTCTGCCTTCACGCAGAAGTTTTATTTTCCATGAAAGGAGGGCTGTTTCTGAGCTACAATAAAAACATCATCACCCTGGTAGCCAGTATGTTCCTGGTTGCCTCCGGCTACACCATGGTGATTCCTTTTCTTCCCCTGTACCTGGGGGAATTGGGGGTGCCGGATCATGAAATCGCCCTTTGGACGGGACTTGTGTTTTCCAGCTGCTTTTTGGTGGCCGGCATCATGGGTCCTATCTGGGGAAAACTGGCCGATCTGGGCGGCAAGAAAAAAATGGCCGTTCGGGCGGCGGTGCTTCTGGGATTTTCCTATCTTTTCTGCGGACTCTGCCAGAATCAGTATCATCTTATGGCAGCCCGGGCCTTCCAGGGCTTTGCCAACGGATTTGTAGCCGCCTCCATGGCCATTATTTCCGACAGCGCCGACTCCGATAAACTGGGTGGCACCCTGGGCATGGCCCAGACCTCCCTGGTGGTGGGAGGCATCCTGGGGCCCCTCATGGGCGGTGCCCTGTCCCATGCCTTCGGTATGAGGAATACCTTCTTCCTTTCCGCCCTTTTTCTATGGATCGTGGCAGTGGCAGTTATCGTTTTCGTGAAAGATAGAAATACCGGGACCGTCCATAAAACCAGAGAAAAGACTTCTATTTCCCAGGACCTTTCCTATGCAGCCCATAATCCCTCCCTGAGAGAACTCCTTCTTCTCACCTTTTTCCTGCAGACAACCCTCCTGATGATACAGCCTGTTACATCCCTCTATGTGGGAGAGCTGATGCATCATGAAGGAAATATCGAGCTCACCGCCGGCTTCATCATGTCCAGCGGCGGTCTGGCAGGCGCTCTTACCACCACTCTGTGGGGAAAATTCGGACAGTCTCATGGCTATTACTACGCCATGGCCCTGACCCTTCTTTCCGCTGGAGCCTTTACGATTCTCCAGTCCATCCCCGACTCCATCTGGGGTTTCGGTATCTGCCAGTTTCTGGTGGGCTGCTTCGTTATCGGTGCCAATCCTTCCATTAATGCAGCCCTGGTGGAGCATACGCCCTCCGATTTCAGAGGCCGCATATTCGGTCTCTCCAATACGGCCCAGCAGTTTGGAAATATGTGCGGCCCTCTTCTGTCCTCTCTCATTTCCATGGCCTTGGGCATCTGGGAAGTATACCTGGCTGCAGGACTGATTCAGCTGCTTTTAGGAGTCAAGGTCGCTATGACCCATAGGGAAGAAGGTCGGTGACAGGCCCTTACAAATGGGAGAGGGATAGTCTTTTGGGTCCGGAAGGACGCCGTTCCTTCATGATAAGGTTGTGTCTATAAGGCTACGTGGTCATCGCTGCCAAATAAAAATTTGAAAAAGTTTTCTGCTCTTTTCAAAAAACGGGACCTGCCGTTATTTATATAGTAGAGGGGCATGAAAGGCCCGCGGTTTTGCAGGAAATCACTCCATATGTTTCCAAGTGCGCATAAGAAATGATTCTATGGAGTGATGGAAAGCAGAAAAGGTACCGCCTTTTCCCTCACCTTTTCCGGAAAAAGGGTGAAAATCAGTGTAAACTGAAAAAACAGCAGAGAAATCCAGGACTTCATCATCTATCTCGGCAGAAATGACGGGAGACTCATGCCTGGCACGCGCCGTCGCACTTCGTGCAGCAGCGGCCGTAGACCATGCAGACACCGAACTCATTGGGCATAGGGGATGGGAAGGCACCGGGTTTCTTTGTGGTGGTGGGGACATGGAGCGGCTGGTAGTCTGTCAATGCGGGCTGGCAGCTGGTAACGCAACCAGCTGTTAGGCACAAGGAGCTGGTTACACTTACGAACCTTCCCCCATACTAGCTCTCAATCCCATTCTATTGTATAATGGTAAGCGTATTCACCCCATGGGTATTATAAAGAAATGGAGTTTTCTATGAGCAACGTGAATAAGAAGTGCCGTGTCCATTATGAGGGCACGTTTAATGACGGAACGAAGTTTGATTCTTCCTATGACCGGGGAGAGCCGTTGGAGTTTGTGTGCGGTGCCGGCCAGATGATCAAGGGCTTTGATGAAGCGGTGAAGGATATGGCAGTGGGGGAAATCAAGAATATCCACCTCATGCCGGAGGAAGCGTACGGTATGCCGGATGAACGGAACATTCTGACTATCAATATGGATCAGATGCCCGGATCTTCGGAGCTCCCGGTGGGGGCGCGGGTGGTGCTGACGGACCCCATGGGCCAGCGTTTCCCGGTGAAGGTGACAGCAAAGACTGATACCACCATTACTTTTGACGCCAATCATGAAATGGCAGGGAAGGAACTGAATTTCAAAATCGAACTGGTTTCTGTAGAATAAAGAAATCTGCGCATCGTGAGGTGCGCAGATTTTTTTGAAATGGACACGCCCTGGCGGGCGTGAGGGTTCTGAGGTTTGACGGGGCTTTCGCCTCGAGGGTTCTTAAGATTGACAGCAGCTTCGCCGCTGAGGGTTTTGGTAGGCGCCATATGGACAAGCCCTGCGGGCTTGAGGGTTGACGGCTCGCTGGGCCGAAGGTTCTTAAGGGGCTTAAGTTTGACGCGCCTCTGGCGTGCACAGCGAACATGATTTGAAGGAGCAAAGCGACGCACAAATCATAGTGAGTCGTTTCCCCTTTAGGGGCGAGGGTTGTTGTAGGGCGCCTATGAATTGATAGAAGGCGCCAGTTTGTATAAAACTATACAACCGCCCTGCGGGCGTTGGAAATGCCCCCCTTTGGTGCCTTACGGCACCACCTTGCCGCCGCAGTTCGGTGGGGCGACAAAAGGAAAGCGCCTTAATGGGCAGGCTAGGCGCCTTACTTCGCCCCTGTGGAGGTTCTATGCAGGACCTCCACAGGGGACTAGAAAGCTCCGTTATGCTGTGAGCTGCTTATGAAGGGACTGCTTTGCGGAGCTTTATTGTCCCACCGCTCCGCGGGGGGAAGGTGGTGGCGCCAGCCACCAAAAGGGGGAAAGCCACCGGAGGTGGCTGATTACCGTAATGCTTTTCATGTCATATGACACAGAAAGCAAATCCCGTAACGCTGACTTTATAAGCATTGCCCCCTAAAGGGGAAACGACTCACTACATTTTGCGCGTCGCTAGCGCTCCTTCAAAATGTGTTCGCTGTGCACCGAAGGGCAATCCACAACCCTCGGACCCAAAGGGCCCGTCAAACTTAAGAACCCTTGGGCCCGAAAGGGACCATCCATCCTAAGAACCTTTTCCCGCAACCCTTCTACACAACCCGCGGCGAAAGCCGTGCCCCTTTTTTATAATTTAAAAACTGCCGCGCAGCGGCCACCACAACCCTCGGGCTAGGGGCCCGTCAAACTTCAGGACCTTTCGCGCTCAAAGGGCGCTCCCCTGTAAATTTCATGCCATAAAAAAAGACAGCCCCGGGGCTGCCTTTTTTTATTTGGTATTAGTAGTTTTCGGCTTTGATAGCGAAGAAGCTTCTTGGATGGCCGCAAACCGGGCATTCCTGCGGAGCTTCTACGGATTCTACGGTGTAGCCGCAGTTAGCGCACATCCACAGTTTCTTTTCGCCCTTCTTGAATACCTGGCCGTTTTCTACGTTGGCAAGGAGCAGTTTGTAGCGGGCTTCATGGGATTTTTCGATTTCACCGACTTTGGAGAAGAGGAAGGCAATCTGGGGGAAACCTTCCTTTTTAGCGGTTTCAGCGAATCCCGGATACATGGAGGTCCATTCATCGTGTTCACCTTCAGCAGCCATCTTCAGATGTTCAGCGGTGGTCTTCTTCAGGTCGCCTACCAGCCAGAACCAGATCTTGGCATGAGCTCTTTCGTTGTTTGCGGTTTCACGGAAGAGGTCAGCAATCTGGCGGGAGCATTCCGGATCCTTTTCTGCTTCGTTGGCGAAGAGATTGTACTTTACATGAGCCTGGGATTCACCGGCATAAGCGGCACGCAGGTTCTTTTCAGTCTGGGTGCCTTTCAGTCTCTTCATTTCTTCTAATACTTTTGCTTCGTCCATAATAAATCCTCCTTTTAATTTTGCAGGATAATTGATTGTTTTTTTGTGTGTGCCTGCACACACTTTAAGTATATGGAGATTAATGAAAAAAGTCAAATGAAGTATATTGTATGGCACTTACCTAAAAATTAGGATGATTACTTCTTAATAATTTAGACATGGCGATAATAGAAATAAGGAATGCTGAAATTTGGAAAGGACGCGGCTGATGTCGCAATTGGAATGGGGACTGGGGTGGTGCTTTTCCGTATTTCCACAGAGGCTGTGATCCCCCTTGAGTGGAAGCGATGCAGCTCTTCTATACAACCTGCGGCGCAGCCGCATTACCCATTTCCAAAAATCATGAATTGAATTATAATGGGTATAAAGAACGCATTATTTCTTTATCTTTTCTCGACAATCTTTACAAAACCTTTACATTCATGCGGTACCATACATGTAGCAGTTTATGCGTTTTTTACGGAGGACACCCATGTTTAGTCTTGTCAATAAGCACGAAGAGTTTTTTGATTTTCTCGTTACCAACGCAGAGTATTTCCACAAAGGGACTCTCATGGCCAGGGAAGTGCTGCAGGATCCATCCAAGCTGGAGCGGTATGTAAAGGATGTAAAGGCCCTGGAGCATTCGGCGGATAAGGTGACCCATGAAATTTCCGCGAAGATGCGCCATGTGTTTATTACACCCATTGACCGGGAGGATTTCTTTCTGCTCACTACTACGCTGGATGACTGTGTAGATGATATCCAGGATGTGGTGATGTGCCTGAAGCTTTATCATGCCGGTATCGGGTCCAAGCTGCCTATGCGCATGGCGGATATTCTGGTGGAAATGTCTTCGGAGCTCATTGTCCTTTTCCGTCTCTTGAAGTCCATTGATAAGAATGAAACGGAAATCGGTGAGCGTACCCGTAAGATCAATGCTCTTGAAAGTGAAGGAGATGAAATTTACAGAAACGCCATTTCTGACTTGTTTGACGGCACCCATGAGGTGATGGAAATCATCCGCTGGAAGGAAATCATGGAGGCCATGGAGGATACGGCCAACAGGGCAGAGAAGGTGGGGAACCTGATTAAAGAGGTGGTCATGAAGTATGCCTGATATTTACATTATAGGCATCGTGATTGTCCTGGCGCTGTGCTTTGATTTCATCAACGGATTTCATGATACCGCCAACGCTATTGCCACCTGCGTGGCAACCCGTGCTTTAAGCCCTAAAGTGGCAATCATCATGTCAGCCATCCTGAATTTCGTGGGCGCCATGATTTCTACCGGCGTGGCCAAGACTATCGGCGGCGAAATCGTCACTTCTCCTCACATGGTGGACTCGGTGGTTCTTTCTTCTGCCTTGGCATCCGCCATTATCTGGAATCTTTTTACCTGGCGCATCGGCATGCCGTCCAGCTCTTCCCATGCTCTTATCGGTGGGGTTATTGGGGCGGTGATTATTTCCTACGGCACCGGCGCCATCCATCTGGCCGGGGTGCTCACCATCGTCATCGGCCTGGTGCTTTCTCCGGTATGCGCCCTGGTGACAGGCTATATTATGATGACCGTTCTTTACATCGCTTTCCGGAACGTGGGAAAATCGAGGGTAAACTATGTGGCTACCCATATCCAGATGGTATCTGCGGCACTCATGGCTTTCTCTCATGGTTCCAACGACGCCCAGAAGTCCATGGGCATCATTACGCTGGCTCTTCTTTCAGGCGGCTACATCGGTCAGCTGGAGGTGCCCTGGGAAGTGAAGGTGGCCTGCGCCTTGGCCATGTGCCTTGGTACGTCTGTGGGGGGCTGGCGGATTATCCGTACTGTAGGAAATAAGATTTTCCGGATGCAGCCGGTAAATGGCCTGGCGGCAGATTTGAACTCGGCCATCACCATTTTCTCTGCCACCATGCTTCACCTGCCTGTTTCTACTACCCACGTGGTAACGGGCTCTATCATGGGCGTGGGCTGGGCGACCCGTTTCCGTGCTGTCCACTGGAGCGTGGCTTACCAGATGGTGTCCGCCTGGATTATGACCATCCCCTGTACTGCAGCGGTAGGGGCGCTGGTGTATCTTTTGATTAAACATGTATTGTAATAAAAGAGGCCGTGAGAAATGCAAACCCATTTCTCACGGCTTTTTTGCATGGTTCCGTTTGAGTAAACTATCCGGTCCTGCTGGCGAGATCGGGATCGGGACCGAGGGGGCACGCGCCTTTGGCGCGTAGGTTGTGGCCGCCTGATGGCGGCAGGTTGTGTTCGCTTCGCTCAGGGGGGCGACAGCGCCTACGGCGCTGAGGGTTGCGGTATCGCCCTATCGGGCGAAGAGTATTATAATGCCGCCTTTCGGCGGTCACGTCCCCATAGCGTATCATAATCATTCTTTCCCTCGTCCACACCGACTTCGCTGGATGGCGTCTCACTGGATTCGCGGGTCGCGGGGCTCCCCTATGAATCCAGTTCGCTTGCACACCCTTCGCCACTTCGTGGCCCTCTTCCCCTAAAGGGGACGCAAGAACGTTACGGGATTGGCTGTCTGTGTCATATGTGACACAATATCCAGTGCCACCTATTTTCTCGTTTCCCCTTGAGGGGAACGCCTCGAAGAGGCAAAGGGTGTACAAGACAGAACGCCGATTTGACACCCCATCGCTATCCTGACCGCCAATCGGCGGCCCCCTGAACGAAGCGATGCACAGCAAACACATTTTGCACTATGCGAACTGGATTTGTAAGGGAGCATCAGCGACCTGAAAATCCAGTGAGTCAGTGACCGCAGTGGATGCACTAGCGAACTGGATTTGTAAGGGAGCATCAGCGACCCGAAAATCCAGTGAGTCAGTGACAGCAGAGGATGAAGGAGCACTAGCGACGCGCAAAATGTAGTGAGTCGTTTTCCCTTTTGGCGGCTATGCTTATGAAGTCAGCGTTACGGGATTGCCTTCCCGCCCTCACTTGCGCGCATTCTGCATAGAATGCGCGAGTCGGCCAAAGTTGGCCCTTAGCCTGCACATTAAAGGGCCTTCCTTTTATTTGGCCGACCGACCATTCTGAGCCGTAGGCGAAGAATCTCGGTACATGTAGATAGTGACACTTACTAGTCCACTAGTTCACTAGCCCACTAGCTCACTAAAGAATCCCAGTCGGCAGGAAGTGTGCTTCAGGTACCAGTCCCCTGCATGAATTCCTATGGCTTCATATTCGCCACGCACCGAGATTCTTCACTGCGTTCAGAATGACAGAGTCAAGGGGCCATCCAACGACCGGTGCTGCCTCGATTTCTTCCCGCCTCCCCTTTGAACCTTACGAACCTTCCGGCCAAAGGCCAATCAATCCTAAGAAGCTTCACGCCAGATAAGGTGTTTCCCTTCATACCCTTTATACCCTTTATTAGCGGATGATTCCCGAAGATATCCTATTTCTTTGGTTTATGTTAAAATAGAATGCATAGGTAACCCGGGATGGGTATACCGGGAGGTGTATATGTTAATTCAATGGTTCCCAGGCCACATGACGAAGACGAAGCGGATGATTGAGGATCATCTGAAGGCGGTAGATGTGGTGGCTGAGCTGCTGGATGCGAGGATTCCTGCTTCCAGCGCCAATCCTATGGTAGAAGAGCTGGTGAAGGGGAAGCCCCGTATTGTCATACTGAATAAGGCGGATCTGGCGGATCCGCGGCAAACGGATCGGTGGGTTTCTTTCTACAGGAAGAGAAATATCCCTGTGGTGCCCATGAGTGTAGGCAACGGGAAGAATAAAAAGAAGCTTTTGTCTCTTATTCGGGAGACGGCGAAACCGATTCTGGACAAGTGGTACAGGAAAGGGCTGAAGAACCGGTCGGTGCGGCTCATGATTCTGGGTATTCCCAATGTAGGAAAGTCGTCGCTTATCAATTTTCTGGCAGGCACGGCTGCGGCCAGAACGGCGAATACGCCGGGCCATACCCGGGGGAAGCAGTGGGTCCGTCTGTCGGAGGGACTGGATCTTCTGGATACGCCGGGGGTGCTGTGGCCCAAGTTTGATGATCAGACTGCGGCCCTTCGCCTGGCGGCTACCGGGGCCATTGCAGGGGATGTGTTCAACCCCGACGAGGTGGTGCCGGTGCTTCTGTCGTCTCTGGCGGAAACGGAACCGCAGGTGCTGAAGGAGGTTTACCGCATCGATGATGTAAACCAGGATCCCCAGCTGCTTCTGGAGGCAGCGGGGCGAAGGAGGGGATGCCTTCTTCCCGGAGGGGCCATCGATTATGACCGGGCGGAAACAGCGGTGCTTCACGATTTCCGCAGCGGTAAGCTGGGGAAGATTACCCTGGATCCGGTGCCGGAGGAGGAGCCATGACGATTTCTGAAATCCGGGAGATCCTGAAAAAGGATGATGTGCCGGAGGAGGTATTAAAGGAAATCCTTTCCGATGAGCGTAAGGGGGTCAGGGATCTGGCTGCTTCCTATATGCGCCGGCTGGAGCGAGAAAGCAGGGAACGCATGCGGGTAGAGGCTCTCTATGAGGTGGAGAGCGAATTTTACAAAAGAGGCATGACCCATATCGTTGGTATTGATGAGGTGGGAAGAGGCCCCCTGGCCGGGCCGGTGACGGTGGCGGCGGTAATTCTGAAACCCCATTGGTTTGCACCGGGCCTGAACGATTCCAAAAAAGTAACGCCAAAGCACCGGGAGGCGCTTTCTGCAAGGATTCATGAGGAAGCAGTGGACCTGTCTATTGTGAGCATGCCGCCTTCGGAAATCGACGCGGTGAATATTTACCAAGCCACCATGGAGGCCATGTACCAGGCGGTGAAAAATCTTCATGTGAAGCCTGACGCTGTCATTGTAGACGCCATGCCTCTCCATTTCCCCTGTCCCACCATTTCCATGATTCACGGCGACGCCAGAAGCGCTTCCGTAGCGGCGGCGTCCATTGCAGCCAAGGTGTACCGGGATCATCTGATGGATGAGTACGATGAGAAATACCCGGGCTACGGCTTTGCCAGGAATAAGGGCTACGGCACGGCCGAGCATATCGAAGCGCTCCGCCGGTTGGGGATTACGCCTATCCACAGGAAGAGTTTTGAGCCCGTAAAGTCTATGATTTATGAGGGCTGGTAAATAGAGGAGGAAATGTATGAAACAATGTATGGACGCAGACAATCTTCACCGAAGACTGAAGAAAATTATCGGCCAGGTGCAGGCCATCGACCGCATGGTGGATGAAGATGTACCCTGTGAAGACATCATTACCCAAGTGAACGCAGCAAAATCGGCGCTTCACAAGGTGGGGCAGATCATTCTGGAGGGCCACCTTCAGCACTGTGTCAGGGATGGCATCGAGCAGGGAGATGCGGAAGAAACCATAGCGAAATTTGCGAAAGCTGTGGAGCGGTTCTCTAATATCATTTAAACTTTTCCGCTCTTCAGGAAGCGAAATCGCAGTAGGAGCATTTTAGAGTCAAAGCAGGAAGCCCGTGAATCAGCAATTCCCTAAGAAGCTCTTATGCAAAATCATATAAATGAATAGAGAAAAATAAATAAAAATTATATACATATTAGGCTGCATTAGAACTATATTTTACATATCCGCTTTTGTTGTCACTGGACTTCTGTGGTGTTACAATTTTAAGTGCGGTATAAGTTTTAGTGTGCCGTTTGTAATGCTTGGAGGCTTTTTTGTATCCTGTGAATTTAAAAATGAAGGGACTTCCCTGTCTTGTGATTGGCGGAGGGCATATTGCTGTCCGTAAGGTGAAGAAGCTGCTTCTGGAAGACGCAGAGGTGACTGTGCTGGCTCCGGAGATTTCCCCGGAACTGATGCAGTACTTCAGGGAAAAGCGGATTTCCTGGCAGCAGGCTTCCTACCGGAAAGGGGACGCGAAGGGGTATCGCTTTGTGGTTACTGCCTGTGGTATCCGCCAGGTGGCGGAGTGGGTGCATGAAGAGTCCCTTCTTCAATCCTTTTTGTATAATGCGGCGGATTTTCCGCCTCTGGGGAATTGTTCTCTTCCGGCCGCTTTTGAAACGGGAGGCATTCGCTTTGCCATTTCTACCGACGGAAGGTCGCCGGCCATGGCGAAATATGTGAAGAACTGGCTGAAAGGCAGGATTCCTCCTGCTTTTGGTGTGTGGCTGGACAAGGCGGCCCTTCTCCGGGAGGAGCTCAGGAATGAAATCGCTGACAGCCGGGATCGGGAACGTTTCTGGCATATGGTATTTGACGATGAGATTATGAATCTTGTTATTACAGGGAAATTAGACGAAGCAGAGGAGCGTGTGCGTAATGCAGTTGGTTGTTTTAGGTCTGAATCATAAGACCGTTTCCGTAGACATACGGGAGCAGTTTGCTATTTCTGAAGAAAGCGCCAGGAGCGGTCTTCGCCATCTGGATGAACAGGAGGGGATCGAGGAAGCGGTGGTTCTTTCCACCTGCAACCGGACAGAAATCTATGCGGTGCTGAAAAACGGCGCTGCCAGAAAGACGCTCTACCAGTTCTTCCTGGCCCTTTCGGGAAACAGCGAGGCGAAGAAGGAATATTTCTTCTATTTTGAAGGAGAAGCCTGCATCCGCCATCTTTTTGAAGTAGCATCAGGGCTGGATTCCATGGTGATCGGTGAAAGCCAGATTCTGAACCAGATTAAAACGGCCTATACCATGGCTCTTTCTGAAAAAGCCACGAAAACCATTCTGAATACCCTTTTCCATCGGGCCATTACCACGGGGAAACGGGTGCGTACGGAAACTCGTATTTCCTACAGCGCTGTGTCCGTGAGCTACGCTGCCGTCAAGCTGGCTGAAAAGATTCTGGGCGGTCTGGACGACCGGACGGCCATGGTTTTCGGCGCCGGGGAAGCGGCGGAGCTTCTGGTGAAGAACCTCATGGGCAAGGGCCTCAAGAAGGTGATCGTCACCAACCGCCACATGGATAAGGCGGAAGACCTGGCTTCGAAAATCCACGGGGAAGCGGTACCTTTCCACAGTGCCCTGTCCCATGCCGACGATGTAGATATCATCGTCACCGCCACCGGCGCTTCCCAGTACATTGTGAAAGCCTGGGATGTAAGAAATCTCATGATGCGCCGGGGCAGCCGCCCTCTGGTGGCCATCGATATCGCCGTGCCCTGTGATATTGAGCCGGAAGTGGGGAATATCCGGAATGTGACCCTTTACAATATCGATGATCTCCAGGAAATCGTGGCCAATAACATCCGTTTCCGCGAAGAGGAAGCACAGCGGGCGGAAGTCATCGTACAGGAGGAAATCGAATCCATTGAGGATCGCTTCAAATATTTAAGCACCCGTCCCGTTATGGTATCCCTGTCCGATAAGGCAGAGGAAATCCGTCAGCGGGAGCTCCGCCACGGCCTCTCTAAAATTGAAGGACTCACCGATGAGGATAAGAAGGTGCTGTCCCATATGACCCATATGATCGTGCGGAAAATCCTTCGAGAACCCATGATCCATCTGAATGAATACGCCGGCACGGAATGGGAGTCGGAGGATAAGTCCGCCGTTGCCCGCCTGTTCAAGCTGGATGTAAGAAAGGGGCAGGAACTTGAAAAATAAAATTACCATTGCCACCAGGGAAAGCCTTCTGGCTCTCTGGCAGGCCCATTATGTGGAAAACCGTTTGAAAGAACAGTATCCCGGTCTTTCGGTGGAGCTCCTTCCTGTCACCACGAAGGGAGACCAGATTCTGGACAGGCCGCTGGTGGAAATCGGAGGCAAGGGCCTTTTCATTAAGGAACTGGAAGTGATTCTTCTGGAGAAAAAGGCGGATATTGCAGTCCACTCCCTGAAGGATATGACCGCTAAATGCCCTGATGGGCTCACCATTGCGGCAGTCACCAAAAGGGAGGACCCACGGGACGCCTTCGTTTCCAATACCTTTAAATCTCTGGATGAGCTGCCTCGCGGCGCCAGAGTGGGCACATCCAGCCTGCGCCGCCAGGCCCAGCTTCTCCATTGGCGGCCGGACCTTACCATCCGCTCTCTTCGCGGCAATGTGCAGACAAGGCTGCGCCATCTGGATGAGGGGGATTTTGACGCTGTCATTCTGGCAGCGGCGGGCCTCAAGCGGCTGGGACTTGGAGACAGGATTACTTCCTATATTTCTACGGAAGACAGCATTCCTGCTGCCGGCCAGGGCGTCATGGCGGTGGAAGCCAGAAGTGATGACCGGGAAACCCTGGACCTTCTTTCTTTCCTCCATGACGAGAAAGTTGCTTCCTGTATCCGTGCCGAACGGTCCTTCCTGGCCAGGGTAGGGGGCGACTGCAAGGTGCCGGCCGGCATTTATGCGGTGCCGGAAAAGGGACATATATCTGTGAAGGCTTTTATTGCTTCCCCTGATGGAAAGAAACTGTATCGGGGCAGCACGGAAGGTCCCATTTCTCGGGCGGAAGACCTTGGCAGTGCTATGGCCGGCAGGCTTCTTGACGAAGGCGGCCGGGCAGTGCTGGAAAAACTGCAGAAAATCTGACAAATGAATTGAGGAGAATATACATGAAACAAGGGAAAGTCTATTTAATCGGCGCAGGCCCAGGAGATCCGGAACTTTTGACACTGAAAGGGAAGCGGTGCCTGGAGGAAGCGGATGTCATCGTAGGTGACTACCTGGCGGACAAGCGGCTCCTTCGGTATGCCCGGCCCGATGCGGAGTATGTGTACGTGGGCAAGAAGGCCGGATGCCACACCATGAAGCAGCATGAAATCAGCCTCCTTCTGGCGGAAAAGGGAAAGGAAGGGAAGATTGTGGCCCGCCTCAAAGGCGGGGATCCCTTTGTTTTCGGCAGGGGAGGAGAGGAAATCGAGGTGCTTCGGGAGGCGGGCGTCCCCTTTGAAGAAGTGCCCGGCGTGACCAGCGCCATTGCAGCGCCGGCTTATGCAGGCATTCCGGTGACCCATCGCGGCGTGGCTGCTTCCTTTGCGGTGATTACCGGCCATGAGGATCCCAATAAGGACAGGTCTTCCATTCACTGGGACAAACTGGCCGGCGGCGTGGATACCCTTATTTTCCTTATGGGCGTAGGCCATACTGCTCTCATTGCTTCTCAGCTTATGAAGTATGGAAGAAGCACCGATACGCCGGCTGCTTTTGTTCGCTGGGGCACCCGTCCCTACCAGGAAACATATACCACCACCCTGGGAAAGGCAGCGGAAGATGTGGTTAAAATGGGAATCAAGCCGCCGGCTGTCTTTGTGGTAGGCAATGTGGTGAAGCTGAGAGAAGAAATGCGGTGGTTTGACAACCGTCCGCTCTTTGGAAAACGGATCATTGTCACCCGTTCCCGGAGCCAGGCTTCCCGGCTGGTGACCGTACTGGACCAGAAGGGCGCTGAAACTTTGGAAATCCCTACCATTGCCATCAGGGATCCCTCTGATGATTTCAAAGGCATGGATGAAGCGCTGGACCGTCTGGAAATGTATGACTGGCTTATTTTTACCAGCCAGAACGGGGTAGATTCCTTCTTCCGGCGTCTCTACCAGTCCGGTCGGGACACCCGGGCCCTGGGCCACATGAAAATCGGGGCTATCGGACCGGCCACCGCTCGCCAGCTCACCCGTCACGGCCTTCATGCCGACTGCGTGCCGGCAAAGTACAAGGCGGAAAACCTGCTGGCTGAGATGAAGCCTCTCCTGAAAGGCTATGAAAAGGTGCTTATCCCCCGGGCCAAAGTGGCCAGAAGCGTCCTTCCTGAAGGCCTTCGGGACCTGGGATGCCGGGTGGATGTGGTGGAAGCTTACCGCACGGAAGCGGACACCGCCCACAAGGAAGAGCTGCTGGACGTGCTGGAGCATCACGGAGCTGATATCATCACCTTCACCAGCTCCTCCACCGTGTATAACCTCATGAACCAGATCGATGGAAGGACGGATCTTCTGAAAGGCGTTACCTTGGCATGCATCGGACCCATTACCGCCGCTACATGCCGTAAATATAATCTGGAACCATCTATCATTTCTGATATCTATACGATTGATGGCCTTGTCAATGCAATTGAAAAAGGAGTCGAAAAGAAATGAAATTAAACACACTTCGTCCAAGAAGACTGAGAAGAACGGAAGCCATCCGCTCCATGGTCAGGGAAAACTCCCTGGAACTCAATGATTTCGTCTATCCGATTTTCGTAGTGCCCGGCACCAACGTGAAGGAAGAAATCCCCAGCATGCCTGGACAGTACCACCTTTCTGTGGATAATGCGGTGAAAGTGGCGGAAGAAATTTACAAAATGGGCATTCCGGCAGTGGAAGTCTTCGGCCTTCCGGAATACAAGGACGACATTGGCTCCTCTGCCTGGGATATGAAGAGCCCCGTGCAGCGGGCTATCCGGGCCATCAAGGAAGCGGTGCCGGACCTTGTCATCGTAGGTGACGTATGCCTCTGTCAGTACACAAAGAGCGGCCACTGCGGCGTGCTCAAAGGTCATGAAGTGGATAACGACCCCACTTTGGAACTTATTGCCAAAGTCGCACTTTCCCAGGCTGAATGCGGCGCCGACATCGTGGCACCTTCCGATATGATGGATGGCCGTGTGGCTAAAATTCGTGAAACCCTGGACGCTAACGATCTTCAGAACGTTTCCATCATGTCCTACGCCGTGAAATACGCTTCCGGCTACTACGGTCCCTTCCGTGACGCCGCTGACTCTGCGCCTCAGTTCGGAGACCGCAGAGGCTACCAGATGGACCCGGCCAACAGCAGGGAAGCCATGAAGGAAGTGGATCTGGATATGGCTGAAGGCGCCGACATTATCATGGTGAAACCGGCCTTGGCTTATCTGGATATCGTCCGCCAGGTAAGAGACCATATCAACCGTCCCGTAGCAACCTACAATGTATCCGGTGAATACGCCATGGTGAAAGCCGCTGCCGCTAAAGGCTGGATTGACGAAAAGAGAATCGTCATGGAATCCCTCCTCTGCATGAAGAGAGCCGGCGCTGATATCATCATTTCCTACCATGCTCCCGATGTGGCTAAATGGATGAAGGAGGAAGCAGGGAAATGATCGACCTCACCAAGTCCAAAGCCGCTTTTGAAGAAGCTAAAAAATATATGCCCGGCGGCGTCAACAGCCCCGTGCGATCCTATCCCCATATGGGCTGCCCGCCTCCTTTCATCCAGGAAGCCCATGGATCCCATATCACCGATATCGACGGCAACACATACATTGACTATGTAGGCTCCTGGGGTCCCATGGTCCTGGGCCACGCCCATCCGGCTGTAATCAAAGCCATCCAGAAAGCTGCTGAAAGAAGCACCAGCTACGGCGCTCCTACAGTGATGGAAACGGAAATCGCCGAACTCATCCACCAGGTTTATCCATCCATTGAAAAAATGCGCATGGTCAACTCCGGCACCGAAGCCACCATGAGCGCTCTCCGTGCCGCCAGAGGCTATACCGGCAGGGACAAGATCCTGAAATTTGAAGGCTGCTATCATGGACACGGCGACAGCCTTCTGGTGAAGGCCGGTTCCGGCGCCGCCACCTTTGGCAGCCCCGACAGCGCCGGTGTCACCAAAGGCACTGCCAAAGATACCCTGGTGGTTCCTTACAACGATATCCCCGCCTTCACAAAAATGATGGACGAAAAGGGCGATGAAATCGCCGCTGTCATCGTAGAACCAGTGGCAGGCAACATGTGCTGCGTACCTCCGGTGGAGGGATTCCTTGAAGCCCTCAGGAAAGAAACCGAAAAACACGGCACCGTCCTCATTTTTGACGAAGTCATGTGCGGCTTCCGTACCACCTTCCACGGTGCCCAGGCCCGCTATCATATCCACCCCGATATGACATGCCTCGGCAAAATCATCGGCGGCGGCCTCCCTGCAGCAGCCTACGGCGGCAGAAGAGAAATCATGAACTGCATCGCTCCCGACGGTTCCGTCTACCAGGCCGGCACCCTGTCCGGCAATCCCCTGGCAGTCACTGCCGGCATCGAAACACTGAAACAGATGATGGCCATTCCGGACTTTGATAAAATTCTGGAAAAGAAAACAAAGGACCTCCTGACAGGCTGGAAACAGGCTGCAGACAAAGCAGGGGTACCCCTTGTATGCCACCAGTCCGGCTCCATGTTCGGTATTTTCTTCTCCGAAAAAGACGTGCTCAATTATCACGACGCCTGCAGCGCCAATGCGGCAGAGTTCAAAGCCTGGTTCCTCTCCATGCTGAACCAGCACATCTACCTGGCTCCCTCTCCCTTTGAAACTCTCTTCATGTCTTACGCTCACAGCGACGAAGACATTGCAAAGACTATTCAGGCAGCAGACAAAGCCATGGAAGAAGCAGCGAAAGTTAAATAAATAAGTAAAAATCACGGTCTCCCTGCCGGGCCGTGATTTTTTTTGCCTGTCTGCGGGAAAGTTTTTCCTTATGTCCTCTGGCTGCCTGGTAAGCAGAGAAAAGCCTGACCACTAAAGGGAATTAAATATGCAAAAAAATATATTTAATTTCCTTTACTTCGATAAATGTCTATGCTATAATATAAACATCGAAGGGGTTCGATAACGAGCCTCCACAGTGTGAACGAAGCAAAGGAGAAACACCCATGAAATTATCCGCAAAACTTTTAAAAGCCCTGAACAAACAGATCAATATGGAACTGGCTTCCGGTTATTTATACCGTTCCATGTCCCATGACATGAAGAACCTGGCTCTGAACGGCTATGCCAAATGGCTGGACAAGCAGTATGAAGAAGAAAGAGAACACGCTTTCAAAATCATTTCCTATGTAGAAGACAGAGATGGTGTAGTAGACTTTGACTCCGTAGAAGGCGTTAAGAAACATTACGACAAGCCGCTGGACGCTGCCAAAGATTCCCTGGCTCATGAAGAAAAAGTATCCGCTTCCATCAGAGACCTCTTCAAACTGGCCAGAGAAGAAGGGGACATTGAAACTGAAGTCTTCCTCCAGTGGTTCATCACTGAACAGATCGAAGAAGAAGTCAATGCCCGCGACAACGTGGCAGGCTTTGAAAAAGCAAAGGATTGCGAAGGACTGCTCTTCATGTTCGATGCACACCTGGGCGGCCGCTGATTTCTGATTCCTGTAAAGTACCTTCCTTTTGGAGGGTACTTTTTTGTTGGTGAGCGGGCTGTAGTCTGCGCAAGGGAAAGCACGTAACGTCAGGCTTCTTCCTTAGGTGGCAATTCTGCATAGTATTGCCAAGTCGGGCAAAGCCCTCCCTTAGCCTGCCCATAAAAGGGTCTTCCGATTGTCGGCTGACCGACCCCGGATGACGAGTGTCCGGCGGGAAGAAATCGAGGCAGCACTGGTCATGGGATGGCCCCTTGACTCTGTCATTCTGAACGCAGTGAAGAATCTCGGTGCGTGGCGAGGATGACGTCATTGGAATTCATGCAGGGGCCTGGTACTTCGCCCTTCCCGCCGACTGGGATTCTTTAGTGAGCTAGTGAGCTAGTGGGCTAGTGATCTGGTGAACTAGTGGACTAGTAAGTGTCACTATCTACATGTACCGAGATTCTTCGCCTACGGCTCAGAATGGTCGGTCGGCCAAATAAAAGGAAGGCCCTTAGCCTGCCCATAAAAGGGCCTTCCTATTGTCGGCTGACCGTTCGCAGGCGCTTCCATTTCAAATAAAATTGACACTCCCAGTGCCGGCTATGATATAATTTATCGGAGAAGTAGAGAAAAGGGGAACTGCCATGTCGGACAAACCACGCAAGTTTATTATTTTGACAGCCAGCATAGGAACAGGGCACAGCCAGGCAGCCCGGGCGATTGCGGAGGCCATGCAGGCGTCCCATCCCTCCGATTCCGTCAGTGTCCTCGATTTTGTATCCAATAACCGGCTTTCAGTGGACCATATTATCAAAGATACTTACTTGAAGATGATCGATGTATTTCCCTCCATGTATGACCACTTATACAGCGATTCCCAGAACAGCCGGTTCGGACAGATGTCCCAGCTCATGCTTTCCTTGGCTTTCAAGCGCCGCATGAAGAGTTTGGTGAATACGCTGAAGCCCGATGCGGTCATTTTCACCCATCCTTTTCCTGCAGGCGCCGCGGATCTGCTGAAGGCGGAGGGAAAAATCAGCGTGCCTCTTCTGGGGGTTATTACAGATTTTGATATCCACCAGCTCTGGGTGGACCATTATCTTGACGGTTTCTGTGTGGCTACGCCGGACCTGAAGACACTGATGGAAAGCTATGATGTGCCTGGTGATATCATCCACGTCACCGGTATTCCCGTTCGCCGCTCTTTCTATGAGCAGGCGGCCAGGAAGAGGCCTTTTGAAAAGGGAACAGTTCTTGTCATGGGCGGCGGATTGGGCCTTGGGAATGTGGTGGACAATATTCGCCGGCTGGACGAGGTGGATGAAATTTCCAAATTTATTGTCATCACCGGTAAAAACATCGATCTTTACGAAAAAGTGGCGGCCCTTTCCGACAAACTTCACCATCCCGTGGAGCTTCACAGCTACACCAATAAGGTGGCGGAAATCATGGCCCGAAGTGAAATCCTTGTCACCAAGCCCGGGGCGCTGACCTGCACCGAAGCCATGGTGATGCACCTTCCCATGGTGCTGGTCAATACCCTGCCGGGGCAGGAGCGGGCCAATGCGCTCCACATGAAGAACCGGGGCTGCGCCGAATGGGTGAAAAGGGGAGACTTGGCGGAAACAGCCAGGCGGATTTTAAGAAATCCCGATGTGAGAAGCGCCATGGCCGCTGCCTGCGGCGATGTGCACCCTGACAGCGCCAAAGATGTGGTGAATGTGCTGTACAGCCTCTTGTAACAGGCTTCAAGGTGGAATATCTCGATTCTGGAATGGGGGAGAGAGCGAAGGCTTATCGTTCAGCAGCTTACAGAAGTTTCTTCCTTCTAAGATTCATTTGCAGAATGGCCTTGACAAATGGGCCAAGTCGTACTATAGTATGACCATACACGTGATGACGGAGACATGATGCATCCGGATATCTTTGAAGAGAGTCTGCGGCCGGTGCGAGCAGACAGGAAGATGGATGGGTTACCGCTCCCGAACAGAAGGATTGAAGTCCTTCCGGCCGGATGCCGTTATGAGCCATAGAGTGAAGCGTCATGCTTTATTTGGGTGGAACCGCGGAAGTTAACTTTCGTCCCTTAGGGACGGAAGTTTTTTTGTGTCTTAGTTTCCACAGGGCTGTTCCCAGCGGCCTGGAAACAAATAGGAAAGGAAGATTTTCATGATTACAATCAAATTGAAAGACGGCAAGGAAAAGCAGTTTGAATCTGCCATTTCCCTGGCCGATGCTGCGAAAGCCATTTCCAACAGCCTTGGCAGGGATGCCATTGTGGCTAAGGTGAACGGTGAACTGACAGATCTCCGTGATCCCATTGTGGATGGCAGTGAAGTTGAATTTTTTACCAAGGAAGATAAGGAAGGCCTCTTTACTCTGCGCCATACCGCTTCCCATGTGATGGCGCAGGCTATCCAGCATCTGTTCCCGGGCACCAAGTTTGCCATTGGACCGGCTATTGATGACGGCTTCTATTATGATCTGGACTCTGACCATGTATTCAGCCAGGAAGATTTCGCAGCCATTGAAAAAGAAATGGCAAAGATTTCCAAAGAAAACATTCCTCTGGTTAAGAAGGTTGTCAGCCGCGCCGAAGCACTGAAATTCTTCCAGGATAAAGGCCAGGATTACAAGGTCATGCTTATCAATGACCTCCCCGAAGATGCACAGATTTCCCTCTACGAACAGGGCGATTTCACAGACCTCTGCGCAGGTCCCCATATGCGCTCCACCGGCAAGGTGAAGGTATTCAAGATTATGACCGTAGCCGGCGCTTACTGGCGCGGTGATTCCAAGAACAAGATGCTCCAGCGTATCTATGCTACCGCCTTCTTCAAGAAGGAAGATCTGGATCATTACCTCTTTATCCGCAGCGAAGCAGAAAAGAGAGATCACAGAAAGCTGGGCAAGCAGCTGGACCTCTTCTCCTTCCATGATGAAGGCCCGGGATTCCCCTTCTTCCATCCAAAGGGCATGGCTCTCAGAAATATGCTCATGGATTATGAAAGAGAACTGTTCAAGGAATTCGGCTATGTGGAAATCATGACACCGGTCATCCTTTCCAAGCAGCTGTGGATTCAGTCCGGCCACTGGGATCATTACAAAGAAAATATGTACTTCACCAAGATCGATGATGAAGACTATGCCATTAAGCCGATGAACTGCCCCGGCGGAATTCTCTATTTCAAGACCCAGCAGCGTTCCTACAGGGATCTGCCTATGCGTGTCGGCGAATTCGGCCTCGTTCATCGTCATGAACTCCGCGGTGCGCTCCATGGCCTCTTCCGTGTACGCTGCTTTACCCAGGATGATGCCCACATTTTCATGACCCAGGACCAGATGAAGGACGAAGTCATCAAGTGCATGGCCATGTACAAGAAGATGTACGGCGTATTCGGACTGGAATACCATGTGGAACTGTCCACTCGTCCGGAAAATTCCATGGGAAGCGATGAACTGTGGGAAATTTCCACCAACGCTCTTCGCGAAGCCATCGAAAAGACCGGCGTTCCCTACCAGATTAACGAAGGGGACGGCGCTTTCTACGGACCGAAGCTGGATTTCCACGTACAGGACTCCCTGGGACGTACCTGGCAGTGCGGCACCATTCAGATGGATATGCAGCTGCCGGAACGGTTTGACGTCAACTATATCGGCGAAGACGGTGAAAAGCACAGAGCTGTCATGCTGCACCGTGCAGGCTATGGCTCCCTGGAACGCTTCATCGGCATCCTCATCGAACATTTCGCCGGCGCATTCCCCACCTGGATCGCCCCGGTACAGGTCAAGGTCATTCCGGTAACTGAAAAGCATATGGACTATGCTAAATCCGTGGCCAAGACCCTTTCCGAATCCAATATCCGCGTAGAACTGGAAGAGGCCAATGAAACTTTGGGCTATAAGATCCGCAAAGCCCAGATGGAAAAGGTTCCTTACATGCTCATCGTAGGGGATAAAGAAGAAAAGTCCCACACCGTTTCTATCAGAAGCCGCAAAGATGGCGACAAGGGCTCCATGATGGTTCCCATGTTCATTGCCGGCCTGATGCAGGAAATCAAGAGCAGGGAATACTGATATGCAGAGGGAATTTCAGAGCGCTGATGTGGCAAGAGCCGCTGTGCGCATGGCCTTGTCGGAAACCAGGGCGGATGAAAACGAGCTGAAGGAAAAGCTGGCAGCCCAGGGCATCCGTTCCGTTGCTGTTAATTTTGGTGGTAAATTCACGGATATTCTTCCCAAGATTTTTGAATCTGCCATTGTGGCTGCCCAGAGGCAGCATGTCATTTCTGATACCCATGTAGGTGACGGCTCGGTGCTTGGCGCTATGGAATCCGCTATCGAACAGGTGAAGCTCATGGCCATTGGCATGAACGTAGGGGGCAAGATCGGTATTGCCCGCTGGAAAGAACATCTCTGCGTCGCCGTTTTCGTAGGGGTAGGGGTGCTTCACTTCAATGAAGTCACCATTGGCCTGGCTCACCGGGTTTTACGAAATGACTTGACAGACTGAATTTCATGATGTATTATTGTTCATGTGATTAATTGCAAGCAGAAGTCATCCGCTTCTCACCTTACAAGGCGCAGGCTACTAAGGTTTACGTATGAACTCGGGGCGGACGGTGTATGCTGTCCGCCTTTTACTTGCAATGATTTCTTTTTCGGAGGTGAAAAGAATAGGTAAAGAACTGAGTATCAATGAACAGATTCGGGCCAGAGAAGTCCGTGTAGTCAGTGATACAAACGAACAGCTGGGGATCATGACGCTCCATGAAGCAATCCGCATTGCGGAAGAAAAGGGACTTGATCTCGTAGAGGTGGCGCCTAACGGCCGTCCGCCGGTATGCCGTATCATGAATTATGGAAAATACAGATACGAGCAGCAGAAACGTGATAAAGAAGCAAAGAAGAAACAGAAGGTATTCCAGATAAAGGAAGTCAAACTTCGTCCAAACATTGAAGACCATGACTTCTTCGTCAAGCTGAAGAATGCCCAGCGTTTCCTCGGAGATGGTAACAAGGTCAAAGTGACCATCATGTTCCGCGGAAGAGAAATGAGCCATCCCGAATTGGGACAGGAAGTTCTTGATCGCTTTGCAAAAGAGCTCGGTGACTCCATTGTTCGAGAAAAGCCACCGAAATTAGAAGGGCGCAACATGACCATGGTCATCGGCCCGAAAGCATAAAAAGGAGAGACAGATATGCCGAAAATGAAAACCCGTCGCGCTGCGGCAAAACGTTTTACCGAAACAGGATCCGGTCAGTTCAAGAGAAATAAAGCCTTCAAGAGCCACATTCTTGAAAAGAAATCCCCGAAGAGAAAGAGAAACTTCAGGAAAGCAGCACTGGTTTCCAAGTCTGATTACAAACGTGTAGCAAGATTGCTTCCAAACGGCTAATAAGGAGGATTTAAAGAATGGCAAGAGTAAAAAGCGGCGTAACCGCCCATGCAAGACATAAGAAGATTCTGAAACTGGCTAAAGGCTACAGAGGTGCCCGTCATACCCAGTTCAGAAAAGCAAACGAACTGGTCATGAAGGCTCTCTACTATGCAAGAAGAGACCGCAGATCCAAGAAGAGAGAATTCCGTAAACTCTGGATCGTTCGTATCAATGCAGCAGCTCGTCAGAATGGTCTGACCTACAGCAAGCTCATTGCAGGCCTGTCCAAAGCAGGTATCGAAGTGAACCGCAAGATGCTGTCCGAACTGGCTATCAGCGATCCTGCAGGCTTCACCAAGATCTGCGAAGCAGCAAAGAACGCTTAATCAGCAGAAAGAAAACACCGTTTCTCAGGAAGCGGTGCTTTTTTATTGAGTAATTTCTAAAGACGCCCCTAAGGAAGCACTGATTAATTCATAGAGTTTTCTTTTATAAGAATTTTTATGCACTGTTTCGTCATGGGCTTCCTTAAATAGCTCGCTATTCGCGTCAGCCCATTCCTCGCATTGCATAAAAATTCAAGAATAAAAGCAAACAATGATTTAATCAGCGCTTCCTTAAGGCGTAGTCGGGATCAGGATCGGGGTGGAGGTCCGTCAACCTTCCCTGCTGAACTTTCTAAACCTTTTATACAAAAAATACAAACAAAAAAGGGCTGTGAAAAAATGCTTGCACATTTTTTCACAGCCCCTTTTTATTCACAATGAGTGGTCAAATGGTTCAAATGGTATGAGCGGATCCGAGGACGGCTTCAATCTTATGCTTGACCATTTCTTTTACTGCATTTCTGGCTGGTTTCAGGTAGTTCCGGGGGTCAAAGTTGGAAGGATCTTTGTAGAGAGCTTCTCTGATAGCGCTGGTCATGGCCAGACGGATATCGGTGTCGATATTGATCTTGCAGACTGCCATGGTGGCAGCTTTTCTGAGCATGTCTTCCGGCACGCCTTTGGCGCCGAGCACTTTGCCGCCGTACTGGTTGCATTTTTCTACAAATTCCGGAATTACCGTGGAGGCACCGTGGAGGACGATGGGGTAGCCGGGCAGGAGTTTTCCTACTTTTTCCAGTCTTTCATAGTCCAGATAGGGGTCGCCTTTGTATTTGTAGGCGCCGTGGCTGGTGCCGATAGCAATGGCCAGGGAGTCGCAGCCGGTCCGTTCTACAAATTCCGCAGCCTGGTCGGGATCTGTGAAGATGGCATCTTTGGCATCGACGCTGACCATATCTTCCACGCCGGCTAGACGGCCCAGTTCTGCTTCTACGACTACGCCTTTGTCATGGGCATATTCTACGATCTGCTTTGTGACTTTGACGTTTTCTTCAAAGGGATGCTTGGAGCCGTCATACATGACAGAGGAGAATCCGCCGTCAATGCAGGCTTTGCAGATTTCATAGGAGGAACCGTGATCCAGGTGAAGGGCGGTGGGGATTTCCGGATAATCCTGCAGTGCAATTTTTACAAGGCCTACGATGTATTCCTGCCCTGCATAGTTGCGGGCGCCTTCGGAGGCCTGAAGAATGACCGGAGATTCTTCTTCCTTGGCAGCTTCCATAATGCCCTGGATGATTTCCATATTGTTCACATTGAAAGCACCGATGGCATAATGACCTTTATAGGCTTTCTTAAACATTTCAGTAGTTCCTACAAGCGGCATAGTGATGACCTTCCTTTCAAATTGATTCATATGAATTGAATGCATGGTTTTCATGGGATTATGCATGTATCTGATTTCATTATACTGAATGGGAGAGCGGATTTCCACCGGAAAATGAGGGAGATTTTAAGCTATGGGAGGGTAAGGCTCTATTCCCGAATGAAAGAGGGCTGATACCTGGCGGGTGGTAAAAAGTTGGACTTCTTTTCGCTTGTTGAAATGCAGCCTGTCTGCTGCTGAAGTCATCCTCGTCCCGGCCGCCATGGTGAGCTTTTAATTTTTTCATAAAAATTCCTCATTTTTCCCGCCGCATATGGTAAAATGAAATGGTGTAATCAATTTCATTTACAAGGAAGTGGAAAGTCACAGATTTCTGTGGATTCCTGCCGGAGTAGGAGGACAGGATGGCTAAGGATTATTCTTTCGATGTGGTGTGCCGTACGGATCTGCAGGAGGCACAGAATGCGGTGAATCAGGCGGCCCGGGAAATCGGGACCCGCTATGATTTCAAAGGAAGCAAAAGTTCTGTGTCTCTGGAAGATGGCAGAATCACTCTCATCGGTGATGATGATTTCAAGCTTCGTCTGGTGAGGGATATCCTGAATACGAAGCTGGTGAAGCGGGGGATTTCCCTGAAGAATATCAGGGAGGAAAAGAAGGAGCCTGCTGCCGGCGGCACGGTGCGTCAGGTGCTGGAGCTGACGAACGGCATTTCTTCGGACATGGCAAAGGATATCGTAAAGCGGGTGAAAGCATCTAAAATCAAGGTGTCTGCAAAAATCAACGGTGACGAAGTGAGGGTCAGCGGAAAGGATAAGGATGCCCTGCAGGCCTGCATTGCTTTCCTGAAGCAGCAGGATCTTCCCATGGACTTACAGTTTGTGAATTACAGATAAAAGAGATGAAGGGATAATGAAACCAGAGGAAATGATTGGCAAGGTGCTCCGCGAGGGCCATACCACCGGTGCTACGGCGGCAGGGGCCATGAAAGCGGCAGTGCTGGCTATGAGAGGAGAATTTCCAAAGACTGTCACCGTCCTTTCTCCCCAGCGGCAGGAAATCGTGATTCCTGTGGACCATGCAGAGGCAGACGGCGAGAAGGGATGTGCCACCTGCCTGAAGGATGCGGGGGATGATCTGGACTGCACCAATGGCACCCCCATTGTGGTGACAGTGGAACTTAAAAGGGAGCCAGGCATGGAGCTTCGCGCCGGGAAGGGTGTGGGCATTGTGACCCGCCCGGGCCTGCAGGTGGCGGTGGGAAAGCCGGCCATCAATCCGGGACCCCAGATTATGCTCCGTTATGTGTATGAAGAGTTCTTTACAAAGGATGACGGCATTATCGTCACCGTTTCTATCCCCAAGGGGGAGGAGCTGGCGAAACAGACGCTCAATCCTTCCATCGGCGTGAAGGGCGGCATTTCCGTTCTGGGGACCACAGGCATTGTAAAGCCTATGAGCGAGGACGCCTACAAGCGGTCTCTGGCGCCCCAGGTGCCGGTGGTTTGGGCGTCGGGGTTCCGCACGGCGGTACTCTGTCCTGGACGGATCGGTGAAAATGCGGCCAAAATCATGGGCATCCCGGAAGGGGCCATCATTGAGACCAGCAATTTCATCGGCTTCATGATGGAGCAGTGCATTGCCCGGGGCTTCGACCGCATGCTTCTCATCGGCCACATGGGGAAATTGGTGAAGGTGGCGTCCGGCAGTTTCCATACCTATAACAGGAACAGCGACGGCCGCATGGAAACCATGGCTGCCTATGCCGCCATGAACGGCGCTTCCCCTGCTGTGGTGAAGGAAATCATGGACTGCAATACCACTGACGGCGCTGCCATCATTATCCACCGGGAGCATCTGGATATGGTGTATGGTCAGATGGCCGAACGGGCCCAGGTGCGTTCGGAGCGTTACATTTTCGGTAAAGCGAAGGTGGGCGTTATTTTTGCCGCCATGGACGGCACCATCCAGGCCATGAGCAGTCATGCAAAGGAGATTTTAGAGGAAAACAAATGGATCATACATTAATCGTTGTAGGCATCGGACCGGGGGGACGGGACTACATCCTTCCCAAAGCCCTTGAGGCCATTGAAAAGGCCCACTACCTGGTGGGCGGCAGGCGGGCGCTCCATGACTATGCCAAAGAAGGACAGGAGACTTATCCGGTGACGGGAAAGCTGTCCCTCCTTTCTGACTGGCTTACAGAAAAGCTCGCTTTGGGCGATGTGGTGGTTATGGTGAGCGGGGATCCCGGGTTCTACAGCCTTCTTCCCTGGCTGAAGAAGAAGTTTCCCGAACATCCGGTGAAGGTGATTCCCGGTATTTCATCGGTGCAGGCCGCATTCTGTCTGATTTCCGAACCCTGGCAGGGAGCCAGATGGCTTTCCTTCCACGGAAGGGTGCCGGAAACGAAGGATACGGCCTATGAAAAAGGCAGAAAGCTGGCATTTCTGACGGATTATGAACATAATCCTGCCTATATTGCCGGTTATCTGATAAAACAGGGGTGGCCGAAGAACACAAGGGCCGCAGCCTGCGAACATATTTCCTATGAGAACCAGCAGGTGGAGGAGTCTACTCTGGAAAAACTGGCCTCTCTTGAAGGATTTGGTGAATCAGTAATGGTGGTGATAGGCTAAGATGCAGACATTTGGTATTCGTGATGAGGAGTTTATTCGGGGAAAGGTACCGATGACGAAGGCGGAAATCCGGGCCATGGTGATGGTGAAGGCGGGAATCCGTCCCACTGACAGGGTGGCGGACATCGGTGCAGGAACGGGATCCATTTCCATCGAGGCGGCATTGGCTGCTTCCGAGGGGGATGTGTATTCCATTGAAAGAAATCCGGAAGGTATTCGGCTGATTGAGGAAAACGCTGAAAAATTCGGATTGAAGAATATCCATACTATACAGGGGACGGCGCCGGAGGCCATGGACGGCCTGCCGCCTCTTAATGTGGTAATTATCGGCGGTTCCAGCGGTAATATGCATGCCATCCTTGACAGGGCGGAGGAGCTTCTGCCCAAGGGCGGGCGCATGGTGCTCACTGCTGTGACTGCTGAAACCACAGGCGAAGTGGTGCGGGAATTTCAAGGCCGCCCCTTTACCCTGGAAGGTTTCCAGATGCAGATTAACAGGCTCAGGAAATTGGGAAGGTATCATCTTTATGATCCCCTGAGCCCTGTATTCATATTTACTGCAGAAAAAATTTGAGGAGGTTTTTTATGGCAAAGTTATATTTTATCGGTGCAGGTCCCGGAGATCCGGAGCTCATTACCCTGAAGGGAAAGAGACTGATCAGCGAAGCGGATGTCATAATTTACGCCGGTTCCCTGGTGAATCCGGAAATTCTGAAATACGGTAAAGAAGGAGCTGCCATTTATAACAGCGCCACCATGAATCTGGACGAAGTGCTTCAGGTGGAAATTGAAGCGCTGAAAGCGGGCAAAAAGGTGGCCCGGGTGCATACCGGGGATCCCGCCATTTACGGCGCCATCCAGGAGCAGATGGATGGACTCCGCGCTGCCGGTATTCCTGACGAGGATTTCGAAGTGGTGCCGGGGGTGAGCTCTTTCCTGGCTACCGCGGCTGCCCTGAAGCAGGAATATACACTGCCCGGGATTTCCCAGACTGTCATTATTACCCGCATGGAAGGCAGAACGCCGGTGCCGCCTAAGGAAAAGCTGTCCCTTCTGGCAGCCCACCAGGCCACCATGTGCATCTTCCTCTCTGTCCATGCCATTGAAAAGGTGATGGAAACCCTGAAGGAAGGCGGCTATCCTGGTGATACACCGGTGGCCATCGTCGCAAGAGCTACCTGGCCGGACCAGCGGATTTTCCGCGGCACCATCGATACCATTGCCGATATTCTCCATAAAGCCGGCGTGGTGCGCCAGGCTATGATTGTGGTAGGCAGGGTGCTGGATACGGACTATGACCTGTCCAAGCTTTATGACAGCAAATTCACCACCATGTTCCGTAAAGGAACTGACGAAAAATGAAGTACGCAGTGATTTCAGTCTCCCGGGAAGGAGCCCTGCTTGGCCAGCGGGTGAAAGATGGAATTTCCGGAGAAGGAACGCTGTATGAAAGAAAGGGAGCAGAAAGTGGGGGAGAAGCGGTGTATTTCAACCGCACCCTGGCTCTCACGTCGGACATTTTCACGAAATATGAGGGCCTCCTCTTTATCATGGCCTCCGGCATTGCGGTGAGGGCCGTGGCTCCCCATGTGGTGAGCAAAGCTTCGGATCCGGCAGTGCTGGTGATGGATGAATGCGGAAAGCACTGCATTTCCCTTCTCTCCGGCCATCTGGGCGGTGCCAATGCCTGGGCCCGGGAGGTGGCGGCAGCGGCAGGAGCGGATCCCGTCATTACCACAGCCACCGATGTCCATGAACGAAGGGCCCCCGATGATGTGGCCCGGGAGCTCATGATGCGGGTGGAGCCTTTAGGGGCCCTGAAACCGGTGAACAGCTTTATTGCCGAAGGGAAAAGGGTGTGCTGGTTCCTCGATATGGAAACAGAGGGAGCGGTATCTATAGGAAAGCGGCTTTCTGAAAAAGGCATTTCCTTCCTGCCCCTGTCAGACCTTCCAAAGGAAGAGTTTGAAGGCTGCGTCATCATTTCCAATGAAAAAGTCCATGCGGACAAACCTTTTGTCAGACTCATACCGAAGAATCTGTATGTGGGCATAGGCTGCAAACGGGGAACAGCGGAAGCGCTCATTGAAGACGCTTTCCAGAAAGCTCTTTTCCAGGCTCGGGCCTATGAATACCAGGTGGCGTCCCTGGCCAGTGTGGATGCCAAGGCCGATGAAAAAGGCCTTCTTGATTTTGCTATGCACCATCATCTTCCCATTCATTTCTATAAGGCAGAGGAACTTAGGAAAGTGACGGAAGATTTTGGTTTACCGATTTCAAAATTTGTAGAAAACACGATAGGAGTGGGAAACGTATGTCAATCAGCAGCGTTAATGGAATCAATGAAGGGAAAAACGCTTCTGCCGAAAACGAAGTTTGCAAGTGCCACGGTGGCCATTGCCCTGGGATTATCCGGGTCATCGGCATTGGACCGGGTCACGAGGAGGAAATGACTCCCAAAGCCGTAAAGGCGCTGGAAGATTCTGATATTATCGTAGGCTACAACACCTACATCGCCCTGGTGAGAGACCTCATCGGGGATAAGGAAGTGGTAGGAAATGGCATGCGTCAGGAAGTGGACCGCTGCCAGAAAGCAGTAGACCTGGCTGTAGAAGGTCACAAGGTGGCTGTCATTTCCTCCGGCGATCCCGGCGTCTACGGCATGGCCGGCCTGGTACTGGAACTGGTAGAGAAGGTTGACAGAGAAAAGCGGCCGTCCTGTGAAATCATTCCGGGCCTCACCGCTGCCAATACAGCCGCTGCCGCCCTTGGAGCGCCGCTGATGCACGACTATGCAGTCATCAGCCTCTCCGACCTCATGACTCCCTGGGATCTCATTAAGAGGAGAGCCCGCCTGGCAGCAGAAGGGGACTTTGTCATTGCCATTTACAACCCCAAGAGCCGTGGCCGTGCCACCTATCTGGACCAGATTCGTGACATTGTGCTGGAATATCGCAAACCGGAAACACCGGTGGGCATCGTAAGAAAGGCCGGACGTCCCGGCATGAGCACTACCGTTACCACTCTGGAAAAACTGCCGGAAGCGGATGTGGACATGCAGTCCACCGTCATTATCGGCAACAGCAACACCTATGTGGCTGATGGAATCATGATTACACCAAGGGGGTACAAGGTTTGATCTGGATTATTTCTGGTACCCAGGACGGCAGGGAAATCGGCGCAGAATTGGCTGACCGGGAAATGGCCAAGCCGGAAGAAAGCCGCCGGGAAATCCTCATGACTGTGGTGAGCCAGTACGGCAAAGTGCTGGCTGCCCATAAGGGCCTTGACATCGAAGTGGGCCGTTTCAAAAAAGAAGACATGGTGCGGGTCATTAAGGAAAAGGGCGTGACCCTCATCCTTGACGCCAGCCATCCCTACGCCGCCATCGTGTCTGAAACAGCCCTTGCCGCTTCCAGGGAAACGGGCATCGACTATGTGCGCTATGAACGGGCGGAAATTCCCCTTCCCGATTATGACAAACTCTATCATGCCAAAGATGAATACGAAGCAGCAAAGCTGGCAGGCAGCCTGGGGAAGAGTGTTCTTCTCACCACCGGCTCCAAAACCCTTCCCGTTTTCGTCCACGAACCTTCCCTTCAGGACAAAACCATCTGGGCCAGGGTGCTTCCCGTATCCAATGTGATAAAAATGTGTGAAGACCTGGGCATGAAAGCCAAAAACATTCTGGCCATCCAGGGACCTTTTTCCTATGAAATGAACCTGGCCATGATCCGCGACTATCACTGCGACGTCATGGTGACCAAGAACAGCGGACTCATCGGCGGAAGCGACACCAAACTGAAAGCAGCCATGGACAGCGGTATTTCCGTCATCGTTATCGATAAACCAAAAGCAGATTTGAAAGGCGTCCCGGTCTTTGATACCACCGAAGGCGTTTTGAAATATATGGAGGAACATTATGGATTTCATCAAAAACCCGAGAGCCATTGAAGAAAAAAGCATGGATCTCATTGATCCCTTTATCAGCGACATCGACCTCACTCCGGAAGAAGTGACCGTATACTCCCGCATGATTCACGCCTCCGGCGACGTGGACTATGGTCATCTCATCCGTACCAGCGAAGGCGCTGTAGAAGCAGGCATCAAAGCCCTCGCCGGCGGCTGCAATATTTACTGCGACGTGAACATGGTCAAAGCAGGCATCAACAAAAGAGCTCTTTCTGCTCTGGGAGGCGAAGTATTCTGCCGCGTAGCGGACCCGGAAATCGCCAGGATTGCCAAAGAAAAGAATATTGCCCGCTCCATGGCAGCCATGAACTCTTTCGGCACCGACCTGAACGGCTCCATCATTGCCGTAGGCAACGCTCCCACCGCCCTCTATGAAGCTATCCGCATGGTAGAAGAAGACGGCATCCGCCCGGCCCTCATCATCGGCATTCCCGTAGGATTCGTAGGCGCTGCGGACTCCAAGGAACAGCTGGTACGCCGCGCTCCCTGCCCCTACATTACCGTGAGAGGCACCAAAGGCGGCAGTTCCATCGTGGCATCCTGCGTGAACGCCCTCATGTACAACCTGGTCAAAAGAGATAATATGCTCTACGTGCAGGGAAAGAAATAAGACGGTGAGCTGGCGAGTTCTTAGTGATGCTTATGAGGCAGGAGTCTGCACTCATTAAAACTTATGCCCCTGCTTGTCAGGTGGCAGGAAAACCGGATTCATAGGGAGCCCTCGGGCCATTGATTCGCGGGGCTCCCCTATGAATCCATTTCCTTTGCCACCCCCGCAAGCGGGGGCACTATAACCCGTGCTTACTGTAGAGTCGCATATGAGGAGACTGCCTTTCAGAGCTTTATTGTCCCACCGCTCAGCGGGGGGAAGGTGGTGCCGTAAGGCACCAAAGGGGGAAAGCCACCGGAGGTGGCTGATCGAAGTAATGCTTTTCATAACGTATGACACAGAAAGCTAATCCCGTAACGCTGACTTCATACTCATCGCCCGTAAGGGCAATCCGCAACCCTCGGCCCGAAGGGCCGTCAAACTTACGAACCCTCCGGCCCATAGGGCCGGTCCATCTTAAGAACCTTTTTTCTAAGTGCCCGTGCGGCGGCTATACCTCTTGTATTAATATATGAAGATGCTATAATTAAATAGTACTGATATTTTGATACTGTTCCATTAGAGAAGCAGCGGGTGATTAAAAGAATCAGCACTGCTTCTTTTTTGTATTTTCTCTTTTGAAGGAGTGGGTGTATGGAAGAGAAAAGAAACGAAACCGGGAAGAGCAAGGGCCTTCGCATTTTCATTATCTTTATTTTTGCCGCCTTTACTGTATTTGCCATGGTTTTCAGCCTGATTTTCGGTTCTGCCGATATTTCCTTCGCCTCCATCATGCATACCCTGATGGGCCATGTGGAAACGACGGATGATATGGTTATTTGGAATATCCGGTTCCCAAGAAATATAGTGGGCGCCCTGGTGGGTGCCAATCTGGCTGTATCCGGCGCTATTCTGCAGGCGGTGATGAAGAATCCCCTGGCGGATCCCGGCATTGTAGGTGTTTCCAGCGGTGCAGGCCTGGCAGGTGTGATGATGCTGATTTTCATGCCGGAGGCTTCGCTTCTTCTGACACCGGTGGCCTTTGTGGGCGCCATGCTTTCTGCAGCGGCGGTCTATGCCCTGGCTTGGAAGAATGGCATTCGTCCCAGCCGCATTATTCTGGCCGGTGTGGCAGTGAGCGCTTTTCTGGGAAGCGGGATTTCCGCCCTTCTTGTTTTCTATTCCGATAAAGTGCAGGGCGCCCTTCTGTGGATGGTAGGCGGTCTCTCGGCCAGAAGCTGGCCCCAGGTGGAAGCCCTCTTTCCTTACACCGTTCTTGGTCTGGTCCTGGCACTGGCAGGCTGCAAGGCCCTCACTATCCTGAGTCTTGGCGATGAAACGGCCCGGGGTCTGGGAGTGCCGGTAGAAAAGGTACGGTTCTCTATGACCGCCGTGGCGGCCCTTCTGGCTGCCGGTGCCGTCAGCATTGCCGGCCTCATCGGCTTTGTAGGCCTGGTGGTGCCCCATATTGTACGTCTCATCATCGGCACGGACTATAAGTATGTGGTGCCGGGCTCTGCCATTCTGGGGGCCGGGGTGCTTGTATTCTGCGATACCTTGGGACGGGTGCTCTTTTCGCCCATTGAAATCCCGGCCGGGATTATCATGGCCTTTCTGGGTGCGCCTTTCTTCCTGTATCTCTTGAGGAGGAGCGCATGATGAGTACGAACGATATAGCCATTAAAATTTCGGACATTCATGTTTCCTTTGGAAACCATCACGTTCTTCGAGGTGCCAGCGGCATCATCAGAAGGGGGAGTATTGTTATCTTTTTAGGAAGAAACGGCTGCGGCAAATCGACCCTTTTAAAGACGGTGACCGGAAATCTGAAGCCCCAGCAGGGTTCCATTGAAATCGACGGCAGGCCCCTTTCTTCCTACAGTTCCGACGAAATGGCCAGGGTAGTGGCCTTCCTGCCCCAGTTCCACGACGTGCCCAAAGACATGACGGCAGAAGAACTGGTTTCCTGCGGCCGCTATCCCTATCAGCACTGGTGGAGCGGCGTTTCCACCAGGGACCGGGAAGTGGTGGCAGAGGTTATGGAAAAAACAAATACCACCCACCTGAAAGACCGTCTGGTGGCCAGCCTCTCCGGCGGTGAAAGGCAGAGAGTGTGGATTGCCATGGCTTTGGCCCAGGAACCTAAAATACTGATTCTCGATGAACCCACCACCTATCTGGATGTGTGCCACCAGCTGGAAGTAATGGAACTGGTGTCCAGGCTGAACCGGGAAGAAAATCTGACGGTAGTCATGGTGCTTCATGAAATCAACCAGGCCGTCCGCTATTCTACGGATCTTCTGGTCCTTGAAAACGGCATCATCCAGCGCCATGGCCCGCCTATGGAAGTCATGACCCATGAAGCCATAGCTGAAGTCTTCGACGTAGACGCGGATGTGGAAATGAGAAAAGGAAGGCCCATGATCTGCATCAACGGGCTTCTTGATAAATCAGATACATAAGTGTCGGGTTAGCGGACTGGCGGCGCGGCCGGGATGGGGGCGATGCTTTCCAGTATTCCCGCAGGGACCGAAGATTTTTAAGGGGCTGAAGTCCGACACGGCCCAGGGCCGTAAGGATTGTGGCGGGCACCTTATGGACAAACCCTTTTGGAGCTTGAGGGCACAGAGCACTCCATAGGGCCGGTGCACCTGAGGATTTTCCCCTGTGGCGGGACAATAAAAAAGGGGCTGTGAAAAAATGTAAATCATTTCTTCACAGCCCCTTTTTGGTGTCTTTTTTTGTGTCAATGACAGTAAGGGGCTTGTCCTCATTGTCATCTCGAGCGGAGCTCCATGTCGTTAGCAGGACAAAGGGTTCCAGGCACTATAGAGACTCTGAGTCGAGAGATCTCCTGCCACCGTGCTCCCGTTACCATTAGGAAGTGAGATTTCTCCACTACGCAACGCTTTCGTCGAAATGACGGTGGGGCAGGGTAGCATCTGTGTCATTTCTTCACAGCCCCTTTTTTGTTTCCTTTATTCTCCATAAGCCAGCTGGTAAAGCTTTTCCATGGCTTCCGGCGTCCTTATACCGGGGTTCATGAGGAAGAGGTCCGGTTCCAGGAAGTAGACCCGGTTGTTCTGCACCGCTTTCAGGTGGGCCCAGGAAGGGTTGCTTCTCATGGATTCGTCCAGTTTCTTGTTGATTTCATTCTGCTTGCCCATGGTGACAATGAAGATGGTGTCGGGATCATCAGCAGAGAGCTGTTCCAGAGAGTAGGGGACGGTTTTGCTGTCCAGTTTGATGTCTTTATGGCTGGTGATGACGTTGTCCATTTTCAGCATTTCCACCATGGAGGCACAGATAGATTTCGGTGTTTCTGCCGTCACATCCTTGCCGGTGGCGCGAAGGACAGCGACTTTGGCCGGCGTCTTGGAAGCGGCTTTATCTTCCACCGCCTTTACTCCTTCTTCATAGGTTTTGATCACGTTGTCCGCTTTGGCCTGCTGGTCATAGAGCTGACCCATAAATTTCAGGAGGGGTACATTATCAGTAATGCCGTCGTATTGGACGAGGAGGTAGGGGATTTTGTTGCTCTTTAAGAGTGACTCCAGTTTGGAATTCTGGTTCTTTTCACCGAGCACCAGGTCTGGTTTCATACCGACCAGGGTTTCCATATTAATGTTCTGTACGTGGCCCAGGGTAGGGAGGGATTTGGCTTCTTCCGGAATGGGGCTTGTCGTTTCCGGCCGGGCTGCGGAAGTGCCGCCTACAGCATAGGCCATGTTGAGAAGGGGAGCGGACAGTTCAATTATTCGCTTGGGCGGCGCCTTCATGGTAATGGTCTGGTCTTTGTAGGTGTAGGTGACGCCGTTCCCGTTTCCTTCCTGCTTGGACGTGCCGCAGGCGGATAGGGAAAAGCAGAGGATGGCAGCGGCAGCTGCTGCTAGTACTTTTTTCATCTGATTCTCCTTTATTTTTATTAATATGAAATAGACCCCTTCGCCGAGATGACGAAGGGGTCCAATGCAGAGACAAATCATCTCTTACATATCATACCACAAATTATTTCTGCAGTGCTGCCAGTGCTTCATCAGCGCGCTGTACATAGATATCTCTGACAGCTTTGTTTTCACCAAGGCCGTGGATGTAGGTGGAAACTTTGAAGCCCTGTGCTTCCAGCTGGCTCTTGTGGGAGTCAGGATCAGAGCCGGCCATATCGTTGTTTGCATGGTCGCCGGCAACCATCATGATAGGCATAAGGGTTACATGATTGAAGCCGCCTGCTTTCAGTTTCGGAATGACGTCTTCCAGGTTCGGACGGCCTTCAACGGAGTAAACGAATACATTGTTCATGCCCAGCTGATGGAGTCTGTCCTGGATAACGCTGTAGTAAGCGTTGCCGGGGTGCGGAGTGCCATGAGCCATGATAAGGGTAGCATCGTGAGCGCCCATCTTCGGGAACTGGGTGGAAACGGCTTTCAGGAAATCAACAACCTGGTCCGGTTCACCTTCGGTGCCCTGGAAATACATGAGTGGGGTAGCAAGGGAAATCTTCTTGAAGTTAGGAGCCTGCATCTTGGTGACTACGGAGTCATAGCTGTATTCCATGCCCGGAATGACGTCCAGGGAAACAACAGCTACGCGGGTGTAGCCGTCAGCTTTCAGTTTGGCAAAAGCTTCTTCCGGAGTCATCTTGGTGATGCCTTCTTTAGCTTTTACGCGGTCAATAATGATGTGGGAAGTATATGCTTCATATACCGGTACGTTCGGGTTTGCTTCCTGAATGGCTTTTTCTACGGCATCAATGGTCTTATGACGAGTATCGGTAAAGGTGGTGCCGAAAGTCATAACCAGGATGGCATCTTTATCCGGTGCGTTTTTCATTGCCGGGTTTTCATGTGTCCATACACCTACAGTGGAAGCTTCACGAAGGGCCGGAGTTACGTCTTTTACTTCCGGATTCAGTTCGTACGCATTGACGGACATACCCATTCCCATAACGCAGAGAGCTGCCATAGATGCAGTTAAAACACTTTTAATACTTCTTTTCATGAAAAATCACTCCTTTGAAAATTTCCCTGAAATGCAGGGTTATGTACAATCCAAACCCGAAAGTACAAGATGTTTCCCAGGTACTTGTACATTCTTCATGCGCTGTACTTTACATGACTTAAGTTTAGTACAACATTATGGCAAAGTCAATAAGTTTTTTGATAATTTCTAATAATTGGCCATGAAATATTAACGCGCCTTACTCATATTTTTGAAATAGATGAATCAGAAGTTAGAAACGAAGGTTCCCTTGGAAAAGGAGTAAAACCAGGGACTGGAAACATGTATTTGTACCTTATGTCTTCAGGTTCTGGCACAAAAGCGAAAGAGCAGGGAAGTTTTTCTAAAATTATCCCTTGCATTCGATGGGATCGTTTGTTATAATAGCAAAGAATTATCTATGTATTTGAAATGAGGTGCAACAAGTGAAGAAGGGAATCCATCCGGATTATCATCCAGTCGTTTTCCGTGATATCGGTGCTGACTACTCTTTCCTGACCCGTTCTACAGCTACTTCCAACCAGACTGTGAAATGGGAAGATGGCAATGAATACCCGCTGATCAATATTGATATCAGCAGCAAATCCCATCCGTTCTATACAGGACAGCAGCGTTTCGGAAAGGCTCGCGGCCGTATCGAAAAGTTCAACAAACGTTACGGAAAAACATCCGACTGAGAAACAGGGCGCAAGGCCCTGTTTTTTACTGCCCATTTTCACCCTGTGATATACTTTATACATATTAAAGAAGGATTTCTTACATTTCATATAAAGGAGTAATCATATGCAGACGAGTAAACTGGAGGGCATGGAAGCCCGTTATGTGACCCTGGAGGACCAGCTCAGCGACCCCTCTGTCATTGCAGACCAGAACAAATGGCGAGCCCTGTCCAAGGAACATGCGGAACTGGGGGACATTGTGGCCAGGTACCGGGAATACAAGGAAGCGGACCAGGCTGTCAGGGATGCGAAGGAAATTCTGGAAGACAAGTCCCAGGCGGATCTCCACGAGCTGGCCAAGGAAGACCTGAAGGAAAATGAAAAGAAAATGGAAGAGCTGGACCTGGAAATCCATAAAATGCTCATTCCCAAGGACCCCAATGACGGCAAGAACGTCATCCTTGAAATCCGTGCAGGCACCGGCGGTGAAGAGGCAGCCCTCTTTGCAGCGGACCTTCTCAAGATGTACATCAAGTTTGCAGAACGAAAGGGCTGGAAACTGGAGATTGCCAATGCCAATGAAACGGACCTGGGCGGTTTCAAGGAAGTGACATGCACCATTGAAGGGAAGAATGCCTACTCCATTCTGAAATTTGAAAGCGGCGTGCACCGGGTGCAGCGCATTCCTGAAACTGAAAGCCAGGGCAGGGTACACACCTCCGCCGTTACCGTGGCCGTGCTTCCGGAAGCGGAAGATGTGGATGTGGATATCCGGAGAGAAGACCTTCGCATCGATGTGTACCGTTCCTCCGGCGCCGGCGGACAGCATATCAATAAAACCTCCTCGGCCATTCGTATTACCCATCTGCCCACCGGCATGGTGGTGACCTGCCAGAATGAAAGAAGCCAGCGGCAGAACAAGGAAAAGGCACTGCAGATTCTGAAATCCCGTCTCTATGACCAGGCCCTCCGTGCGTCCATCAGTAAAGAAGCGGCGGACAGGAAGAGCCAGGTAGGCTCCGGCGACCGGTCTGAACGTATCCGTACCTATAATTACCCCCAGGGACGTGTGACGGACCACCGGGTGAATATGAGCATTTACCAGCTGGATGATTTCATGAACGGAAATATGGACCCCATTCTGGACAGACTCATGGAAGAGGATCTGGCAAGACGGATGAAAGAAGGGGAAGCCAATGGCCGGTAGTACCATTTGGACCATTAAAAAGCTCCTTCTCTGGACAACTCATTACTTTCAGGAACATCATCTGGATTCTCCCCGTCTGGATGCCGAACTCCTTCTGGCCCATGTGCTCCATAAGCAGCGGATTTACCTTTACACCGACTTCGACCTCATCGTGGAGCCCTCGGAGCTTTCCCTGTACCGGGAATATATCAAAAAGCGGGTGAGCGGGGTTTCCACAGCTGCTATTATCGGAGAAAAGGAATTCATGGGTCTCACCTTCAAAGTGAATGAAGACGTGCTCATTCCCCGGCCGGATACGGAAACCTGGCTGGAAAAGGTAATCCAGTATCATAGAAATGAACAGGGCCTTCATGTGGCGGACCTGGGTACCGGCAGCGGCGCCATTCTTTTGAGTTTCCTCTATTACTGCAAAGAAGACACCGGCGTAGGAGTAGACATTTCAGAAAAAGCCCTGACAGTGGCGGAAGAAAACGGGAAAGCTCTCAAAATGGATGACCGTGTCACCTGGCGCAGGGGAGACTACCTCACCGCCTTGGAAGAAGGGGAACTCTTTGACGGCATCCTCACCAATCCGCCCTACATTCCCACAGGAGACATCAGAGGCCTTGCCGAAGAAGTGCGTCATGAACCGATGAATGCCCTGGATGGCGGGGCTGATGGACTCACCTTTTACCGGAAACTGGCGGAAGGAGCTGCAGAACATTTGAAAGATGGCGGTTTTCTGGCGGCGGAATTCGGCATCCATCAGGCTGCTGATGTGGTGAACCTTTTGAAAGAAACTGGGAAATTTGATTCCTTTGAAGTAATTACCGATTACGGCGGCATTGAAAGAGCCGTATACTGCAGGAAGAAGGCAGAACCATGACCACGGACATCGTACCGGTGAATGAAGAATATTTCAAAAAAAGAGTATTTGAACTGGGAAAAATCATCAGAGAAGGGGGCCTTGTTTCCTTTCCTACGGAAACAGTGTACGGCCTGGGTGCCAATGCCCTGGATGCAGAAGCAGCCAGGAAAACATATGCCGCCAAAGGACGGCCCTCAGACAACCCCCTCATTGTTCATGTGGCGGATAAGAAAGAAGTGTCCCGCTATGTGAAAGAAGTGACACCGCTGGAAGAAAAACTGATGGATGCCTTCTGGCCGGGACCTCTGACCATCGTATTTCCAAAGAAAGACATCATCCCAAAAGCCACCTCCGGCGGCCTTGACACCATTGCCATCCGCTGCCCGGCCAACGAGGCCACCAGAGCCCTCATCCGCGCCGCCGGCGTCCCCATCTCCGGCCCCAGCGCCAATCTTTCCACAAAACCCAGTCCGACCACGGCGCAAGACGTATACCATGACATGAAAGGCCGCATCGAAGCCATTATCGACGATGGCCCCTGCCGCATCGGCGTGGAATCCACTGTCATCGGCATCGAAAAGGGAAAGATCATCATCTACCGCCCCGGCGGCATTACCCTTGAAATGCTCTCCGCCTTTGCTCCCACCGTAGTAGACAGCGCCCTGGCCAAAGGAAATGCCCATCCCAAAGCGCCGGGCATGAAATACCGCCACTACGCACCTTCTGCCCCCCTCACCGTGTACACGGGAAACAGGGAAGAAGTGGAAAAAGAAATCCTTTCCTTCGCAGGCAGGAAAGACAAGACCTACGGCTTCTTCGTGAGCTGTGAAATCGCAGACAAACTGGATAGAAACATCCCTGTCTTCGTCTGGGGCAGCCGTGACAGCAAAGAAAGCTTCGCCCACAACCTCTTTTCCGGCCTCCTCTATTTCAACAAACATCCGGTGGACCAGATCATAGGAGAAGGCACCGATGATAAAGGCCTGGGCCTGGCCATCATGAACCGCCTCACCAAAGCATCAGGGTACCATATCGTGGTGGAAAAGAAAGGAAAGAACTGACACTCTGGCACTTCGTCATGCCATATGATCCACCAAGGTAAGCTCATAACGCTGACTATATACTCATCGCCCGATAGGGCAATCCGCAACCCTCGGCCCGAAGGTTATTAAGGGGCTTAAGTTTGACAGCGGCTCTGCCGCTGAGGGTTGTTGTAGGGCGCCTCTAAATTATAGAAGGCGCCAGTATTATAAAACCATACAACCGCCCTGCGGGCGAGGAAATGCATTCCCCCTTTGGTGGCTGGCGCCACCACCTTCCCCCCGCAAGCGGTGGGACTATAAAGCTCCGTTATGTTGTGAGCGACTTATGAAAGGAATGCTTCGCGGTGTTTTATTCTGCCCCCTGAACAGGGGGAAGTCCGGCGCAGCCGGATAGGGGGAGGCGAGCGCAGCGAGCCAATCAGCAGAATGCTTATTAAGTCATATGACACAGTAAGGTAAGCTCGTAACGCTGACTTTATAAGCATTGCCGCAGAGCGGCAATCCGCAACCCTCGGCCCGAAGGGCCATCAAACTTAAGAACCCTTGGGCCCGAAAGGGCCCATCAATCCTAAGAACCTTTTTCCGCAACCCTTCTACACAACCCGCGGCATCAGCCGCCCCTTTTTTTATCTGCGGCGAAGCCGCCACCGCCCTCTGTCCCCTGAACCCTTTTTCCTTTACATCCCTGCCAATTCTGATGTACAATGAGTCCGTATGGAAGTTCTATTGTTCATGGAAAGGATGAGTCCTATGAAGATTGCCATTGCCAGTGATCATGGCGGATTTGAGCTGAAAGCGTCTTTGAAGAAACATCTGGATGAAGAAAAAATCGAGTATATCGACTGCGGCACCGATTCCACAGAGTCCTGCGATTACCCGGACTTTGCGGAGAAAGCCTGCCGGCTGGTGCAGAAAGGGGAAGCCACCTATGCCTGCCTCATCTGCGGCACCGGTATCGGCATGTGTATTGCAGCCAACAAGATGAAAGGCATTCGCGCAGCCCTCTGCGGTGATACCTTCTCTGCCCATTTCACCAGAGCCCATAATGATGCCAACGTCATTACCATGGGCGCCCGGGTCATCGGACCGGGGCTGGCTGAATTTATTCTGGATGAATTTCTGAAGACACCCTTTGAGGGCGGCCGTCATGCCAGAAGAATCGGCAAGATTGCCAAAATAGAAGAAGATGAATCCCATGTATGAAGATTTGAAGAAAGAAGCGGCGGAAGCTTTTGAAGAACTGCTGAGCCAGTCCCATTTCAGAAAGGGAAGCCTCATCGTCATCGGCGGCTCCTCCAGCGAAATCCGGGGCGGCCGTATCGGTAAGGACAGCTCCTACGAAGTGGGCACCGCCGTGGTGGAAACGCTGATGGAGATCGCGGAAAAGAATGGCCTTCGTCTGGCTTTTCAGTGCTGCGAGCATTTGAACCGTGCCCTTATTGTGGAAAGGGAGACTGCAGAGAAATATGGCTATGAAGAAGTGACCGTCGTGCCCTGGCTTCATGGCGGCGGCTCTTTTGCCACCAATGCCTACTACCATTTCAGGGATCCTGTGGCAGTGGAAGAAATCAAAGCCGATGGGGGACTGGATATCGGTCTGACTTTGATCGGCATGCACCTGAAACGGGTGGCTGTGCCGGTTCATCTGACCCATAACAGGGTGGGCGAAGCCATCGTCACCGGTGCCCGCACAAGACCACCCCTCATTGGCGGCGAAAGGGCCCGTTATAAAAAAGATGACAACAGAGGTGCTTTCTGATATAATTGCATAAAAGCTGTATATGACTCAAAGCTGAGGTTTGAAAAGGAGAGGCGAAAAGCGTCTTCTCCCTTTCAGACCTTTTTTATTTCATCTATGTACCAGGGCCATGGGTATGGTACAATGAAACTGTTGATACCTGAACATATTCAGCTATCTATAGATTTGGGAGAGTGCCGCATAGAGGCGGCAGGTTTTGCAGGAAGGGAGTTTATTGTATGAACCATTTAAAAGATGACAAACAGGTATATGAAGCCATTCAGGAAGAACTGAACAGACAGAGAAATAAGCTGGAAATGATTGCTTCTGAAAATATTGTCAGCTACGCAGTGATGGAAGCCCAGGGCAGCGTCCTTACAAACAAGTACGCTGAAGGCTATCCGGGCAAGAGATACTACGGTGGCTGCGAATTTGTAGACAAGGTGGAACAGCTGGCCATTGACCGGGCCAAAGAACTCTTCGGCGCCGAACACGTCAATGTACAGCCCCATTCCGGCTCCCAGGCAAACTTTGCCGTATACTACGGCCTCCTGAAACCGGGAGATACCATGATGGGCATGAACCTCACCGACGGCGGCCACCTGTCCCACGGCAGCCCTGTCAATATTTCCGGCAATTACTTCAATGTCGTTCCCTACGGTGTCCGTAAAGAAGATGAACTTCTGGACTACGAAGCTATGGAAAAGACGGCCAAAGAAGTCCGTCCGAAGCTCATTATCGGTGGCACCAGTGCTTACTCCAGAATCATCGACTTTGAAAGAATGGCAGCCATTGCCCACGAAGTAGGGGCCCTCTTCATGGTGGATATGGCTCACTTCGCAGGCCTCGTAGCCGGCGGCGAATATCCAAGCCCCGTACCCTATGCTGACATTGTAACCACCACTACCCACAAGACCCTCCGCGGTCCCAGAGGCGGCATCATCATGTGCCGTGAAAAATATGCCAAAGCCATCGACAAGGCCGTATTCCCCGGCATGCAGGGCGGCCCCCTCATGCACGTCATTGCAGCTAAGGCCGTAGCCTTCGGCGAAGACCTTACCGACGACTTCAAGCAGTACGCAAAGCAGATCAAGAAGAATGAAAAAGTCCTCTCCGACGAACTGCAGAAACAGGGCATCCGCGTCGTATCCGGCGGCACCGATACCCACGTTCTCCTGGCTGATATGAAAGCCATCGGCATTACCGGCAAAGTAGCCCAGAACGTACTGGATGAAATCGGCATCACCGCCAACAGGAACACCATCCCCTTCGAAACACTCTCTCCCTTCGTAACCAGCGGCATCCGCCTCGGTTCCCCGGCCCTTACCACCAGAGGCCTCAAGGAAGATGACTTCAAGGAAGTGGCAGACATTATCGCCACCGTGGTGAAGAACCCAGAAGATGCAGCCATCAAAGCATCCTGCGCCGACAGAGTAGCGGCCCTCTGCAAGAAATATCCGCTTTACGAAGACTTATAATCCAGCGGAATCAAAAAGGAGCTGTGAAAAAATGTCAATCATTTTTTCACAGCTCTTTTTTTATGGGTCGGACCGAGAGCCGTTTTTTGGAATGATGCACCGGTGGTAAGAAAAATCTGTCAACTCCTCGAGGGGAATGATATGACACCGGTTATCCGATTTACAGGGTGTCGCACAAAAAAATCATAAGATTTCAATATGATAATTTTTATTTTTTCTTTAAAAATATAAAATTCTGCTTGACACTCTTCTTACACCATACTTTATAATAAAACAGGTCATAGTTATAATACTTTTGGTGGTAATTTTTGATTACAGGAGAGGACTGCTCCGGATATACCTATAGATAGCATACTAATAAAATTTTGTTGCAGAATAAAAATAGAAAATGGATGATATGTGAAAAAGGAGGTGATGATTCATGGAAAATCAGAAGCCTGTATGGTCGGAGAGGATGAAACATCTCCGGAAATCCAATAATCTGTCCCAGACCGATGTGGCAGGCGTTCTCCACTGCAGCCAGGCGGCTTATGGCATGTATGAGCTGGGGAAACGGAAAATTTCGGCAGAAAAGCTTTTGATCCTTGCCCGGTATTACCATGTATCCATGGATTATATGATGGGTCTGACTGATAAAACTTGAAAATTCCAGGGGCTGTCTTTTTTATCCATAAAGAAATGGGATTCAAATCGATTTGTATATAAAAGTCATAGATATAACTAATTGTTTCTTGACTCTCATATAAAATGATGGTTTACAATAGGATTGTTACAATAGGATTGTAAAGATATGATGTGGGAGGATGGGGACCATGTTTGGATCTCAGAAAATAGATTCTATCCCGCAGATGTGCACTGGGAATGGACAAAACAAGAAAAAGTACGCAGGGGTGGGGTACTGTTAGAATCAATGGCATCTTTACTATCCACTCCTCCTCGATAAGCAGAATATCCATTTTCTGGTCTTTTTTTGATTATGCAAGTGGGAATACAACGAAAAGGTATGTTTTGTCAGGAGGGGAAAGTCGTGAAAAATAATAAGCTCTTAATCGGGCAGATGGCCAAACTGAATCATACGACCCTGGCTACGCTGCGGTACTACGATAAAATAGGACTTTTATCTCCGGTCTATGTCAATCCGAATACAGGCTACCGGTATTACGATATTCGTCAATGCCCTGTATTCCACATTATCCAGCATCATAGAGCCCTCAATATGAGTCTCGATGAAATCAGGCAGCTCATGGGATGCAATGACTTTGACCGGTTCATGGATTACATTCAAATGAAGCAGGATGAAACGGTCCATGCACTGGCTGAACTCCAGCTGCGCCATGCAGAGCTGGATCGGGTACTGGGCTGGGCTGACCATTTCTGCCATCGCCCGCCCAATGGATTCATCCAGATGGGCTTTATTACAGCTGAATATGTATATGAAAAAAAGGCAGTTAGAAATTATGTGCTTGAAGATATAGGCAGTGTCATTTATGATGCATCCTCCATTGAAGGACAGTTGATTAAGAGTGGATTTACAGAGGGATATCTGAATTTTCCATTTGTCACACTGAGTCTGGATGATATCAAGCATCAGCGGTACCGGACAGAAAAACTGGGAATCATTGTACAGGGAAAAAATAGAGAAACCGCTGGAGTAGAACAGCTTCCCAGCAGTACAAGCGTTTTTGTTTACTTCGAAGACTTCAGCAAACTTCGCACCTATGCGGAACAGGTCATTGCTTTCTGTCACGATCACAATTATACCCCTGCCGGTGATATGATATGCCGGCTTATGGGCGTCTTACACCTGGATGATTTTAAAAAGACCTCAGAAGTTTATCGTCTATCCATTCCGGTGGAGGCAGGAAATACCATTCAAGTCTGAGGGACGTAAATGGCAGGAGGAAGGATAGAGGCAAAGGTCCTTCCTGCATGAGGGTATCTAAAGGAAATCATTGAAAGGGACTGTGAAAAAATGGAAATCATTTCTTCGCAGTCTTTTTTACATGAAAATTTTCTGATGGCAAGGTGCCTGCCATGCATCATCTTGAGCAGGGAAATAGGAAGAAAGGGGCATTCCGGGGACTCACGGTTTTTGCATCAGCAGGTCCCGGGAATTTTACAGGAAAAACTGGCGGAAAGAGGAGTGATGTTGTACAATGAAACATGCGCAGAGGGATTTTACATTTTCAGATAGATGAAGGAGAGTTTATGCACGAAGTTTTAGATTGGGTCTATTCCATTGTGGTGGCCCTGTTTCTGGCCATGCTGATTCACATTTTTTTGTTTGTACCCACCAAGGTGTCCGGTGAATCCATGTATCCCACCCTCACCAACGGGGAGTATCTCATTGTTTCGAAAATCAGTCATGTCCTTAGAGAAATGCCGAATTACGGGGATATCGTCATTATCGACAGCCGGACCCACAGGGAGCGTTCCTGGATGGATGATCTGGATGAACCGATGAAGAATTATATTGCCATTTTCGACAAATCTTCCCAGGGTCATAATGTATGGGTTAAACGGGTCATCGGCAAAGGTGGCGATAAGCTGGAGTTCAAGAACGGCCATGTGTATCGCAATGGCAGCGAGCTGGATGAGCCTTATATCAATGAACCCATGGAATTTTCCATGGATGGCTCCTATACGGTTCCCGAGGGCATGGTGTTTGTGATGGGGGACAACCGCAACCACAGCTCCGACAGCCGGTTTATCGGCCCTGTGCCGGTGGACCATGTGCTGGGCAAAGTGGTATTTCAATTCTGATCAAAAAGCTTCCTGAGAAATCGGGAAGCTTTTTTGATGCGCCCACAGGACCCATGAAAGGCAAGCCCCTTTGGGGCTTGAGGGTTGACGGCCCTTCGGGCCGAAGGTTCTTAAGGGGCTTAAGTTTGACAGCGGCTATGCCGCTGAGGGTTGTTGTAGGGCGCCTCTAAATTATAGAAGGCGCCCTCTTATAATAAAACCTTTACAACCGCCCTGCGGGCGAGGAAATGCATTCCCCCTTTGGTGGCTGGCGCCACCACCTTTCCCCCGCAAGCGGGGGCACTATGGGTGCTTAGCAACGGAGCCATGTCTCTGCAGGAAAGCATAGAGCAATTTATTCTGTCCCCCGGATGGGGGAAAGTCCGGCGCAGCCGGATAAGGGGGAGCCGCGTAGCGGCTAATCACCAGAATGCCAAGCCCTATGACACTGAAAGTAAATCCCGTAACGCCTCTTGCGTCCCCTTTAGGGGAAGAGGGCCACGAAGTGGCGAAGGGGTGGACGGTGGTAAGAATGATTATGATACTCGATGTGGACGTGACCGCCGAAAGGCGGCATTATAATACTCATTGCCCTACGGGCAATCCGCAACCCTCGGCCCGAAGGGCCGTCAAACTTAAGAACCCTTGGGCCGAAGGCCCATCCATCTTAAAAACCTTCCCTCTGAACCCTATGAACCCTCATTTCCCTATATTCCAAATAGAAATGTAAAATTTCTCTTGACAAATCTCTCTTCATTGTGTATCCTATTACTTGTAACCGATGTCGGGACGTAGCTCAGTTTGGTAGAGCGCTACCTTGGGGTGGTAGAGGTCGCATGTTCGAATCATGTCGTTCCGACCACTTTTTTTATTTCAACATATTCATAAAATTCTATTTATTGCGTAAAGTGAGGTCTTTTCTTTGAACAGAGTCAAATCGGTGATGCTGCTGACACTGCTCAGCGTGATTCTCATGGCAATCGGCGGTGTCGTGGGCGGCAGGAGTGGTGCTTTCACCATGCTTCTTATTTCATTCGCCATGAATTTCTATACTTACTGGAACTGCGATAAAATGGCGCTCCGCGCCTATAATGCCCAGCCTTTGTCGGAGTCTGATGTGCCGGAGCTGTACCAGCTGGTGCGGGAGCTGACGGAAAAGGCCCATATGCCTATGCCCAGGCTCTATGTGATTCCTACGGATGTGCCCAATGCTTTTGCTACGGGCCGGAATGAAAATCATGCGGCTGTAGCTGTGACAGAAGGGATTCTTTCCATGCTGGACCGGGATGAGCTGGCAGGAGTTTTAAGTCATGAGTTGTCACATATCCGTCATCGTGATACACTGATAATGACGCTGGCTGCATCTATTGCTACAGCCATCAGCTACATTGCCAATATTGCCCAGTGGGCTGCTATTTTCGGCGGCGGCCGGGACGAGGAGGGGAGAAGTGCAAACCCCATCGCTCTTCTGGTGACCATCGTGGTGGCTCCGCTGGCGGCGACTCTGATCCAGCTGGCTTTGTCAAGGTCCCGGGAATTCATGGCTGACGCTTCGGGCGCTGAGATTTCCGGTAAACCTCTGGCGCTGGCCAATGCGCTTCTGAAGCTGGATGCCTATGCCCATCATAAGGTAATGGCTGATGCGAAACCGGCTACCAGCGGGCTTTTCATTATTAACCCGCTGGCCGGTGTCGGCGGAATGGCAAATCTGTTTTCAACGCATCCTTCTACGGAGGAGCGGGTGGAAAAGCTGCGTGAGATCGCAGCACAAATGCATTCTTATTAAGGAGGGTCATATTTATGGCTGACATTCAGAAAACTCTTGTACTTGTAAAACCGGACGGCGTGAAGAAACATGTCTGCGGCGAAGTGATTTCCCGTTTCGAAAGAAAGGGCCTTTCCATTCACGCAATCAAAATGATCAATGTTCCTGTAGAACTGGCTGAAGAACATTATGCTGAACATAAGGGCAAAGGCTTCTTCAAGGCTCTCATCGATTTCATCACTTCCGGTCCTGTACTGGCTATGGTTATCGAAGGTGAAAATGCAGTAGCAGCAGTACGCCAGATCAACGGCGCTACCAACCCGCTGGAAGCTGTACCCGGCTCCATCCGCGGTGATTTCGCTACTTCCATCGATGAAAACGTAGTTCACGCTTCCGATGCTCCGGAAACAGCAGCAAGAGAAATTGCTCTCTGGTTCCCTGAATTGAAGAAATAAGGTGATTGTCATGGCAAAGGTATATACACGTACAGGTGATAAGGGACAGACCAGCCTCTATACCAATCAGAGGGTATCGAAAGGCAGTCTTCGCGTTGAAGCTTATGGTACAGTGGACGAAGCGGACTCCGTACTGGGAATGGCCCGCGCTTTTGCGGCTCATGACAATGTGAAGGAAACGATTTACAAGCTCCAGAAGGAACTGTGGCTTCTGATGGCTGATGTGGCCAGCCTGGACCAGGAACCGAACATTACGCCGGAACATGTGACCAACCTGGAACACATCATCGACCAGTATACTGAATCCCTGGCACCTCTGGACCATTTCCTGGTGCCCGGCGCTACAAAGGGTTCCAGCTTCCTGGATGTGGCCAGATCCGTGGTACGCCGCGCTGAAAGATGTATGTGGCGTCTGGCAGAAGCAGAAGATGTACATGATGTGGATATCCGCTATCTGAACCGTCTCTCTGACCTCTGCTTCACTCTGGCCCGCTATGAAGCGGAAGTGAAATAATCGATTCCTGATTTGGAAGGAGATATTCATGGCGTTGAATACCTCCTTCTTTTATTTTATAATTTTATGGAAAGGACACACGAAGGCGTCATTATGGACAAGCCCCTTTGGGGCTTGAAGGTTGACGGCCCGATGGGCCGAAGGTTCTTAAGGGGCTTAAGTTTGACGCGCCTCTGGCGTGCACAGCGAACATGATTTGAAGGAGCAAAGCGACGCACAAATCATAGTGAGTCGTTTCCCCTTTAGGGGCGAGGGTTGTTGTAGGGCGCCTATGAATTGATAGAAGGCGCCAGTTTGTATAAAACCATACAACCGCCCTGGCGGGCGTCGGAAATGCAATCCCCCTTTGGTGGCTGGCGCCACCACCTTTCCACCGCAGTTCGGTGGGGCGGCAAAAGGAAAGCGCCTTAATGGGCAGGCTAGGCGCCTTACTTCGCCCCACTTGGAGGTCCTATGCAGGACCTCCACAGTGGCACTATAACCCGTGCTTACTGTAGGGCGAGGAAATGCACCCCTTTTGGTGGCTGGTGCCACCACCTTCCCCCCGGCGGGGGGACTTTATTCTTCGCTATGCGTTAGCTTTATACTTCCCCCGCTTGCGGGGGAAGTCCGGCGAAGCCGGATAGGGGGAGGCGAGCGCAGCGAGCCAATCAGCAGAATGCTTATCATGCTATATGATGCAGAAAGATAAATACCGTAACGTCCTTGCGTCCCCTTTAGGGGAAGAGGGCCACGAAGTGGCGAAGGTGTAGACGAGGGGAAGAATGATTATGACACTCGATATGGACGTGATCGCCGAAAGGCGGCATTATAATACTCATCGCCCGTAAGGGCGATACCACAACCCTCGGTCCGAAAGGCCGTCAAACTTAAGAACCCTTGGGCCGAAGGCCCATCCATCCTAAGAACCTTTCTCTCTGAACCCTCCGGCCGAAGGCCGGTCTAACTTAAGAACCCTTTTTATTCATACACAGGAGGAATACCATGGAATTACTGGCACCGGCAGGATCGCCGGAACATTTGAGAGCAGCCCTGGATGCAGGGGCTGATGCGGTCTATCTGGGCGGCAAACTTTTCAGCGCCCGCCGGTTTGCCGGTAATTTTTCCAATGAGGAGCTGAAGGAGGCGGTACGGGAGGCCCATCTCCATGGGGCCTGTGTCTATGTGACGCTGAATACCCTCATTGGCGATGTGGAAATGAAGGATTTACGGGACTATCTTTCTTTCCTTGATACCATCAAGCTGGACGGGCTTCTGGTGCAGGATTTGGGAGTGGCGGCCCTGGCCCGCAGGCTGGCGCCTTCCATTCCTCTCCATGCTTCCACCCAGATGACTATTTCAAATCTGGATGGCGCCCTGTTCATGAAGTCCCTGGGATTCCAGAGGGTGGTGCTGTCCCGGGAGCTGTCCCTTCCGGAAATTAAAAACATTGTGGAAAAATCGGGCGTGGAAATCGAAGTTTTTGTCCACGGGGCGCTGTGCGTGTGCTATTCCGGCCAGTGTCTCATGAGCTCCTTTATGGGCGGCCGCAGCGGCAACCGCGGTGCCTGCGCCCAGCCCTGCCGCATGCCTTACCATCTGGTGGATGAAAAGGGTCAGGCGCTGAACCATAGGGGAAATTATATTTTAAGCCTGAAGGATATGCTGGGTATGGAGCGGATTTCCGATTTCCTCTCCGCCGGCGTATCATCCCTCAAGGTGGAAGGCCGTATGAAGAGCGTGGAGTATGTGTATAACACCGTATCCGCTTACCGCCGGGCCATTGATGAGGCGGAGCGCGGGAGAAAGACGGATACGGCGCCTCTGGTGAATATATTGAAAGAGGAGTTCAACCGCGGCTATGCGTCTTCCTATCTGGATGACCACATCGGCAGTCATATGATGACAGCCCTGGCGCCGGGTAACCACGGTGTGGATGCCGGAAAGGCGGAGTCCGTCAAAGGCAGCTTTTTCAGCTTCCGCAGTGGAGGAGACTTTTCCCGGGCTGTGGGGGTTTCCTATGAAACGAACCACCAGACCATGGCCTTTGTGCCGGTGAAAGATGTACGGCGGGAAGGGGAGGGCCGTTTCTCCGTCCGCTTTACGGAAAGACCGAGGGATGGGGGCCAGGTGTACTTTGTGGTGGAAGGAGAAAAACACTCCACCGCCATGAAGGATGTGAAGGGAAAGATACCTCTGTCCCTTTCCTTTAAAGCGGTTCCCGGCGAGCCCCTTGTCCTTACTGCATGGGACCAGGAGGACCACAAGGTGAGTCTTTCGTCTGACTATATTGCGGAAAAGGCCAATTCCCGGGTGACTGCGGAAGAGGACATAGAAAAGCAGCTGGGCCGTCTGGGAAATACCTGGTTCACTCTGAAAGAAGCGTTTATCAGGAATAAGGGATGCATGGTGCCTAAGAGCCTTTTGAACCATATGAGGCAGGAGGCAGTGGAACAACTGTCCGCCCTGCGGGGAAAGGACCATGAAAGGGACATCCCAAAGCAGGGGAAGGTTACCTTTTCTCCCCTTATTTCTGCGCCCCTTCCCGAGGAAAAGCCCCATGCAGTGCTGCGCACCGTTTCCCTGGACCAGGTGGAGGAAGGGCTGGCCCTGGGGGTTTCCCATTTCATCTTCGGCGGAGAAACATACGACCATTCCTCTGTGAGGGTAGAGGAATATAAAAAAGCCCTGTCCCTGGTAAAGGAAAAGGGCGGCATCATGATTTTTGCCCTGCCCAGGGTGGTGCGGGAGAAGAACAGGGAGAAGGAAGACCGTATGCTGACCCGTCTGGCCGCCCTTTCTCCCTACGCCATGATGGCGGAGTATCCCGGTGTTCTGAAGGTCTGGCAGGAAGAGGGATGGACGATCCCTCTTCTGGCAGGCACGTCCTTTAACCTTTTCAACGGGGAAGCGGTGAAAGAAATCGAAGGCTTTGGCATGAAGGGAGCCATGGTGTCGGAGGAGGCTACCATGCCCCAGATCCGGGACATGGTGAAGGCGGCGTCCATCCCTCTGTCTGCCCTTGTATATGGCCGGACGGAAATGATGGTTTCCGAGTACTGCGTCATTAACAGCGTTATGGGGGACAAAGACAAGAACCACTGCCCTCAGTACTGCAGGAAAGGCTCCTATTTCCTGGAAGACGGAAAGGGAGGCCGGTTCCCTGTGAAGACCGATGAATGGTGCCATATGCATATCTTAAATTCCCATGTACTGGATATGGCGCCCTATTTGAATGAATTAAAGCGCACAGGCCTTACCGGCTTCGTGCTGGATATGAGAGCGGAAAAAGACCAGGCCCCTGTGATTTCCGAATATATGGATATCCTTGGCGGTGTAAGACAAGCACCCTCTCCCTCTTCCCAAAAGGAGAAGGAAGTCACCCGGGGGCACTTTTTCAGAGGAGTATTATAAATGGAAAAAGACATACTGGAAATACTGGAATTTGATAAAATCAGGGACAGGCTTGCCGAGCTGGCACCATCGGTGCTGTCGAAAAAAAGGGCCCTTTCGCTCACTCCCTCCTATGTGCCGGAAGTGGTGGAGAAAAGCCTGCAGGAAACAGACGAAGCATCGGTGCTTCTGGAAAAGGAAATCACCACGCCCCTGGGGGAAACCCATGATATTCCGGGCCTTTTGAAAAAAGCAGAAAAGGGCAGCATTCTCACGGCAAGAGAGTTCCTCGATCTGGCCAATTCCCTGGACACCTACAAGAAAATGCATCACTATTTCGAAGGAGAGCGCCATCTGCAGTACCCGGCGCTGGAAGAAATTTCCTCCCTTATCGTGCCCCAGGAAAGCCTGATTTCCCATATTTACCGGGTCTTTGATGAGCACGGAGAGGTGAAGGACCAGGCCTCCTTGAAACTGTACCGCATCCGCACCCAGAAGGAAACGGTGAAGTCAAGGATCCGCCGTTCCTTCCAGCATATCCTTCAGGATAAGGACATGGCGCCCTACCTGCAGGATGCCATTATCACCCAGAGAAACGGCCGCTACGTGGTGCCGGTGAAGGAAGAATACCGCTATAAATTCAGCGGCATCGTCCACGACCGCTCATCCACAGGCCAGACCCTTTTCATGGAACCCATGGCTTCCGTGGAACTGAACAACGATCTGGCGGAAATGACGGCGGCGGAAAAGCAGGAAATCCAGGACATCCTGCAGAACCTGACAGACGAGGTGAAGAAGACGGTGGAAGTGACGGAAAATAACTGCCGCCTGGCTACGGATATGGAATTCATCTTCGCCAGGGCCAGACTGGCTCTTTCCATGAAAGCCGTCAAGGCCCGCCACTCCGAAGGAGTGCTGGACCTTCGTAAGGCCCGCCATCCTTTAATCCCTGATGACAAGGTGGTGCCTGTGTCCATGACCCTGGGCAAAACATTCCGCATCCTCGTCATCACAGGCTCCAACGCCGGCGGCAAAACCATTGCCATCAAGACCGCGGGACTTCTATCCCTCATGAACCAGGCGGGCCTCTTCATTCCGGCGGAAGAAGGGTCCATGCTCCCCGTGTATGAACATATCTATGCCATCATCGGCGATGAACAGAGCATCCAGGATAACCTCTCCACCTTTTCCAGCTACATTACACAGCTCGTTTCCTTCCTTCCATCGGCAGGACCAAAGGATCTGGTGCTGCTGGACGAACTGGGCTCCGGCACGGATCCTGTGGAAGGCGCTGCCCTGGCCCAGTCCGTTACGGAATACCTCCAGATGGAAGGGGCACCGGCCATCATTACCTCTCATTTCAGTGAAATGAAGAAACTGGCCTATGAAACGAAGGGAATCGAAAATGCTTTCGTGGAATTCGACGAAAAGACCCTGGCTCCCACCTACCGCCTCATTATCGGGGTTGCAGGAAACAGCAACGCCTTTAACATCTGCCGCCGCTTCGGCATGCCCGATATGATTCTGGGAAGGGCCATCCAGCTCAAAAACGAATCGCCCCTCCATAACATGGAAGAAGTCATGGAACGCCTCAACCAGCAGAGCCGGGACCTGAACAAAGAAAAAGACCGGGTGGACAAAACCCTGCATCAGGCGGAAGAACTGAAAAACTCTCTGGAAGATGCCAGAGACGAATTTTACCGGAGGAAAGACTCCATCCTTGAAAAGGCAAGAGAAGAAGCGGAAAATATGAAACGGGACCTCCGGGTGCAGTCGGAAACCATTATCAAAGATTTGAAGAAAAACGCCGCCGCTTTGAATAAAAACAAACTGGGCGACAAGATTTCCGACATCCGCGGCCGGATCGACGGCCTTGCTGTGCCGGGCAGAGAAAACAGGAGAGACCCCCTTCCCAAAGACAAGATCCGGAAGGGGACCTACGTGTACATCGACACCATAGACAGCGAAGGCACCATTGTTTCCGTCAGCAGAAACCAGGTATCTGTCCAGTGCGGCCTCATCCAGGTCAAAGTCACCCCGGACCACCTCTTCAAAGCCAAAAAGCCAAAGAAACAGGAGAAAATCCTGCCCTATGCCCATAAAAAGACAATGACCCGCTCCGTGGCCCAGGTGCATACAGAACTGAACATTATAGGGAAAACAGTGGACGAAGCCATCCCCGAAGTAGACCGCTTCCTCAACGACTGCTTCATGGCCGGCATCTCCCCGGTGCGTATCATCCACGGCAAAGGCACCGGCAGCCTTCGAAGAGGCGTGCAGGACTACCTCAGAACATTAAACTTCGTCACCGACTTCCACGAAGCTGACCCCACCAACGGAGGCGCCGGCGTGACGGAAGTGTACTTCTGAGAGTTTGGACAAGCCCCTTTTGGAGATTGAGGGTTCAAGCGCCTTTCGGTGCCCGGGTTCAAAAGGTCCAGAGTGTTCAAAGGGGAGGCGGGAAGAAATCGAGGCAGTACCGGTCATGGGATGGCCCCTTGACTCTGTCATTCTGAACGCAGTGAAGAATCTCGGTACGTGGCAAATATGAAGCCATAGGAATTCATGCAGGGGCCTGGTACCTGGAGCACACTTCCCGCCGACTGGTATTTACCGGCACTCCTCTCACTTACTGTTCTTACTGCGCGTATTCTGCATAGAATGCGCGAGTCGGCCAAAGTTGGCCCTTAGCCTGCCCATAAAAGGGCCTTCCTTTTAATTGGTCGACCGACGATCCTTCGCTTTTGTGGAGACCCTGCAGAGGGGGTGCAAGTCAATCGAAGTAGGTCCTTAGCCTGCCCACAAAAGGGCTTTCCTATTCATTTTGAGAGCGTTGAGATCGGCGCTATGCAGGAACAGGGCGGACCCTGGATTACAGCGGTATGGCCTTATCATAGCAGCTTGAAGCCTCATTATACTTTTTCATCTGCTTTGAATCAAAGTCTCCCAGTGACAGCAAGCATAAGGGGTGGTCCGGACGCTCCTTCAACGCTGTGGGAGAGGCAACTACGCTTCCATAACTTGCCTCCCACTGCCTGTAAGGGAAGCAATAATCATCGGACTACCACATTTTTCAAAAAAATTTTCTAAGCGGGGTCTAGAAATGGAACTTTCAACGATATTAATAATAGAGGGATGAAAAGACCTCATGAGATGATGAATCCGATTTCCAAATGGCCATCCTCCATATCCGCGGTAAGGAGAAGGGCAGGGGAGAGAAGAGACATCAGGGAATTCCACTTTTTATTCCTCTGCTTCTGGAAACCCGGCCGGGAATCAGAAGAAAATGTAAGAAAACAGAAGACAGAAAAGCAATAAGGAAGAGCGATCGCAGGACTTTCCTCTCTCTGACGACATGATCCGAGCAGCACCCACGGAAGTGGGAGGGCCAAGGCGCGGACGCCTGATTCATTGGTTGAACTTACCTGGATACTCCCCTGATAGGCTTTTCTGTCTTTTTATTGCCTGATTTCATTTGGTTTCAAAAACCTGTCAAGTCCGCTGTTTTATTTTTTAGCGCCCATTTGCTCCGATTTTATCGGAGCTTTTTAGTTTGTTAAAGAAATTGAATGCTTTTATCCTTTCAAGATGCAGGAAAGAGTGAAAACATAGTTTCGGATTTTGTGAAAGAGTGAAATTTGTCCTTCAGGAAGCTCGAAGCAATTTTTATGAGTAAAAAATGAGAAAAATACGACCATAAGTCGAAAAAAGCCATGCTATAGTATGGCCAGCCGGTAATATACACCGGAGCGCGCTTCGGAGAAAGTAGATTTCTCATGAAAATTGCATATGAACACGACTATATTGATTCTCTTGTTTTGAAAGCACGGCAGGGCGATGACAGGGCGAAGGAGGATTTGTGCAAATGCTTTTGCCCGCTGGTGTACAAGCTTTCGAAAACGGCCTATGAGACCATTGAGTACGAAGACATGGCCCAAACTCTTTGGCTTGTTTTTCTGGAGAAACTTCCTCTCTATGATGCAGGAAGGGGGCTTCCTTTCCCTGCCTATATGAAGAGACATCTCACCTATGCCGCCTTGAATTTCATGCGGCAGCATGAAATGCTCCTGAAGCACAGCGGCATCAAAGATGGGAAAACGAAGGAGCTTCTCCTTTCCGGGGAAATCCGGCTGGATGGGGTTCGGCAGAACTGGTATGAAATAGGGGAGCCGTCCCTTTCCGAAAAGGAAGTGAACGCACTGATTCACGGATTCCATCTCACAAAGAGGCAGGAGGAGGTGCTCCGCCTCCGCATGGAGGGATACTCCTGGCTTACCATCGGTGAAATTTGTCACATTTCCTATAAGAATGTGTACAAGCACAAACGGAAAATCCAGGCCCTGGCCAGAAATGATGAAAATTTCAAAAAATATTTTGCCTGAGGGGGTCTAGAAAAGGAAGTTACCCCGATTGTAGTACCAGAAGGGAGAAATGAGAAACAGAACAACCCCGGCGGCCGAGGGGTTGAAAAATCTGTAAGTGGTTCCCTTCGGAAAGGGGAGCGAAATGAAAACGCTCAATCTTGTATTCAGAACATCCGGTAAGTCCACAATGACTGTCACTTTGACCAATCCCAAGGACAGCCTCACCAGGGAAGAAGTGAACGCGGCAGCGGCCAAACTGATTCCCATTCTTATCACCCGCAGCGGGGCGGAAGTGACGGAGCTTGAAAAAGCCACCATTTCTACCACCACCACGGAAGAGTTGGCATAAGGAGGTGATCTATCATGGCTGCAACAAAAAACATGACTGATATCAAACTGCAGGTCATCGTTGAAAACGGTACCACCGCAAGCGGTAAGAAAGCCACCAAGAACATTTCCTTCAACCAGATCAAGCTCACCGCCTCAGACGATGAGCTGCTGGATGCAGGAAAGGCAGTGGCAGGTCTGCTTGCCAACAGCCTCTCCGGCATGCGTCTGGTCAATACCTATGACCTCACCGATGCAGGATAAGACATGAAAAAATCCCCGCTCCCCATGGGCGGGGATTTTTTTATGCCTGTAGGAAATAAGGGATTTATGGATTATGAAGAAATTTTCAGCCTATCATATTTGGCAGAATGTTGTGATATTTCATCCTATTTTGCTGTTTTCTATGGTTTTGTCTCTTCATCTTTATATGTATCAATAAAAAAGTTCAATAACCTTTGATTATGACGATAACTGCAGGCGTCTGGCCTGATAAAAATGCATAAACTTTACTTTTGTAAACATCCCATTTGATAGAATCAGGGCGATTATTATTTAGAGCAAAAATGAAAAAAGAGGAATTCAGCGTTATCCAGCGTTATCCAGCATATTTTAGCGGCTATCAAATTCTTTATGGAGGCTTGAGTTTTAGGAGACATAATAAATCTATTCTTTTAAAGAAAAGGAAATATTATACATATTATCGCATAATAACAATATCTACATATGACAATAAAATACTATATGTAGCATCTACACTGTCAAATCTACTATACATAGTATGAGATTTCAACTATGCGGATGGTTTACTTTTCTGCATAAATAAGGTATCCTATGGTTAACAGATAAAATTAACCAATGAAATAACAGGAGATTTTATCTGTTGGGGCCGTAGAGTTGTAAGAAGATGCTTTGAAAAAGTTCTACGAACAGGGGAAAGAAGATGGTTCATCAAGAAAAGCGGAATGCAGGGGAAGTTTATTTTATCAGTGAGATAAAAAGTCGTTTTTTAAGAAAGGAAAAATATGAGTACTACACAAAAGATTTTGAGTATTTTTCCGGAATTTTCTAATCATGGTATGAATTGCGGATGTAATATCCTTATCTTTGGCAATCAGGTGCCGCAGATGGAATATATGGCCATTAAGACGTATCTGAATAAGATGGATCGAAAATTCAGAAAAAGCGGACAGTCTATTCACCATGAAAATTTGTTTGACACGGCGAAGAGAGGACAGGCACTGGTCCTTCCTGAAGGAGATATCCTTCTGCCTGTGAAAATGGGTTCCGGGAAGAGAAACAACACCGGATACCTTTCCCTGGCCCATGTACGTTCCCTATACATCGATGGAGACGGCTATGCTACAGCTGTTCTCCAGTATGATGAATACAGGGACCACACCCTGTCCATTCACCTGCTATGCAAAGCAGAGTCAGTCATGGACAGAATAAACCGGGCTTTTCGCAGATTTCCGAATCTGGACAACCAATCCATCAGCCTTTCCGCTTTATCGATAGATAAGCTGGTCGATGAGTATATGAAACGGAAAAGGGGACCCCATCTGATGCAGAATGAGGGTTGGAATCAGTTCATCAAGGACTGTGCCAGCCATTACCGATACAAAACAAAAGAGGAAGTGCAGGCCCTTATTTCCTCCTGGCGGGATATGCTGAAAAATGCACAGAATGACGATGAAATCGAAGAAAAGGAACTCTTTCTTGACCGGTTGGAAATGGCCTGCATCGGGCTTCACGTTGTCTTCGCAGCTGATACGACCTATGAGACGGTCAAAGGAAATGGCACAGAAGCGTCTCCTGAAGTGCAGGTACCAAAGAAGGTCCGTCTTCCACAAAAGCGGATCAATACCGGGTGGGACGAAAAACTGTCATTTCCTGCGTTTGCTTCCATACATTTGGATGCTTTCGTAAAGGCAGTGAATGTTTCTCCTGTTATGGAAAGCATACAGCGGATTTCAGAGGGGTTAAGAAACATGGGCGTTTTGTCATCGCTTTCCAGAATGGCCAGGGATATGGGAACCATTTTTCAACAGGAATCGGTCTTGCAAAACTTGGGCAGCACAGAAATGCAGGGGATTTTGAGAAATGCCATGGGAAAGCCGTTGATTTCCACTGAACTTGCTGAAAGTTTGAAACATGCCATGGAACCACCTTTCATGGCAGCGGAAATATCGCAAACCATGCGCATGGCAGAAGAGGCAGCCGGAAATATCCCCCGCATATCAGGCCTTCTGATGAAGAATCCTGCCGACTATCAGCGCATTACCCGTCCCTTGGGAACCCTGGATCCTTCCTGCTTTTTCAATGCCGGACTGATTCACCAGGCAGCTTATACTTCAAAACTGGCAAGCTGCAGCTATTGGTCAAGGCAGATGGGCATAGCAGATGATGACAGCGATGAGTAAAATAAAGGAAGTCTGTGATTGATTCCCAAATAACCTGCAGGGAAAACTCTGCAGGTTATTTTTATTGGAAAATTAGAAATGAAATATAATTTTATAAAATGATAGGATTTGGCATTTGCGTTTTGTATATATAGTTAAAGAAGATTGCCGGAGAAATGGAAAACAGCAGGACGGCATTTAGCTGCGATATACTTTGTTATTACATGGAGGAAGCAGAAAAATGAGCGAAAAACTTTTCTCAGCAAGAAGATGGAAGGACCCTCCTATTTACAGAGTGGTAAAAGTAGGAGGAAGTAAGGAAGATAAAATTAAAGGCGCTATATGGGCGCTAAAAAATGGTATTATCAACAAAGAAAGATACGATAAACGGATAAAAGAAATTGAAGAAGAATTCAAGAATAAGTAATTTACGATAGAAGCACTTACAGAAATGCAGGTGCTTTTATCTTTGCTATCAATGAAGAGCAGGCAGGGAAACTGACCTATATACCTTCCTGTATAGGGGAAGTTTCCAGTGTAGATATGAGCTTGTATTCACACTATCATAATTGCCCTTTCAGGCAACGGAGAAGCCCCCTTTGGTGGCTGCGCCACCACCTTTACCCAAAGGGAAGCATGTCACTGGATTCTCAGTCGTCTGCGACTCCCTACAGCACGGCTATCACCGACTCACTGGATTCTCAGGTCTCTAACGTTCCCCTACGAATCCAGTTCGCTGGAGTGACTCCAGTTCCTTTGCCACCCCCCGGAGGAGCTGGGGTCACTCTGTCCAGTGCTTATTTTGCACTGCCTATGCAGTGTACACTGTATGTCTAAAGATTACCCTCTCTGTGTCCAATTTTAGTTTACCACTTCATAGTGAAGCAGAATGCAGTTATAGGACTGACTTCCTGTCGGAAAATAGCGGAACTGGCGAAGATACGAAAAGGAGGGCTGAGTATGATTTTCAGGAAGCGGAAGAAATGGCAAGCAGGAATATATTTCTGCCCAAAGAATCGAACCGCCGTATACCGAACGGTACGTACGGTGGTGTGAGAGGGATGAATAATCTCTACTCGATTGGTGAGCGAAGCGAGCCAGACATAGTAATGCTGTTCTTGCACATGAAACCTAAAATGTCCGGCCGGATCCGGATACAGGCATTGGCAGGCGTCTTGATATATTCAGGACGCCTTTTTATGAGGCTTTTTTTGAGATGCAGACAATAAAAACTGATTAAGAAACTTTATATTATTAGACTTCTATTAATTTTATTCTGAGGGACAGAGCCTGTCATGGCTGTGAGTATAATAGTAAGTAGGAAATGATTTAAATACAAGAGGCGATGAAAATGGATTATCCACATTATCCAAGAAAAGGGACTGTTGGTGCAGACGATGTTAAGCAGGAGTTTTCAAACATCAATCCTCTGTGCCGTCAAACCAATGACTGCATATTCCGCGCGGTGGCCGGAGCTACGGACCGGAAGTGGCGGGAGGTGTTTGCGGTGATGTGCCAAATGGGACTGGAAATGCATATGATGCCTGATTATCCGGCTGTTCTCAGAGCCTATCTGAAGAAAATCGGCGCGGAGTACGTGTATAAATCAACCTTTGCAGCCAAAGGTAAGCCTACTATCCGCGAATTTATCAGGACCCACCGGCAGGGCAACTATGTGATTCGTGTTTTTTGGCATGTGACCCGGGCGAGGGATGGAATTCTTTATGACTGGGTGGACTGCCTTGATCAGCCGGTGCTGGAAGCTTGGCAGGTGACCCGTCACAAGAGCCTGGTAGAGGGAAAAGTGGAAGATATGGTTCCATGGCTGTATGAAAAGAGGTCCTGAGTCATGTTTATTTTCAAGAATCCAATCAAAGAAAACAGAAAGAAACAAGACGCCATTATCCGTGCCTTGGCCATTGCAGAAAACCGTTCTTGGGAAGAAGTATACAAGGATCTCTGCCGTGCTGCCTTTGAAATCTGCGACAATCCGCAGTACTTTGATACCTGGAAATACTACCTCATAGGCAGGTATCCGGGAAAATTCAAAACCTATCCGAAAGCCCGGGGCAAAGCAAGAATGTCCATTAACCACTTTGCTGCAGACCATCCCCAGGGAACCTATATTCTTTTCCTCATCAATAATTATGTAACCTGCCTCATAGATGGAAACCAGTATGATGTGGAAGATATGACGAACAAAACAGTCCTTGCGTCTTGGGAAATAACGCCGGTAAAAGGGTTTGAACGGAATTGACGTTTCCTGCGCACGGATGAGGTATGTATGGTACCTGCGTTGCCTGGATACGCTTCCATTGCTGAAATGATTGGAATTGAAGCTGGAATTAAGGAGCTCTCTACGGGGAATGTTACCTTGAATCGGTTAGGAAATAATAGGAAGGCCTTTTTATGTGCAGGTTAAGGGCCAACTTCTGCTGTCTTGGAGCCTTTCTAGCGGTTCTCTACATATTAGAATGGAGAACCTCCGTATGTGTCGATAGTGACTTAAATGGAAATGAGACTGGGAGAGGGGCTTGGCTAAAAGTTACTAGCTGCCCATTTATTCAATTTAGCCCACTAGGATACATACAATTTTGGGCATAGTACTGATTCTAACATTGAATGAATTATAATTAGAAATATAAAGATACAGAAGAAGCTTTTCATATTTGTGTCCATCATATGATATAATTATTATGAATTCATAGAATCTAATCATGTGATTTTGAATAGTGTGGGGTAGCGATATGCGGGAGAAGATTGTAGTACCTAACGCACCGATACTTGTTGAATCGACCAGATCCATTGGATATTCCTTTGAGGCGGCTGTTGCAGATATTGTGGATAACAGTATTAGCGCAGGGGCAACTGAAGTGCTTATTGGTTTTCAGTCTATAGAACCAGCGTGGCTTTGCATTGAAGACAACGGATGTGGCATGACGGCGGAAGAGTTGGAAAATGCTATGCGGTATGGGAGTCAAAGTTCTTTGGCCCAGCGATCAGAAAATGATCTTGGCCGTTTTGGACTCGGTATGAAGATGGCGAGTTTATCACAATGCCGCACATTGATTGTCATGACTAAGAAAAATGGAATGATTAGTGCTGCCAGTTGGGATCTTGATTATATTGTCCAGCAGAATAATTGGTCATTGAAAACCTTTTCAGAAGATGAAATTCAGCAATTTCCAGGCTATGACTACCTGATGGTATGCGAATCCGGAACTGTAGTCATATGGGAAAATTTTGATCGCCTCCAAAAAGAGTCAGCTAATTTTCATCAAGACTTTGATGAAAAGATAGATGTAACAAGGCAGCATCTGGCACTGGTATTTCATCGATTTCTGGATGCAACAGAACGTGTTGGTAAACCACCTTTGAAAATCTATATGAATGGTGATCAGGTTAAAGGGATAGATCCATTTCTTACTAAGAATCCGGCTACCCAGTCGCTGGGTGAGATCCCACTCACCATTGATGGGGAAAAGATATTGGTGAAACCATATGTACTTCCCATTATTAGTAAGATTAAGAAATCAGAACTGAAAACTTTAGGCGGCAAGGAAGAGCTTCGACAAAGGCAGGGGTTCTATATTTACCGCAACAAAAGACTGATCATATGGGGGACTTGGTTCCGACTCGTAAAACAGAATGAGCTGGGGAAGTTGGCACGTGTGCGTGTTGATATCCCAAACACGCTTGATTCCCTGTGGGATATCGATGTCAAGAAGTCGAAAGCCAGCTTACCCTATAAGATAAAGAAGAGTCTTGCCGATATTGTTTACCAGACGGTTGGTAAAAGTGAAAAAGTGTATCGATATCGTGGTAGAAAAGTACAAAATGATCAGCTGGTGCATGTCTGGAATGTTATTGATGATCGTGGTACTTTCAGTTATCGGATAAATAGGAATTTTCCGGCATATAAATTACTGGAGAATGCTCTCGATGAGAAATCACAACCATTGCTGGATAGTTTTCTACAGATACTGGAAAACAGTTTCCCCTATGGGGATGTTTACTATCGGATGGCAAAGAATGAGACAACTTCTGAGAGTCAGCTGATGGATGAACAGACTGTATACGACATGGCTGTTAATATGATTTCTACAATTGAGGAAAATCATGGCGATGTACAAAGCTTTCTGGCGATTATGGGACAAACGGACTTTTTCATTAAGTATCCAAATGTGGTGAAGAAAGTGAAAGAGGTATATGCAAAATGACAGATGCACAGAAAAATGTTTCTTCCTATGTAATTAATCAGTTACGTAAGCAAGATTTTGTTAAAGAAGATGAAATAACAAAATGGGTAGATAATTTTTCCCAAATTATTCCGTTGACGACAGATGAAAAGAAAGAAGTTGTTGAGGATGTGCAGTCGAAGCTGCATATCAAGATGGATCGGGGAGTCTGTGTCCAAGAAAAAGGTCACAAGTCTTGGTATTATGCAGCCAGAGGTGAGAATGATTCTGTATTCTGGGATCGATATAGAGCATACCTCATAAATGATCAGGGGTGGGCCCCTAAAGTAATAGATGAGTTGGATACAGCTACCAATGAAATTATGGATTTGCTGGGAAATCCAAAGCAATCGGAAGGTTTTCAGAGACGCGGACTCTGTATTGGTGAAGTCCAGTCAGGGAAAACATCTAATTATATTGCGCTGATTAACAAGGCTGCCGATGCAGGTTATCGAGTATTTTTCCTTTTGACCGGTGTAATCGAGAAATTGCGCTCACAGACGCAGGAACGTATTGATTTAGGCTTTACCGGACGCGATAGTGATGCATTTTTAAAACCAGGTGCCGATGGATCGCAGTCATCGGCGATTGGGGTTAGTGAGTTTAACTCTGAGAAAGAATGTATGGCTATCACTACGAAATCTAGCGATTTTCGTATCAATTCTGCACGTACCATTATTGGTAAGCTGGAAAATTTTAGTTCGCCAGTCGTGTTTGTCCTGAAAAAAAATAAATCGGTACTTACCAACCTGAAGAAATGGTTGGAAACTTTTAATCTGGATACTAACGGCAAGGTAAATTTGCCATTATTATTGATTGATGATGAGGCGGATAATGCATCTGTTAATACAAAAGATGACGATTCATCTACGGCAATCAACATGTGCATTCGGCAGTTGCTTGGCTTGTTTAGTAAGGCCAGTTATGTAGGATTTACAGCTACGCCTTATGCCAATATTTTTATTGATCCAGATACGGATGATGAAATGTTGGGGGATGATCTTTTTCCGCGGGATTTTATTTATCAACTTACGGCACCTTCTAACTACATAGGAGCAGAGTCGGTGTTTATGGAACCTCTTGATGAAGAAGAGCGTGTAAAATATCCGGACGAAGGTAACATTGGTAAGTATCATTGCCTTTTACGGAATAATGATGATTGCGAAGAATATCTGCCCCTCAAGCACAAGAAAATTGCCAGACTTGGAGAATTACCTGAAAGTTTGAAACAAGCCATTTTATCGTTTTTCATTGCTAACACAATTCGCGATCTGCGTGGAGATAAAACGAAGCATCGTACTATGATGATTAATATTTCTAGGTTTATTTCGGTACAAAACCGAATAGCACGTCAGGTCAATTCTTTCGTCTTACAGTTCCAGAGAACGGTTAAAAATTATTATAAGATGGGAGATAAAGCACTTCAGTATCCAGAATTCCAGGAGTTGAAGAAAGTTTATGATAGCGATTTCAAAGGGTTCGCAATTACGGGTGAGACATCTCGCATTTCATATGACTGGTCAGACATTCAGAATGGGCTTAATGCAGCTATCGCACCAATTCATGTGGAAGCAGTGAATGGTGGGAATGCTTCTAAAAAACTTGACTATGAGAAATCAAAGGATACGGGTGATAGATTGATTGCGGTTGGTGGGCTGAGCTTGTCCCGTGGTTTGACTCTGGAAGGACTCTGCACCAGCTATTTCTATCGCAATTCTAAGATGTATGATACGCTGTTGCAGATGGGACGTTGGTTTGGCTATCGTCCCAATTATGATGATCTTTGCCGTATCTGGATGAGTGAGGAATCTGTGGATTGGTATCAGCAGATTACAGAAGCAACAGAAGAGCTGCACCGTAGAATTATCCGGATGCAAAATGAAGGAGATACGCCAATAGACTTTGGCCTTTGTGTGCGTCAGGATAAAACGGCTCTTATCGTTACAGCCAGGAATAAAATGAGAACAGCTAAAGATTATGTTCGTACGGTTGTCCTTAGCGGTAGCGTAATTGATACGAAATATATAAGTGCAAAATCAAATGTCATCAAAAACAATCTGAACCACACAAAGAGCTTTATTGAAGAGTTACTTCACAAATACGGAAAACCCGTTGATACAAAAAATCTGGCACGGAAAAATATTCAGTTTTTGAATGTTGATAGTCAGGATGTGTTAGATTTTCTTTCATTATATCAAAGCCATATTCTGAATACAGATTTCCAGCCAGATGACTTAAAACATGTATTTACTGATTATGGACACGATTTCCCTAAGTGGGATATTGTGATAGCACAAGGTAAGGGAAAGTTATATGATCTTGGTGGAATTAGGATTCCCTTGGTAATACGTGGCTTTTCTTATTTGAAGGATAAAGAAGTATTACAGATGTCTGGGAAAAGTGCACATCTGGCGGATAAAGGAATGTCAAGAGCGGGCCTTACCAAGGAACAGGCAAATGATATTGAAAAGAAAAATTTTGACATGACTCATAAATCAGATAGTGCAGAAACTTACTTTCAGCCAGGCATTAAAAGAAACCCACTGCTGGTCATCTATCCAGTGGAACTGAATGCTGAAAATAAGCCGACGGTTGAGAAACAAGATATCGCTGCTAAAATCAGTGTTCCTCTTATTGGTCTTAGTATTGGCATTCCTTCCATCAACGGACAGAGAGCAGTCAAGCACAACTACAAGATTAATAAAGTTATGCAACGGCAGATAATGGAACTCAACGGCGATCTGACTAATGCCGGTGATGATTTTGAAGAAACTGACGAGACGATTCCGGAGGATTATGACAGATGATAACTCAATCATTTTTCAAGGAGTTTGAGGTACCGGATAATTTCCAACTTCTTATCCCCGGTAAAACGTTACATTTTTATGCAGGCGTGGATGCCAACAACAAACCTACTGTTTTTATTCTGACATCAGTCAAACCAGGTAACTTGCAGGCCAATGGTACAATTTCCGTTGAAACTGGTCGCCGCAGGGATGGAAAGTGGACACTTTCTTTTACTTTGGAAAAGTCGGATTTGCTCGATGTCTTTTCAGCTTTTGCCAATGACTTGGTTGATTCTTCTCTCGATGTCAAGAGTGAAAAAGAAGGACTGGCATTTGTTGAAAGTCGGTATGAGGCTTGGCGGGAAATCATGGCTTCTGGGCATAGTGGTCTCCTATCTCTCAATGCTATCAAAGGCCTCACTGGGGAGATGTACTTTCTACTCCATTACATGATTCCCACGTATGGAGTAGAGAAATCCGTGCTGTCTTGGATTGGACCCAGAGAAGCGGCTCAGGATTTCGTTGTGGACGATACCTGGTATGAAATCAAAACTATAGCTTCCAGCAGTGAGGCGGTTACCATTTCTTCTCTTGAACAGTTGGATTCCAATCAGCAGGGCGAGTTGGTTGTGCAATATGCGGATAAAACAAGTATTACTAATCAATCTGGCTGTACGGTAAACCAGTTGTACAAGCAGCTTATGGAATTGGTTGAATCAAGAGTTGATTTAAAGCAGTTATTGCAAAATGAATTGCAAAAGATGGGATATCTTCCCATTTCTTATTATGACAACTTTGCATTTGTTTTCAAGGCGGTATCATATTACCAGGTGAATGCTAGCTTTCCAGCACTTCGGCGGAGAAAGATACCAAATTCTATTGCTGGAGCTGTATACCAGATTTCCTTATCCGCGATTGAACCTTTCAAGAAAGAAGGATAACCATGGATTTAGAGTCATTCAGACAATCTATATTGCAGGAAGTACATGTAAATGCTTCTCAGAATGGGACTTTTCCTCGTGACGAATTTTTGGCACTGTACACAGAGGAACTTGTAGAAGCTGAAGAGTTTGTAGATTTTGAACCAGTGCAATATGATGGTTCGGGAAGTCGTAATAAGCATTTACAAATAGATGGTTATTATTATGATGACCTTGAACAAAGTCTGGGGCTTTTTATTTGTGATTTCTCTGATAGCGAGGTTACTGAAACTGTAACACGAGGAGATGCTGAGACTTCTTTTCGACGTGAAGAGGCTTTTGTTCAGGATGCTTTGAGTGGCTTTATTCAGAAACATGCTGAGGAAAGTTCTCCGGGTTATGGCTTGGCGGTTGATATTTCCGGTCGTTACAAAGATGTCCGAAAGTATAAGTTTTACCTCATTACTGATAAGGTTCTTAGTAAAAGAATAACCGGAATTCCTGGTAGCAAACTTGGAAAGGCAGGAACGGAATATTCCATCTGGGATATTAGCCGACTTCAGGGAATCCGGGAATCAAAAACTGGCAAAGAAGATATAGTTATCCATCTATCGGATTTTGGAGTAGAGGGAATCCCATGTTTGAAAGCCAGTGAGAGCGATGATTATACGGCTTATCTTTGCAATATTCCAGGAAAGGTACTTGCTGATATGTACAATCATTACGGCAGCAGGCTTTTGGAGGGGAATGTCCGGTCATTCTTGTCCGTAAGAGGCAAGATTAACAAAGGAATCCGAAATACGATTCTAAATGATCCTGCTAAGTTTTTTGCCTACAACAATGGAATTGCAGCAACAGCATACGCTATCCAAACGGAACAGGGATTTTCGTCCTTGATGATTACGGAAATCACAGGTTTGCAGATTGTTAATGGTGGTCAGACAACAGCATCTCTTGCCAATGCTTTAATCAAGGACAAGGCAAGGGCTAACAATTTGCAAAATATCTATGTCCCGATGAAATTGTCTGTAGTTTCGCCGGAGAAAGCTGTGACTTTGATCCCGGATATTGCAAGATTTGCTAACAGTCAGAACAAGGTGAGCGAAGCGGATTTCTTCTCTAATTCGCCTTTCCACATCCGCATGGAAGAAATTTCCCGACGTCTGATTGCTCCTGCGGTCGATGGCAACCAGTTTGGCACTCATTGGTATTATGAACGTGCCAGGGGACAGTACCGGCAGGAACAGGCAAAGATGACAGAAGCTGAAAAGAAGAAATTCCAAATGGAAAATCCGAAGCGGCAGATGTTTACGAAGACTGATTTGGCTAAATATTACAATATTTACCAAATGATGCCGGATAAGGTTAGCCTTGGTGCGCAAAAGAACTTTATTGAGTTTGCTAAATGGGCAGGAGAACAGTGGAATAAAAACGATTTAAATTTCAATGAGGTGTTTTTCAAGAGAGTTGTATGTGTTGATATTCTGTTCAAAGCTGTTGATGATATTGTCAAACATGCTGCCTGGTATGATGGTGGCTATAAAGCCCAGGTAAACACTTATACTCTTTCATGGCTGTTTTATCTGATTCAGAAGAACTATCCCCGATATGCTTTCAATTTCAGAGACGTATGGAATAAACAACGTGTGTCGGATGAATTGAAGATGCAGCTGGAATCATTGGCAGAAAAGGTATTCTATCATCTGACTAACCCGGATCGGTTGGTACAGAATGTCACGGAATGGGCTAAACGTGTAGACTGCTGGGAAAAATTGAAAGAAATGGATTTTCAACTTAGCCCAGCTTTAGTCAGATGGTTAGTGCCTAAAGAAGCGGTGTCTGAACAGGAAAAAGACGCCAAAGTTGAGCAGAAGGAAATAAGCAAGGCCAATGCCATGATTCAGGTTGCTAACTATGGTGTAGAAAATTGGAAAAAAGTTCAAAAGTGGGGAATTGAAAACAATATATTCTCTGCTACAGATTTGTCTTTCCTAAAGGCTGCTATTGCAATGGAAAAAGGGAAATTTCCGACAGATCGCCAATGCGTTAAAATTTTGGGGGTTTTGCAGAAAGCGAGAGATGAAAGTTATCCGGATTAGGCAATGTTATATATGACTGTAAATAGATTTATTTCCTATTTTCTATTAGTCATCAGGCCTTTTTACTGCTATAATGCTAGAGAGAGTTTTTCCTGAAAGGAGGGGTGATATATGCCACTAAATTATTTGGATCTGTTTGCCGGTGCAGGCGGACTGTCTGAAGGCTTTATTAAAGCAGGCTTTCATCCAGTTGCACATATCGAAATGGATAGAGCGGCATGCTTCACCCTTAAAACCCGGAGTGCCTACTATTGGTTAAAGCAGCATGGACAAGAGAATGTTTATGATGATTACCTGAATGGCAGAATTACAAGGGAAGAGTTTTACGCTCATGTTCCCATGAAAGTTTTGGATTCTGTTCTCCAACGTACCATGGCTGAGAATAATCTAGACGAAATTTTCGAAAGAATTGACGAATTGCGTGATGGAGAACCGATTGATCTTATCATCGGCGGACCGCCCTGTCAGGCATATTCTCTGGTAGGCCGTGCACGGGATGAACATGGAATGATAGGCGATTTGCGTAACTATCTGTATCGTCTTTATGCCAGGTTCTTGGAGAGATATCAACCGAGGTATTTTGTCTTTGAAAATGTTTTGGGGTTATTGTCCGCTAAAGAGTCTAATGGAGATAAACATTTTGACTTGATGCGAAAAACTTTCAGCGCATGTGGATATACAACCGAAACAAAAGTCCTCAATGCCAGAAGTTATGGGGTGTTGCAGAATCGTAAGCGTTTGATTCTTATAGGAAAGTTAGGTGGCTCGGAGGGGTTTTATCCTAAAATCGAACAGATGCCAACGGATCAGTATCTTGTAAAGGAAATTTTTGATGATTTGCCGCCTTTACAAGCTGGCGGGGGGGTGCCAACGCCGGTCAAAACAAAACCGTATCATGGGACATATCTGTATCGAGCTGGCATTCGTGATCCTGGTGATAAGGATGAAATGGTAAGTCAGCATTATGCCAGACCAACGAATGCTCATGATAAGGCTATTTATCATATTGCAGTGGAACAGTGGAATCATTCAAAAAAGAGATTAATGTATACTGACCTGCCAGATTATATGAGGACACATAAGAATTTGGATTCATTTCTGGATCGGTTTAAAGTAGTGGCTGCTGATTTATCCTATTCTCAAACCGTAGTGGCTCACTTGGCTAAGGATGGGCATTATTATATTCATCCGGATATCAGACAGAACAGGTCTATCACGCCCAGAGAAGCAGCCAGGTTACAGACTTTTCCGGATAACTACTATTTTGAGTCTGTTTCAGGGAGACCGTCAAGAACATATGCCTTTAAGCAAATCGGGAATGCCGTACCAGTGAATTTAGCATTTAGCATTGCAAAAGCTATTAGAGAGTGTTTTATACATCCCGGCGATTATCCTAAGGAAACTGAGGGCATTATTCATTTTAAGCCTTAATTTTGAGCTGGCCAGGTGTGGCCGGCTCTTTTGGCATACCATTATATTTTATAAGGGTAGTGAAGAGTCTTGGATGTATTGACGAAAGAACAGCGTCATAAAAATATGTCACATATCCGAAATAAAAATACCAAAGCTGAAGTCATGCTGCGTAGGGCATTATGGCATCAGGGGGTTCGATATAGAAAAAATTATAGCGTACTCCCAGGGAAACCAGATATTGCTATTACGAGATGCCATATTGCCATTTTTGTAGATGGTGACTATTGGCATGGGCGGAATTTAGCAGAGTTGGAAAAGAAGGATATTCATAACAAGGCGTTTTGGATACAAAAACTTTCTGGAAATGTAGAGCGGGATAAACAGGTTAATGATATGCTAACAGAGATGGGATGGATTGTTTTACGCTTTTGGGAGACGGATATCAAACATGATCTTTCCGGTATTGTAGAGAAAATTATGAGCTTCGTGCCTGTTAGTGACTTCATGAAAGACAATAAATAAGCTAAAGACTGGAGGTGCTTGAAAATCTATGGGGCGCATGGTTGAAGATACTATCAAATCTCTATATGCTTATGGCAAGAAAGTGTACGAAAATAAGCTTAGTTTGGGAGAGGCGGCACAGGAGGTTAATCGTATTCATCCTGAAGTTGCTGTTTCTTCAGCCAAACATTATATCAGCTGGTATTCTGAAATGCGTGCAGGTCGCTGGTTGTCATGGAACTCGAATTCCAATCTTCTGCTATACTATGTCGAGCATATTAAGGAAGATGATGGAATAGAGGCGGGAAAACTTGCGCTACAAGGCGCTGAAAAGTTTGCGGAACATGCGAAACGAAAAGAGCTCATGGAAGATTTGAATAAATTGGCTCTACGACTGAGCTTGGTTGGTCAGAAGAAGGATAATGATAATATTAGCAGTGAAAGAAGTGATGATGAAATGGATAATAAAGCTATTGTTAAGCAGATTAAACACTTCATCTCGCAAAAAGGATTCTCCTATCCTGACAATATTATCGAAAATTTTTTCCTTAGCCTGAAGACAAAGCCTTTTGTCATCCTTGCGGGTACGTCGGGAACGGGGAAGACGCGGCTGGTAAGGCTTTTTGCTGAGGCGGTGGGGGCCTTTTCCGCTGGGGAGAAGAGGTATCTTCAGGTTCCGGTACGCCCTGATTGGTCAGATTCTTCTGACCTGTTCGGCCATCTGAACCTGAATGGGGATTTTGTGAAAGGGCCCTTTACGGATTTTCTAAAGAGCGCAGAGGAAAACCCAGAGTATCCCTATTTTCTGTGCCTGGATGAAATGAATCTGGCACGGGTAGAGTACTATATGAGCGATCTCTTATCCATTATGGAGACCCGGGATGTGGTGGATGGCCGGATTGTGACGGATAAGATCTATCTGAATGGGTATGGTGATTTGGGACTGCCAGAGAATCTATATATCATCGGTACGGTAAATATGGATGAAACCACGTTTCCTTTCAGCAAGAAGGTGTTGGATCGGGCAAATACGATTGAGTTTTCCTATGTGAATCTGATGCCTGATTTTGAAGAGGTGGGAGACTCTTCACCTGTCCGTTCATTTACACTGTCCAATGATTTCTTCCGGGCGGAGTACCTATATTTGGCACAGTGTGGTGGGGAAGATCGAGACTATGTACTGAACTGCAGTATAGAGCTGGAGAAAATTAATACTATCCTGCGAGAGGCTAATGCTCATGTAGGGTACCGGGTGCGTGATGAAATTGCCTTTTATCGGCTGTATAACCACAAAATGCATTTAATGAATGAAATGGCGGCCATGGATTATGAGATTTTGCAAAAAATTCTGCCCCGCATTCAAGGAAGCAGTGGGGCTGTGCGGGATATGCTGGTGCATCTGTTCCAGTATTGCGCCGGGGAGTATGAAGGATTCCGTACGGATACGGTAGAGGTATTCCGAAAGATGGAAGCGGCGTTGGCGGATAAGGCGGTGCATCCGAAGTACCCTAAGAGTGCAGAGAAGATCGCATTTATGATGAGGAGACTGGAAGAGGATGGATTCACGTCCTATTGGTTCTGATGAGCTGATATATATTCAGGCAGGGAACATCAGCATTACGGTGAAGGGAAAAATTTCGTCTGCTTCTCCAGATGGTGCTGGGGCTGAGGATGCTTCTTCACTTCGTGTGCAATGTCGTGATGAAGTGGCTGCTTTGCGGGTAGGCGGCGGTGAAGTGGACAGGAAGCAGCAGGATTTTTCGTGTGCGCCACTTTTCTTTGAGCAGCATGCCTATGAAATTATCATAGAAAATATGGGTAGTGGGGAGGTATCTTTCTGGCATGAAAACCTGTCTGTTCGGCGGGCAGTAACTCCAGTTGGAAGCCGGGGTACACTGCTTTCAGGAATTGTGAATTTCAGAAATAATATCGGCTTTTCTGATTTCATCATTTGTCTTAACGGGAAAGAGTATATAAAGCTTACTATCGAGGTATTTCCTGAGAAAATCAGTTACCGCAAGGATTACAGGGAAATTATGGCAGATGTGGCGGAAGAATTGTACGCCATCATTTTTGATTTCCTGCGGAAGACCTATTACGGTTACGGGCAGAGCAGGAATCGGGGAGAAAGTCCAGTTGAATTTTATGCGGTAGTTACGACTATTTTTAAGCGGTTCCTGCGTGCTCTGGATAAAATTATTTCTGAACCGCATCATACGTTGGAGAACCGTCATGAAATTGTGCCTGGATACAAGGCTGTCTCTCTGGACCGCTGTTCCATAAGCTGGCTGGCCCATCATCCTGAGCATATAACTAAGAAGCAGGGGCGCATTTGGGTGGATAAGACTATGGCGGCGGTGAAGAAGGTGAGCTATGATACCCGGGAAAACCGGATGACCCGATATATCTTGGAGTCTACTATAAGGAGGCTGCAAACTTTCCGTCAGATGTACGGACTCATGGCAAGGGAGAAAGATGGAGCTGTTTTTACCGGTATTGATAGCATGGTTCAGAGTCTGAGGTGCCGGGAGACTGGAACGTTCCTGCAGGCGGTAGAAAGTCAGGGCAGCGAAGCGGGCTTGTCTCTGGTCTTTGCTTTGGCGCCCGGTTATCGGGAATTGTATAAATATTATCTCATGTTGGAACGTGGCCTGAATATAACAGGTGATGTATTCCATGCATCTGTGAAGGATCTGGCTGTGCTTTATGAGTATTGGTGCTTCATAAAGTTAAATAGCATGCTCCGAAAGAAATATGAGCTGGTGTCACAGGATGTGATCAGGGTAGAGGGAAACCGGCTCTTCGTGACGTTGCTTAAAGGAAAAGGCTCCGAGGTACGGTACCGGAATCCCTACAGTGGGGAGCGGATTGTATTATCTTATAATCCTCGTGAAACAGGGCTTCCTACGGTGCCGCAGAGACCGGATAATGTGCTGACTCTCACGAAGGATGGGATGGAGGATGGTAGTTTGACATACCGGTATATTTTTGATGCGAAGTACAAAATTGACCCGGCGGTAGAGGGGAGTTACTATTACAATGTGATTTCTCATACGCCTGGCCCAAGGGAAGAGGATATAAATACCATGCATCGCTACCGGGATGCCATTGTATCAGAAAACGGTGCCCGGGACTATGAGCGTACCATGTTTGGCGCATATGTCCTGTTTCCCTATGCAGATGAAGAAACGTACCGGAAGCATAAGTTTTATAAAAGTATAGAAACCGTTAATATCGGCGGGCTGCCTTTTCTGCCTTCTGCTACGGGTATGGTGGAGCAGATGCTGGATGAACTGGTGGCAGATTCGCCGGAGTCTGCCTTTGAACGTACGGTCCTACCGTTGGGTATTGAGCGGAAGCTGGCTCGGGTAGATTGGGGACAGCGGGATGTGCTGGTGGGTGTGTTGAAAAATGTGAAACAACTCCAGATTTGCCAAACTTACCATTTCTATCATATTCCTGCCTCTAAAATTCCAGAGAAAAGACTGCCTATCCACTATGTTGCCATTTATCAGTCGCGCCGCCTGTTTGGAGAGGATTCCGGTATTTTTCTGTATGGGGAAGTAATAAGGACAGCACTGGTCCGGCGGCGTAGCATCCGGGAGATTCCAAAGGATTCGGACGAGCTGTATTACCGTTTCGCCGTCCGGAAATGGAATAGACTGCCTCATCCGGTGAAAGTGCGGGAGAGTGCAAGAATTGCAGATTACACCAATCTTTTCCTGCTTCAGCATGCAGACGAAATGCCGGATCTCAAAATCAGGTCGGAAGAAGAATATCGTCTATACTATGAACTCCGTCGTTTATCAAAAGGTGCTCTCACAAACGACCCGGAAAAGCCACTCTGCTTCCGCCATGGTAAGTTCCTTATGGATTATGAAGACAGTAATATCCGGATTCTGTATGACGGAAAAATCCGAGATCTCATTCCGGCTGAGCAGTTCATCCGGCACCCCTATTGGTATTTTAAGAAGCTGATGCAGTACTTGCAGGTAGCTCAAGACACATAATCTTTATGAATAGAGCTATAGAATTTCTTCAAATTTTATGCCTTGGATTCATATAATGATACAATGGAAGAATTGATAAATGCTGCCGCTTCTATAATATTTTTATATCAATATTTTAATATCGCAGAATGAATCAATCCAGCGGCGCATAGTCTTCCGCATAATCCTTATACGCCCTCTCCCTGGCCTCTTTTTCCGTTTTCTCAATCATTTCCGGCTCTGCCCTCAGCACGTGAAGCAGGATATCCTTCAATGCCTCTGCCTGGCCGGAGGAGACAGCCCACTGGTCTTTGGCCCAGGTCTCCTCAAAGTGGGACCATACGTAGATACGCCGGTAGTAGGCCACATTGTATGCGTATGTGTGAAGCCGTCTCAGGATTTCATTCTGCATGCTGTTTCTGTCCATTTTTCTTCTCCCTGCATGGTACAAACATTTGATTTGTTTTCAATATTATACTACAAAAATGTATTAACCATCAACGGGATATTCATTTTGGAGTGACGCGATGGATACTTTTATCAAGCAGCTCTTTCAGATACTGAGGGACAATGACTCCCATATTTCAGAATCCGCCCTGGCCCGCAGGCTGGGGATTCTCCAGTACTCTCTGAACCGTTCCATTTCCACAGGCAGTGTCAGGCTCTCGGTTTTCCTCAGGGCTTTAAGCCTCATGGGCTATACCCTGGAAATCAAGAAGGGCGGGAAAACGGTGGCTGCCATCCGGCCGGAAGACTACTCACCGGCGGAGAGGAATAAGTAGTTTTCTAGTAACTAGTGGCTGGCTGCTGGTTGCGAGCTGCTCTATCCTCTCAAGGCCCCGCCGACCGGGATTCTTTAGTGAGCTAGTGGGCTAGTGATCTGGTGAACTAGTAAGTGTCACTATCTACATGTACCAGAATTCTTCGACTGGGGTCAGGATGACAGTGGGAGGGCGGGGCTCCATGGCCCCCCGAGCCAGATTTCAGCCATCACCGCGCCGCATGGTGCCGGGCGTGGAATAGGGGAGTGGAAAGTGTATACGAAAAAGGCAGTGAGGAAATAGAAAATCATTTCTTCATTGCCTTTTTGAGTTGTTCACAGGAAGTGGTCAATGGGGAAGTATCGGGAAGGCTGCTTAGTAAATCATATTTTATTCCTTTCAGCTGCTCTGATGTCATTTTCATAGAAGTATCTCCAGATATTGACGGATTAATGTGTCCACATGGAAAAGGGGAGCGTAGGTCATGAGCCGGTTCAGGTCCTTGTCGGGGCGGGATATGTAATTTTTAAGGGCGGCCTGGAAATCCTGGATTTCAAAGGAGCTACGGCTTCTGATCAGGTCGCAGATGGTTCTTTCCAGGTCATAAACAGGTATGAGGTGGTTAAAGGAGTTCCTGTATTCCATGCGCCCCAGGGATAGGAGCTCCCAGCGCAAAAGATAGAAATTTATTTATAAGTTTTGACTGCAATCCGGATGGCAGGCGCTTATAATATAAATAAAGAAAGACGTCAGAACCTTCGCCCGTTTCGGTGGGGGGCTGGCGCCTTTTCTTTTTATTTTATAGAGCTTTTCTATTGGGAAAAAACCGTAGTTTCCATCGGGCCTGATGATTACGCACCGGCGGAGAGGGAATAGCGTAAGGATTAGTATCTTGCAGCCGGCAGCTTGCAGCTAGTTGCTGGGAGTGCCTTACGGCGCGATCGAGACCGGGACCGGGATTCCCGTAGGGGCCTGCACCTGCGGCGCAGAGGGGCGTATGGCATCCATCGGGCCTGTCGGCCCTCGGTGCCAAGGGTTGTGTCCCCACAGGGGAAACGACTCACTATGATTTGTGCGTCGCTGGCGCTCCTGCAAATCATGTTCGCTGTGCATCGCTCCGCTCAGGGGGCAAAGGACACGCCCTTTCGGGCGCGAGGGTTCAAAGGGTTAAAAAGGTTCAAAGGTATGTAGTTTTGAGCAATTAAAAAAGCGCCTTTAGGGCGCCTTTGGTGTATTATTTCTGATAAAACCCATTTTCACTGTACTCAGACCATTTAAGATACATATCTTTATAATTTTCCTTAATAAAAGTCTGTATCTTGTGAATTTCTCTTTCTGTAAGAATTCCTTTGTTTTGCAGAATAGTATCGCCATTCGCTTTAACAAAGAATTTTGCAGAACCACTTTCGGTTAAACGGCGGTCGCTGGCGTGAACATGCATGCATTCGATGATGCAGAATGAAGTAAAGTAGAGGTAATAGCCTGCAATTTTGAATTCATAGTATTTAGGCATATGCTATTCCTCCAATAATTTTTTGTTTCTGTTAAAGTAGTCTTTGACTATTGCGATTTCAATGTCATCCATAGTTGTTTCCAAAATTTCTCCGGACTTTGAGAAAACGATGGCATTTTGTGGCTTATTCAGGTTTAATACCCGATAACCATGGCTGCATTTGTTGAAGGCATATCCATTGACAATCATATCGGCATCATCGGCCACTTTGCGCAGGTTAAGCATTTCTCAACCGTACCTCCTTTATGTCTTTCAAAAATGTGTCGGGGGAAATATATAAGTCTTTGAGGATAGGAATCAGGTCAATATATTCTTCTTCACTTTCTTTATTATGCCTGTATTTGGCCATGACTACCAGGTAACCATGGTCCCATTCTTTGATGGAAGTATAGCGTTCCAGTGAGTAGGGGGCTTTGAAACGGATCGTGTAGGGACCGTATTTAAATATGGTATAGTTCTTATCGTTACTTAAGTAAGCACATTCCATTTTTGGCACCTCCCTTGGAAACATCGTCTTTGGCTATATTATACAAAATTACAGGGTATGTTGGGAATAGTAAGAAGAAACTGGGTAAGTGTCAAGTTTTCCTCGGTAATTCATTTGACTGTAGATAATTACTATCTCCGTGGCTTCGGTTTTATCAGTATTTCTGTATAGCTCTGGCCAGTCTCCCCATTGGTGAAGAAGAAGCTCCATA
>Ga0256406_1000243_pt1 | contig 103992 bp, 83 predicted proteins | sample RumenRJG_03DNA_FD_185986 | JGI IMG/M metagenome (GOLD analysis project Ga0256406, IMG submission 185986) | Bovine rumen microbial communities from Lethbridge, Alberta, Canada - RJG_03 | ecosystem: Host-associated > Mammals > Digestive system > Stomach > Rumen | place: Canada: Alberta...
GTCCACTTCATAAGTATCCGGTACATAATGATGCGTGAGCAACAACGTATCGCCACGGAAACTATAGGCATAAGTTTTTGAATAGCTATAATAATAATTCGGATCATAGAAGAACGAACCATTATCCTTACGGCAATCGCCAATTGTTTCGTAGATGAGCGTCACCGAATCAAGAACTTCATCGACAATAATGGGGCCAGATTCCATAAAACGGGCTCGTGCATACCGTGACTCCATCTGGTTCACATCGGCGGGAGTGCCTTCAACAATATTCCCGTTCACATCTTCGGTAAAGCCGCCGCAGCCTGCAAGCAGGGCGAGGCTTCCAAGACAAAAGGCAAAAACATTTCTCATCTCACTTATCTTCATTTTCATTCCTCAATTTTTCACTTAGGGGAAACAGTTGCAGGTTTAATCGGTACACTCGGCTGCACCCTTCGTCTTCAGAAACAATTTCCTTGACTCGTTTGCGGAATGCGGCGATTTCTTCCACTAGGCGGCGGTAGGCATTTTCGCTGATACCCAAGGTAAAGCCCGAAATATCTCGTTCATCGGCGGGAACATGATCCAGCGCATCGGCTGCCAGCTGCATCACCTGTTTTTGCATCGCCTTCATGGACGCCGACAACAAGGCGGGATCGCCCGTGAGTCCCTTATTTATTTGCACGTAAGTTCCGTCAGGACGCCGTCCCAGCAAATTCGCACGCACCATCAGTTCCAGCGAGTTGCGGACCTCGCCCGCCGTCACCTCGGGAATGCACATCTTCGCAATATCCGAAGGCTTGGCCCCGGGCATCATCGGAGCAAGTTCACGCACGACAGGATTCACCCAGGAACGATAATAGTCAAATGCCTCGGCTCCCAGGACACGCACCCCATTCCCCTCCATCAGAGCGCGCATCCGGGAGAAAGCCTGTACACGGGAGCGTTCGTCCGGCGCATCGCAGAATTCCACCAACAGGCAAAAATATTCCTGACGGTATCCGGAAAGTTCCATAGCACGCGCCACCTTAAGAGCGCCATCTTGACGGAGACGCGTCTTGCCGTCGCAAACCAGTTTCAGATATCCCGACGAAGAAAAGCCCGCCAGTTTTGCAAACTCACGCCACGAGAAATACGAGGTGCGCTTGCGTTCCTCGTAGTAATCGCGCATATAGCGGCGGTAATCATTGTATTCCGTAATCGGGTTCATATTCCAAATTGTCATGCCCGCGAAAGCGGGCATCTCCCGCCTCTTCGTAACAATCGTTTTCTCTTCACAAACAAAAGATAAAGAAATCTATGAAACAAAACAAGAGATTTTTTAGTAAAAATCACTACTTTTCATAAAATTAAACAGAATAACAAGCATTCTATGAAACAATCTGTTTCATAAAAGAGAAAACCCCGCTACAGCGGGGCAAAAATTGCAGGGAGGCAAATTCGCTTATTTCATCTTCTTGCGAAGACTCTCCAGACGATTGAGCGCGTCGATGAGGGTTTCGTCTTTCTTGGCGAAGTGGAAGCGGATCAGGTGATTCACCGGTTCGCGGAAGAAGCTGGAACCCGGCACTGCGGCGACACCCACTTTTTGCGCAAGGTCGATACAGAACTGGTCATCGGACTTGTAGCCGAATTCGCTGATATCCATCATCACGAAATACGTACCCTGCGGCTCGGTGAACTTGAAACCTAGATTACGCAGACCGCCGGTGAAAATTTCCTTCATGTGCGTGTAATGCGCCTGCAGTTCCGCGTAGTAATCGTCGCCGAAATTGAGGGCGGTGAGTGCGGTTTCTTGCAGCGGCGAGGCGGCGCCCACCACCGTAAAGTCGTGAATTTTCTTGATGCAGTTCATGATGGGCTCAGCAGCGAGCACATAGCCCAGGCGCCAGCCCGTAATGGAATAGCTCTTGGAAAGGCTGGAACATTCGATGGTGCGTTCGCGCATGCCCGGAAGCGTCGCAATATAAGTATGACGGTGCGGTGCAAACACGATATGTTCGTAGACTTCGTCGGTGATTACATACAAATCATATTTGATGGCGAGGTCGGCGATAATCTGCAGTTCTTCGCGGGTAAAGACTTTTCCGCTCGGGTTCGACGGATTGCAAAGCACCAGAGCCTTCACGCCCGGCTGTTTCATGGCATCTTCGAGGACATTTGCATCGAAGGTAAAATCGTGCGGATCGAGCGGCACGTAAATCGGAGTCGCCCCACTCAGAATCGTATCGGCGGTGTAGTTCTCGTAGAACGGCGAAAAGATGACCACCTTGTCGCCCGGATTGCAGACGGACATCATCGTGATCATCATGGCTTCGGTACTGCCGCAAGTGATGACCATTTCGGTTTGCGGGTCGTAACGCAATCCGCTGAAATGTTCCTGCTTTTTAGAAAGCGCTTCGCGGAAATTCTGGGCGCCAATCGTAATCGCGTACTGGTGCGGGCCCGTGTGGGCGACTTCGGCCAGGCGGTCTTGCAAGGCCTTGGGCGGGTCAAAATCAGGAAAACCCTGCGACAAGTTGATTGCACCGCAAGCGTTCGCGATGCGCGTCATGTGACGAATGACCGATTCCGTAAAATGTTCCGTACGATTACTTAAAGGCTTCATGGGAGAAAATGTAGAAAGAAAGATGGCAGAAAAAAGTGCTTAGTTGGTAGAACTTAGTTGGTAGAGCTTAGAAGAATAATCTAAGTTCTAAGTTCTAAGCTCTAAGTTCTTTTTTTCTACATTTCACATTATGTACGATCCGCGCTTTTTACCCATCTGCAAAGAAGACCTGGAGGAACTCGGCTGGGACTATGTCGATGTGATTATCATTAGCGCGGACGCCTACGTGGACCACCCTTGCTTTGGGCATGCCGTAGTCGGTCGCCTTTTCGAGCACGAAGGCTTACGCGTGGCAATACTCCCGCAGCCAAACTGGCGCGATGACTTGCGCGACTTCAAGAAACTCGGCAAGCCCCGTATGTTCTTCGCAATTTCAAGCGGTATGGATTCCATGGTGAACCATTATACTGCCGCCAAGCGCCTCCGCAGTGACGACGCCTTTACGCCGGGGAACAAGGCAGGGTTCCGCCCCGATTACGCGACCTACACGTACGCTAAGATTTTAAAGAAGCTCTACCCCGACGTTCCGCTGCTGATTGGCGGACTTGAATCGAGCCTGCGCCGCGTAACGCATTACGATTACTGGAGCGACAGACTCAAGCCGAGCATTCTTTTCGATACGCAGGCCGACATTCTCGTGTACGGCATGGGCGAAAAGCCGCTCAAGGAAATCGTGCGACTCTTGAAGAAGGGCGTACCGTTTTCGAGCCTGCATTCCGTGCCGCAGACGGCCTACCTTGCGCCCAAAGGAGAAATTCCCACAAGCAAGCAATGGGAAGACCTGCGCCTTTATAGTTACGAGGAATGTCTCGCCAACAAGAAGAATCAAATCGAGAACTGCCGCAGGGTGGACATCGAATGCAACAAGTGGTTCCAGCGCCGCATCCTGCAAGATGTCGCGGAACAGACCGTGGTGATTAACCCCGCGTACCCGCCGCTCGAATACGGCGAACTCGACGAAAGCTTTGAATACCCCTACGCTCGCGAACCGCACCCGCGTTACAGAAAGCGCGGCAACGTGCCTGCGTTTGACATGATCAAGTTCAGCATCAACACGCACCGCGGCTGTTTTGGCGGATGCAGTTTCTGTGCCATCAACGCACACCAGGGCAAGTTCATTGCGAGCCGTAGCCGCGAAAGCATCCTGCGCGAAGTCGATCTGATTACGAAGATGGACGGCTTTGCCGGCACCATCACCGATTTGGGAGGCCCGAGCGCCAACATGTACAACATGCGTGGCCGCGACCCGAGCCGTTGCCAAAAGTGCGCACGCCCCAGTTGCCTGACTCCAAAAGTCTGCGACAACATGGACACGCATCACCACGAACTCCTGGAACTTTACCGCGAAGTGCGCAACCACCCGAAGGTGAAGCACTTGTTCATTGGAAGCGGCGTGCGTTACGACATGCTGCTGCAAGAAACCGACGACAAGGAACTAATCCGCGACCATGAGGAATACGCCCGCGAACTCATCGACTACCATGTGAGCGGGCGTCTGAAGGTGGCCCCGGAACATACCAGCGATGCAGTCCTTAAGCTGATGCGCAAGCCGAGCTTTACGCTATTCCACAAGTTCAAGGAATTCTTCGACGACGAATGCAAGCGCATCGGAAAGCGCCAGCAGATTATTCCTTACTTTATCAGTAGCCACCCCGGATGTACCGAGGCCGACATGGCGGAACTTGCACTCGAGACAAAGCAGCTCGGGTTCCAGCTGGAGCAGGTTCAGGACTTTACGCCCACCCCGATGACAATCGCTACTGAAATGTTCTACAGCGAAATGACGCCGGACGGCAAGCCGCTTTACGTAGCGAAAACGCCGGAGCAGAAGCGGAGCCAGCGTCAGTTCTTCTTCTGGTACATTCCCGAGAACCGCCCGCAGATTCGTGCAACGCTTGAGCGCCTTAAGCTCGGCAAGATCGGCCGTCTACTCCTTAGCCGCAGCGCGAAGGCCGAAGGCAAGGAATTCTTCCCGAGCAAGGAACGCGAAGAAAACGAGGACTACCGCCAGCGCGAACAGCAGAAGCGCGAGCAGCGCGCCGTCACCATCGTGCCGCAAAAATCCGGCGACAAGGGCCGCTGGGAAAATTCTGCTCGTAAGGAACGCCGCGCAGCCCAGTTCGGCAACAGCGGAAACAACGGCGGCGATTCTCGTGAAAACCGCGGCAACAACCGCGAAGGCCGCCGCGAAGACAATCGCGAACGCCGCGACTTCCGTGACGACAACCGCAACAGTAATTTCGGCAACAGCGGAAACGGCGAACAGCGCAAAAGTTTCCATAGCGATCGCAAATTCAACAACGACCGCGGCGGAAACAAGAGTCGCGATTCTCGCAACAACAATCCGCGTAAAAACAGCGAAAAACGCCAAAACTCCCCGGTGCAATTCAGTTCCATGCGCCGCGGAAAATAAAAAAACACCCCTAAGGGAGTTCCACTACTTGCGTAGCAGAACTCCCCGAGGTGTTTGATGGACTCCTAACCCTCAAAACACTCTTATTGTGAACAAAGTTACAATAAAGGGTACCCCTTGAATTTATTTTATACAAAAAACTTACACTTTATCCAAAGCCTGCGTAAGGTCAGCGATGATGTCTTCGACATTCTCGATGCCCACGCTGAAGCGGATCAAATCAGGTGCAACACCAGCTTCAATCAACTGTTCATCAGACAACTGACGGTGCGTGTGGCTTGCCGGGTGCAGCACGCAGCTGCGGGCGTCGGCCACGTGAGTCACGATGCAAATCATCTTGAGGTTGTCCATGAACTGGATGCTCTTTTCACGGCCACCCTTGATACCGAAGGTGAGAACGCCGCACGGGAGCCCGCCCTTGAACTGCTTCTTGGCAAGTTCGTGGTACTTGTTGCCCTCAAGGCCCGCGTAGTCCACCCAGGCCACCTTCGGGTGGTTCTGCAGGAACTTCGCGCAGGCGAGAGCGTTTTCGCAGTGGCGCGGCATGCGGAGGTGCAAAGTTTCGAGACCGACGTTCAGGAGGAATGCGTTCTGCGGAGCCTGGATGCTACCGAGGTCGCGCATGAGCTGGGCCGTAGCCTTCGTGATGAAGGCGCCCTTGCCGAAAGCCTTCGTGTAGGCAAGACCGTGGTAGCTCGGGTCCGGTTCGGTTAAGCCTTTGAACTTGTCGTGATGGGCTTCCCAGTCAAAGTTTCCGCTATCCACGATGCAGCCACCCACGGCCATCGCGTGACCGTCCATGTACTTGGTGGTGGAATGCGTCACGATGTCAACGCCGAATTCAATCGGGCGGCAGAGAATCGGAGTCGGGAACGTATTGTCCACAATCATCGGCACGCCGTGCTTGTGGGCAAGCTTCGCGAAGCGCTCCAGGTCCAGAATCTTGCCGGCGGGGTTAGCCACCGTCTCGCCGAAGAAGCACTTGGTGTTCGGGCGGAAGGCCTTCTCGATTTCCTCGTCGCTTGCATCCTGGTCCACGAACATGCATTCGATACCGAGCTTCTTCATGGTAACGCTGAAGAGGTTGCTCGTACCGCCGTAAATAGCGCTGGTGCTGATGAAGTGGTCGCCCGCCTCGCAGATGTTGAACACGGCGAAGAAGTTCGCCGCCTGACCGGAACTCGTGAGCATCGCAGCGACACCGCCTTCCATGGCCGCAATCTTGGATGCCACGGCATCGTTGGTCGGGTTCTGCAGGCGCGTGTAGAAGTAGCCGCTGGCCTTCAGGTCGAACAGGTCGGCCATCGCGTTGCTGGACTCGTACTTGAAAGTGGTGCTCTGGTAGATGGGGAGGACGCGCGGTTCGCCGTTTTTCGGCTGCCAGCCGCCCTGGACGCACAAAGTTTCGATCTTGGACATTTCCTTATCCTTTTTCCTAAAAATTTTTATGGAGTTCAATATAGATAGATCCTATAGCTAGGTCTATAAAAAAGTGATATTTCAAGAAAAAAAATGTAAAAAACCGCCTCGTTATTAGGTCAAACTTATAGGTAGTTATAACTGAAAACTATAACATCAACAAAAAGCCCCTTTTCGCGCGCGAAACATCCCCATGCAAAAATGCCTACATTCCCGCAAGCGGTTTCTATATTTGCGCGCGATGCTCCCCCTAAGTAGAAACTACACCCCGAGAATCCTCCATGGTACAGCGCCATGGCATTTGCTCGCCGTCATCACCATTACCTTCTGGGGCACGAGTTTCGTGAGCACCAAGGTTCTTTTGAACCACGGTTTTTCGGCAGTACAGATTTTTGCGCTGCGTTTCGCGGTCACCTACCTGATTCTCCTTGCGGCAAGGCATCGCCAGTTCCGTTGCCAAAACTGGAAGGACGAGCTTCTCCTGTTCATTTGCGGCATCACCGGATGCACGCTCTATTTCTGGACAGAAAATACAGCCCTTACGCTTTCGCCCACAAGCAACGTCTCGCTCATCGTCTGTTCCAGCGCACTCCTGACCATGATTTTCGGCGGAATCTTCTACAAGAGCGAGCGCCTCGGCAAACGACAAGTTCTCGGATGCCTCGTCACGTTCATCGGTATGGTACTCGTGGTGCTGAACGGAAAGTTCGTCCTGAAGCTCTCTCCCGTCGGAGACTTCATCGCTTTCGGAGGAGCACTCATGTGGGCGGCCTATTCTCTCGTGGTACGCCAACTGAATGACAAGTACTCCACCTTGTTCATTACGCGAAAGATGTTCTTCTACGGAAGCCTCACCTCGCTCCCCATCATGTTCATCGAGGGACGTGACGTTCCTTGGCAGAATTTCACGGAGCCCGTCGTTGCGCTCAATTTCCTCTGCCTCACGGTATTTTCGTCGCTGTTCGGTTACCTCATTTGGAACAAAGTGCTAAAGCAGATCGGCACCGTGCTCGCCACCAATTACGCCTACGCCATCCCGCTGATTACGACCGTTACCGCGGCCATCACCCTCGGCGAGCATATCACGGCAGTCGCCATCGTAGGAGCGCTCGCCATTGTCGCAGGGATAGTCCTCGCACAGTTCAAACGCAACTAAAAAAAGGAATGCCCGGCGTTTGAACCGGGCACAACCTTCTAAAGCGTGAAAGAGGAAAGGTTATTCCTTATCCTTCTTGTCCGAGCTTTCACCGCAGTGGCAGGGACAATGATAGCAGTCACCCGTCTCGGCGAAGTCCTTACCGCTCCAGCAGTAGGTGCAGAGTTGGTCTTCGGGGAGACCGATAGCAGCAATGACATCGTCGATGCGCTGGAAGGCGAGTGTCGTCAGGTTGAGTTTCTGACGGATGTATTCGACCATTCCCTTGTATTCTTCGCCATCCGGGTTCGTGTACTTTTCGATATCGGCGTTTTCGCCTTCCTTGTCGCGGATATAGCGACGCGTAATCAGGTCGTACTCGTTCTTGGAACGGGAGAAGTTGATGAACTTGCAGGGGTAAACCAGCGGCGGACAGGCGATACGCATGTGCGTTTCCTTACAGCCGAGCGAATAGAGCTTGAGGGCCTGCTTACCGAGCTGCGTGCCACGCACGATAGAGTCGTCGCAGAACACGAGACGACGGTCCTTGATGAGTCCCGGAATCGGGATGAGCTTCATCGAGGCGACACGTTCGCGCTGCTTCTGGTCCTGCGGCATAAAGGAGCGGGCCCAGGTCGGCGTATACTTGACAAAGGGGCGTGCAAACTTGATGCCGGCCTCGTGCGCATACCCTAATGCGTGAGAGGTGCCGGAATCAGGAATACCGCAGGCGGCATCGGCTTCGGTCGGCGTTCTCTTGGCAAGAGCGGAACCGCAGCGGTAGCGCGTCATTTCGACATTGCGGCCTTCGTAGCTGGAAGCGGGATAACCGTAGTAGACCCAGAGGAAGGAGCAGATGGCCATCTTCTTGCCAGGAGCGACGAGTGTCTTGTCGCCATCCGGAGTGAGTTCGACAATTTCACCGGGGCCCATGTTGCGGACGTAGTCGTAACCGAGGTTGTGGAGTGCGCAGCTTTCCTGCACGGCAATCATCGAGCCGTCCTTCTTGCCGAGAACGATCGGCGTGCGGCCCCACTTGTCGCGGCTTGCGTAGAACTTTCCTTCGCTGTCCATCAGGAGCACCGAGCAGCTGCCCTTCACCTTTTCGTGGACATACTTGAGGCCGTCCACAATCGAATCGCGCGTGGCAATCAGCGCCGACACCACTTCGGTCGGGCCAACCATTCCGCTGGTCGTCGAATACTGGAGCTGCATGCAGTTGTTCTTGAAGAGTTCGTTCTTCAGGTCCTCGATATTCGAGATGAGACCGACGGTAACAATGGCAAACGTGCCCAGCTTGGAGGTCATCACGAGCGGTTGCGGGTCGGTGTCAGAGATAACGCCGATTCCCACCTTGCCCGAAAACGCGGCGAGGTCGTGTTCAAACTTGCTGCGGAACGGGGTGTTCTGGATATTGTGAATCGAACGATGGAATTTTCCGCTCGGATTCAAGACTGCCATACCGCCACGGTGGGTTCCAAGATGTGAATGGTAGTCGGTTCCAAAAAAGAGATCACTTACACAGTCTTCTTTAGAAACAACACCGCAAAAGCCGCCCATAAAGACTCCTTGTCAAAAAGGGATTCTGTTTCGCTAAAAGTTAGAAATTTTAGGCGCCCTGCAATACACTTTTTTTCATATTTCGGTGAAGCGGTCCACGGTCGAACCGTCGGGCAGCAAGACTTTACTTTCAAAATCGTTACGGTCGCGCACCCAGAGCGTTCCCTTCGGGTGGTCGGGAGTCTCGTACTCGCTGCGGTAAACGACCAGCGGCTTCACCGACTCGCAGTCGAGCGCCTCGGCAGACACCACGGTATAGACCATCGTCTCTTTCTTGTAGTGGCGGTAACGGTGACCGGCGATTGCCTTCGACATCAGGCATTCTCCTCAAGCCAGCAGTAATCCTTCGGATGCTCCACGAACTTCTCGGGATGCAGCTTGTGCTTCGCGAAGAATTCCTCGCGGGTCATCCACACGAAGCCATCCACTTCGCCCGGTTGCGGCACAAGCGACTTTATCTCGTCGTCGGAAAGCGTGATGCGGTAGACGTCATAGAACTCGTTGTCGAGGTAGGAGCCGCCGTTAAGCACGCTTTCGTGCTTGGCCTCGAATAGGTATTCGAGGTCGCGCGAACTCTTGTGCACGCCTAGTTCCTCGCGCAGTTCGCGCACGGCGGCGTTCACGCTGGAATCCCCCGCCGAAATGTGTCCGGCGCAGCTCGTGTCGAGAAGCCCCGGATTGTTTTCCTTGACGCGACTCCGTAACTGGAAAAGGATTCGCTTATTCGAGTCGAACGCCCAGATATGCACCGTCCGGTGCCAAAGGCCCTCGGCATGCACCTTGCTGCGCCCGCAGGAATAACCCGCCGACGTTCCGTCCGCATTCAACACGTCTATCTGTTCTTCCATCAGAAAAGCTCCTTGAAGATTTGCATCAGCTGGCGGTATTTCTGTATCAGTTCACCGTGACGACTACGGACAAAGTCATAGTCGCCCTCATTGCAAGCATATTCCAGCGTCTTGGCAATACTCGAGATTTCCACCGCGCCAATATACAGAGCCTTACTCTTCAGCGAACGCACCAGTATGCGGTAGTTCTCGAAGTCTTCCGCCTTGAAGTACGAATTCAAGATAACGTCCGCATGGTCCGACGAGAAGTCCATCAACTTCTTACGGTAAATCGCCTCGTTCATCTGGCAACATTCTAGACCAATGAGTACATCGACCAATCCCGTCGTCATCAAGTTTTCCAGATCGTCCGGAAGCATCGGAGTTTCCGGAGTTGCCGTCGCAAGGACTTCCGGCCGCTTACGCGGCGGTACCGCAGGAATTTCCTTCCGCGGTTCCTCTTCCTCGATACTTTCTTCGGGAGCGGCATCAAACCACTGCACCATATCCTTCGGCAGGAATTTCAGGAGCATCGCAAACAGCGATTCCTCGCGGACAGGTTCCGTCAAGAAATCGGCATACCCGATCTTCTTGCAGATTTCCCTTGCGACCGTCTCGCTGCTCGCCGTCAGCATCACGATAGGAGTATCCTTGTTCGGGTGATCCGTGAGGCCACTCATCATCGTGAAAAGATCCATTCCGTCAATCACGGGCATCGCGTGGTCCAGGAACACGATATCATAATGTTTACGCTTGAACTTTTCGAGCGCTTCCATACCGTTATCTACGGCATCCATGTGGATTTCCGTTTCCTTGAGCATGCCTCCCATCACGCGCAGGTTCATGAGCATGGCATCGACCGCCAAGACAGACGCAGTCGGCGCGCAGAAGTAACGGGTACTGTTCCGAGACGAAAGTTGCAGCTCATCGTAGCGCCGCTTGAATTCCCCAACAGGTTCATTTCGCGCCACCTGTTGCGGCAGGACAATCATAAAAGCCGGCTTGTCGTCCAGCAAGGCATCCAGCCTCAATTCGCCCTGCATCAAGAGCACCAGCCGCCGCGCCAGAGTCAATCCGATTCCCGTCCAGCCGCTTCCCGAATCGGGCACCTTGATAATCAAGTTGATATTGCGGCCATCCCATTCGCCGTCTTCTTCGACGATGCGTTCGTAATCGATGAAGATATCCGCCACCGCACCCGACGAGAACTTTTCCGCATTGAAGAAGATGTTCCCCAGAATCTGTCGGATACGGATTTCGTCACCGATCAGCCTCGACGGGATTCGGCTATTGACCTTCAGTTCAAAATTCTTCGTCTTGTTCACGCTATCCGCCGCCGCAAAGCAACCGCTCAACACAGCGAACAGGTCATATTCCGATGTCGCAATTTCAAGCGAATGCAGGTCGACCTTCGCGATATCTTCCAGGTCATCCGCCAGCGAGAGCAGCCACTGCCCCGCACCAGAAATATTCCGGGTGTAATCCTTCAAGGCAGGGTCACGATTCTCCTTGGCGATCATCGAGTTCATCGCAAGGATACTCGACAAGGGAGCGCGCATCTCTGTTCCAGCATTGCGCAACAGCGAAAGCTGTTCCTGCTGCAGTTCGTCAACAGGGTCGGCATCCTTGCGCAGCCGGTACCGTTCCCTCCGCTTACGATCTACAACAAAGCAGGCAACAATCCCCATCAGGAAAAGGACCACCAACATTCCGACAACACAGAAGACAAGGAATGGGATTCTATTCAGCCCTGCTCCCACTTTGGCTTTCGGCTCCATCCCAACAAGCGAGAAACCACGGTATCCCAGCTTCGCGCGGTAGAAATAGTAGAGTTCGCCACCTACGTTCTCGCTGACAACCGAAGCGCCCTTCCACTGGTCCCGCAACCTCAAGCGCTCATAGACCTTCGCATAATCCAGCGCACGCCAGCTGGAATCGTTTTTCCAGTTTCCCCTCTTGGATTCAATGACAGGATTATCGCTGCTATCCAGCACCACCGTGTAGCATTTCTCGGAGACGCAGTTTTCATCAAAGAAATCATCCGTTCCCCTTTCGCGATTCAGCCTATAAAGGATGTAGCGGATATTTCGGTTATGGTAGACGGGAACCGCAAAAAGCAGGCCCTTTCCCTTACGATAGCAGAATGTCTTCGTTCCGTGCAGCGCTTCGGCCAAGCAGCCGAATTGCTCAACAGTAACTCCCGCGAGTGTATCCCCCACGAAATATCCGTCACCGAGCGACAGCAGACCGTAATTAAAAGTCCTGATATCGGAATTCAAGCTGGCAAACGTTCCGTCGCCATAGGAACGTCTCTCGATATGCCGAGCCATGGCCTCCAGCGAATTCAGGCGGCCGCGGAAATTCTCGTTCGCCAATTCAGCGACGAGCGTGGACTTCTGCAAGACCTGCCGAGACTCGTACTGGTCCAGGAAACCTTCCAGCTTCACCCTCAACAAGATGCAGACAATGCAGAGGGCGAAAACGACGATGGCCATCCAGACCACCAGCTCGATATTGACCTTAGTACTTCTGGGATTTAGTTCCATCGTATACTCCCTTGACATACCAGTCAAAATGTTCAAGCAAATCCTCGTCGGAAATACATTCGCCCTTTTCTACGCGAACGTTTCCGTGACTATCGACAATCGGCCCCCAGAACACATCGTAACGATTCTGCGCAAGCATTTCCTTTTCATGGGCAACGACTTTAGCAATATCCTCGCCGACATGCTCCGTCAGCGGAGCGAGATCTACCACGCCGCTTTCGACTCCGAGCCAGTACTTTTCCGGAATAAAGTTGTCGGACATAATGTCGCGAATCTGCGCCTCGTAAAAGTTTTCCCAGCGCCACACGGGAGCGGTCAAGAAATGATTGGGAAAACGCGAGGAGTTATCCATGTTGTATCCCACAATCCAGACGTCCTTCTCATCGGCGATTTCATACGGCGAAAGCGCATCCAGATGAACCGTCAGTACGTCAATGTGATGTTTCTTCAGCAAGCTATGCGTCGCCTCCGCCGCCATCGATTCGTCCGACCAAGAATGGCTCCAGCTCACGAACACTTTTGCCTGCGGATTCACCTTTTGGACGCCGAGCGTAAACGCATCCAACCCGCGGACAACTTCAGGAATCCTGAAAGCCGCCACGTAACCGATTTCATTCGTCTTGGTCTTAAGGCCAGCCACGACTCCCGAAAGGTATCGCATCTGGTAGATGCGCCCAAAATAGGTCAACAGGTTCGTTTCCGTCCGCACCCCCGCCGCGTGCAGAAACTTGACTTTCGGATGCTTCTTGGCAACCGACATCGCCGCGGCGCCGAAATCAAACGAATTCGCAATCACGATTTCGGCCCCGTTGGCAACCGCCTTTTCAATGCTGTTGTACGCCGTGGAATCAGCAGGAATATTATCATAAACCGTCACTTCCAAGTTCAGGCGACGAGCCACTTTTTCAAGCGCCTCGTAATGAGCTTCGTTCCAGCTGTGGTCATTACGAACGCCTCTCATAATCATGGCGACACGGGTTTTCTTCCGCACATGTTCGTTACCGGAATCATAGTCATACACAACTATAACCGACACAATAATCGCAGACACTACGATCGATAAAGCAATAAGCCACCTGATCATCCTTCCAACCCCTTCTGGATATTGCGAACCAGTTCCGCGTGCAGGGCCATCACCAGGTCGTGATTTTCACGGACCACGTTCATGCGAGATTCTCGGCAGGCATTTTCAAGATTCTGGAATTTCTCCGCCATGCCAATAGCACCGATTGCCGCCGAGGAATCACAGAGGACATGCATATAGAACTTGTAGTTTTCCCAATCCTCGTTCTTGAAACAAGTTTCCACATTGCGGTGGAGCGGCGAGGCGATGAATTCTTGCAGCATTTCGATATAGATGTCGCTGTCATCGGCGCAATACTCCAGGCCCGCCTTGATATCCAGACAGTCCTTGAAGGGCGCAAGCTTTTCGTAGGGGTTCACCGTCACCTGCAGAATTTCGATTTCGTCATTAAAGGTCGGTGCGGGCATAGGGAGCTGTATCGTGTCGACAGAAGTCTGGGCACCGGCGACCTCCTGGATGTCTTCGCCCGAAAGGACAAGCTGCTTCGGCAAATACCACTTGAGCGCCCGCTGCAAGTCACGCTCCTTGATCGGCTTGGGCAGATAATCGGCAAAACCCATCACCAGGAACGATTCGCTGACTTCGTTGGAACCTTCCGAAGTGAGCGCGATGACTGGCGTATCCTTGTTGATGAAGTTTTCCAGGGACTTCATCTTGCGATACGTTTCCACGCCATCCATCACCGGCATCATGTGGTCCAGGAAAATCAAGTCATAATGCTTGGACTGAGCAAGCTTCAGACACTGGGCACCGCTCACCGCCACGTCCACCTGAACCTTGAACCGCCGCAAGAACCCACGGAGCACCTTGAGATTCAGCTCGACATCGTCCACGATCAGGATGCGTGCCTCAGGTGCAAGGAAAATCCCCGAAAAGTCGCCCCTCTTGCGGCCAAGGCCCTTGTACCTCAGGGCAAAATCGCCCATCGGTTCGATATTCAGCACGAGCTGCGGAATCCTGACCGTAAAGGAGGAGCCCTCTCCCAGGCGGCTGTTCACCGTAATTTGGCCCCCGCACTTTTCTACGAGTTCCTTGGTCAAGCACAGGCCGAGACCAATTCCTTCGGAGGGATCATCCATATTCTGCGAAGCGAATTTATTGAAAATCAAGCCCAGCTCGTCTTTCTTGATGCCGGTTCCCGTATCCTTGACCGTAAACGAAAGCATCACGTACTCGTCGGATTTCAGCGTTCCCACTGGAGGAAGGTTCTCGTAATTCACCAGCAAGGTGACCTCGCCCACTTCGGTAAACTTGATCGCATTCGAAAGCAGGTTGTTGATAATCTGGCGTATACGGTTCTCGTCGCCCCACAGGCTCGACGGGATATCCGGATTGCAGTCCACCGTAAAGCGCAACTTCTTTGCCGACGCTTTCAGTTCGTTGGCGCTGTAACAGTCCGCCAGCACCGAAAAGATGTCGTACTCCATTGAGACGATGCTCATCTTACCCGATTCAATCCTGCAGACATCCAGGACGTCATTCACAAGCGACAAGATACCCTGTCCCGTATTCTGGATATTCTTCAGGTATTCCTTGAGCCCGTCATCCCGGATTTCCTTCATCACGATAGAATTCATGCCGAGCAGCCCCGTTATCGAAGTGCGGATTTCACGGCTCATATTAGTCAAGAATCCGCTTTTCGCCTGGCTTACACGAATCGCCCTGAATCGGTTCATCAAGCTGAGCGACATCAACAGAATCATCAGTACATACAGCAACACGACAACGGCTATTCCCTTGAAAACGGTCCAGTACATTTCGTTCCACAGCACTTTATTTTCAACCATCCGGACCATGAACCAACTGCCTTTGATCGGTGTAGAAAAAACCTGGTAGTCGACACCATCGTAATTGAGCAGGAACTGTTTTTCGCTCGGGGCTTCATTCGAGGATGAGGTGACCCGGTCAGCAAGATTTCTTTCGTCATTATTCCAGAATTCGGAGGATGAATAATTGAGCCCCTGGTTTGCCACATTGCTATGCGCAATGATGAGTCCCTGCTCATCCATGATCATCCAGATGCTGGGCAATGTCCAAGGATTGACAAAGTTTCGCAGTGCGCTCAGTTTCACATTCAGCGCAATAACGCTTTTCATATCGGAAAGTCGCTTGCTCAAGACAACCATCGATTCCTTGCCCTTGTGAATCGGAATCCGCGCAATATCACCATGGGCGAGCAAGGCTCCCTGGAACCACGGTTCACTAGCAGGGTTGACGGAATCCGCCAGAGGATATTTGCCATACGGCTTTCCGTTGATAAAACCATACAGGTCGCCAAAGCGGGGATTTTCCTCCCTGGTCCGGGTCTTCAGCGACTCGATCTCCCCCGAAACTCCATGATTCTCCACCAGCAGATCGGCCACGCGGCTAGCCATCTTCAAAACGGACTCTTCGCGATTCAAGAAGTTCTCTACCGCGAAAGCATCCTTCTTGTTCAAGAAAGCACACGACTGCAAGATATTCGCCTTGGCCGGGACGGTATAGGCACGAACAAGGTACGACACCGTCGACACGACAATGATCGACACTATCAAAAGGACAATGCCGTAACGCAGCCAAAGCGTTTTCTCTTTTTCAATCTTTTGGAAAAGCATACCTTCAAAATATAAGATTTAAAAACGAAATGCAAACGACCGCAACCGAATAAGATGGATTTAGCCCCCCAATACGCGACATTTTAAGGAAAGGTTTTATATTTTAAGGGTATGAAGTTCAACAGGGAAAAATTGGAAGGCCTGCTCAAGGTAGCAGAAACCGAAGGCATTTTCAACAAGGCGGTCGTCGGGTTCATTTTACCTGACGGAAGCCGCGAGGTTCTGACACTCAACACGCCCGAAAAAACGGTATTCGACATCGCCTCGCTCACGAAAGTTTGCCCGACGTCTACACTTGCGCTGAGCTATATCCTGGAAGGGTCGCTGTCAGTGGACACGAAGGTCATCGACTACATCCCCGAATTACAGACAAACTACCGCGAAGATATCCGCGTATTCCATCTGCTGACCCATAGCCTCGACTACCGCGTGCCCATGAAGACCCTGCGCACGCTCCCTGCCGAAGGAATCCTCGACGCACTTTATACGTACCAGTTCGAAAAGGCTCCCGGTGCGGACTTCAACTACGGCAACCCTGCCAGCGTGCTGCTCGGAATCATCCTGCAGCGGCTCAAGGGCAAGGACTTGCAGCAGCAGGGCCGCGAGCGTTTCTTTATTCCGCTCGGCATGACGCGTTCCGGCTGGGATCCGCTCTCACGCGACTGGAATCCGATTCCCAAAAGCGAAATTTCGCCGACGGAAATCTGCAGTTTCAGGGGCCGCGAAATCTGCGGTGAAATCCACGACGAAAGCGCCTGGGTGCTGCGGAAACTTTTCCCTGTGGGTAGCGCCGGCATGTTCAGCTGCGTGCCCGACCTTCTGAATTTCGTACAGATGATTTTGAACGACGGTATTTCTGCAGAATGTCCGCAGGATGCAACGGGCTGCGTCAAGAAAGGCGCGCGGGTCGCCCCCGCAGGCATCTTGAAGATGGTCAGCGAAAACGCCTTTGCACTCGATTCGGCAAGCAAGTACTCCACCGCAAAAAACGCCTGCACCGCCCTCGGCTGGGAACTGAACAGCGAGAAGTTCATGGGAACGCACGTGTCGCCACACACCTTCGGAAAGACAGGATTCACCGGCGCAAGCATTGTCGCCGACCCCGACCAGGGTGCCGCCGTTGTGCTTCTCAGCAACTTCACCTACCCGCACCGCGAAGCGAACGCCAACCGCATCCACGCCTTCCGCGCAAAGCTCTCCGACGCATTCTTTGAGTAGCATAAATTTCACAAGGTCCCTGAGCCTGCCGAAGGGATCCATAGTAAAATGTCATCCTGGAGCGTGTCATCCTCGGAGCAGAGCGGAGGGGAGACGGGATCCATTTTTCTACATTTACGCCTGCAATGGAACTTGATGCCGCACATATCGCCCTTTACGCCGCTTACTTCGTGCTAGGCGCGGTCGTAAGCCTCATCAACAGCATCGCGGGCGGCGGCTCCACGTTGAGCCTTCCTATCATGATATTCCTCGGTCTCCCCGCCACCGTCGCAAATGGCACGAACCGCATCGGGCTTATCATCGGGAACTTCAGCAGCGCACTCAACCTCGCCCGTCACGGCTACCTGAATTTAAAGCTGTTCTTCCAGCTGCTGATTCCCACTTTCCTCGGGGCACTCCTCGGCGCCTGCTTTTTGGTGCGCATCGGAGACAAGCTTTTCCAGGCAATCCTCGCTGTTGTCATCTGCCTTGTGGTCGTGATGAGCAACCTGAACAAGAACATTCTCGGAAAGCCGCCTGAAAATCCTCCCGAAAAATTGACTCTCAAAGGGGCGCTTGGATTTTTCGTCATCGCCCTTTACGGTTGCATCGTGCAGGTCGGTGTGGGTTTCGTACAAATTTTCGGACTTACGCGATACACGGGACTCGCCCCCGTCCAGATTAACGCCCTCAAGAACGCGCTCACCAACGTTTTCCTGCTGGTAAGCACCTTCGCTCTCGGCATGACGGGAAAAATCAACTGGCCCATCGCCATCATCATGGCAGGCGGGGCCTGGGTCGGCGGCTATTTCGGCAGCTTCCTGCAGCGCAAGAAAGGCAACAAGTTCATCCAGCGCTTTATCAGCATCTGCAGCATCGGCATGGCCATTGCGCTCGTGGTGGACTTGATTGTGAAATAGTGTCGATTAGTTTGCGTTTTTGACTGTTTTTTGCAGTTATTAGCGATGCCGTATTGCAAAAAAGCCGAAAATGTGTTATATTAAATGGTAATGCGAAATTTTTCGCATTGATTTTTTTCGCATAGGACATCCCATGAATCCGTTCAAATTTGGAACCATTGTGGAAGACGACTATTTCACAGATCGCGTGAACGAGCTTATGCAGATTAAGCAGATGCTGGATAGCGAGAATCATCTGGTGTTAATATCGCCTCGCAGATTCGGCAAGAGCAGTTTGGTGGCAAAGGCGCTTCAACAACTTGGTCGTCCGTCCATAACCATAGACTTCATGAAGGTCCTGAATGTGGAGGACCTTGCCGCCCAAATTTTGCGCCAAGTGTTTCGGATACACAAGTTCGAAAAAATCAAGCATCTTATGAAGTTTTTTCGAATTGTGCCCACGCTCTCCTACAATCCGGTGACCGAAGGCATGGACGTGAGCTTTGTCCCCTCGGTAGGAAAGCAATCTGCCATGCTGGAAGATTCCTTGGAGCTATTGGAGAAGGTGTCTTCTGCAAAGAACCGACTTATCGTGGTGTTCGATGAATTCCAGGAGGTGAACTCCATAGACAAAAATCTAGCAAGGCAGCTACGTGCCATCATGCAACGGCAAAGTGGACTGAATTACGTGTTTATGGGTAGCCAGGAATCTATGATGGAGGAAATATTCGAAAAGAAAAAATCTCCGTTTTTTCATTTTGGCGAGCGCATGAACCTGAAGAAAATTCCGTACGAGGATTTCTATTCCTATGTTGAAAGTCGTCTGCCCAATATGCCTGCCGCGAAGAAGGCTGCCATCACCGAGGAAATCCTGAAATTCACGGATGTTCACCCCTATTATACGCAACAGCTTTCAGCTGCAGTCTATAATGCAATTGAGTATGGCAAAATTAAAGACAATCCTGTGGCTTACGCCATAAAGAGGCAGGTGGAGGAACATTCCTTGGATTATGAACGCCTCTGGGCTAGTATGAATCGCACCGACCGCAAGGTGATGCTAGAACTTGCTAACAGGCGAAACCCTATGACTGACAGGTCGGTGGCGCCTAGCACCCTTTTCAGTGCTATTAAGCGCCTGCTGAAGCAGGGATATGTTATCAAGACGGACGCTTATGAACTCGAAGATCCATTCTTTGGCGAATGGATATTGGAAAACTAGAATTTTGAGCTGATGTTTATTTGTCTGCTAAATCGTAAGCGCACAGATATTTAACACCACTAGTCAGAACAATTTCACCATTAGACATTATTCGATAATAATTAGCTGAACGCGACGATACACCTGTCGTATGGGCTATATATATGGAATCTTGGGATATTACAGTTCCAAGATGTTCTCCTAACGACATAACATCACCAAAATTGAAAATACGCCAGCCGTCAAATCGTTGAAGCATCGCTTCAGATGTTTTCCAACAGCCAGATGATGAAGAATATGTCGATAGAAATATACATTAATCTAGGTTGAAAAGGATATTCCGCGTCAAGTACGGAATGACAAAACAGACCCGCTTAGACGTTGGGGCGAGCCGCATTCTTTTGCGCCCGTTTTTTGCGGCGCTGGCGGGCGCGGCATTCTTCAAGAGTTTCGCCGAGGCCTGCAAGCAGTTCCGCAGCTAAGGTTTCGTCACCAGCAGCGAGCAGTTCTTTTTGCGAGCGGGGCAGTTTCTTGATGCGCGCTTCCAGGCGGAGAGCCTCTTCGTGGCTATTCAATTCAAATTTTCGCAGGATGCACTCCGGCGGGAACGCCTTGGTGAACTTTGCGCCCCGGCCGGATTTATGTTGTTCAAAACGAGCTTCGACATCGACAGCATACCCCGTATAAATGCGGTCTCCCGCACAACGGAGCATGTAGACGAAATGTGGCATTTTTCTTTCTGGATCCCGTCGGTCGTTTCACTTCCTCCAGGATGACACGTTCGCGGCGCTTTCTACTATTTTGCGTCTGTTTCTGACTCGTGGTGAGCCTTCGACACGATGCTCATGTAGATGGTGCCGAGGATCGCTGCACAGAAGCTACCCAGCAAGATACCGAGCTTTGCGGAATCCTGACGGTCGCCTACATCGAAGGCGAGGTTTGCCACAAAGAGCGCCATCGTAAATCCGATACCCGCGAGCATGCCGCCGCCCCACAGCACCTTCCAGCTGTAGCTCGGCTTCACCGACACGCCAATCTTCACGGCCAAGAGGCTGAACAGGAAAATGCCGATCGGTTTGCCGAAGATTAATGCGAGCGCCACCGCACCCATCACAGGCACTTCCACGCCACCGAGCTTGATTTCGACACCGGCGTTGCTGAGCGCGAACAGCGGCATAATGAAGAAGTTCACCCACGGCACGAGCGGCTTGAACAGGCGCTCCTGCATCGAGATACTTTCGCGGGCGCCCTGCTTCAACAACGTAAACACCTCGTACTGTTCGTTGCGGTCCTTCGTTTCGCCCGAAAGCTTTCCGCCGATACTTCCAGCAAAGTTGGCCAATTTGCCCTTCGCGAGCACGGGCTTTGCCGGCACCGAGAGACCGAGCAGCACGCCCGCAATGGTCGGGTGCACGCCGCTTTTTACGAAGAAGGCCCACACGGCAATGCCGATCACGCCGTGCAACAGCATGTTGCGGACACCGATGCGGAACAACACGTTGATCAACGCAAGCAGCGCAAATCCAGCGCCCAGGGCAAGGAAGTTGATTCCATCGCCGCTTGGGTAACCAATCGCGATCACCAGGATTGCGCCGATGTCGTCGGCAATCGCGAGTGTCAAGATCATCACGCGGAGCGCATGCGGCACCTTCTTTCCAAGAATCGCCATGCAGCCCACCACGAACGCGATATCCGTCGCTGTCGGGATTCCCCAGCCGTGCGCGGCACTGTTTGCCCCGTGCGGGCACAGAGCCAAGTAAATCAGCGCCGGGAAAAGCATACCGCCCGCCGCTGCAATAATCGGGAGGCTCGCCGCCTTCGGGTTCCTAAGTTCGCCGTAGGTCATCTCGCCCTTGACTTCAAGGCCGATATTGAAGAAGAAAATCGTCATCATCGCGTCGTTGATGAACCAGTGCAGGTCCGCAGACCCCACCCAGCTACCGATCTTCATCGCGATGGGCAGGTGCCAAAAGTGATGGTAACTTTCAGGAGAAAGGTTCGCCCACAAAAGAGCCGCAATCGTCATGATGATCAGAACGATACCGCCAGTCGTTTCCACCTTCATCAGGCGTTCCACCGGCGTGATAATCTTGCGGATGGATGTTTCCGGGAACAAATCTTCTATCTTGTCGCTGCTCGTAACTTTTGCGGACATAGCCACCTTTCTTTGGGGTTGAGTGATTCAGCCTTGCACCTAACAAAATAATCATTTTTTCGAGGTGCGAGAGCATAAATCGATGCAAAACTACGATTTTGGCGATAAAAGGAAAAAAATCGGGGGTGAATATTCCCCATGACCTACAATTATCCCCCCCCCCTTCCGCCCTCTGCTACATACTAAATGACTCGAAAGCGGCTTTTAATATGTAATTCCATGCAGTTTGCAAAAGTGCTTACATACTGAATCCACTTTTTCTGACGCCAAGTATGTAATTTTCAAACAAATTAATCGCATTTTGTCCTCTAAAAAGACCGTTCTGCGATTCAAAATCTGGTTTGAACGGGCAAAAACCTCAATTTTCCCCTGTCTTCACTCAAATTTTACATACTGAGCCGGCCTTTTTTCAATTCAGTATGTAAGCATCGCCCGCAAAGCCACGTTTTTCGCCCCTATATACTTCTATTAACATCCAGCAGCCCGCGGCATCTAGCCGGAGCCAAAACTCACGAATGCGTCAGGCCATCATTTGACCGGCAAAACACGCCATTTGACAAAATTTGCATTATTTTGTACATTAGCAGCATTCCCTAGCGTTTGGTATGTCATAACAACATATCAGCGCTTTTTTTTAACAAGGAAAAAAAATGGGAATACAATATACACCTCCACAAAACGACTCGCTAGTTATTGCGGCGATTAGGCAACGCTCGTTACTTCGTGAGCAGCTCGCTAAAATTCCTCCAAAGCCAAGACATGTTCCAATAGGAAACCTTCGCGTTGTAACAAACCACAATCGTCCGCAATATTACATTGTCAACTCAAGCGATGCGCCCAACGGCACCTACCTTCCGCGCAAGGAAATTCGCAAGGCGCAGGCGATTGCCCAGCGCGACTACAACAGGAACGCGGCGGACGCCCTCAAAAAGCAGATTGCGACCATCGACCGGTTTCTTGCCGATTACCGACCAGGAGCGCTTGACGCAACCTACACCGAACTGCATCCGGGCCGCCGCGTCCTTATTGCGCCCGTGCACGAACCTGACGAAGACTTTATCGCCGCATGGCTGCATCATCCCTATACGGGCAAGCCCTTCGAAATCAACGCTCCCGAATTTTACACGGGCACGGGCGTGCGCGTCCGCTCCAAGTCCGAAGTCATCATCGCGGACGCGCTCAGTCGCGCAGGAGTCCCCTTCCGCTACGAATACCCCACGAGCGTCAAGGGCTGGGGCACGCTCTACCCCGACTTTACCTGCCTCGACAAGCGTTCCCGCGAAGAAATCATCTGGGAGCACTTTGGACTCATGAGTGACCCAGACTACGCCGAAAACGCGGTGCAGAAAATCGCACGCTATGCCGCCAGCGGATACATCTTGGGCAAGAACTTCATCGCCACATTTGAAACGGGCTCATCGCCGCTCTCTGTGAAGCAAGCGCAAGTCTACATCAAGGCGCTACTGACGTAACCCCGCCTAGACTCTACTCGCAAGTGCCGTATGCACCGAGTTTTGTGATATTGAAGGATGCCGTTTTCTTTTCTCCACCCGGAACCTGGAAAACAACTCCTATTCCTTTCGAATGCTGAAGTGCATCCTTCGTTTCGATTCTTTCTTTATTTCCCCAGCCTAATTGGGCAAATAATCCCCAAGGAACATTTATAATCGTCTTTTCCGATGCTGCGGGAATCCCCTCATAGGCAGGAACATCACCGCCAAGCATTTCAGATATATCGTTATCTAGCTCAACTTTCAATTTTACGTCAATCGTCGAAGTATATTCCATGCAAACGCCAAGCCAGCTTGAAATATCTCCTCCCGTTTTTTTCAGCCAAGCCATTATAACGACCCATGGATATTGACCTTCTGTACCGTAGGTGATAGTCCCGCAAACGCCGTTGCAATCTTTAATTGGTTCTTCTGGAATGCCAAAAGATCCGTCGAATTGCCATGTATTTTCTCGTCCCAGCACAACTACAGGAGCCGTTCCCGTCCCAATGCCTATCCCGGCCGAAGCATTCCAAAGCCCCGTTTCACTAAGATTGGTCACGATATTCTTTCCCGATGTCGCATAACTCCAAGCGTCAAACCCAGTGCCTTTTTGACCAAGCAACAATTTGTTGTATTCTTCCAGGGTCAGTTCATAGACGCCATCCTTGCCATCTTTTCCGTCCAAGCCATCTTTGCCGTCATTGCCATTCTTGATGGTTCCCACATCCATGCCGCCGCAAGAAAGCGTAAACCCAGAACCGTCTTCCAATTCCGTGGCGGTGCAACTGGTTCCGTCTTCGCCCTTTTCACCTTGTTCCCCCTGCTCGCCTTTGCTTTCACTGGAGGAAGTCGTGGTTTCACTTGAAGAAGATGCTACAGGCTCCGTTTTACCGCTGTCACTGGAGGATTTTTTTTCACTAGAATAGGCGACGTCACTCGAAGAGGACTCCGCCTTTTCCCCCTTGCTATCGCTGGAAGGAGCAGTGCTTTCGCTGGAGTCAACAGGTTCTTTGTCAGAAGAAGACTCAATATCTTCTTCGTTTTTTTCGTCTAAAGGAACCCACTCGTCGTCTTCGCAAACAAGCAAGTCATCGCTATCGGGCAAATAAACGGTCACGCCCTCTTTCTTGATGGTACACTTGGGAAGTTCCGCTTTGGACTCAATAACGTTTGCAATCGACGCCCATTTCTTTTCGGAGCAAAGGTAAAGTTCATCACCCACCTGGGCATAGTCGCCTTCGTTCAGCCTTCCGCAAGAAGGCAAATCGCTCTCGCTTTCGTATATTCCTGCGGTGCCATTTTCCTTGCCGCTATCCGTAGAAGAATCCGAATCAGAACAGGCCGCCAAGGCAAGGACGGCTGCCGCCACAGGGAAATGCCGATAGAATTTCATAAAAACTCCTTTTTATTGCTTTAACGGATAAATAATATATTTCAAACGGCGCATCATCGGGGCCATAATACAGGAAAATAAAATCCACAATACAAAAGCCATCCAAGCGAAGAGCGGCCCCGTTGTTAAACAGCGCTATCCGCAAGTGCCGTACGCGCCGAGTTTTGTGATATTGAAGGTGACTGCGGATTGGCCGCCCTTCCGAAGGAGCATTTCCAAGCCGACAACATCCTTGAGGGACGCCGTGGGAGAAAATAGTCCCCAGGGAATATTCTCGACCCTCTTTTCCGATGAAGCCGGAATCGTGTAAGAAGGCGCACCGGTTTCAAGCGGCGAATTACGGGAAACGGAATCGGCACGCACCATCATCACGACATCGACATCGGAAGTGTACTCAATGCACACTCCCAGCCAGTCAGAGGCATTTCCACCGGTTTCTGCCAAGACCGCCGCCACAACGACAGACTCCTTTCCCGGTTCATTCAAGTCTGCACAAACGCCGCCGCATGCCTTCAACGTCTCTTCGGATAGAGCAGTCGTCGCGCCCCCTGACGTGATATTCCAATATCCATCGCCGAGAGAACTTTTGATAGTCGCTCCATGCTCGGCATAACTCCATGCATCAAAACCGGTCCCCTTTTGGCCCAGCAGCAGGTTGGCGTATTGTTCTAGCGACATCACGTACCCGTTCCCGCTATAGGGTTTCCACTTTTCATCTTGGCAGACAAACAATTCGCCGTCATGCTTGCTCAATTCGTTTTTTACCCTAGCCGTATCGCCTTCCGACGCAGAACCGCACGCGGGGAGTCCGAAAACGTTTCGCCAAAATTCCTCGACATAGGTTTCGAATCCGGGCACGTCCCCAAATTTCCAGGACTCGATATTCTCGCGAACCTTTGCCAGATCCAGCGCAAAGGCGTTGTCAGCCACAAGAGTTTTCAACGTATCGTCGTCCCATTTTCCGTCTGACTCTATATCGGAGGAAACATGCGCCATGAGTTCCGTCAATTCGCCCTCGGAAAGCGAACTCTGCAACAGGACCGAAATTCCGAGAAGCGCCGCGTCCTGATTACTTTGTTTGAAAATATCCAGATTTTCAAAATTCGTGGACTGCTCGCCGACAAAGAAGGCTCCAAAAATTTCACGTTCCGACTGCTTTTTCGCACCCGCAAAGGTATATTCGGAATCCAGCAGAGCGAATACACGGTCATATTCCAAATGCGTAAGCAGGTTCAGGTTTACGGACGAACGTTTGCTCAAATCTGTAATCGCCCTCAATTCCATCGGGGAATTGGAAATTTTACCCGTCACTTCGTTGCGGTAATATCCATTAATACTGAGCGTCGCGTACGGGGCGGAAAGGCTTACCCTTTGCAGAGAAAAGTCCCCCGCTTCAGAAACCACCTTTCCGTTGTACGACGTTCCATCCTGTATAAAGTCCTTGTTCAGTCCAAAAAGTTTCACAGAGGTATTGCTCACAAAGGGTCCCTTCTGCGAGACTCCCGCCACGGTCTTGTTCTCGATGGTCGCAATCCCTTCGTCTACGCTTACCCCGCCCGATATTTTTTCTTCGTCATTGTTGGAACACGACACCAGCGCAGACGCACAAAATGCCATGAGCAAAATCCAAAATTCGAGCACTCTCTTGCATGGGGTCATATCGCTACTCCGCCTTGCCCTTTTCCGTTTCCTTCGTCAACGGGAACAGTTGCAAATTCAATCGGCACACTTTTTCTGCTGGTTCGTCGTTTGACACAATGGATACAATCCTCTTTCTAAATTCTAGCAATTCATACGCAACGCGTTCGTATGTCTTGCGGGACACGCCCATAGTAAGCCCGGTCATCGTTCTTTTTTCGGGGGGTAAATTTTCAAGTGCATCTACGCCAAACGCCGCCATTTCCCGCTGGATTCGTCTTGCCGAAAACTTTTTGACATTGCCGTCCACCATGCTCACCACTTTCGAGGTCTGCCGATAGGCCCCCTTGTGGCGCACAAGCAGGTTCATTTTTTCTAGAAGCGCCAATGTGCTCTGGATTCCCGCCACGGAAATTTTAGGAATGCACACCTTCGCCATTTCGGCGGCACTTGCCCTGGGCATCATTGCAGCCAGTTCGCGAACTACAGGGCATTTCCAGGAACTGAAATAAACCATGGCCTCATTGGTTTGCGATAAATTCTTGTAACGACCGGCCACATTCCGCATACATTCAAAAGCGGCCTGTCTTTCCCGCTCGTTTTTTCCTTGAGAAAATTTCACCAAACTTCTAAAGTAGATTCGTTCATAGCCCACCATTTTCATTGCATCGGCAACATGTTCGACTGCGGCGGGACTCAAGTTAAACTGTCCATCGGTAATCTGCTTCAGGTAAACCGGATTCTTGAAGGAAGCCGCTTTCGCAAAAGCACGCCACGTAAATCCATAGAGCAACTTGTGCTCCTTATAGTAGTCTAAGATATATGCCCGATAATCTGTATATTCTACAATGGATTTCATTTATTAAATAATAAAAAAAACGTGATTTCTTTAGCACTCGCAATACAAAAATTCTCGCCACACAATACAAGCCAGCATACAATTAGATTTAAGCACCCCTGCAAACAATATGCCAATTCGAAACACATTTTCTTAAACACCCTATTTATCTATATTTTCCTCGATTTTTTACACCCATTAAAGGAATGCTATGAAACAAAAAGTCTCATTGGTCTGTTGTCTACGGTAGCCGTTGTCGTTGGAATGTGGGCCTGTGGCGATTCATCTTCCACAGAACCGGACGACACCGCATCATCAAGTTCTAGCAGCGAAGAAAAAAGCATTTCCAGCGAGTCTTCGACTAAAGACGAAAAATCCGAGTCCAGCAGTTCCATTGAAATTTCTAGTTCCAGCACCGAGTCTAGCAGTTCCAGCGAAACCGCAAACTCCAGCGACAAGAAGCGCGTGTATGCAACGTGTTTCTCGATGGGCGGCGGCATGGCCCACCAGGTAGCCTGTTCCATGTCGGATGTCTTTGCCGCCGTTGCTACAGCAGGCATGGACTTGAACAAGACGAACAGTGCCAAATGCGAAACGGAACGTCCCATTCCTGTCATCATGTTCCGTGGAACGGGCGATCCCGTCTGTCGTTATCAGGGCGGCGACAGCGGTTCTCTGCACCAACAAGGGCACTCCAAACAAAGAGGGCGAAACCAATGGTCACAGTCAAGGCGATGCCACCATCGGCTGGCCATTCCTGAAGCAATTCACGCTGCCCTAAAGGATTCTTCCCGCATAGTAAAGCGGCAAGTTCACTAGTGTATAGGACTTGTGTCCTTTAGGCGTTTCGTTTTTCTCTATGGACTTCGGGCCGCTGTAAAGTTATAAGCATAATCAATTCTGCTTTCTTCAATAAACGAATGGAGCGAGCAAGTGATTTTTGTGACACATTGGCCATTTCTAACTATATTTAAACTGACATAATTTAGAGTGTTCGCTCTTGTTCTAGCAATTGAAAAACGACCAAAATTTCATGCATCTAGGAGCAAGGCTTAAAACTCACACCCCATGGTGTGGGTCGTTTGTGCCTATTAGATGATAAGGTTTCTTGGTCGTTACCTCAATTGCTGTAGGTGTTTACGATTCCACACTTTTTTCGTAAACACCGAGGCGGACTCCATAGCACCGGAGTCACAATGAAAAAAATTTGGATAGCCTCGTTCATCTTTGCTGCGGCAACCGCCTTCGCACAGGACACATGCACCGAACTATGCAGTTCCTGCCTCGACAACAACGAATCTGGCCCCTGCGCAAAGGTTGAAAAAATTTGCAAGTGCACCGAGATGATCGCAAATTTCAAGGCCGAACTGCAAGGCGATGCAAACAACAAGACCGCAACAGGATCCGTTTACGAAAGCAACGCGCAAACCGCAACAGCAGAAAATCGGCAAGCACAAGATCAATCTTACGAAAACGCCGTGTTCTGGATGGGGTTCTCCATCGCTTACGAATCCTTTATGGAACAAATGGAAGATGGCAATCTCGAAGCCGATGAATTTTATCACCACTTGGGAGCCAACACAGGGTTAGTGATGCGGTGGCAATTTTACCACTGGGTATCCTTTGTCACGGGTTTCAACGCAATTTATCACCATGGTCAATATGATCTCGATGTGGGATCGATTAACTACCACAACATCATTGTCGAAATCCCTTTGCAATTCCGTTTCGCGCTCCCGCTTGAAAAAACAAAAATTCGTCCGTTCATAAGCATAAGCACCCACATCAGAAAGCCGATTTATACATGGGGCGACGCCAGCCTATGGAGCAATATGGACAAGAACACAGACAACTCCAGTAGCGAGGCCCACCCGTTCATTGATTGGGAATTTATGGAATACCTCGGTCTCGGTGTAGAACTGAACCGTCACGTCGCAATTCAATGGCAGCCATTACTTTATTCGATACGCACCAGCGATCCCAACACATTCGCTCCTTACGATGGCGGAATAGACACTTGGCGCTTGAATTTTGAATTCACTTGGTAATAGATTGGCTTAAAATTTCTTTTTTTTGTATATTCTTAATGTAAAAGAGACTTTGAGATGCTAGATAAAGAAGTTTTAAAGACCGTCAGCCGCATCGAGCTCAGCGTCCGCGGCACGCTCGACACCGTGATGACCGGCGCTTACCACAGTTCCTTCAAGGGGAACGGTATGGAGTTCAGCGAGGTCCGCGAGTACATGCCGGGTGACGACGTGCGTACCATCGACTGGAACGTGACCGCACGAACGGGCACGCCGTACGTGAAAAAGTTTATCGAAGAACGCGAAATGACCATGCTCCTCATGGTCGACGCATCCAGCAGCTCGGAATTCGGTTCAGGCAAGCAGATGAAGGGCGAAGTCATGGCAACCTTGACCGCGCTTCTCGCGTTCGCCGCCATCAAGAACAATGACAAGGTCGGCCTGTTAATTTATACAGACCAGGTGGAACTCTTCATTCCGCCGGAGAAGGGGCGCAAGCACGTGCTCCGGCTCATCCGCGAAATCCTTTACTTCAAGCCGGAGCACCACGGCACGAACACTCAAGTGGCCCTTGAGTATGCCGGCAAGATCTTGAACCGTCGTGCCGTCGTCGTGGTGATGAGCGACTTCCTCGACGAAGGTTTCGAAAACGCCTTCAAGATTCTCCGTAAGCGCCACGACGTGCTTGCGGTCTCCGTCGTCGATCCGCGCGAAATGGAACTCCCGCCCGCAGGCCTCGTAGAACTCGAGGATCCTGAAACCGGCGAAACGCTCCTGATCGATACCGGCGACGCCGCCTTCCGCGAAGCATTCGCCCGCGAGGCAAAGCGTCAGGGCAAGGCGACCAAGGAACTGTTCCAGCGCATGTCCATTGACTTCGTGCGCATCGAGACGCACGACGACTTCAAGGAAACGGTCGCTCCGCTTATCGAGCACTTCCGTCGCCGCGCCAAAAAGAACCGTTCGTAATCACAAGCCATAACAACGAAATTATAAAAGCCCTCAATTATTATTGAGGGCTTATTTTGTTCACTGTCAAATAGCAAGAAACCGTGCAGGCTTTCGCCCACACGGTCCCTTACCACAACACACCGGCATGACGCACGGTATTTTTTAGAGAGGAAGTGTTTTAAACGCGCCGCGTTTAGAAGCCCATGGTGCGGCCAGCATGGGAATCCTTCGCCTGCAGCTCCTTGCGGAGTTCCGCCTCGATGCGGCTTGCGGTGCGCACACTTTCGGGCAGGAAACGCAGGCGGCCATTCACCGCGTTGAAGTCGCCAGGCGTGAGCATCGGGAGACTTGCAACGGTATCCGGGCAGGAGAGCGTCGGGAAGAACACGTCCCACATGTGACGGACACCTTCGGGCTTCAGGTAGCCGAACCCGAGTTTCAGCGCGAAGCGACGGCGGCTCGCCGCATCCAGCGAACTGTCGAAGTTCGTCGCCGCGATGAAGATTCCCTTGAAGCTTTCCATGCGGGTGAGGATCTCGTTCACCTTCGAAACTTCGTGGCCCTGCATGGCACCGGAACGGTCACGCAGGAAACTGTCGGCTTCGTCGAAGAACAGAATCGACTTGGTGCGTTCCGCCTCTTCAAAGGCAGCAGCAATCTGCGCTTCCGTCTGACCGACATACATGCCCAGAAGATCGCTCGCCTTGCGCACCACAAGATTGCGGCCCAAGGTGCGCGCGATGTGGCGTACGAATTCCGTCTTGCCGGTTCCCGGAGGACCGTAGAGCAGGATGTTCAGCGAGTTCGGCGCCGAATTCTCGTCAAGTCCCTTCCACACCGCATCGTAAGCCTGCACGACCTCCATAATTTCGTCGACGGAGCCCTCGATATTGAGGCCACCCAGCGAGTACGACGGAGCATGACATTCTACGTCGCGAAGCGTCCCGTTCTTGATTCCGAGAAGCTGCGTATGCGCCTTCAGGATTCGCGCCATGGTCGGATATGCCTGGGTCGCGGCACCACAGGCAAGCAGGTCGCGCGTGCGCTGCGTTGCCAGCGTAAATCCGCCGGCCATCGCAGGGTATTCCACCACGAGCCTCAGCTTTTCTTCGGGCGTAAGCATCGTCTCGGCAGACTGCGCCTTAAGTACGGAGTCGAGCATACTCAGGCGCTCGTCCTTAGAAAGCCCCTTGAACGCAATCGAGAAATCGAAGCGGCGGCGGGTGCTCCCTTCCGTAAAGTGCAGGGAATTGGTAATCCAGATGACAGGCGTACGCAGCGTTTCGAAGAAGTGGTTCAGGCTACCCTTCTCGAAACCGTTCAGCACCAGGTCCGCCTCGTCGATCATGATGATGCCAGGCTGCTGTTCGCACTGCCAGTTGGCAAGCATCGCCGCACGAACGCGGTAATACATCAGGCTCTGCGAGCGCGATTCCATGCGGCGTCCCTGTTCCGCATTGTCGGCATCGATACTCACTTCCCACAGTGGGAGCCCGGCTTCCTTCGCAATCGCCTTCGCAAGTTCGGTCTTGCCGGAACCCTCGACCCCGTAGAACAGGATGTTCAGCGGATGCTTGTAATCGTGATTCCAGATCATGTCGAGAGCGAGCGCCGCATCGGGATTTCCGCCCTGCAGCTGCGCAAACGGGACCGTTCCCGGTTCAGCAAGGCGGAACGCCTTGAGTCCCGTGCTGTCGCCGTAACCGTTCAGGTAGGCCTGCACTTCGGGGGGAATGTCGAGATCGTCGTCGCACAAGTTCAACATACGGAGCGTGCCGTTCTTGCCCAACAGACTCGAAACATAGTCCTGATCGAGGCCCGTCGCACGGGCAAGCTCGCGGAGCATGCTCTGCGTAATGTTCGGCGGGCCGAAGTGGCGACGGCGGCGACCAAAGAATTCCCCGTCCGAATCGATCTGCAGATCTTCGCGATTGTGCAGCCACATGTACACGAGCATCTCGGTCTCGTCGTCATTCAGACGGTAGGTCTCCTTGACCTTCTGCACGCGCTTGTAGACGCGGTCGTTTTCCGAGACCCCACGCGAGAGCATCTTGAGCGCATACTTCTCGAAGTTCTCGCAGATGACGTTTTGCACGCGCTTGTACAGGAACGGTGCCATCGAAGAAGGCTCGACATCGGCTATCGTCTTGAGCAGATTCCCGGTCACCTGTTCGCGGGCGCCCAGCTTGATTTCCTTACGGTAGCGGCAAATCTGCCTCAAGAAACGACTGTCGCAATATTCTGTATCCATCACGACATCACCATCATCGAATGCCTCTTCTTCATCGAGGAGGTCGTCAAAGAGTTCGTCTTCGATTCCATCGCAATCCCGTTCATTGCTGAACTCGACCGGTTGCTTTTTCTTTTTCGCCACCGTGCGTTTCGGCTTGATGTAGCCACCGAGAGTCTCGATAAACCCTTCCACGATGGCGCTGCGGTAAGGCTCGTTCACCAGGCGGATGGCAATTTCCTTGTTCAAGCTTTCGGGGCTGTCACGGACAATGCGCACCCAGTACTCCAGGATCTTGAGATCCGCAAAATCCAGCCTGTTCGATCTTGCAGCGGCGCGCTTGTCGGTCTTCTTAAGGTTCTGATAAACCTTCTTAAAATACTGATCGTCTTTCTTCATCATATCCCTCTCTATTATACAGTCTGCGGAATTAAGCCGCCAGGAAGTAGCGGAACTCCTTGTCGATGCCCTTTTCTACAAGAAGCTTGCGGATCGCCTTCAGGCGGTTATAGACCGTGGCACGGGTGCAGTCCAGAGCCTTCGCCGTCTCGGATTCCTCGTAGCGGTCGCAGCGCTCGAGAGTCGCAAGGTGCGCCTCGCAGAAGTCCTGCAGTTCCTTGGCACCGCCCAGCGCCTTCAACATCGTCGACATCAATTCCTTCAGTTCAATTCTATACTCTATATCGTCATTAACATCGCCATTTGTCAAATCCTCGTTCTCGTCGCGGCCGTAGGCACACATCGAGAGGATTTCGTCCTCGGTCATGTCCTCTTCGAACGACATCTTGTCGCAGGACACTTCGCGGTCGGCGCGTTCCGAGTTGGTGCACTTTTCGTCGTGGAACCTCCAATAGACCTTGTTGTAGAGGTAAGTGACGAAAGAGGCCTTGTGCGACGGATCATAAAGCATGACCGCGTCATCGAAGGTCTCGTAGACTTCGCCCATGAGATAGTCACGGCGGGCGGCATCATTCATGCCCTTCATGGCGAAGTCCGGTTCCATGGTGCGGGAGAGACGGACTGCATATTTCATCAGGGACGTTTCGTGGATGTTCCAGAGGCGGCGTACCACCTGGGAACGGTCGGCAGGATTGAGCTGGGCGATTTTGATGAGGGACAGGGCTTCCTGACTGTACATAGTGCTCCTTTTTTTGAAAGACGACAATTCAAAACCCCTTTGGAACTCCCAAAGGATAAACGGTTTATACCAAACAGGCGAAAAGCCCGCTTTAAAAACTATTTTATTTGATACTGGCGGCTACTTTTAAATATAGCCAATTTCCAATGACACTTTCTGACAATTTTCTCGAAACAGAAATAAAACTAATCGTCATAGCTAATCAATGATAGAAAATTCTCCAAGTTCTGGCAAGCCTAACTTTTGTAAATTTTTCTTTCGATTTTTGGTGGGAGAAAGCGGAAATTACAAAAAGACGTACCACACTTTCTTTATCGTCTTTTATTTTCTAATTGTCAAAAGAAAAACAAAAAAATTTGAGGGTACGCTAACGCGAGCCCATTATGCAAGAAAAACGATGCAGGGCAATCACGCGGGCCTGTACCCGAGCAGCTTCATGCTATAGAGGGCAGTCCCCTTGCTGATGCTCCGGACCCCAGTAGCGTAGCCGAAAATATTGCGCAGAGGAACGTCGGCCTTCAAGAAATGCGTCCTGCCGTCGCCACCGATTTCCTTCACCTTGCCGTCGCGGGACTGGATATCGCCCGTCACGAGCCCCGCAAAGTTCACAGGGCATTCCAGCGAAAGTTCCATGATAGGTTCGTAGAGCTGCACATCGGCAGGCTTGATGAGCTTGACGACCGCATCGGCGCAGGCCTTCTTGATCATGGGCGGCAGCGCCCCCTCGGTCCAGGTGAATTCGTGCACCTCGAAGCGGACGCCGACCAGGGCGCCCTTGCCGAGCACGCCCACCTCGGTCGATTCCAGGAGCGCAGAGCGCACACCCGCCAAAATTTCGCGGGGAGCCGTCTCAAGGAATTCCGCGGAAAGGCGGATGTCGTGGGCGTCGCCCTCGAGCGGCGTCGCCGAAAGCTTGATAGAAATCTTATGGGGGCCGAGCTGGAAGGTATTCACTACCGGCCCCACCGCATGACAGAGGCGTTCCTGCCAACGCACCTCGGGAGCCCCCGCTCGCACCTCACAGCCGAACTCGCGCTTGAGGCGGGCCAGCAGCACGTCCAGCTGCACCTCGCCCACCGTATGCAGGTACCAGAAACCACCGTCATCCTTCTGCACGCGGAAACTCGGATCCATGCGGCTAAGCGTATTCAGGCTCTTTTCCACGTGGAGGTAATCCTCGGAACCCAGGCACTCGATACGCGTCTGCAGCAGGGGCTGGTACCTGTCGCGAATCGAGGGGCGCGCCGCATCCGCGGGATCCGCCGCGCCATCCGCATCCGGCGCCGAACGCCCCGCCACCGAACCATCCCTATATATAATCTGCCCGAGTTCTGTCTCGAACGGAGACCGCATCGCGTAAATGTCTCCCGAACGGATCTCGTCAACCGGCTGCAGCAAGTTCGCCTTGAGCCGCGAAAACTCGAAACCCGCGGGCCACTCCTTGCGCTCCATGTCGGCATGGCTGCGGAAAAGCGAAATTTCGCCCACGCCCTTGAAATGCCGCAAGCGGATCACCTGCCCGAGCTCGCCTTCGGCAAACTCGGGCGCATCCGGCAAGAAGAACGAAAGCGCCGTCACCAGGCTGCGCACGCCGAAGCCCTCCATCGCCGAACCCGCGTAACAGAGCGCATAGTCATCGCTCTTCGCAAGTTCCTTGAGGGCACGCAAAAGCATCTTCGGAGGAACCGCCTTCCCCTCGAGTGCAAGCCCCAGCACCTCGTCGTCAAAATTGCTCGCGAATTCCACCGCCTCGGAATAATGCTTGTCCAGCTTCGCGGTAGAACCGCTCACCTCGCCCGCCTGCGGCCAGGAATCGTCCACGACCTCCTCGCCAGACTCGGAATGCACCAGGCGGCTCCTGCTCAACACGTCGAGCACGCCCGTCATCTTGCCACCACCATATTCAGGGAGCGTCATCAGCACCGGACGCACGCCCAGCACTTCCTCGATATTGATAAGTGTCTCGTCCAGCGAATAGTCGGGATTATCGAGCTTGTTTACAAACAAAATAGTACGGACACCAGCCTCGCGCAACTTGCGGAATGCGGCCACCGTCTGCGTTTCCACGCCACTCGCGGCACTCACCACGAGTACGGCACCTTCGACCGCCGTAAGCGCGGTATCCACCTCGGCGCCGAAATCCACATGCCCCGGCGTATCGATAAAGTTGAACCAGGTATTCTTCCACTCGAAATGGGCGACACCACTTTCGATAGTGATACCGCGGTCCTTTTCTTCGGGCAGGTAGTCCATCGTCGCGAGCCCTTCCTCGACCTTGCCTGGCCTGCGCACCTCGCCGGCCGCAAAAAGAATCCGCTCGGAAAGCGTCGTCTTTCCGGCATCCACATGGGCAAGAATCGCGATATTTCGAATGGGCTGCAACATCTACGTTTCAATGTAGAAAATGTTCGGCCCTTTCGCCTCAAGGGGCGCCACCGAAGCTGCGCCTACCTTTGCTTGTGCGATTCGGTATAGTTCTGGAGATACTCTTCCATTTCACGAATGTAGATACGGCAGATGGTCGAGAGCATAAAGTTCTTCTTGACCACGTAGCCGATTTCCATGGTACGGTCATCTTCGCCCTTCGCGTCCTTGAAGGGGACCGCCACATAGTCCGAACCGTTGATTTCTTCGCTGATGATACCCGAGCAGAGCGTGTAGCCGTTCAGGCCCACCATCAGGTTCAGCATGGTCGCACGGTCGTTCGCCTTGATGGTTCGGTGATATTCGTTTGTACTCAAAATCTCTTCGGCAAAGTAGTAGCTACCGCTTTCGCTCTGTTCAAAAGAAAGGCAGGGGTACTGCGAAAGGTCCATCAGGTTCACCGACTTGCGCGTAGCGAGCGGATGATTTTTCCACATGTAGGCATAAGCCTTACAATCGATCAGGTGGTGGAATTCCAGGTCGCGTTCCTTGAACAGGTAGTTGATGTACTTACGGTTGAAATTGCTCAGGTACAAAATTCCGATTTCGCTCTTGAGGCCGGCCACGTCGTCGATGACGTCCTTGGTCTTTGTCTCGCGGAGAGCAAATTCGTATTCGTCGATATTGAACTTTTTCACCATCTCCACGAAGGACTTGACCGCGAAGGAATAATGCTGCGTCGAAACGGCGAACTTCTTCTTCTGCTGCACGGCCTTGTCGTAACGGCCACGGAGAGTCTCGTAATGGTGATACAGCTGGTTCGCCTGGGCCACGAATTCCTCGCCGTCCGGTGTAAGCGACACGCCGCGGCTCGTGCGGTTGAAAATCACGATGCCGATCTCTTCTTCGAGGTCGCGGATAGCGGCCGTCAGCGACGGTTGCGAAATAAACAGGTTCTCGGCAGCCTTGTTAAAGGAGCCCACCTTGGCGATACCGATTACATAGCGGAGTTGTTGCAGAGTCATGGGTCGTAGCCACCTTCGATTTGAATTTTTAGTTTCCTATTGCTTTTGTAGGGATAAAATATAGACAAAACCTATTATACAGTCAAGTAAAATAAACAAAATTTATTACGATTCGAACGGGCGAACGCGCAGGGTCACGCCCAGGTCATTACACAACTTGCGGCAAAGTTCGATTTTTTCTTCGGACATCACCTTCTCGACCACCGTCATGACCACGTTCGGCACATGGCGTTTCGCAAGGACAGCAAACTCCTGGAGCGCCTCGAAGGACCCGATCCCAAACTTGGAACGCGTGAGCGCGAGGAATTCCTCGGCATCCGGCGCATTCAGCGAAATGGACACCGTGTCAAAACGGCCAGCGAGCTCCGGCGTAATGTCGCGACCGTGAACAAGGTTCGCAAGGCCGTTCGTGTTGACGCGCACTTTCAGGTCCGGGTATTTTGACTTGAGGCGGTCAATCACCTCGCAGACATCGGCGACCCTTTCGAGCGGTTCGCCGTAGCCGCAAAAAATCAGTTCGTTGATCACAGAAAGGTCGTACGGAGCAAAAAGATCCATCACCTGATCGACACTCGGTTCGCCCTCCTTGAGCCAGAGCGAATTGCCTTCCATCATCTTCTTGGTCTGACGTAAGCAAAAGACACAGTTGCAGGGGCAACGGTTCGTCATGTTCACATAGATGTTCTTGCCGGTGAGATCGCCGCTATTGGCAATATCCAGATAGCCGGCCTCTCCCACATGCCCAGTCACTGTATACAAAACCATCGTCAGTCCTCCATGAGGTCGCGAAGGAACATCTCTACACTGAGCCCCCAATGCGTGGGGACGTGCTGTTCTTCGCAATAGGCGACACACTTGGAAGCAAATTCGGTCGAGCGCTTGACCGAGTCGTAAAAGTCGTGTCCGTTCAAGTACATCCCGGCAATCACCGCACTGATGACATCGCCCGTGCCGCTACGGTCGCCACCGATACGGTCCACCATGACCGATTTCGGCTTTTCGCCCTTGCTATAGACGAAGTTCATAATTTGTCTGTCCTCGCAATGGATGCCGGTCACCACGATATGTTCGGGCCCCTGGGCGCTCAACTGCTGGCAAAGGTTTTCCAGTTCGGTGTTGTTGAAATTGCCGTCGCGATATTCCGTGCCGGTCAATGCGCAGAGTTCCGTCAGGTTCGGGGTCAGGATATCGGCATAACGAACCAGGCCCTTCATCTTTTCGGAAAGCGCGGGCGTATAGGTCTTGTAAAGGAGTCCGTCATCGCCCATCACCGGGTCGACAAGGGTGAACACGCCGGGTTTCTTGAAGGTCCTGATGAAATCGATGACGATATCCACCTGTTCTTCGGAACCCAAAAAACCGGTCGCAATCGCGTCGAACGACATGTCCAGATTCTTGTAGGTCTGGATATAGTCGCGCATTTTCGGAGTGTAGTCGTCAAAATAGTATTCGGGGAACTGCGTATGCGTCGAAAGGATCGCCGTCGGCACCGCAACCGCCTGAATCTTCATCGCCGAAACGACAGGCGCCATGACGGCAATCGAGCAGCGTCCGAAACCCGTGATATCATTGATGAGCGCTATCTTTTTCTGTGGCATGACCGTTCAAAAATAGAAATTTGAGAACGCGGGCATAGGCGAGCGCCGCCGAAACAATAACCGCAATCAGTGTCGGGCCAAGGAACACGGAATCCAGGCGTTCCGCCACCTGGTAAACCGCAAACCCCGCAAGCCACGCAAAAAAGTTCCAGAGCCAGGCGCCGAGACTTTCGCTGCGGCCCTTCGCAAAGAAGAACGAAACGAGCAGCACGGCCGCCATGGGCGCAAATACAGACGCAATCAGGTAAAGGAAACTGATGTAATGATCCATGATTCCCGAAATCGCAAGGACGGCACTCAGAACGCTCACGACAACACCTGCAACTTTCGGATTCAGCTTGCCATAAATCGCCTTTGCCGATTCACCGGCCGAGTTCGCCGCCAAGAAATTGGTCGTCACCGTCGAAAGCACCACGATCACGATTCCCGGGATACCGAGGCCCGCCAAGAGAATCGCCTGCGCGATATTATTGTTCGCCCCGATTCCCGCAATTTCGATACCGATAAAATACATCCAGAGGCTCGCCAGCGAATACGCCACCGCAGAAACCGCCGTTGCCTTGACCGGTTTTTCGGCATCCTTGGTGTAGTCGGAAATCACCGGCAACCACGAAATGGGCATGGCAATCGAAATCTCGAAAACATTCCAAAAACCAAGTACGGCAGCGGCCTTGGCACCAGACGCCGGGGCGATACCGAACAACTTAACAGAAAGCACGGCAAGCAGAATCGCAAGGGCAGCCATCACGACCGTCGCCACGTTCGCCGAACGCTTGAGGCCCACATAGACCCATGCCGCAATCAGCACCGCAAGAATCGTGCAAGTCAGCGGGAAAGAAATCGGCAGATTGAGCCCCGAAAGCGCCGACGCGCCCTGCGCATTCAACACGGCCACCCACGCGAGCAGCTGGAACACATTCAACGCCGCAAAGAACTTGGAACCGTACTTGCCGAAAGTCGAAGCCGTCGTCTCCATGGCGTTCAGACGCACACGCGCACCGATGAGACCGACAAAGAACAGCATCACGCCACCCAGAAGGTGACCCAAAACTAGGGGAAGCCACAGGGAATCCGCCCCAGCCGCGGAGCCGATCTCGATACCCGCCTCAATCTCGGAAACGGAAATCGCGACACCAAACCAAATAATTCCATTTGAAAAAACACTAGTACGCATAAGCGGTGCCAAAAATAAAAAAGCGGCCCCGCCATCACAAGGGTTATAAGCTATACAACTTTTATATCAGTAATTATAGTCTAAAACTATAACCTAAAAATCAGCAAATTCAGGCGCCGAATTCCTGATCGTCCAGCGTCAATTCGTTCGCCACGGCATCCTGCTTCCGTTCGGCCGTCGCGTCAAGCGCCTCGGCATGCCCACGGAGCGCCGCGAACGGGTGGAAAATCTTCGCGCGATCCTGCATGCTCATACGCGGGTGCTTCATCATAAAATTCCAGTCATTCCGCGGATACGGCAAATCAATGATGTCAGAATAATCAAAATTAGGCACGATGTCCTCCGATTTGTCCGTTGCGTTCAATGGTGGTGGCACCTTCTTGCAAATCCATCCCCTTCACGATGGCATTCTTGCCGAAGCGTTTCTTGATCAGGAGTTCCGCCTTCAGGCGCTTCTTTTCTTTTTCCTGCTTCTGCACGTCGGTAAACAGGTCGTACTGTTCGTGACTTGCATCCACGATGTCGGCGGCCACCAGGTTCAATCGCCGCACCGTCAGTTTCGAGTCCACGATGCGGTCAAAAAGTTTCATCACCGCATCGGCCATCACCGACTGCGAGCTGGTATAGTAACCGATGCTTGCCGTACCGTGGGCAGGCTTCGGGAGCAAACGCCCATAAACATCCATCACCGTTTCGCCACGGTAAATTCCCTTGTCCACATTTTCGCGGTCGTAACCCACCGTGAGCACCATCGCGTTTGTCACAAGGTCATGCGCAATCAAGGTCATCGAAACCGTATCGACCATTTCGCGCACCACGAGACGCGCCTTGTCAAACGGGTACGGGTCCTGCAGCACCTGGCCCTCACCCGTACTCCTGTTCCGAGGCTTTGACTTCTTGATGTCCGCAATCGTGCAAGGCTCGTAACCCCACGCGTGGTCAATCAGAATCTCTGCATTCACGCCAAACAACTTATACAGCGCTTCGGGATTCTTCACACTCACGCGAGCAATATCGCCCATCGTGTAAATGCCGCGCCCCGCATTCAGCCTGCAATTTTCCAAGCGCTCCGCAATGCCGCGCCCCACCTGCCAAAAACTCGTAATCGGCCGGTGCGACCAAAGCTGCCTGCGGTAACTCATCTCGTCGAGTTCCGCAATACGCACGCCATCGGCATCCGCATCCACGTGCTTCGCCATCACATCCATCGCAATCTTGCAAAGGTACAGGTTCGTGCCAATGCCACCCGTGGCCGTGATTCCCGTAGTCGTGAAAACATCCTGGATAAACGTCTTCACCAGTTCGCGTGCGGTCTTTTTATAAAGCTTCAAGTAGCGCGTCAAATCCAAAAAACATTCGTCGATGGAATACGCATGAATGTCTTCGGCGCTCACGTACTTCAGGTAGACATTGTACACCTTCGTGGAATATTCCACGTACTTCGCCATCTGCGGTTTCGCAATCGTGAACTCAATCTTTTCGCCTGTACGCCGCTGTACATCGCGCACCTTCTGGTTCACCTCGAAAAGTCGCGCACGCCCCGGAATCCCGTAGGCCTTGAGCGCAGGCGTCACCGCCAAGCAAATCGTCTTCTCGGTGCGGCTCTCGTCGGCCACCACAAGCTTCGCCTTCAGCGGGTCAAGCCCCCGGAGGATACATTCCACCGAGGCAAAGAACGACTTGAGGTCTATGGCCGCGTAAGTGCGTGAAGGCATAAAGGAAAATATAACTAAACAAAATGTCAATTACATGCCAAAACCGCGTTGTTTTTATATACAACAGCAATTGCCCCGTACCTAGTGCAATCCAGGACGGCCCTATTTATATTATAGGCGGGTTTTTACTTAGGGAGTATTATATGAAAAAATTATCTACCGCCCTGTTGTTGAGCACCGCCGCCGCATTTGCAGCAGAATCCCAGGTCTACACGGGCAACTTCTTCGACGAAGACGGCGCTTACTTCGGCCCCGATTGCGATAAAGATGGAACCCAGTCTACGGGTGCCTACTATACCGGTGATTACACCAGCCCGTTCAAAAAATATTTAGGAAAAACTGACGAAGAAATCCAGAAGAAACTCGACGACCTTTGGAATCACTACTTCAAGGGCGATGGCAACTCGACCGTCTATTACGAAACTAACGAAGGCGATGCCTACGTCAAGGACATTGGCAACAATGACGCTCGTTCCGAAGGCATGAGCTACGGCATGATGATTGCCGTACAGACCAACCACAAGGAAGAATTCGACAAACTCTGGAAGTGGACCAAGGCCCATATGTGGCATGATCCCGCAACTGGCGGAGACGGATATTTCTCTTGGTCAGTCGAGACTTACGGCAGTGTGAAAGACCGTGGTAACGCACCTGATGGCGAAATGTATTTCATGATGTCTCTTCTGTTCGCCGCCAACCGCTGGAACGACGAAGGCTACATGAAGGACGCCCAGGCAATCCTCAAGGCTTGCTGGAAGGGCAATGGCAATTCCCTGTTCAACGAACAGTCCTACATCGTGACGTTCCAGCCCTCGCAGGGAAACAACTCCTGGTCTGACCCGTCTTACAGCTTGCCTGCATTCGTAGACTTGTTCACCCGCTGGTCCGAAACCAACAATGACAAGTGGGGCAAGGCAACCGAGGCTACGCGTACGCACCTGTATGTATCTTCTAACAAGCAGTCCGGTTTGTTCTCCGATTACAACAACTTTGACGGAACGCCCCATGCCGTAGAATTCAATGGCAATGCCACAAAATACATGTACGACGCCATGCGCTGCGCTATGAACTTCGGTATGGACTACTATCTGTTCGGTGTTGACGCAGACCGTGAAACCGAAATGGCAAAGCGCATCATCGACTTCTTCGAAAGAGATGGCTACCAGCATGGTCGCTTTAACTGGGACGGTTCTAATCCGTCTGAAAGCTACACTACGGGCGAAAAGGGCGCAAACGCTGTTGCCACCTACGCCTTGATGAACGACGCGAGCTACGAAAAAGCCATCAAGAAGAATCTGGAAATGGCCTGGAACGAACGTTTCATGACCGGTCAGTACCGTTACTACGATGGCCTGGTCCACTACCTCGCCATGCTCCACTTGAGCGGCTCCTTCAAGATCTGGAAGCCGAAGCCGGAAGTCTCGGAAAAGGAAGTCACCGCCAACGAATACAACGGCGTCAACATTGCCAACGACACGACGTTCTACTCCTTCGAATCTTGCAAGCTCTATAAGGTGAGCGCAAAGCCGGAACCGAAACAGGGCATCAACACCGCAATCAGCCTGAACAACAGAGTCAGAGTCCGCTCTACCAACAATGCGATCGTCATCGACAACGCACCGGCTGGCACCAAGTACACGGTCACCGATATAAACGGCCGCATCTTGAGCGCATCCAGGACAAACTCCGCAAGCGAGGAAATCCGCCTCACCAACAAGGGCGCCATGCTCGTGATTGTCGGCAACAAGACCTACAGAGTTTCCAAGTAAGGTTTCACTACCAAAACCTCTCAGGGCGTTCGAACGAGCGCCCTGTTTTTTTATCAAAAATCAATATAGTCGGAGCACAAAAAAAGATAGAAGCACCTCCGCTTACACGGAGAAAACTCGGATCCAACGCGAATAAAGTTAAACACTACAGAAACACCTCCGCTTGCGTGGAGAAAACAACCAATTGACAAACTGGATTTAATTAACTATCGAAACACCTCCGCTTGCGCGGAGAAAACCAGGCATAAGTCTGGGTCTTGTTGATGGTGCCGGAAACACCTCCGCGTACGCGGAGAAAACGAGTTGTACCAAGTACACATTTTAGTGTAAATGGAAACACCTCCGCTTACACGGAGAAAAATCTATCACAAATATAAAAAATCACCTATTAACACACGACAGATATTTAGTTATCGAAACACCTCCGCTTGCGCAGAGAAAACTGGCACAACTACGACTGCCAATTATGTTCCGTGGAAACACCTCCGCTTGCGCGGAGAAAACTTGGGGATGTAGTTGTAAAAGTTGTCGTTATAGGAAACACCTCCGCGTACGCGGAGAAAACTGATCATTTGTAAACCTCTTTTCCAATTTAGTAGAAACACCTCCGCGTACGCGGAGAAAACTCCCTTTCCGTGATGGTGCAAGATGTGGCAACAGAAACACCTCCGCGTACGCGGAGAAAACGGAGGCCGCAAATGCTCTGGGGTAGAAAGGTAAGAAACACCTCCGCGTACGCGGAGAAAACCGGTCACCGAAACGGTCGCCGTCTTGATGTAGGCGAAACACCTCCGCGTACGCGGAGAAAACGCATTCTGGCATAGAGTTAGAACGGAGTAGAGGGAAACACCTCCGCGTACGCGGAGAAAACTCGACATCGTCGGCAAGGCAACAGCCGCCGGCGGAAACACCTCCGCGTACGCGGAGAAAACTCCCTTTCAAGCTCTTGCATGGCGTGCCACGGGGAAACACCTCCGCGTACGCGGAGAAAACATGATTGTCCTTTCGTCCGTAATGCCCGATGTGGAAACACCTCCGCGTACGCGGAGAAAACCATATTTAAGGCGTTTTCTTTTTCTGTCGTGTAGAAACACCTCCGCGTACGCGGAGAAAACTTTCTGCCTCATGTCCCTTCAAGCCGGGTTTCGGAAACACCTCCGCGTACGCGGAGAAAACTGTTGACTTGCAACACCATCTTCTTCATTCTAAGAAACACCTCCGCGTACGCGGAGAAAACGAAGTCAAGGAAAAACACCACACTACAAATATGGAAACACCTCCGCGTACGCGGAGAAAACACACCGTCCACATCGCAAAGATGAACGCAAGGAGAAACACCTCCGCGTACGCGGAGAAAACAAGCGCCTTTTCGATTTCGAGTCCCATATTGCAGAAACACCTCCGCGTACGCGGAGAAAACTGTCCCAGGAACAGTATAACCGTGAACATGGCAGAAACACCTCCGCGTACGCGGAGAAAACCCACGACCACGACGACCGGTACGGGCCGATTCGGAAACACCTCCGCGTACGCGGAGAAAACGCAAAATTCGCCGGCGAACTTCTTGAAATTGCGGAAACACCTCCGCGTACGCGGAGAAAACTGAAACACACGATCTCGGTCATATCGTGGCGGAGAAACACCTCCGCGTACGCGGAGAAAACCTTGGTAGCCCAGAGCGAATGGCCGGTGGAGTAGAAACACCTCCGCGTACGCGGAGAAAACAGGCCGAGGCTTCCGCGGAAGAACCTCGATGCGGAAACACCTCCGCGTACGCGGAGAAAACCTCTGCATGGCCGGCATGACGGCACAGGAGATGGAAACACCTCCGCGTACGCGGAGAAAACGGGAACGGACCGCCTACCAGCGTCCCTCGCTGGGAAACACCTCCGCGTACGCGGAGAAAACCGACTTTCTTTTCGGGTGTGCAATCGACGATTGGAAACACCTCCGCGTACGCGGAGAAAACCCTGAAAGCCCAAGCGGGTGAAAAGTTCCTCAAGAAACACCTCCGCGTACGCGGAGAAAACAAACTAGAGATATAAGAGGTAAAACCTATGAAAGAAACACCTCCGCGTACGCGGAGAAAACAGGCACAAAAAGCGCGTCAAAAAGCGGCGCGTAGAAACACCTCCGCGTACGCGGAGAAAACCGCGCAAATCGTCTCGGTTTCCGCGTTCTGTGGGAAACACCTCCGCGTACGCGGAGAAAACTATCCGTCATTATAACAGATTTCTTCAATTTCGGAAACACCTCCGCGTACGCGGAGAAAACCTTTTGGTGGTCTTAACATATACTTCTCAAACAGAAACACCTCCGCGTACGCGGAGAAAACACCAAGATTTTGTATAAGCATACTTGGCAATACACAAAATATAGTATCTCACTGATTTAGAATTTTTTCAATGATTAACTGATAACCCGAAAAATCATCTATTTTCTTATTCGGATCTCCCTGCCCCCAAATCTTAAATCCGGGAGCCTTATTTATCCGCTGAAAAATTAAAAGCCCTGATTGAGCAGGGCAAGACTTTAACAAATATTGGACGACATCATTTGCAACAGAGTCCTTAATTCCGGACACAAATATGTTCGCTCTCGGTTCTACGAACCATAACTTCATTCTTCCCCGAACAGCTGGGGGCAAATCATTTGCGATAACGACAACCATTTACTTACCTAACATTTCCTCAATATCTGGACCTATACGTTCTAACAATTTATAATCAAGAACCCGCTTCCGAAACTCTGATGACACACGATGTTTGTTGTACTCCCCTGCCAAATCCAATGTCATTTTGAAGGCTAAATCTATACACAATTCTTCCTTGTACAAATCAGCCATATCATAGACAAAAGGTAACGGCGAGCCCGAGTGAATAAAACCTATATGAGGAGAATATCCCATAGAATATATACATGAACATAAAATGCCATACAAGGCTGCATTTGAAGCTGTCAAAACCTGATTAGTGACATCGCTCAGTTCCATTTTTCCTGGAGTAAATGAACGACCTCGCCAGCCAACACCATATTCATTCGCTTTTTTCTCATATAACGCACGAACACGATATCCTTCCATCCCCATCAATTCTTTTAAAGGCTTGCCCTTCAAATTTTCATCCGGGAAACGACGCTCATACATGCGTCTTGCGACCGCAAGCGATTTTTCAGGATCGCACGAGATCTGCATCTGTCGTCGCAAATTTCGGGTATTTGCAGTCGGCGAATTGCCCACCGCATAAAAAAGCAGCGAGTCTTCGCCAACCCAACACACGCTACAATTGGCAGCCGCTAGAACTTTAATTGCCTCATGAGTTACACTAGTTCCAGGGCCCAACAGCAAAGTCGTTATTGTGGCAATAGGAAGGCGAATAACTTCGCCTTCACTATCAATCCACTTAACACTGCTATCGTCGATTTCTAAACGGCCTCGTTCAAGATAAAGGAATGGATAACGATCTTTTATTTGAGGCAGCGTATCATGCGTGATCTTGATAATCAATCGATTACTTTTTTCTTTTACCTGGCCATCTGCCATTTACGACAAACCTTCTGAAATTTTGGTGACACGGCGATCACGATACAATTTTTGAGTACCAAACTGTATCGGAACATCATTCAAAGTGAATACGTCACCTTCTGTGGATTCACCATCAATCACTTTAAATTTCAGCGATAACGATTTTTTTGCATATTCGGGAAGATTTTCATTATGCAATTCAGATTTCTTTGCAGCATAATCTTTTGCAGCTTGCTCAGCTTCATTTTCAGAAGCAAATTCTCCCTGATATACAAAATCAGTCGGAACACAACAACGTCGTCCCAGATATATTGGATATACTGGATTTTGCAAGAAATTCGCAATCTTTTCCGTCAAATCAGCAGGAACTTCAAGCAACACCGCAAAAATTGCATTTTGCAGATAATAACGATGAGTCAATTTTGTTCCTCCACCTACAGCTGATTTACCTGCTCCTGTTTTAGGAATCAACATAGACTGCCAAGGATCATTGGAATCATATCCTGAACCAATCATTTGGAAATCATGTAACAAAGACTCCCTATCGTATCGGAACGACAAAACGGTCTGTTTTAAATTCGAGAAACGAGCCAACAATTCTTTCTGTTCGCCAGAAGCCCCCATTGCGCAAAGAACAAGACCTAGAACTCCCGATTTCGTTGGGAATTCTAGCGTATCTCTGCGAGAAAACTTGGAATCAGCACCCCAAGATTGCAATGGAGCTTCAAACCAAAGAAGCATCCAACGAGTATCCATTGTTACTCCTTAATTGCAGATACAACACCTTCAATAAGATTGTCAATAGAGAAGTTTTCATCTTCACCAAATTCAAACTTCTTGACCAAACCAAACAGCGATCCAGAAAGCTTTTCCTTTTTAGCAAGAGTACTTTTCACGTAATCTATGCTATTGGACAAAAAACCTCCGTTATTGTCTTTTTTAATAGGCGTTTCAAACGAAAGCTGCATTCCCTGTCCTTTGCGAACATATACTTCTGCAAAGTCCCAAGAACATGCTCCGGCCTGCGTTGTTTGTCTTGCAGACGGAACCGCAACATAAAGAGCCTTAATAAAAGAGGAAACCGCTTGCGGCAAGAACTGATCTCCGCCCAAAGATTCATAAAGTTGGCCCAAATCAAGGGAAACATAACGATAATATGTAGCAGAATTGAATTCAAGAGATCCCATATGAGCAGACCCCTGATTATCCTTGGGATAGTCTGCAACAGCCGTAAAGAATTCAACTTCATTTGTTACACGATGTGTCGAAATAGCATGAGCAAAAGATGCTGCCGCTTCAACATTCATTGTCGGAGCCTGAGCGACCATTCGACCAAACAAGGCAATATCAAGGCCGTCCAAAGTTTCAGACTGAGCGAACTTAGACTTATCGATAATCTTTGCCAAATCCTTTTCGGGATGCTTTGCATCTTTAATTACTTCTTCAGGCTTAAATTCACATTCCTTAAACTTTTCGGCAATCAAAGAGATTTCCGCAGGAGCCAAAAACATTAAGGTATCGGCTTTAGAATCTCCTTCCTCATCACCTTTCTTCTTAGCGTCTGACTTTATAAAGATTTGTTCAATTTTATCGCCACATGCTTTTGCCTGTTCCGGTGTAGCCCCAATTTCTTTACAAGCAGATGCAACAAGATCCGAAAGCAATTTTGTACGGGTGCCAAGTTCAACGCCACTAACCTCATGCATTGCCAAACGAACAGCACGTTTCCAGCATTGGCTAGAAACTCGAGCACGACTCACGCCGCCAATCATAGCCGTTTTCGGTGCACCCACATCATCTCGGTTCAAGCACGTAACCGGGAAAGACTGCAAGATATGGAATTCAATTTTCTTGTTAGTGTAAGGGTTCTGATTAACCATTTTTTATCTCCTATTATTAAAACTTTTTAGACAATTGCATTTGTTAGTGGAACAATTTGGAAGAGTCCAAAGCCATACGCTTTTCCCTTTCCAAGACCTTTTTCAAACGCATTAATAAACTTTTCTCGGTCAGTAACCTTAAGGCGACCTTTGAAAGAGGCTTTTCCAAGAACAACTTTCTGCTTGTCCTTATGGAATTGTAAAACCGAGGTATTCCCAATAGACAATGAATCTGAAACAACCTCAAATCCATTTGCTTCAGCCTTTTCTAAAAACCACCGTTTCAAAGCTTCCTTATCATTCCCTCTAATGGGAATTTTCTTTTTCGTTTTAGAATCACAACGAACAGGATTCATCAAAACCTCGAAACCATAATATTCCTGCTGCAAAAATTGCGACGGGACTTCTTGTGTTTCAACTTTTCCAATTTCAGGTTCTTTTGGCACATTCTTTGAAAGGATCAAAATTCTCTTTTCATTGAAATCACCACCACGATCTGCATACAGAAAACCTCTAGTATTCTCATTTTCCCTTGGAAACAACGAATAAATAGTTTTATGCAAAGTGTATGCATCAAAGACACCTTGATTACACACAGCAATCTGCTGGATATCGCTTCGAGACAATCGTAAAACGGATATGAACATTACGACTCCTCATTTTCTTTAGATATTGAGCCAAAGAAATCTTGCGCCCATCTAGCGAATGTTTTATCAGAATTAAAGAATATCAAATCTTTCAAGAGCTTTTCAAACGAAATGCCAACCCCTCTACTACAAATCAATTGCAAAATAGGACGTAGCACTTGACATACTTCAATGACATTATCGCAAGCTAGAATTCTGCGCAACTTGGCTTTTGCCGCATCACTATCTTTGCCACCATCGTCTTGATAAGCATTCGCCAAAGTAGCCCCTAAGCCAAGAGTTCCATCTTTTTCCTTTGATGATCTTGCTATCGCCGCAAAAACCAAAGCATGAGGCAATCTCTTAGAATCCACGTCTAAAGGAACCTTAAAATCTGCCAATATTTCCCATGCCTGATAAGCGGTATCAGGATTATCAGCCCTTTTTAACGTTGCAGCAAAGCCCTTGTCATTTTTGCAACGGGCAAAAACCTTTGCAACCAATGATGGTTCTGTCTGTTTATTTTCTTCAGCCATTATGACAACCTCTTCTTTTCAAACTTTTTAGGAAAATTTTTCGCCCAAGCTTCCAATTGACGAGCCGACTGGTTTGGACAATATTGGTTATAAATCTGTTTCACAAACTGCCATATCTGATTATTGATTTTATCCATTTCATGATTGTATTGGTCTGTATTTTTTTTAGAACAGGTATCAACAATTCGTTGGAAAAAACCTTCACACTGCTGCCAATATTGAGTTTTGGCTTTTGCCGCAAATTTTGCAGCCAAATCATTACCATCAACCTTCAAATCCACATAATATCTGTTAATAGCAGTATACAAGGATTTTGAAACAGAATCTAAACCCGACATTTGTTCAGATAGATTACTAAAGAAAATCGTTGATTCTGTAAATACACTAGAAGACAACTGAATTTCAGACTCAACAAAATCGTCTGTTCCAGTCAAATACTGCTCCCCAGCATTACTACTAACACGAACACCTCCAGACCAAACAGAAAAAGAGTCTGTTTCTATTAACCGTTCGTACACACTCTTCAGCTGCATACATTCAAATGAATTTTTACCATTCGAATCAATGAAAGCCAATAAAGATGTCAATTGCCGCCAAGGTCTTATGTTAGGATCTGTCCAAATAGCTTTAGGTTTTGGACTTGAGAAGTCTACAGCCACAGAAGGATCCGCAACTCCATCATTATACCCAGAATGAGAAATACCCTCCGAATAATGCAAACCATTTGTTTCCAAAAGAACAAAACGATTTAAAGGAACTAATCTCCCTAAATAAGAATCCTTTAGAGCCTTTGCGATTTCATCATCTTCCCCTTTAGGCATAAATTCCCACGGAGCTCGTCCAATACCATTCAAAGAATGCTTTAAGCAATCCGTTTCCTGAGTAAAGAGATTTAAATATACTGAGCCAACAATATTTTCTACAAAGAAAAAAGAATGCAAAAAGCCCATAAAGCCTAAAGATGGACCAGGCTTTCCACTTGCCGGTTTACCTTTTTCATTAGATTTTCCAACATACCCTTTTGTCAAAACAACAGAATTATCCGTTTTCTTTCCACCAAAGGCAAACCCCATCAATTTTAAAACAAGTAACGCCTTTTCCGCATCTGAATAATCCTTCTTTTCTGCTTGAATTTGGGTTACAACAGTTGTATTTCCTGTTGCAACATGCATTTCTACAGTTCCAAAAGATTTGACATCCGCTTTTTCTATTGCAGGCATTTGCAAAAATGGTTTCTCACCATAAAGCCAAAAACTATCATGCCATTTGCCTAAATAATCGGAGACCCGTTCTTGCAACCCTTTAACCCCCAAAGACTTCCATTCATCTTCATCCTTCGGAGTTATTGCACTTTGACCTATAGCCAAAAGTAACTTGAATACGGCAATTTTTTCAACAGGATTTCCGCCAAGTGCAGAAATAGATTCGTCAGCAAAAATTTGCCTTAAACCAACTTTTCCTTTCCCTACCACAGGAATCCAAGGTTCATCAATCAAATTAAATTTATTTTCTTTCATTTTCTGCCTTACTTTTCAATTTTATAACCAACACTCTTTGTATATAACATTTTTTTTGTGTTTCCGTCATTCAAAATTTCTATTCTATTTCGATTTAAATCCCTAAAAGAGCAGTCTTTGTCCACAATAACCGCTCTGAACATACATTCTTCATCATCTTCTTTATCTTTGGCATTGCCAAGATACACGTAATTCTCAAAATATTTAATACGACTCTCTATCGGAGGTGCATCTTTTTTGGCTACAATTACACAATGTTCCACGATTTTTTTTGACAATTCTCTTTTTTGTCTTTCACTTGACGGATATTTAGGCAAAACAATCGCCTCTGATTCATTCCAGAACTTTATTTCAACTCCATTTTCTTCAACTTCGAAAAATTCCAACAACAACACAGATACCGTATCAACATCGGAATATCGTGTCTGTACAGCAGATTCTGGCAATGTTGAAATAGCTGAAGATAAACCAACTCTCGCAAGCCCTTTTAAATGTTCTTGTTTCACAATCAAATCCGCTCTCATTTTAGCAAGGATTCCTTCTTCCTGCCGCTCTTGGTAAACACTTTCCAGCAGTCCTCGAATATCATTCGGCAAATTAACGACATCTATATGTTTCAACACATCAAGCGTTCTGCTCAGAACATAGGGGCTATACACCACCCCCGTTACTCCAAAGACTTTATCGCTTTTTATAACATCCTCAATAACTGGCGAAAGGACTAGTGTTTCACATTTTGCAGCCAAGGGGCGAATCTTATCATTTTCGCGATGTCGCCATAAACGCCCAATTCTTTGCAAAAGCATATCCATCGGGCAAATCCTAGTTATCAAATAATCCGCATCAATATCAATAGATTGTTCTAGGACTTGCGTTCCTACTAAAATTCTACCACAAGCACTTCGCTTAGAATAGCCGTTTTTCCCATACAGCGAGACCCATTTATTTTCTATTTCAGATCGTTGCTTTTTTATAAATCTGGAATGAATCAATCCACATTCTAAGCCCATTTCGGCAGATTTAGCAGCCAGTTTTTTGTAAACATTCTGAGCATCAGCAACAGTATTTTCTATCCAAAGAACTTGTTCCCCATTTTCAGCTTTTTCCAAAGCAATGTCAAAAGCCATTTTATCATCTTTACTTATTTTAATAGAGACATTCCGGTTAGATTCTCCCAAACTTGAAATTTCAGAAAAAGCCTTGTCCGTTTGGCTAGAAATTAAGGGATAACTATCGTTTAAGACCTGTTCAAACGGTAAATCCAAAATTTTCTTTTTCTGGGATGACGTCAATGTTGCACTTAAAATAATTACTGTGCATCCAATGTGCTTTAATTCATCAACAAGGGCATTCATTATCGTTCCAGTATAGGAATCGTAGCTATGCACCTCATCAAGAATTACGACTTTCCCTGCCAGGCCAAATGCTCGCACCATGCTATGCTTGACATTCATTGCAGCCATAAGCGCTTGGTCAATAGTGCCAACGGCAAAAGGAGCCAAAATTCCTCTTTTCTTAGAATCAAACCAAGACTTGCCAATTTTGGCATCTTCACCAAAAGAGTCTTCTTCAAGCCAGGCAGAACTATGCAGCAACTTTAAGCAATATGAAGATTCTTCGCCTACGATTTTTTTAAGGAAAGATTCCACACGTTCATAAATTTTATTAGATGTCAACTGTGTCGGAAGACCAAAGTAAATTCCAGAAGCAAGTCCCTTTTCCAGCATTTTATAAGCCGCATACAGAGCAGCTTCTGTTTTTCCCAAGCCCATCGGAGCTTCCAAAACATAAACACCGGGAGAAGAAACTGATTCAAAAAGATCAGACTGAATTTTTCTAGGAGAAAAACCAAATATATCCTCGAATTGAAGACCTTGCTTTATTGAAAGCGGAATAAAGCCAGCGTTATGAACAGCCTCATGAGCCTTTTTTCTCAAATCATCTTTACTAAAAGAGTGATTTTGCAGAATATTTCCAAAATAACCACCAGATGCAATCCAATCTGCAACAGTAATAAAGCCGCCTATAACACACGCCTGATTCCATTCGCTCAAATTATTTGCGCAAGAACAAGGAAAGCTCCGCTTCAAGTCGTCAATAAGCTGATGTCGCAGAGCGGTCCAGTTCTCGCCACCATAAATATCACGATTCTCCGCAATTAGACTAAAATTCGGCTTAAAGCCGTGATGCATTCCCTCAATGGTTGCAAGCATTTTTTGTTCTGGAAAGCTACTTTCAATAGATACTTGAGAAACTTTTCCGTGAAAACTTACATCTTTTCGTTTTGCCCTATTTTCGTTGGCATTCTGCAACTGAGGAAAATCTTTAACACTCCCAAGCCACGATGTGTATATCATACGCTGGAAATCTGGACTAATCTTTCCAACATCATGTATAGAGGCAAAAAAAGGAGCCGATTCCGTAAGAATACGCTTTACATTATCAATTAAGGACTTGCATAACACCTCAGCAACAAAACCCGTTATCAAGCAATGCTCAGCAACCGAAATACCAGGCTTTGTGTCGCCCGTTTTTTCGTCAACAACAAGTTTAGCCAGACATTTTTCCGGCGGCAACGCCTCAATTTGACGTTCTTGAGTATTCTTTAAGCATTTTCCCAACATCTACGGTTTAATATAGCTCCATTTCACTGACAAAAGATGACGAAAATCATTTTCCACCAAAAAAACTTCAACACACGCAATATACTGCACATTACATTGACAAATTTCACTCTATTTTATATATTTACATTAAAACACGCAACATATTGCACATATCAAGCGCAAAACAGTCATAAACATATGCAGAATCTTGGTGATCAAATAGCGCAAAGGCGCAAATATTTCAACATTTCGCAGGCAGACCTTGCGGAAATGGCGGGCGTCAGTCTGCGCACCGTGAGCGGGATCGAAAATGGGAGCGCCAATCCTAGTCTCGACGTGCTTTCCAAAATTCTAGAGATTCTAGGACTCACGATCACCCTGCAGGAGCGCGTCATCCATGAATAAAACGGTTCACAACAAAATACGCAAGGCACGCGTTCTAAAAAACGGGAAAACTGCGGGGTATCTGCTAGCGAACAAAAGGCGCTTTGTGTTTATCTACGACAGTGACTACCTCGCAAACGGAGGTTCCTCCATCGCTATAGGATTCCCCAAAGCCCAACGGATTTTTTCTTCACGATATCTATTCCCTTTCTTCAGTGGACTCTTGCCCGAAGGCGAGAACCTAGCATACATCTGCAGGAGCCTAAAGCTCAACCCCAAAGATAAATTCGGCCTACTTCTGGAACTCGCCCAGAACGAAACCATCGGCGCCATCACCGTGAAAGGAATCGAATAATGCGTTGCCATTGCTGCCTCAAAGAAACCGAAAACGATTTTTGCCGTTCCTGTTCGCAAAGACTTTTCGGCAAAGCCAATTTCAGCGCAATGCTGAAGTTTACACTTCCAAGCATCGCTCAAGGCACCAACCAAAACACCCGAAGAATTTCCATATCCGGGGCACAGGCAAAATATTCCTTGCGCATCAAATCTAAAGAGCTTGAACCGACCGACAACAATGGCACCTACATTCTGAAGCCTGCTACAAATATGCAGTTTAGGCTATTCGCCGATATGCCCGCAAACGAGCACATCACTATGCAGATGGCAAAACAGATTTTCAAATTGAATGTAGCCGAATCGGCTTTGCTACAGTTTACAACCGGAGAATACACCTATCTCACCAAACGATTCGACATTCGCAACGATGGTTCAAAGATTCTTCAGGAAGATTTAGCCCAAACCGCAGGTCTCTCAAGCGACGCAAATGGTTCTAATTTCAAGTACGAAAGCTTAAGTTACGAAGAAATCGCTGACATCTTGAAACTGCATGTAAGCGCTAGCCCCATTGCTATTGAGCACTTCTTCAGAACCCTGCTATTCAATTATCTTGTATGCAACGGCGACGCTCACATCAAAAATTTCTCGCTATATTGCCCTCATCAAGACGGCGTTTACGAGCTCACCCCCGCCTATGACCTGATAAACACTTCACTACACGCCGATGACTTTAGAACCGCGCTTGATCTTTTCAAGGACGAAGAAAACTATAACGGAAAATTCTTTACGGACAACGGCTTTTACGGAGCTAGCGACTTTCTGGAATTTGCAAGACGCATCGGCATTGTAGAAAAACGCGCAAAAAAATTCATTCTCGACATTACGGCACACATTCCAGAAATGGACAAAATGCTGGACAAGTCGTTCTTAAGCGACGAAGCCAAAGTCCAATACAAAGAAAACATCCGCGACCGAGCCAAAGCACTCAGCTTGTAGCTATTCCCTATGTTCGTATAGGTACAGGTTCGCCTCGGGTACTGCGAGGTCGGAGCCCTTGATTTTCCATTCGTCGTCGGTGCCAGTGCGGTAAGTTACAACGACACGGTAGCGGTTGCCGGTCTTTAAGACGGCCTCAGGAACGGTCCAGAAGTTTTCGGTGCCCACAACCATTTCTAGTTCGTAGAAGTCACCAGTGTCGATACCATAGATGGCGATGGATTTTACCATGTCCTTTGGATTGCGCACCTGGATTATGCTCCAGAATTCGCTCGCGCCTTCCTTGACCCAGATGGACGTTGAATCGCCCCATACGCCGTCGACGCCTTCGCAGCTCACGAATTCCCATTCGCCGTAGTAGCGGCCCACCTGATTTCCCATGATGTCAGCGGCAGGGGCGCCGCCCAGGTCTACGCCGCAATCGGCATCGGGGCAGCGGTCGGTAATGCGCACGGTCACATGCTTCCAGCCGTCGGGTGTTTTCGCCTTCACACGCACGCAGCCGCCACAGGCCGCGCCGCCATTCCACGGGCCCTTTTCATCGCCGGGGGACACATTCACATGAATCGCTGCGTAGTATTGTATGTTAGTTTGTCCGTAATTACAGGCGCCACCGAGGCTCGTTTCTTTTGCCGTGATGCTCCCGTAGGTGGTCACGGATCCCTTGCCGCCGTTTTCGGTGAGTTCAGGGTCTGCCGCGGTGTAGCTGTCGCAAGCGGTACACTTGCCGTCGTCGCCATCGTCATCGTCGCTGCTAGATTCTGGTGCTGCGCTCGACGAAGAAATCTCCGACGCAAGGGACAAAGACTGCGCCGATTCGGAAGAAATTACAGCAATCTCGGAGGAGCTTGATCCTTCGACAGACTCCATGGACGTTTCAGAAGAAACCGGCAAATTCACAGAAGAACTTGTCCCTTCGGCAAGCTCAGGGACCTTGGTTGTTTCGGAGGAACTTGACTCCAGCGAACTTTCGCTTGAAAGTGTATCGGCGGCACTCGCCGACGAATCGTCACCGCAAGCAACAAGGCCTACACCCAGCAGGGCGCTGAAACAAAAAGCAAGGGCATGGAGTCTCATACCCTTGAATATAATATATTCTTTTAAGGAAAAAAGGTGATCCCGGCACAAGGCCGGGATGACATGTGAGTGGTTGGCCGGGGTGACAATTGATACCTTACCAGTCGTTGCGCTTTACAAGCGCAAGACTCGGCGGCTCGGCCATAGAAAAATGCAAGCATTTTTCTGCGGCACTCGCCTTACCAATCGTTGCGCTCGTTGAGCGCAAGACCTTGCGGGTATCAAAAGCCAGCCTTACCAGTCATTGCGCTTCGCGCAAGACTCGGCGGCTCGGCCATAGAAAAATGCAAGCATTTTTCTGCGGCGCTCGCCTTACCAATCGTTGCGCTCGTTGAGCGCAAGACCTTGCGGGTATCAAATGCGAACCCACAAGTGGGTTCTCGCTTGATACCCTTACCAGTCTTTGGCGGGTCTTGCTTGGCCGCGGATGGGTTTCCAAGGCTTACGTTCGCCGTTTTGTTCGTCGAAATCCTTCAGGAGCTGGGCCGCATCTTCGGGGCTCATCTCGCCCATCTGTACCGGCTGTTCCTGAGGTTCTTCGCCGCCGTTACTGTCGCTGGAATTTTCCTGCGGCTGTTCGGGCTGCTGTTCAGGCTGCGCACCGCCTTCGCTGTCGGAGCTTCCCGCATTAGAACTGCTGGACTGACCGCCTCCATTCTGATCCTGATTCTGATCATCGGAGCCACTCGAAGAACTTTCTGAACCGCTCGAATTGCCCTCGCCATTCTGATCTTGATTCTGCTGGTCCTTATTCTGATCCTGATTTTGATCTTGGTTCTGGTCCTGATTATTATCCTGGTTCTTGTCGTTCTTCTTGTTTTCGTTCTTCTGCTCGTCCTTGGCCTCGTGAATACGGTCGAGGAGCATTTGCAGTTTCTGGTCGTTCGGATAATATTGCAGGCCTTCGTTACAAGTAATTTCGGCAGAAGGCAGGCGGTTTTCAATGTACTGGAAGGCGGCATCGCTGTAGTAGGCGCTCGCTGACTTCGGGGCGGCAAAGGCCGACACTGCGGTCAACAGAATTACAAACGCAAATGCAAGAATATGGGGCCTGGACCCTATCGCTACGCTCCAGGGTGACAAGCAACAAACCTGAGCTCCGAATTCTGAATTCTGAATTTTCATCAGATCACCTCCAGGTCGTTGTCGGTGTTGCTGGCGTCAATTTTCGCCTTGGGCTTACGGCCCGCCTTGATTTCGATGACGTCGTCGATGCGCTGCACGTGTCCGCTCAGCTGGCCCGCAGTTTCATCTTCGGCAATCAGGTTCTCGAGCATTTCCTTCGCTTCGGCGTACTTGCCGTCTTTGCAAAGCTGCAAGGCGCGTGCCAGAACTTCCTTCGCCTTGTCGCTCAGGGGCGGCTGCTTCTGGTCGTTGTTCTGGTCCTGATTTTGATCCTGGTTCTGTTTCTGCTTGTCGAGTTCTTCCTTCAGCTTGCGCTGCACGATTTCAACATTCTTCTTCGCGTTCTCGAAATTATTGTCGAGGTCAATCGCCTTTTTCAGGTATGCCACCGATTCGCGCCACGCGGCAATGCGTTCGCTGCCTTCGGCCGCCTTTTCGCCCATGCGGAAATGCGTGTTCGCGAGGTTGTACGCCGCCTTCGCCGCCATATTCTTGTCGGGCATGCGCACGGCACTCTCGAGTTCCTTCTTGGCCTCCTCGTAGTTGCCGAGCCTGTACTGGCAAGTTCCGATATTGTAGAACAAAAGCGGGTTTGCAGGCTCCGATTCACGGGCCTTCATATACTTTTCGAGCGCTCCGGCATAGTCGCCGTTCTTGAACAGCTTATTGCCGTCGTTGATGGGGCGCGCCCACAAGGCCACCGACAGCACACATACACAAATCAATAAAAAACGCATCTTCTTTCTTCCATAGGACACATTTAGTTCCTACATAGCAAGAATATACAAAATCACCGTGCTCAAGGCAAATGCCGCCACCAGCGCGTAACCGAGCACCTTCCACTTGAGCGAAGAGCCTTCCAAGGTGATTCCTGTCGCCATAAATGGCAGCATGCTCAACAAGACAGGAGCGATGTACCTAAAGTCATTGCTGCAGGAATACGGGACACGAATGCGCAGGACCATCAACGCCGCAAAGAACGCCACCGCCTGCAGCAAAAGAATCCAGTGAATCACCTGCAGTTTCGTCTTCCAGAATCCGCGAATCGCATACACCATCAACCCAAGGAACGACACGCTCATGAAAGTCGCAAGGGTCCTTCCTGTCGCATTCCGCACGAGTTCAAATTCGCCGAACATGGCCGACTTGAAAGAATAGTTCCAGAAAAATTCGCGGCCCCATTCTTCTTTCCAGGCGCTCGTGTAAGGATTCGTCACAAAGGACTTCAGGTCAAAGAAAATGTAGTTGAACGCCTCGTTGCCCACCTTAAGCCGGCCATTCAGCCCACTCGCGTTACCGACCAGGTCCGCATCGCCCAAAAGCTTCTGCAAGGCGACCCCCGCAATCAGTAGGACGAACAATCCCCACGCCACCACCTCGGATTTTGTCGGGTACGGGAATCTCTCATTCCTGACATAACCGCAAACGGTAAACAGGAACACCATCCCGATCGTCACCACGCCCGTCGTCTTGGTCCACATCGCAAGCGCCGCCGAAAGCACCGCCACAATCAGGAACTTGCCACGGCCTTCGTTGAAATACTTGACGCCTCCCCACAGGCAGAGCACGTGCAGCAGGTAGAACATCTGGTCGTTACCGATGCGCGGCGACACCAGAATCATCAACGGCCACAAGGTCCACAGCACCGCAGCGGTTCCAAACGCAGGTCCCGTCATGAAGGACTTCAGGAACATTATCCCGAAAAAGAGCGTGAGCACCGATAAAAGCAGGCTAAACGACTGCAGGCCAGCAGGGCCCGAAACGCCCACCCATTCGCCGAACACGAAAGAGGGCGCCGCCGTGACATAGTAAACAGGCGGATGGTAGCAAGTCCAGCAGTCATCGACTCCGGGAATGGCATGGTTGTCGAGAACGTACTGTACGTAGGCAACATGCCCGTCAACATCGTTTGAGTAAGTCGTGTACGGCACGTTCGCAAAGAACACCGTACGGATGAGCACTCCCAGCAAAAAGAGGAAAAGGATTCCGCCGCGCAACTTGAACCGCCGCGCCACAAACATGCAGAGCAACGCAAAAAAGACTACGGCAGCAACATTCATGACCCGCGTCAGGAATGACGTCTGATTGATAAAGACATTCAGCCCCGCGTTTCCGCCATTGTTCCTCAAGTAGAACGTATAATGCGTCCTGTCGCCCACACGGTGCGGCGCCGTCACGCTATCGTTCAGCCAAAATCCCTTCGTAAAATCACAGCGCCCAGGGTTGGACCTAACATCCAGATTTTGTCCGTTGATCACGATTCCCTCGGCACAATCGTCGGGAACCACGCGCAGGTCATACGAAGTACGGTAGGCATTCTTGATGTCCAGCTCAACCTGGAACATTTCGCCTTCTCGCATTTTCTTAGTCACGGGAAGGCTGACATTCTCCATAGAGGCGCCCTGCCGCAGCACGACGTTCTCGACCGAGACCCTCAAGGCAAAACCGACGACGAGGCTTGCCACCAGCAGCAACGCACAATAGAGTTCAGGGAACCTGAAAATTCTGAACAACTTTTTCATCAGGACTCCACTACGCTTTCTTGCCTTCGTGGTAGTCTTCTTCGCTGTTCACGCTCCAGAGGGCGGTCTTGTCAGTGGAATTTTCGCGGATGCATTTCGCGACTTCCATGGCAGCGAGCATACTGTGGTCCATGTTGTTGTACTTGTGCATACCGTTACGGCCCATCAGGAACAGGTTCTCGATGGGGTCCACATAGGCGCGCACCTTGTCGAACTCACCATAGGTACCAAAGTAGGCAGGGTATGCCTTCTTAATGTGGAACACCACGGAATCGCGCACAGACTCGGGCTTTGCCACGTGAATCTTGTTGAGTTCTTCAATCGCGAACTTGATGAAGTCCGCATCGGGCATGCGCCACATTTCGTCGCCTTCGGTCGCGAAGTATTCGAGGCCAATCCAGACCTTGCTCGGGTCGGCCACCAGGTAGGGGCTCCAGTTGTTGAAAATCTGGATGCGGCCGAGCTTCACGTCGGATTCCTGCACATAAATCCAGTTGTCCGCCACGAACTTGAGCTTGCTTTCGGGAGTACCGGGCTTCGCAGGATTCTTGATCTCGAGCTTATCGAGCAGCAGGCCCACTGTAATGAAGTCGCGGTACACGAGTCCATCAGATACGCGGCGAACTTCCGCCGGCACCGGGTTCTTTTCATTGTCCATCGCGGCGACAAGTTCCTTCACAGGCATGGTGCTGAGGAAATAATCGCAGGCGACCGTCTCGGTATATTGACCATTGTCCACTACGACGCTTTCCACGCGCTTGCCGTCGGCGGAGCGGTTCACGCCCACGACCTTCGACTTCATGCGGATTTCGCCGCCCATTTCCTGCACCTTCTCGGCAACCGTTTCCCAAAGCTGACCGGGTCCGAATTTCGGATAGAGGAACTGGCCGATAAGGCTCGTCTCGGTATCCTTCTGGCGGATATCCGCACCGTTAGCGGCACCGGCCTCGGCCTTCTTCTTGCCAGCAAAAATCTGCTTCAGGGCATGCACCACCGTCTTCGTAATCGAGAGGCCCTTGATGCGCTGACCGCCCCAGTCGGGGCTGATCTTGCTGCAGGGCACGCCCCACACCTTCTCGGTGTAGTCGCGGAAGAACGTGCGGTACAGTTCCACGCCAAAGCGGTTGATCATGAAGTCTTCGAGGCTTTTTTCCTTGCGGGCAGGCAGCAGCTGCACCTTGAGGTAGCTCATGCCGATCTTGAACATGCGCCAGAGTCCAAGGTTGCGGATGGTGTCGCCATTCAACGAAACCGGATAGTCAAAGAGCTTACGGAGGAAAAGGATGCGGGATAGTCGGCTACGGCAAAGCATCACGTAGTCCGTCTTCTCGGGATCGGGGCCACCTTCGACCAGCGGGACCTTGCGGCCGATAGCGATATCGTCCTTGCTCGCTGCACCCTGCAACGGCAAGATTCCCTGCCACCAGTCCATCACCGTATCGCTCTTGCTGAAAAAGCGGTGACCGCCGATATCCATGCGGTTGCCATTGTAACGCGCCGTGCGCGAGATGCCGCCGATAACGTCTTCGGCTTCGAAAATCACGGGCTTCACATCCGTCGTACGCAACAGTTCCAGCGCACAGGTAAGCCCCGCAGGACCCGCGCCCGCAATCACAGCAATCTTCTTTTCACCATTTTCAGCAACCATAATCACTCCTTCCTTTCTCGGAACAGCATCAACTTACGCGCCCCAAAATTCCACATCAGAACAAGAATCGCGGCAATCATCTTGGAGGCCATCTCGTTCCAATCAAACACTCCCACCATCAGAAACATCAGCAGCTGGTTGATACCGACACCAGCGATTCCCACAAGCGCAAACAGCGAGAATTCCATCACCTTGCGCTTTTCAAGCGTCCTTTCGCAAGCCGTGAACACCCACACGATACTCATGGTATAGTTGAGCACAAGCCCGGCGACCAGGCCCACCAAGTTTGCAAGCAGATAATGCCAGTCAAATACGTACAGGCACAAGGCAAACAGGCCAAAATCGACAACGAAGGCAAGGCCACCCGTCACCAGGTAGCGCAGAAACTGCCCCATCAGGGACTTGCGCGGAAACTTGTCACGAACCGCTTTTATCTTATCAACAAACATGCGGTTGTAAATGTAACTAATCTAGGCCAGATTTGAGCTACAATACAGCGCAGAAACCAGTTTTGTCATATTTTCGTGATCTACGACAGCCGTCATTTCGCGAATGCTGTGCATGCTGAGCATGGGTTCGCCAATATCCACCGTCGGAATCCCGAGACTGGCCGAAATGGCAGGCCCCACCGTCGAGCCGCAGGGCATATCGTTACGCATCACGAAAGTCTGGCACGGAATATTACTTTGTTCACAAAGTAGCTTAAAACGCGCATTCGAGAACACATCGCTGGCATAGCGCTTCTGGGAGTTCATCTTCAGCACGACACCGCCGCCCAGGACAGGCGCGTGGTTGCCTTCATGCTTCTGGACAAAATTCGGGTGACAGGCGTGCGCCATATCGATGGAGAGGGCGAAACTAGACGAAAGAACGCTCGCAAGCTCGCTACAGACGAGAGACGAGACAGAATCCAGCACGCTCTTCAAGAAATTGCCGGCGGCACCTTCGCGGGTCTCGGAACCGACCTCCTCGTTATTGAAGAAGGCGGCCACCTGGAAATCCTTTTCAAGGGCGTCCGCAGCGGCAAAAGCCTCAGCAATCGCATGACAGCTGCTCAAGTTATCGAGGCGCCCCGAATAAATCCATTCATCGGCAAAGCCGCCACGGTTCGCCGGTTGCGCATCGAACAGTTGAATATCAAAATCCAGGAGCTTCGAGCCGGCAGGGAGTTCCGCCGAAAGCGCATCGACAAAACGTTCACGGCCATCCATAGCCGTCCATAGGGCGTTCAGGTCCGTCTGCGGGTTCACCTTGAGCCCTTCCTGGTTCACGCCGCGGTTCAGGTGAACCGCCAGCTGCGGAATACGGAACAACTTGTCGCCACGAACAAGCTTGGTCTCAAGCTTACCGTTCCGCTCGTACGCCAGCAGCCCTGCATAACCCAGGTCGCGGTCGAGCCAGCTGGTAAAAAGCGGACTGCCGTAAATCTCGGGGTGCAACGTACGCACTCCCGCCGAAGCGCTATCGGGATTCGGCGTAATCTTGAGTGTCGGGTAATCCGTATGCGCAAGGGCAATCCTGAATTTAGAGTCAGAACAAACTTCCTTCGGCGGACGGACGGCAATCAGGGCGCCGCCGCGTTCAAACAACTGAACATTTTCGTCTTCCGCACAAGCGAGAAGTGCCTTGAGGCTTTCCACCGTATGGTACGGTGTCACCGATTTATTCAAAAATTCGAGAAAATCCATGAAATAAAGATAGATATTAGAAATTCTATTATCTATATTCTAGACATGGCATTCAAACCATTGAAAGGAATCAACTGGATGGAAATTTCCGGCCTTCTGGTCGGAGTCTTCTTTACCGTTGCCGTCATGGTGTTTGCTATAGTACTTTACGCAAAACTTTTCTCCGAAGGTATGATCGGTGTCGAGGAATACCGCCTGCACAGTACCTTCACGAAAGCGTTCGGCCTGCACACCGGTACCAAGGTCCAGATTAGCGGCGTGGACGTCGGCCAGATTGGCGAGATGGAAATCGGCGACAATGGCGAAGGCGTAAAGATGGAATTTGTTATCCGCAAGCAGTACCAGAACCTGATTACCGACAGCGCCCAGGTATTTGCCATCCGTGACCAGAACCTCATTTCTGCACGTGTTATCAATATTGACATTCGCCGTGGCAAGGGCCGCGTGCTGCAAGACGGCGACTCCCTGCAACCCGGAGAAGCACAGGATATCGAAACGGTGATTGAAACCGCCAACCAGCTCCTGGGTCGCGTCAACGAACTGATCGATGCCGCCGACACCCTCGTCAGCATGGCTCTCGATACAGGAACTACCATCGGCGCCCTCTTCGGCTCCCGCCTCCTTTACGACAACCTGAACCGCCAGCTCAATCGTCTCGACGACATCACGTTCGTCGGCAAGAAGGTGCTTTTCCAGGCCTCGGGCCTGTTCGATACGATGCAGGTGCAGGTCCCGGTTCTCCTGGGCAAGGTGGACGGAATCGCCGACAATGTCTCGGGCATGATGACCGAACTTCAGCCCATGCCGCAAAAGCTCGACAACCTCCTGGGAAATGTCGACGGCATGATGAACAAGGTGGACAACACCTTCAACCGGGTCGACGGACTGCTGAACGAAGTAAGCCTCGTGACATCCGGACTTTCGGACTTTATGGAAGCGACGGAGCAGACGCTCCAGAATGCAGACGACCTGATGGCAGGCGTTTCGAACATGTGGATTGTGAAGCGCTCCCTGCCTAGCAAGGACTCGGTGCCGTTCATGGTGGAGACCCTATGGTAACGCGCAGGCTTAAGCAGATTCTCGTCGCGATACTTGCCGCAGGTGCCGTCGCCAGCGCCTCCGAATCGGGCATCCTCTCTTACCGTGCGCAGCGCTCCTTCGACAGCGGAAAGTTCGCAAAGGGTTACGGCCAGCTGGAACGCGCCCTGCTCGCAAGCCGCAAGGAAGCAGACCTCCTCTCTGAAGGCCGCGTGCTGATTGCCATGGCGCAGATCCGTACCATGAGTCTCGATTACAATTTTGCGGATTCCCTGCTTTCGGTCGTCCGCGAAAATGTCCTCGACAAGAACACTCGAATCCAGTTAGCCAAGACGAAAGTGGCACTCCTAAGCGCCCGCAATAAGTATTCAGCCGCCGTCAAGGTCTGCGACTCCTTTGACGACAAGTCGCTCAAGTCCGCCGACGAAAACGTGCAGGCAGCCTTCTACGGCGGATGCGCCATCGCCTATGCCGCAAACCGCGACATGAAACGCGCCAACGAATCGCTCAAGATGGCAGGCAAGCATTCCGACAAGAAGAGTGGCTTCTACGCCTTCACCGCGGCACGCATGGCAGACCTCAGCGGAAACGGTGACGCCGATTCCCTTTACCGCGTCGCCGAAGAAAAGGCCATCAAGGCGAACAAGCCCTACAATACAGCAACGATTCTCTATTACCGTTCCCAGTTAAAGACGACCCCGAAAAAAGAAGCGGAAGATTTGAAGCTCCGCTGCAAAAACGCCTTCGAACTGATGGGCCTCCCGAACAACGCAAAGCGCTGCGCGGAATAATTTCAAGTTAATTTGCTGAGCTATCTGCCGGAGCGCTAGCTGCGGCTGTTGTATCGACCGTTGCAACCGTATCTACCGCGGTTGCAGTTGAATCTGTTGTAGCGGTCGTATCTTTTGTCGCCGTAGAATCAGCAGCGGCTTCTTTCGCCTTGATTTCCGCGAGTTCTTCGTCACGGATTTTCTTCATGGCGAGGAGCTCGCGGTAGACGATTGCCGGATGAATCCTGCCGTCGGCCATGCCATCGACAAGCGTCTTTACCTTCTGGTAATGTTCATCCTTTTCCACATCGTTAATCAAGCCCTTGTAGCCGATCAGCCTTAAAATCTTTGAATAGAAACTTGCACGGAACTTCTTGAAGCGCGGCTGCATCACATCATTGAGCACCGTCTCAAGAGCTGTTTCCGTCTGCATCTCGTCAATTTCAAAGCTGCGGTAAATCGTGCGGATATGGTCGGGAATCGTCGTGTCCGGGCTATCGAAATACTTGCGCATCACGTTCGCAGCCTCGGTCTTGTTCGGGTACGGGCCACGACCAAGTCGAAGCGCGTAGTACAAGGAAAGGCGCCAGTTCTCGGGATAAACGCGGCTTGCGCGGCGCAATACCGAGAAATCGGAAGTATCCGGTGCGTCAATGGGAGTCACGCCTCCGACAAAGTAATACGGCGTGTAGAACAAGGAATCGAGACTCGTCGAAAGTTCCGCCACATGGCCCAGGTAGGCATATTCCTTGCCGGTCAGGTAGCTTTCGCCAAGTTCAGTCAAACCTTTAATCCAGAAGAGACCGGCCACCGATGCGTCGTGCCCTGCAGCCACATAATGCACCGTCGATGCCTTCGGCAAGAAAGACTCGTCGAAGTTCGTACCGGGAAGCGGCTTCGCGAAATGGAAAGCCGCCGCGATAACGGCGATAGCGAATAGAATGACCGCAAGGAAGCGCATAATTAGATCTGGCAGGCCTCCGCGAGCTTTTCAAGAGCGTCTACGCAGTCGTTCGCGAAGTTCTCGGGATGTCCGCTGCGCTGGTAGGCAAAATTCAAGCCACTGGAGCTGTTGAGAACGTGGAACTTGCGCTTGCCGCCACCGTTTGCAATAGCGGTAAGCACCGTCTTGGCATCACCGCCCTGACCGCCCGGAACACCCGGAATAGAAACACCCGGAATCAGGAACGGAATTTCGTGCTTGTGGGCCACCGTGTAAGCGGTAATCTTTTCGAGTTCTTCAGGATGCGTCGCACCGACGACGGCACCGAGGTAACCGAGGTTCGCGTCCCATTCCATAATCTTGTCAGCCACGGAATAGAAGGCTTCGGCAACGTCGCGCGGGTCGTCGCTACGGGACACCGGCAAATCCTGGAAATCGTGAGCGCCCTTGTTGCTCGTGCGGAGCAAAACGTACGCACCGTTTTCGGAATTTTCGCGGATGAACGGGCCAACGGAATCGGCACCCATCCAAGGAGACACCGTCACGGCATCGGCCTTGTACACATCGTAAGCGGCGGTTGCGTAGGCAGCGCTCGACTTGCCAATGTCACCACGCTTTGCATCCAAAATAACGGGGATGCCGGCGCTCTTGTAGTCGGCAATCAGCTGCTGCAGCACGAGCATCGCCTGCACGCTCACGCATTCGTAGTAAGCGCTATTCGGCTTCACCACGGCGGGCGTCACGTTACGCTTGAGACAGCATTCCAGAATTTCGGAATAGAAACGCTTGATCTTGTCTTCGGCGGAACCTTCGGGGCAGCACGGGTCGATCAGCTTCATGACCGGATCCATGCCGAGGCAAATCGGGTTGCCGCACTTGGCGATACGTTCTTCTAAACGGGCCTGGAAGTTCATTACTTAAGTTCCTCTTGAATCTGGGCAGCTTCGTAGCTAAGGATACCGTGAGCGACGGCGACGTTCAAGGATTCGAGTTCGCTGCTCATCGGGATCTTCACCGTTTCGTCGGCGAGTTCGATGAAGTACGGGTTGGTACCTGCACCTTCGTTACCCACGAGGAACGCCATCTTGCGGAGCTTGTTCTGCGGAATCTGGCGCAGGGACTGTTTGGCGTGCAGGTCGGTAGCGATAATGGTGTAGCCCTTGCTACGGAGGAAATTGATCTGGTCCACAAGATCGACGCCGAATTCGAAAGGCACGCGGAGGAAGGTTCCCGAGGAACCGCGCACCACCTTCGGGTTGAACGGGCTCACGGTACCGCGGCCAAGAATCATGCCGTCGGAACCGAAACCGAGGCTCGTGCGGAAAAGCGTACCGAGGTTACCCGGATCCTGCACGGCGTCCACGAGCGTAATCACGCTGCGGCTGGATTCGTACACCGGCTTCTTGCTTGCGATACGGGCGACAGCGACAATGCCCTGCGTCGTCACGGTCGAAGAGATCTTCTTCATCTGTTCGTCAGTGAGCACGTTCAGCTTGATTTCGGCTTCGTTAATTTGTTCAATCAGAGCTTCGTCGTTGAAGGCTTCGGTCACGTACACGCCGAGAACGAGTTCGCGGTGGTTGGACACCAGTTCCTGCACCACATGCACGCCTTCGCCAAGGAAGCGACCTTCGCGTTCGCGGCCCTTTTCGGTCGTGAGGGCGAGCATGCGCTTGAACCAAGGCGGGTTGAAGTTGGAATCTTCGCTAGCCTCGACTTCGGCCACGCGGGCTTCGAGTGCGGCTTCGTCCAATACTTCTTCGATCTCTTCCTTCTGTTCTTCGGGGCGCTGGCGGTAAATCGGAGCACCTGCAGATGCAAATTCGCGGCGCGGGCGACGGTCGCCGCCAAAGGAGCGGCCCCTGTCACCGAACGGGCGGCGACCTTCGCGGCCTCCGAAGGAGCCACGGTCATCACCGTCGCGACGCGGGCGGCGGTCACGGTTGAAACGGCCCTCACCTTCGCCATCGCGATTAAAACGGCGGTCACCAAACTTCTTGTCGCCAAACTTGCGGTCTCCACGGTCGCCCCTGCGATCGTCGAAAGAACGGCCATCGCGGCCACCGCGTTCTTCACGGTCGTCGTCACGGCGCGGACGACGTTCAGGCTTTTCGCTCACTCCGAACTTACGGTCCAGAGTCATCTTTACGGTGCGGTTTTTATTTTCTTCGCTCATACTTTTTCCATGATTTGTTTGGCGACGGATTCCCCGTCAATTTTCAAAAGCTTGAACAAGGCAGGAATTTCGCCCTGTTCCACAAAATGATCCGGCAGGCCGAAACGCAACAGGCGCTTGTCGGTGTAGCCGAGATCTGCAATAAGTTCTGCCACGGCAGAACCGAAACCGCCCACCAGCGTGTTGTCTTCGAGCGTCACAATCGTCTTGTGCGCATCGAAGAGCTTGCGGTAAGCCTCGGTATCCAGCGGCTTGATGATTCGTGCATCCACGACCGTTGTGCTCTTTCCGTTTTCGCGGAGAACGGCGGCCGTCTTCTTCAGTTCGTTCGTCATGAACCCTGCACCCAAAAGCAAGATGTCCTTGCCTTCTTCCAAAACCTTCGGGAGCTTCACGTCCACGGTCTCGGGAGCGGGCTTCAGGTGTTCTTCGAGGGCGGTGCCGCGCGGGTATCGGATCGCGACAGGGCCCTTCATGTCGATAGCCGCGCGCACCATGTCGCGCAGTTCGTTTTCGTTGCTCGGCGCCAAGATGGTAATGCCCGGCACCGTGCGCAGGTAAGACAAATCGAACGCGCCATGGTGAGTCGGGCCATCGGCCCCGACAAGCCCCGCACGGTCAAGCACCATCACCACATGCAAGTTCTGCAAGGCGATGTCGTGCATAATCTGGTCGTAGGCGCGCTGCATAAAGCTCGAATAAATCGCGACCACCGGCACCACGCCATCGCAGGCAAGGCCCGAGGCAAACGTGAGCGCATGTTCTTCGGCAATGCCCACGTCAATCACGCGATCCGGGAGTTCACGGGCAACGATATCCATACCGCAACCGGTAGGCATGGCAGCCGTAATGCCGATAATGCGGTCGTCCTTCTTCGCGAGTTCCAGAAGGGTCTGCCCAAACACATGCGTAAGCGAGGGGTTCGGACTCCCTGGGGAAAGCGGAAGTCCGCTTTCGGGGTCGAAAGGTCCAATGCCGTGCCACTTGGTCGGGTTCTTCACGGCCGCATCCAGGCCGCGTCCCTTCTCGGTCAGGATATGCACCAGGCACGGGCCCGGCTGTTCCTTGACGCGCTGCAACAGCATAATGAGTTCGTTGATGTCGTGACCGTCGATCGGTCCAAAGTAACGAATGCCCAAATCTTCAAAGAAACGGCCCGGCTTCACCACCGTCTTCGCCGCATTTTCCGCCTGCAAGAACAAGTCGCGGAAACGCGATCCCAAAATGCCCGGCAGGCGTTTCATCAGGCGGTCCAAGTCCGAACGCATCTTGTTGTAGACCGGGTCCGAAATCACGCGGTTCAGGTACTTGCTGAAGTTACCCACGTTCGGGGCGATGCTCATCTTGTTGTCGTTCAAGATGATGGTCATGTTCTGCTTCGAAAGTCCCGCATTGTTGATGGCCTCGTAGGCCATACCGCCAGTCATGGAACCGTCACCGATAACGGCCACCACGCTGTTCTTGCGCTTGAAATGGTCACGGGCCACCGCGAAACCGAGCGCGGCAGAAATCGAGGTCGTCGCGTGCCCTGCACCGTAGCAGTCGTACTCGCTCTCGTTCCTCTTCAAGAATCCCGAAATGCCGCCCTGCTGGCGAAGCGTGTCGAAACGGTCGAAACGACCCGTCAAAAGCTTGTGAACGTAAGCCTGGTGCCCTACGTCCCACACGATCTTGTCGTCGGGGGCGTTGAACACATAATGCAGAGCGAGCGTCAGTTCCACCACACCCAGGCTAGACGCCAGGTGACCGCCATGCTTAGCCACTTGACCGATGATGGTCTCGCGGATCTGCGACGCCAGGTTGTAAAGCTCCTCTACCGAGCAATGCTTTATGTCCTGGGGGGACTTGATATTCTTAAGGTCCATTATTTAACCCTGGTAATGATGAATGCGGCAATGGAGCGCAGGATCGTGGTATCGCACTTGAGGCCGTCCAAAGCCTTGAGCGATTCCTCGTACAGTTCATGCGCACGTTCGCGGGACTTTTCGAGCCCCACCAGCGCCGGGTACGTCGCCTTACCCTTTTCGATGTCGGAACCGGCATCCTTGCCCAGTTCCTCGGTCGTCGAAACGATATCCAGAATGTCGTCCACAATCTGGAACGCAAGACCGATGGCGCGGCCGTAGTCGCGGATAGCCTCGATAGACTTGTCGTCGGCACCGGCAAGCATCGCACCCACCTGGAGAGCCGCCTCGATGAGGGCCGCCGTCTTGTGGTAATGGATGTAATCGACCGTATCAAGGTCCACCTTCTTGCCTTCGCACTCGATGTCGATCATTTCGCCACCGATAAGGCCGTAGGTGCTGAGCAGGTGCGCAAGCACTTCGATCGCCTTCGCATTGCCCGTCTTGCCCATCAGTTCAAAAGCCAAAACGCAAAGGGCATCGCCCGCCATGACGGCGGTGGCTTCGCCGAACTGCTTATGGCTCGTGGGCTTTCCGCGCCTAAAGTCATCGTTGTCGATGCAGGGCAGGTCATCGTGAATCAGGCTGAAGGTGTGGAGCATTTCGAGGGCGCTCATGGCGTAATCCACCGATTCGCCCTTTCCACCGAACATGTCAAACGCAGCACGCACAAGTGCCGGACGGAGTCTCTTTCCACCGGCGAACATCGAATAACGCATCGCCTCGTGGAGCCTTTCCGGACGGTCGGACACGGGCGGCAAAAATTCATCAAACTTCTTTTCCGCTTCCTTCGAGATGCGGGAAAGGTAATCAAGGGCAACAGCCGCTTCTTTTTCAAGATTTTCCATAAGCACAAAGATACTTAATTTCGGGCACCTATACAAGCCTTGACAAGCCGGAAACAATGCCTGAACCCCTCGATAACAGCCGTTTTTGCGTCCGCTTTTTGCAAGGGAATTAAAGCATTTCCAGGGCAGACGTCCCATTCTCGGGGCGCAAAAGCGATTCGGTCCGCAACATGCTCTACGGACTAGAACAGAGCGCCGTAAAGCGTCACGTCGTCGATGTAGAACTCGGTGCCGTCCTGCGCAAACAGGTGGAACTGCTTGACATAACCCTTGATGGCGTTCCACGTGGTAAAGCAGCTTTCTTCGGTAGCGGTTCCCACGCAAAGTTCAGCCGGGTTCACGCTGATGCGGCTCCAGGTTTTCGAGAGCGGAATCCAGTCGGTCGCCGCCTTCAGATTCTTATTCGGGTCAATGTAGTTTTCCAGCGAAAGGCGAATGTTTCCGTCACCCTTGGCGTAGAACACGATAGAATCGATTGCGGCCAGGTTCATGTAGTGTTCGAACGAGGTTCCCACCAGCACCCAGGCGTAGTCATCTTTTGCAAGCGTGTATTCCCCGTGGAACACCTTGGACTTGCGCGTCGAATCGTAGACAATGCCGTCCTTCACGAGCAGCGGGGAGAACTCGGTTCCCTTCTTGAGCGAATCCGTATTCTGGTACCAGCCCTCGCCACCGTTTTCAAAATCCTGCAGAATCTTGACAGGGCTCAGGAACTCCGTGCTATAGGGATCCGCAATCGTCTTCCATTCAGCGTAAAGATCATTGGCAGAATCCGCCGTCACAAAGTAAATGCCGAGCGAATCGTTCGCGGGAACATTCGGAAGCACGTAGGCGCCCGTCTTGTTCGTCTTGACCAAAAGATCCAGGCCATAAACGCCCACCCACAAGGTCGTATCGGAAGAACGGAGCGTCACCTTGCTAGAGACCGAGGCGGTAGCCGAAAGGCGGACCGTATCGAGAGCGGCGAGTTCCTTGGCGCCGTAGACCTTGGAGAACGCAAAGCCATCCTTCGCGACGGTCAGGCGGAAATTCCCCTTGGCGGGCCATTCCATATCGAACCTTCCCTGCTTATCGGCACGGAGGCTGGACTCGACCATCGCATTCTGAACAACATAATCATCCACCGTCGCATCGGCTGCGCGGAGTGCCACCGTCGCATAGGCCGCAGGAGAGCCATCACCCAAGAGGGCCAACACCTGCGGAAGCGTCTCGGCGGTATCGTTTTGCACCGTATCCTTGGACGAAGTGTCTACAGGAACCTTCACCTCGCTGCGGTAATCCTTCATCAGCGATTCATGCGGAGTCACGTAAACCGACTGCGCACCAAGATCCTGCGCGTAATCTTCACTTACAAAGTAGAGCGTGAGAGAATCGTTCGCCGGCAGAGCAGAAAGGGCAAACCAGCCCGCAGCATCGGTCTTCACCAGCACATCGGTTCCGACAATGCCGACCCAGACAGAGGAATCGCCCTCGGGAATGTCGACAACGCCCGCCATCACGGCAGTCGCAGAAAGGTTCACCGTATCGGGCGACGTAGACTTGCCCACTACTGCAAATTCATCTCGGGACAGTTCCTTGGAGTAGGCCACGCCGTCGTGGAGCACCGTCAGGCGGTACTTGCCCTCGGCAGGGATTTCCACCTTGAAGTTACCCTTCTCGTCGGCATAGGAATCGGCCACCACCAGCGCGTTCTCTTCGACAGGCTGTTCGGCCCTGAAGTCCACCCTGCGGAGTGCCACCGTCGCGTACGACGCAGGCTTGCCGTCGACAAGCGCGATTCCGTTCGTGGTAATGCTACCCGGACCGCCCGCCACATCATCGTTACTGGAACAGGCCACCAACCCCGCCATCGATAGCGAGAGCAAAGGCAAAAGAAAAAGCGATTTTCTCATTTTCCTTTCTCCTTTAGAGGTTTGGTGAACGCGAGCGGGAACATCTGGATGTTCAACTGGAATACAGTATCGTCATCCGTCCCTTCTTGGGATAAACGTAGTAAATCTTCACGGAATGCGTTAATCTTTTCGCGCAGGAGCTGGATATCGTCCATGCAAAAAGTCATCGTGACCGTGCTGATGTCGCGCAGGAACGGCTGGTGCCTATCCAGGGACTCGTCGGCGAGGCGGATCGTCTCGTGCTGGAAGGCGCGCACGGCCTGCGAGCGCCAATTTCCGCCGGTAGACACGAAGGTGTCATTCACCTTCCAGTAGCCGTCACGGTCGGTCGAAATCATGTTGAGGTCCGCAAGCAGCTTCACCGCGTCGCGGGCCTCCTTCTCGGTAATGTTCGGGGTGCAGCTTTCGGCAAGGCCCTGGTAGTCGTCCTTGAACTTGCAGATACCGATTACGGAGCGGATCGCGTTGTAGTACCAGTGACGGTAGAATTCCAGTTCCTTCTTTTGCAACAACTTAAGAGAAACACCCTTGAGGGCCTGCATGCGCTCGTAGTGCTGGAGCGCATCGGAATCGGTCTTCGCACGGCCGAAATACACCATCTCGGCCCAGTAATCGGCTTCCTTGCCTTCGAGTTCGAAGAAATCTGCCGCGGGCTGTATCAGACTCAGGGGCAAGTGGATCTTGCCCTGCGATACGCGAAGGAGGTTGCCAGGATCGGCGCCCATCTTCATGGCCATGTAACGCCACGAAATGACAGTCTTGCGCTGCTTAAAATCCTCAAAAGCATCCCTCAACCACTCGCGATAGTCCGTGTATTCAAAAATCTTCTTCATACCAATAAAGATAAATCCTTGATACTCAAAATACTATGCCAGGGGCCTAATCTCCGTTGTCGAACTTTACAACGATTTTGAGGCTAGCGTCGCAAGTGGCCGACCAGCGGCATTCAGGGTTGTCCACTATGGATAAATCTGCGCAAATTCCGCGAAATTCGAGGGTTTCCGGGTTATTCGCGCTTCGGGAGATGGTGACCTCGTAGCTCAGTTCGCCCGCCTGGGAAGACTGCACCGGGGCTTCGCCCATCAGGCGCCCCGTGAGCAAAATCACACAGTTGTCCTTGCGGGGCATCTGCGACTCGTCTTCGCCCTCGGCCAGGTTCCAGTGCATCTGGACGGGCTTGAAGTCTACTTCAGGCTCCTTCTTGGCGCAACTGGATAATAGGAGAATAAGAAAAGCCAAGAGCACGCAGCTTCGCTGCTTTGAGCTATGAGCGCGGGGCTTACGCCCCTTTGAGGTCTTAAGAAAACATTTCACGATAAAACTCACCGCTCAAAGCCCCCATGGGGGCGTCCTCATACCTCATCACCTGGTATGGCGGAAGGTTGCGCTCGTCACGCGGTTACGGCCGTTCTCCTTGGAGGCGTACAGGGCCTTGTCGGCGCGTTCGAACAGGCGCTTCGGGTCTTCGCCAGCAATCATCTCGGCGATACCGAAGGAGCAGGTAATCTTCTGCTGCTTGATCAGCTGCGTATTCTCGATGGCCATGCGGAGCTTTTCGGCAAGGAACTGGGCATTCTGGATCGGCGTGTCGCCGCAGAGAATCACGAACTCCTCGCCGCCCCAACGCACGAGCGCGTCGGTATTGCGGATCTTGCTCTGGATGAGCTTCGCAAGGTTCACCAGCACCTCGTCGCCCACGATGTGGCCGTAGGTATCGTTCACCTGCTTGAAGTGGTCGATATCCAGGATCACGAAGGAGACCGGGCTGTCGTTCTTGCTCAAGTTTTCCTGTTCGCGCATCAGCACGCTGCTAAAGCCCGCACGATTGAGGCAGCCCGTCAGCGGGTCTTCCTTGCTGGACTTTTCGTATTCGCTCTTCTCGATCTCGAGGGCGCGCAGGTTCTTTTCGAGTTCTTCGCGTTTTTTCTTGTTGGCAGCGCGCTCGCGGCTGTAGTCGAAGAAGCGGATGACGAGGATAACGAAGAAGGTGATGAACCAGAGGGCGACCAGCGCCGTCGCAAGCTCTTCCTTCTCGATCTTCTTGCCCTTGAAGCAGAGGCCCTTGATTTCAAGCGTTCCGTACCCAAGCGGAGCATTCGTACCCGTCTGGATTTCTATCAGCGGGACATTCGAAAGGTCGACCCTCGCCTTGTGGACGTTGATCTCGTTCTGGGCTACCCACCAGCCCGCCACGCGGAATTCCTGCGGCACGAATACAGCCGGATAGGTTTCTTCGAGCGGGAAGAATTCAATTTCGTTGAACTTGAGCGAAGTCTCGTCGCCCGGACGGGAGAACGTGCTGTCGTAGCCGCGCATGTAGAGACGGACCGTACCTTCGCCACGGGGTTTCACCCACACGAAAATACTGTCGAACCTGGAAAGGTCCTTGCCGCGCGTCTTGCCGTCACCCAGGAAAATCTTCACGCCCACGTACGGGTAGGCATAGCCTTCCTTGAGTTCGTAGTCCACGATAATGGAGGAATCGGTACGGGAAAGCTTAACGGCCGAGGCGCCGCCATCCGCAGAGTCCGTCTCCGCCATCAAATAAGGATAGTCATGCAGGTATAGAGGCTCAATGACATCAAGCCCATTCTGATATGCGAAAAGCGCGATGACCGTCACGGCCAACAGCACGAAAATCAGGATATTCATCCTGAACAGCACATAAATCTTTTCAAATACCCTAGACATAGACGATATCCAACATAAACCTAGTTTTAAATATATAAAAAACAAAAAAAAGGCAACTGTTTTTTCTCTTAACAATATGCCTCTTGACAAATTTATGTGATAAAACGACCCTTTTCGGGGACGATTAGCGCGAGAGCCAGCCGCCCAGACGCCCGACAACCGAGCGGATTGCCTTCACCATGTCCTCGTGGGAGTGGATATCCGGGTGTCCGAGGAGCCCCACGTTGGCCGTCTGGAGGACCATGAATTCCACGTCGCGCTTGCCCGCCGCCACCTCGGCATCGTAAATGGACTTTACCGTAGGAGTCAGGTCGTCGTTCGGCCAGACCTTGGTAGACAGCAGCAGGAACTTCACGCCAGGATGCACCTTGCGCAGCTTTTCGAGCAGGCCCGCATAGGCCTTCTTGAAAGCTCCCTTGTCGGCATAGGGCGGGTTTCCCTGGAAATCGTTGATACCGATAAAGATGACAACCACCTGGGGGTGGAACGAACCGAAATCGTAACGCAGCGAAGCATCGGCGATACCATTCGCGATATCACCCGGGGCATCGCCCGGAACGGTATATTCGTAAAGACGCGGCACAGGCCATTCGGGCACGATGTTGTCGTAGTTGCGCACGAGACCGCGGCCGCTAAAGGCATTCACCTGGAAGTCCGCCTTGAAGCCGTCGGCAATCAGGAAGGCGTAACTCTTGGAGGCATTCGTCTTCTCGAACACGAGCGATTCATCCTGTCCATTCTGGCCCTCGTTCCCGAAGCCGACCGTAAACGAGTCGCCGATAAATTCGATGCGGCGGTTACTCTGCTTGGGCGGAGTGGCAAACTTGCCCGCCTTGTCGGTAGAGACCTTGTAGAGGCACACGCTACCGGGATTGCTCTCGCTAATCTTGATCAAGCGGTAACGATGCGCGGAGCCGTCACCCGAGGTCTTTACTTTATTCACAGAACGTGAATTTGTCGTAAATACGGCAATCTGCTTTCCGTCTTCGTCTACGCGGAAGCGCGCCTCGCCTTCCAACTCGAATTCCAGTGACTTGGCCTGTGCATTGAACTGCACCATGGCGGCAGGGGCACTCGTGCGGCTGTATTCCTTGCCGTGTTCCCAGCGACCGCTAAACAACAGATTTACGGAAAACTTGTCCACAGAGACCTCCGCTCCAAAAGAAAGTACAGACAGCAGGGCGATACCTGCCAAAGATGATTTAACCCTATTCAAACAACGCATGGGGTAATAGTAGTATTTTCTACATTACCTGATATGAAACTTGTTCGGTCGGCACTTGCAGGAATATCAATCCTGGCGGCATACGGAATGCTGCTGGGCGTTTCTGCCTTTGCCGAAAGCGATTCCACCGCAGAACAAAAGCCCGCGCTCCAACCCGAACCAGGTTCGCCGGGAGACACACTCACCCGCGAAGACGCACGCATGGCACTTCTCGTGTACAAACTGCTCGACAAGGACGGAAAAATCAAGGGCGCAAACATCACGCGCGGCAAGGAGCTGTTCTACCAGAACTGCAGACCCTGTCACGGAAGCGACGGAAAGCGATTCAACTTCGCGCCCTATTACGAACCGCCCGCATTCATTGGGCAACGCGCCCGCGAAGAAATGCCCACCTTCTGGTACCAGATGAACTTCGGCGACAAGGAACGCAGCATGGCCGCCTATATTGACGAGCTGGAGCTGCAGGACCTTATCGATATCGCCGGATTTGCGCAGACGCTCCCGTAGCGGGAGCGCATTATCCGAAAACGCGACGCCCGAAAGAGCGCCGCGGCAGGCCTACTACGGCTGCTTTCCGTTGTATACCTTGACTTCCTGGATAAACGAAAGCTCGAGCATTTCGGGAGCTTCGCTACCATAAGGCTGGATCTCGATGAACTGGGGAGACTTCGCGAGCTTGAGCGCGTGCACGAAGAAGTTCCTCTCGATTTCCTTGTCGCCACGCTTCGCGGGGTTCTTCACCTTCGCGCCGATAAGCGCACCGACGGTCTTTGCGTAACGCAGCACCTGCACCAGGTCGAAGTTGCTCAGGCGCTGGTAATTGTTGCCGTACTTCGTAGAATTAAGGGCCGTGCGGAGCGATTCAGAATCCACGATTTCCTTGAGTTCGTAGTCGGGGGCCTTCGCCTCGGGCCAGGCCACGGCAAAGTCCTTGCGCCATTCGTCGGCAGGAGCCGCCGTACGGTTCTCGCCATTCCTTTCAACAAAGGGACAGTAGCCGTAGTTTGTCAGAATCTCGAAGGCGCGACCTTCAAGTTCGGGCTTCAGCACAAAGCCGTAACCCGGAATAAACTCGTCGGCACATTCCATGAACTGCGGGAAGCGGGAAAGTTCACCGAGGACTTCCGCACTGTCGATCTTGAGCAGACGAACGGTCTGCACCTTTGCGCCGTAGTAGGAGGAATTCCATTCGGCAAGGGTCGATTCCACGTTCACGGGCGGCTTGATCCAGCCCTTGAAACTTTCAATTTCAGATTCGGCGATTCCGCACTTGAGACCGCGCATATAGCTTTCACGGTTCAGCGAGAAACGCAGGTACATTTCGTCGTTCTCGACATGGGCGAGGCACGCCAGCATAAACAGGACGCGCGGCGCCGTGCCCGTAGAGGCAATCAGCTCGAAGTTCGGCAGGCACGAAATGTTCTGTTCGGGAATAGAGGCGATGGAGGAATCCAGCCAGTCCTTGCCGGACTGATCCAACACGACAGAGGCAATCTTGCCGCCAGAAAGCGTGATACGGACAAAGCCCAGGAGCCACAATTCGCGGAGGGCGCGGGGCAGGAAATCCCACGTGAGCTCGCTCCCCTTTTCCTGCAACCTAAAGCTCGGATCGAGCACCCAGAACAGGCGGGAAGCCTCGAAGGCGGACACCGGCTTCTCGAGCATGCGCAACAGGCGAACGCAATGGCTGCGGTCGCCGCGGAAACGTTCCTTGAGCCACCAAGAAAGCAGATCCTGGTGCAGGCGGAAACCGTTCTTGCGGATAAATTCAAGCGCCCTTTCCGACGGAACCAGGCACGAATCCTGCTGTTCCAGCCAGCCATTCCCCGTGAGGAAATTAAAGATCAGCGAAAGCTCGTTTTCGGCAGCCTTGTCGCAGACCTGCTTCGCCATGATAAAGGAATCCGTGCAAATCTGGTAGCTGCGGCGATGAAGCACACCGCTGTTGTTCAGCTTGAGGTCACCGAGCATTGCATTCGCAAGTACGATACAGATATGCCAATCCACCAAATTCTGGTAGGCAAGGCCATTCCCCGAAACACTCTCCAACGGAGTCACGGGCAGATCAAAGCAACCGGTAAAATTCGAAAAACCGTAATAGACCGTCGTGTTTCCGACGGCGGTGCGCCACAGCAAATATTCGCGGCACATCGAAAGCAGGAACGTCTGCAGGTCGCGGGCCTTGCTCACGGGAACCGTAAGGCGCAGTTCATTGTAGGTGAGTCCCCTGGACGCACTGTTGTAAATGAGTTCCATGCAGCGGTGCTGCCACGGTTCCATCTTTTCGCACAGCGTCGCCACGCGGTTCTTGTCGTTATAAAAAGAAAGCGTCTCGTTCTGAATCAGAGCGTTGTTCAACAAGCCCTTATGACCAAAGGCCTTCGCATGAGCGTTGCGAAGAAGTGGCTTGGACATTCCGTCAAAGAAAGCATTCAAGTCAAACATCAATTCCACCCTTTACTAGGGTGGCCAAATATAGAAAAAAATTCAGGCGTTGCTAGTGCAGCGAGGCTTTCACTTCGTCGATAGAACCGACCACGGTCTGCTTGTTGTTCCAGATGCGCATGAAGCTCTTGCCGTAGTGTTCCGTCACGATGCGGTTGTCAAGCACCAGCACCTTGCCGGAGTCCTCTTCGGAACGGATCAGGCGACCGAGTCCCTGGCGCAGTTCCATATAGGCCTCGGGAACAAAGAATTCCTTGAACGCGTTCTTGCCTTCGGCCTTCATCTTGTTGGCGACACCTGCCACCAGCGGATCCACCGGGTTCGGGAACGGGAGCTTCGGAATCACGAGCAGCTTCAGCGCATCGCCCGGGAAGTCCACGCCTTCCCATAGGCTCTGGCAGCCGAGCAGGCAGGCGCCACGGGACTTGCGGAACATCGCCACAAGGCCGTCCAGCGAACCGTCCACATGCTGGCAAAGGAGCAGCTTGTTCTTCTCGGCGAACACCGGCGCAAGCGCAGCCTGCGCCTTCATCATTGCGGAGATGCTAGTAAAGAGCACCATCGTGTTCTCCTCGACGTCGGGGAGAACCGCCATAAGGGTCTCGTTCACGGCATCGTTGTATTCCGGAGCCGAGGGCTTGGGCAGGTATTTCGCGACAATGACCGAACGGCGGTCATCCTTGTTTGCCGATTCGCTATAGACGCGCAGGAAAGGCGTCTTCTTGCCATCCGGGAAATCCATTCCCATTTTCTGGACAAAGTAATTCAGGTCACCCTGCACCGAGAGCGTCGCCGAGGTAAATGTCGCCGACTTGATCCACGGATAGAACTTTTCTTTCCACGGGGCAGATGCATCGAGCGGACTCGCGTGCAGCTTGATGGTATGCGGATTGAAGGGATCTTCCATATAGAAGGCCCAATCGTCGCGGCCCGCCTTGACCACGAATTCGAAGTCCTGCAAGAAACGGGAAAGTTCCGTCATGCGGCCAGCGATATCGCTCAACAGGCCCGACAGTTCCTTCTTAGAGGCTGCGAGAGCCGCATTCGCGGAAACCGAGGCGGCAAGGCTATCGGCGAGCTTGATTGCATTCAGGCCCTGATCCATGAACGTCGCAGGGTCGGCATCGTATTCGGCCATGATGCCGGAAGCGTATGTAAAGCCGTTGCGGTTGTTCTTCTGCTTCGCAAGCTTCTTGCCGATTTTCATGAAGAAACGGTGCAGCGCCTTCTCGGTTTCGGTGAGCGATTCCGTAAGGTTCACGCAGCTTGCGTGCAGTTCGGTTTCTTCGGCGGGAATGCGCTTTTCGAGTTCAGCGACAAGACCGTCGCGGTTTTCGACCTCGTGGCCTCTCGAAGGCACAAGAGTCTTGATGATGTTACGGAGCGCGAAGAAGGAGACCGTGCGGCCGAACGCATTGCGGCTCACTTGCGGGAGGCGGTGCGCTTCGTCGAACACGATATGTTCGTACAGCGGAAGCAGTGCAAAGTCGAGGCCCATATCGGCGAGGAACAGCGAATGGTTCACCAGCACCAAGTTGGAATTCATCGCACGGCGCTTGGCGGCGAGAGCCGGGCACTTATTGAAATGCGGGCACTTTTCGCCGAGGCAGGACTTTGCGGAGCTCGACATCTTGGACCAGAGAACGCGATTGCGGCCCTGGCTGAACGAATTGCACTCGTTCACGTCGCCAGTTTCAGTCGTGTAGACCCACGGCACGATCGCCATGAAGGAATCTCGTTCCTCGTTCAGCAAAAGGTTCTGCGGAGCCTTCAGGATTTCTTCAAACTTGCGGAGACACAGGTAGTTTTCGCGGCCCTTCAGGACGGCAGCCTTGAGCTTACCGTCGAACAGGCTTGCCACCAGCGGAATGTCCTTGCTCCAGAGCTGTTCCTGCAGCGCGCGGGTCGCCGTACTGATGACGACGCGTTCGCCCGACACCGCCTTGCAAGCAGCAGAAACCAGATAGGCCAGCGACTTTCCCGAACCCGTCGGAGCTTCCAGAACGCAGAGACCGCCCTTGTGCATGTTGCGTTCCACCACCGAGGCGTAATCCTGCTGGTTGTGGCGCACCTGGAAATTTTCAACCTTCGTCGAAAGGAGCCCACCCTCCTTAAAAAACTCGCTCACACGAGGGGCGCGCTCCTTGACCGGCGCATTTTCAAGCGGGACATCCGGCAGCTTGAACTGCGGAAGCTCCGGGGCATTTTCCGATTCGCCCCATACAAGCGACCAGTCCGAACCCCTGGCAATTCTTGCGAGAACATCCACGAGCCACGGGTCCGAATTCGCAATCTTGTCGAGCGCCATCACGAACAGATGACCGCAAGCTTCGGCATCGGGAAGCGCACGGTGCGCACGGCTACGCTCAATGCCCAGCTCCTGCACCAAGGTATCGAGGCGGTGATTCGGCACATCCTGGTAGGCAATGCGCGAAACCGTCAGTGAATCCCACACCGGATGGTTCTCGAACGAGATTCCCACCTTCGCAAAAGTCTGCTTGAGGAACTTGGAATCGAACATCGCATTGTGCGCGACAATCGGCAGGTCGCCAATGAACGAATAGATCTTCTGCGCCACGGCGGCAAACGGTTCCGCATTCTCGAGGTCCGCGTTGCTAATTCCCGTAAGCGATTCGATAAAAGGACGCAGCGTCACCGAAGTCGGCTTGACCAAATAGTCAACGGATTCTCCCTGGACTCCGTTTTCAAAACGCACCAGCGCCACTTCGATAATTTCGTCCTTCTCAAAATCGAGACCCGTCGTCTCCAAGTCAATCGCCACGAAAGATTTCATTTCCATTTTATTCCTCATTAAACTTTTTGCGGCATTACAGCAAAATCTACAGCGAAGGCACCACCTTCGTCAGGCTATCCAGCATGTTCTCGCCGTTCTTTACCTTGAGCGTATCGCTGATGGCGCGCCAGGCGGAACCGTAACGCAGCGGTTCCACGGAGCCCGCGTCGGGCTGGTCCTTGCCCTCTTCGGGGTAGTAGTAATCCATCAGATAGGCGCCTTCCACCAAATCGTCAAAGCTGAAGCTGCCATCGCCATTGCAATGTTCCATGTAGTACTGGTTCGTCTCTGCAGAAAGCAGACGCACGATCGCCTTCGGGGTCGCCCCCGGAATCTTTCCGCGGAGTTTCGCGAACTTGAGCTTGCTCACCGTCTCGAATTTCTGCAGGCGCTGGTACTTAAGCTCGATTACCGTATCGCGTTTCCCGTTGCTGTCGGCGGCGGCAAGCGTCGTATCCATGTAACCCATCAGGAAAATCACCGAAATGTCGGTCTGCCAGGGCGCCGTCTTCTCGACCGCGAAACGCACCGGGTCCACCTGCTTCACCTGCACCTGCGTCGTGTCCTTGTTGACCGCCACGAAGAAAGTCTGTTCCAGCGAATCTAGCTTCGGCTTGTTGAAATACACGATCAGCGAATCGTCGGGGAACAGCGCCTTCGCCTTGGAATTGCTCTTTACGCCCGAGACCTTGGGCGGGAGCGTATCGGATTCCATCTTCTTCCATTCCCATTCGACCTCGTTGCGGAGCGTATCGAGCGGGCGGAACATCGAATCCTTCGCCGCATTGCAGACGAACTTGTAAAGCACCTCTCCCTTGGGCGCAGGGTCAAAGTAGAACTGCGGCTTGTTGGAACTTGCGCCCCGGTAAACGAGCTTCGGATAGAGTACCTTGTTCTCGGGAGACGTCAAATGGCAATTCGCGGTATCGGTAAACGCGGAATCAAAGTACACGCCACGCGTAAAGTTCGCCTCGAGCACATTCGCAAAAGGTTGCGTCACCGACTCAAGTTCCAGCTTGGTCGTGTCCATGTCGGCCACGGCAAGCCACAGCGTATCGGTCGATTCGGCGGTGAGGTTCAGGTCGCCCGTCCAGAGGCCCACCTGTTCCGTCGAAAGTTCCACCTTCTGGTTACCGTTCCCGTCGACAAAGGCGACCACGCGATAATGCCCCGCCTTAAGACCCGTGAGTGTAAAGTGTCCGGCGCTGTCGGCACGCGTCACGTACAGCGGGGGTTCCTTCAACAGCAACGGTTCCTTGCTGATTTCCTTGGTGGTCGTGTCGCGGTACTTTTCAAGATAATGTCTGGAGTTGCGGTCCTCGCCCAGCAAGAAAAGTCCGATACTCGGGTATTCCTTCTTGCGTGTCATCGCCTGGTTCACGAGCACGCGGCCCGTCACCGTCAGGGAGTCGATAATCGCACCCGTCGAGAAAACCACCTGGAAAGGTTTCGCGAGCGCGTTCCCGTGCAGGTCCTTGATACCGCCCGCAAACGTAATCGTGTAGGTCGTTCCCGTATCGAGCACGGCACGCGACGAAAGTTCGAGCGTATTCCCGCTCACCTCGAAACGCAATTTCTTGTCGATAGGCGGAGAAATCGAAACAGCGCTGCGCGGAATCGACGCATTGATCCACTCATCAAATTCGAGCCTCACCAAAAGTTCGTTCGGATGGTTCGTCGTCTTCGGGGCAGGATACACCGCCGCCACGCGCGGCGGGAGCTTGTCTTCGGGGCCACCGCCCGGAGCTACCTGTGTCGCACACGACACAAGGAGCAACGCGGCAAACGCCACGCTGCAAAATCCTGCGAAAATCGCACCGTATTTCGAACCCAGGAACTTCATCAGTCAATCATGTGGATAATCTTGCCGAGGCGTCCCCAGCGAATGCGGAACGGGAGGCGCCACCAGGTAAACGGATTCTTCAGGGCGAACGCCTCGTCGTCGTTCTCGAACGAGAAATAAATCACGAACGCCTTCGCACGGATGTTACGCAGCGATACAAATCCCCAGTAGCGGCTATCCGCGGAATTGTCGCGGTTGTCGCCCATCATAAAGAACTGCGGCGTCTTCACGACGTAGGTTTCGAGCGGCTTGCCACCCAAGAGCAGCCTGCGGCGAATTTCAAACTTCGACTTCGCCGGGGCATCGAGCGTATCGCCCGCAACCCCTTCCACCGTAGCGGCACCGTCTTGCGGAGCATCCACTTCGACCATTTCTACAGTTCCCGCGCTATCTTCTTCGGCCTGGTTCAGCAGGGCGACATTCCCTTCGAGGTCACGCAAGAGCGACCCTTCGAACGCCATGTAGCTCACCGGGCGCGTAAAGCCGCCCTGGATGTTCGGGTCGATCATCGGCAGGTAACCGATGCGCGAAAGTTCCTTGAAATACGCAAAGGACATCACGCCCGAAATCGTATCGCCCTGCGTAAGGCGCTGCTGCAGCACCGTGCGGTTCTTGCGGAAAAGTTCATTCAGCGCAAGGCCACGGTCATTCTCTACCGGAATCCTGAAATTCTCGAAGTCGTAGTTGTTGACCTCGACGCTGTCCTTCCACAGCGAAATTTCAAGTTCCACCGATTCATCCGGATTTTCCTGCGACACCAGCGAGCGCAGCCACCACAGCTTCTCGAGCGGCATATCCGCGACCGTAAACGTATCGCCCACCGACGGCACCACGAACGCATCGCGTTCATCGCGCGGAGAGAACGTACGCGCCGTCGCCGTGTACTTGCCGCGACCGGGCAAAGTATCTTGCAGCACGCCGTTAATGTAAAGGCGCCCCTTATGCACCGCCACCGTATCGCCACTTGTTGCCACGCAACGCTTGATGTAGTCCTTCGGACCGTCGGCGTAATGAACCAGGTGCGGCTGGCCAGCCTTCGGTTCGTGATCCCAGTAGAGGTTACCGAACATGAGCGCATTGAAAAGGTGCGTATAGCGCGTTGGGTTTCCGTCAGGATACTCGGGCTCGCCCGGGTAGCGGAAAATCACCACATCGCCCTTGGCCGGGTACGCATAGCCGGGGAACTTCTGGTTGCTGAACGGAATCGGCGAACCGTAGGTAAACTTGAGACCCAGCAAGAAATCGCCCGTATGCAGCGTATCTTCCATCGAGCCGCTCGGAATCTGAAACGCCTGGATCACATACTGGATAACAATCAAGGCGAGCGCCACCGGGACAATGATTTCCCGGAGCAGTCCCTTCAAGAACCTTTTCGCCGAAAACTTTTCTTCTTTATTTTCCATCGGGTATTCAACTATGAATTGCAATTAGAGATTGCGGATTTTCTTGACGAGCGAACGGCTTACCACCAGCTGGGTCGCCGCCTTGTCGCGGAGCACCATCACCATGCGGCCCGCATCGCCCTTGCGGCATTCGGCAATGTAGTCGATCGCCACGATATGCGAACGGTGCACGCGCGTAAAGTGCCTCGGGTCCAGTTTCTTTTCGAGTTCCACCAGCGGGGTATCGATCACGTACTGACCGTTCACGGTATAGACCGTCGTGTACTTTTCTTCGCTATGGAAACGGATGACCTCGTCGATGTTCACGAATACGATACGGTCGCCCACCTTCACCTGCAAGCGCTGCAGGTAAAGCGCACTCATGTCGACCAGGTTGCAGAGCTTTTCCCAGCTGAATCCGGGCGGCACCGTTGTATCGTCCACCTGCGGAATCATGCGGCGCAGTTTCTCGATGGCGGTCGCGAGACGTTCCGGATCAACGGGTTTCAGCAAATAGTCCACCGTATTCTCTTCGAACGCCTTGAGCGCAAAATTATCGTAAGCCGTCGTAAAGATGACCAGCGGCATGTCATCGCCCTGCAAGGAATGCAGCACTTCGAACGCGTCCATGTCAGGCATCTGGATATCGAGAAACACGACATCGGGAAGCATCTCGTGAATCATCTTAACAGCCTGCGCACCGGAGCCGGCCTCGCCCAAGATCTCTATCTCGGAAGAGAACGGTTCCAACAGCGAAACCATGCGCTTGCGTGCAAGCGGTTCATCATCAATCACAAGGGCAGTACACTGCATCGTTACTCCTTCGAACTATCCGTCGTTACAGGCTTCTGTTCCGCAGACGAATCAGGTTCCGCCGAATTCCTGGCAACAGGCTTGAGCGGAGCCTTGTAAATACGTATAAAATCGGCGTGCAAACCATCCTTGTCTTCATAGGGCACGCCGGCAGATGTCATATAGCGCAAGTTACCGAATTTGATGCGCTTGAAATTCCAATGGAGCTGATTATCGGAAAGTGAAATCTTGATGGAGGAATCCGTCACCACGTATGTACCCCGGAGCGTATCCGTCACCATGGTGTCGCGCAGGGTCAGCTGGGTCGCAACAACAGAACTGTCTTCGGAAAGGGTCATACGGACCATGCGGCTCGTACAGTCATCACACGGCAGGCGCCCCGAATAGAGCCCCGGAACATCCTTCGGAATTTCAACAGGCGGAAGGTCCGGCAACGGCTCCGACTTTTCTTCGGAACAGGCTACGAGCAGGGCTACGGCGCACAGCGAAAACAACAACTTTTTTCCACTCATACGCCTAATTTAGAAAAAGGATTATGTTCTGGCTCTTGCGATTAGGAGATAGCCTCTAAAAACCTTCGGAATACACGACCCTGAAACCCACCTTCTGGCTACGGTATTTCGGGTTCTCCTTGTCGCGCTCGGCAGATGCAAGCGCAGGCGCCTTGTCGGACCAGCCACCGCCGCGAACCACCTTGTAGTCGCCACTCTTTGCACCGGTATAGTTTTCCTGGGCGGTTGTCGGATAGGCCGCATACCAGTCATTCGTCCATTCGGCAACATTGCCGCTCATGTCGTAAAGCCCATAGGCGTTCGGAAGAAAGTTATCCGCAGGCTTCGGACCATTACTTTGTGCATAATAAGCATATTTCGAGGCGACATCCGTCCCCCAGTAATAAGTCGTCGTCGTGCCACCACGAGCCGCAATTTCCCACTCCATTTCGGTCGGGAGGCGCACCGAAGCCACCTCGTAGTTTACAGACAAATTCTTCAGCACGCCGTTGGCATCTGCAGACTCGTAAACATAAGCCGTATCTAGCTCCACCCTCTTAGAAAGCGCATTGCAAAAGAGAACCGCATCATACCAGCTTACGTTGAAAACGGGATAAAGAAATCCTTTTACGTCTTCTTTCGCAATATCGCCTATTATTTCCATGTACAGCCCCTGGAGAACTTCGCTCTTGCCGATAGAAAAGGCAGACACCTTGTAAGAAGCCGACCCCTTGGAAAGTTCCATCGCAGGGATTTCAACCATCTCTATAAATTCCGAAAGGCGCTGGAGCGGCGATGCCGTCGAATCCTGGGTAGAATCCGCCTCGGCGGCAGAACTGGAAGACACCACATCCTCACTGCCAGAGCTTTTCCCCGAATGATTCCCGCTATTATCGGGACCAACGACATCCGATTCCACAGCGCTCCCGTCAGCGGAGCACCCGAAAACAAGAGCCAACAGGCTTGTCGCCAACAAACAAAAAAATCGACGCTTCATTCCTCAACCTCTTCATCTTTTACACAACGAACTGCAGAAAACCTAGTTTTAGGAGTGATGAAAACTTCATAAATAGAACCGCTCTCACTATAGCCCAAAGAATTTCCCACGTACGCATCAATAATGCCCTCCTCAAAATTTTTTTCATCTACTAGCCAGAAGTTAGACGATCCCACAAGGCCACGACTCATTTCATCGTTCCAACTTTCGTTATAACATCCAGCATTTTGCAACTGATGCTCACCAAAATCGACACCCAGCGATGCTTTATGCCGCCAAAACATCAATCCTTGATAATCTTTGTATGTAGGTAGTCTCCATCCCTCTGGGCACACCCCACGAATACTTCCTTCTACGGGACATTTTTTCCATTCATCCTTTGTTACAAAATATCCGCAACCCTTCGTTTTGTCAGAAAAAATACCAGCACTGTCTATCATCGCTGACCACAAGTAATATCTTCCATACCTGTTGCACCCCTCAATCGTATCAAAATAGCACCAGCTAGAAGAGTCCAATTCAGCCGTCGGCTGTAAATAGGCATAATTCAAATTTTCCGCCATCCATGTAGCATTATCATTTACTTTTACAGTCTTATACGTTTGTCCATCGCGTTCATCAGTCATTTCGCCGTAAACAACTTTTATACTAGATGATGACGAGGAAGACGAGCTATATAAATAGCAGGCAGGTCCGGTACAACTTTGCGGCATCGAAGAAGAGCTCCATTCCATATCCTCACTGGATGAAGATTCCTCCGCCGACGAGGAGACTTGCAAACTTGAGGACGATTCCTCTATAACGACCTCGGAACTCGAAGAAGCAACAGGTTCGGCAGAATCCAAGGAATCAACGAACGGATCTATTTCTTGACTGCTGGAATATGAAACTCCACCGAGGCTAGGTTTAGCCTCGTTCACGGACTCATTGCCGCACCCTGCAAGAAAAAGGAGTATAACAAGAAGCAGACCCTTCATTTCTTTCAGCCCTAAAGTACACCATTACTTCACCACGCCCACGCGGTAGAGTTTCTGCTTGGTCTTTCCACTTTCGAACTTTACCTTGAGCCGTGCGGTATAGACATCGGAACCGAGGTGTTTCAGGTCGAGATTCTCGAACTGGTTGCGTCCGCGCTTTGCATCGCTCATCTTCGTCTTGAACACGCAAAGTCCCGTAATGTCATAGAGCTCGAGCGTCGCATCCTTCGCCGCCGCGCCGATTTCAAAGCGGGCCTTGGCGACACCGCCACGGACAGGGTTCGGGAACATGAAGAATTCCATAATTTCGTCCTTCGCGACCTGCTTCTTTACGTCTCCAAGCTTCGAGGCGTCAAAATAGCCGGTGCGCTCGTTGCCACCCGCCGGGAGCGTCCACGCTGCATTCGACGAAGCCGCATCGCTAGAAGCCTTGCGCAGGCGCAGTGCAGACAAATTGTCACGATGCAGCGCGTAGAGTTCAGGACCTGCCGACTTCTTGTCCGAAACGGCATTCGCCACAAAAATGCTCATGGGCTGGAGTTCCGCCACCGTTTCAACATCCTCGTAGCTGCCCATAGCCATCGGGAAACCGTCCGTGACCGCCTTGCCCTTGCCCGTGTAAGCGTACACAAGACCGTCGCTGCTCGGTACCAGAATTTCAGGAACATCGTCGCCCGTCACGTCCACCAGAATCGGGTCGCTGAAGAATCCATAAATCGGAGCGCCGCGAGAAATCTTTACCGGGAAACCCGCCACGGGGAGTCCCGAACGGTCAAGCGCATACACCATGTTGTCGCCCAGGAACACGGCTTCAGGGTAACCGTCGCCATTGATGTCGCCCACCGCAATGCCAGAAGTCTCGTCCTTCAGGCCGCTCGTACCGCCTGCGCCACGCTTGTAGGACTTGCTCCAATTCAGGGGACCCTTGACGCTACCGACACTAGCCGCCGTCACCGTTCCGCGGCTACCCACCGCCACCATGTCAACCTTATTGTCGCGATCAAGATCAACGCAGGCAATGCGGAAAATTTCATCGGCCTTGCCACTCAATTTCACCTCACGGTCCTGCACGTAGGCGCTTCCCGAAGCGGTCACATAGGCGAACACATCCTTTCCATCCGCAGAACCGCAGTAGGCCAAATCATTGATGCCTTCGCGTTCCTCGAGAAACTTCACCTTCCCGTCACTCACATTGAAAGAGGCCAGTCCCTTCGATGTCGCGAAGTAGACCGCACCGCCGTACACCACAGGCCCCGCAGTCGCAGAATCGATGTCCGTTTCCTGCTGCGTCGGAATTCCGCCTGCGATGCTTGTCTTGACAAGCTTTTTCCTGTGCAGGCTGTAAACATCCTTGCCGTCGCTTGCCATACCCACGAGCGGGCCGTAGCTTGCACCCACGCGGTAGAGCGGAACTTCGCGTTCAGCCGCGTTGCGAGTCAGGGTCTTCTGCACGATCGCCGTATCCGCAGGGAACAATGTATCACCCAGCGCATTGAACACCTGGAGCGTACCGTCCGCAGCCCCTACGACCAGAATCTTTTCGCCATCATTCTCGGGGTCATCCACGAATACTGCGCCACGCGCAGCAGAGGCAAGTCCGATATTACGCGGGAACTTTCCGCCCTCGATACTCCCGTCGTCAATGCTAATGGTCACGCTGATCGTCTGCGCCCCGAAATTCACCACGCTGTCGCCCATGAAGGCATTCGCAGTCTTTTCGACGCGAGCATCTTCCGGCACCTTCACCGCAATCTTGATTCCGGTGTAGCCGCCCTGAGTCGTCATCGTGTTCGCATAGCCCGTCGCGCCTATCGTCTTGACCGTATCAAACTTCTGCTTGGAATCCTTTGCAGGCTTGCGCAGGTGCGGCAACAGGTCCGTCCCCGAACCGTAATCGTAGGTGTCTTCGCCGATTGCATTTTTGAAGGTTTTGCCGATACTCAAAATTCCATCGGCCTCGACCATCGCAATCCCGAACTGGTGATCGCGCAAGGTATCGCCGCCCCAGAAATTCGCAATGCCATATTCCAGGGTCTTACGCAAGTACCAGTCGTTCACGCGCCACACCACGATACCGCTCGCAGGCAGTCCCGCATCGTAGCTGCTCACATCCAGAATAATACCGCTCGCCTTCTTGGTATTCTTCTTGCATTTTCCCTTGACGCAGACACTATCCTCGAAAACCAGGTTTAAGCTGTCCACCGGCACTGTCTTGACAATCGTGTCGGAACTTTCGTCGTCGTCACCGAGTGTCACACTCACCAGGCCGTCCTTGTCCCAGCTGCGCTGACGGTTTTCAATCAGCAGGTATTCACTTGCAGAAAGCGGCACCTTCACGATCTCGGTACCCTTGCCCGTTCCCGCCGCGGCAATTTCCACCGTCACGGGCTTGCCCGCCACGGGGCGTACTTCCTTCACCTGCGTCCAGCCCATGTAGGCGCGTTCCCACGCCGCCGGCAGCGAAGGCAAGAAACCATTGCCCGCATTGTAGCCCGCAAAGTCCATCAGGTCGTAATAGCCCAGGCGGCTAATTCCCTTCACCACGTCGTAGGTGTTCGGGAGCCCGAGTTCATGCGCAATCTGGTTCACGATGTTTCCGTTCACGCCCCAGTTGAGTCCGTCCTGCGAGAAGGTCTCGCTCGTCACCATAATCGAACGCAACGTATCGATAGAGGCATCCTTCAGCACAAGGCCATCGACCACCGAGGAATCCTCGCTCACCTTCAGGAGCGCGGCCCCTTCCAGCGACTTGTCCAGGTACTGCCAGTCGTTTCGGCTGATATAGAAATCCATGAAGTCGCCCGGCGTATCGGCACCGCGCGTGCCCATGCTGCCGCCATCCAGCAAGCGGCTTGCCCCCGCGTGGATAATCATGTAGACGCGTTTCGTATTCGGGTTATTCGACAGCGGTTCGCTGAACGGGGAATCGCCCGACTCGTGCGCCGCCATCACGGCATCGTAAACGAACTGCAGATAATCGCGACTGCGGGCCTCGTCAAACTCGGCCGTCTTCTCGCCCTTCATCTTGCTCGTACGGTTATAGTCGATAATCTGCTTCTTCAGCTTGTAAGCACTCGATGTCGTGGGGAAAATATGCGCATCAATTACCACATTGCCGTTACTCGCCTTGTTGAAGTAGGCGTTCGCAAAATCGAAATGCTTTTTCCAGTAGGGCACGCTGTTGCGACGCCCCGAAGGATCCAGCTTGTAGTCGCCCTTCTTCCCCTTGTCGGAATCGAAAAGGCCCGTTCCTGTCGTGAGGCTGTTGTCGTTAGGGGTTTCTTCCGCAAACTGCACGCGAATCGCATACACCTGCAACGTGTCCGCCGCAAGCGCCGGCACAAAAGAGAATAGCCCAAAAACCAATGCAAAGATCTTAGCATTTAACTTCATATCCACAATTTACAAAAGTAGGGACTAGAAAGTAGGCCGTCGGCAGGCCTTGGAATAGTCATTCCCCGACTTTCTTGAAGCTCCTGGGAATGTTCAGGCGCCAGGTCCCCGAGCTGAACGACTTATTGCGGGCAATCTTCTTGATGCGAATTTCGAGGAACTTTGCCCCGTCGAGCTCGAATACGATTCTAGACGGAGTCTCCACGCCCTCAAATTCCTTGAAATCATAGAAACGGATTGTCTCGGTCTTGCCGCCGACCCCCATACGCGAAAGCCATACGACGCGCGACTTTTCCGGGGCGCCCTCCACAGACTCGCGGGCAAAGGAGAACCTGCGTCCCGTCCTTTCACGAGCATAGACGGCCCCTTCCACCTTCGACGAATCTTCCGGCGGCTCAATTTCTTCATAGCCTTCGGGGAGCAAGCGACCGTCAAAAATATCGGCCACCTGGTGGATATGCACCATCGGGAGCGCATCGCTGTTCAGGAGTCCCACCATGTAGCCCACGCCATCCATATAGAGCTTTTCCGTCGGGAAGGTCATCTGCCAGCCTTCCTGCTGCCACAGGAGCGAGGCGACACCGATACCGAGCGGTCCCGTGAGTTCCATGCGGTAGCGCTTTCCCGGCACCGAGAAGAGGACCGCGTCGAATTCCTGCGTCGAGCTGTCCTGTATAATCGTCAGCTGGAATTTCGCACGCAAGCTGTCGCGCGGAGCCTCCGCCGAAACACCGTCAGCAGACTTCGCGACCGTTTCCACCGCAGGCCTGTTCCCTGCGCACCCGAACAAGGCACACAGCACGAACAAGGCGACAATCTTTGCAGCAAAATTCAACAAATCAACCTTCCGTTAGTAATCCTTGAGGCAGCGCACGTAAAAGCCGTGATGCTTATCGTTCAATTCGGAATACGCCTGAGCTCTCCCGCCTTCCATCGAATACCGGTAATACCAAGCCTCCGCATTTCGCGAATTGTATTCATTGCGGATCCATATATTCGTATACGACTCCATGGCCTCAAAATGCATTACGCCGGTATATTCATCCGAGTCCCCGTATTCCGTTTCCGCATACGCAGCGCCACCAGGAATGACCGAAAAACCGCTCGCGTTATCGGAGCCCGTCATAAAGGCGGACAGGGGCGAACCCTCGAATGTCACAGAATTCAGCTCCTCGTCCGTGGGAATATGCCAGCCTTCAGGACAAATTCCCTGATGGAATCCCTCTTCTTCGTCATAAGAAGAATCCAGGAACGCCGACGGGAGATCCATCGCGGCACTCCAAGTGTACATACGGCCAAACACGTTGCAATTCGTCGAATCGTTGTCGTAGCACCAGCTCTGTCCCGCAAGGTTCGGAGTAGCGGAGCTGTCCGCATAGTTCAGGTTGTCCGCCATCCACAGCTTTCCGCCGATATTGATGGTCATATAAACATGGTGGTCACGATCGTCTATATACATTCCGTAAGTAAGGTCCGGGTTGTACTTGGGCCCGATAAAATCTCCCAAATGAGCCTTGCGCCATACGGACTTGTCGCAGACAATCGATGCGTAGTAGTAATCTTCGTAACCAATCAACTTGCCCTGATTTTCCGCAGTGCAGCGGTCATAGCCTTCACCGTCGGCAAAGATCACGCTCAGGTACTTTTCGTAATCCGCCACTTTCCCCGTAGGCGACTGCGCCTCGACAGCCTTGCGCAGGGAATCCAGCTTGTCGCTATACACGAGCCCCGCCACGTTCGCCGAAATTTTCTTAAAAGCCTCCTCCTCGCGGAAAAGGCCTGTCGCCGTATCCATTTCAAAAACCCGCCAAGCCCCGCTCATCACGCTTCTTTCAATCACGATAGAAAGCGCCGCGAGCATCGCATCGCCTTCGCCTTCGCCATACAGGGAATAATGGGTAAAGTCCGTCAAATTCTCGGGCATGTGAAGATTTTTCAGGAGGGATTTCGCCGCCTTGGACCAGGCTTCCTCATAAGCCATGCCCTGTTCCATATAATGCCACACCGATTCGGTAATCAGGCTGGTCAGGTAATTCACGTTGGCCGTATTTGACTTCGAAACATCGAGCGCCGCCGACAGGGGTATATTGGAAGGGGAATAAAGTTCGGCATAATTGATCTTGAGTCCGAACACGCTCGCACTGAAGTTACCGGCACTATCGATACCTACGGATTCGCCCCATTCGCCAATCCAATATTCCGGCGCCAGACGGCTCCCCAACTGGATGGAATCGTTCGCAGTCGTCTCACCAAACCCGCGCTGCGTCACACCCGATACGGTAACGGTCTTTCCCTTTTTCTTGCCGGGACCGAAAACATCTTCGGCATCGGAACCATTATCGCCACATCCGGCAAGCAGTAAAGCCGCAAGTCCAAGAAGGTATAATTTTTTCATGTTCTCCACCATTTTGAATTTCAAATAAAATATACAATAAAAAACGGATCCGGCATTTCGCCGAACCCGAGTCAAATCATAAAATTAAATATCCGCTACTTGCCGTAAATCGCCTCGAGGGCCGCAGCGAGGTACACAAGCGGGGCGTTCCAGTTGATCGCCACTTCGTTCGTGGCATAGCTGCAACGGTTGTCGATGTAGGCAAGAGCCGGCTTGTCGGCAGCGGCATAGTTCGGGCACTTCCAGCTTTCCGTGCCGTCCAAGTTGATGTCCTGCTTGCCCAGGTGCGGACCACCCACGAGCATACCCGGCACAGGATCGTCGACCATGTCCGATTCGCTCGGACGGTGGTGCGGGTTCCTGGGACTCCTGTAACCGAAACCGGTCACGTAGCTAATGTCCATCGGGTTCTTGCCGAGCAGGTAGTCGAGGCACTGCTGCGCACCATCCACATAGCTCCTGTCACCGGTAAGCAGGTAGGCATGCACCAGCACCATCCCGTTATTCGCCATGGCGCTATTGCTGCCCCAGTTCCAGCTCCACGGGAAAGCGGGCAGGCGGTAACCACTTGTATCGCCCACGGCACGCAGGTTGTTCGCCTCGTCCAGTACGGTTTTCTTCGCGGCGGCCACCAGATCCTTGTCGAAATCGGCGGAGTCCAGCGCCACGCGGAATGCGGCGAGCATATTCACGTTGCCCCACCAAGCACCATCGGGCGTAAAGAGATTCGCCTTCAGGTCATCCTGGTAATTTTTCTTCTTGGTCGCACGGAAAAGTTCAGCCGCGGCCCAGCGGAATTCGTCCTTGCCGTCTTCGCCGTCGTGCATATAGTTACCCGTCTGCACATCGGCCGGCTGCTTGTAGAAAGCCTTCGGATTCTTCTTCGCCCAGGCATAGGCCTTCTCGGCCGCCTTGAGCACCTTGTCGGCATAAGCCTTGTCCACGTTACGATACACCACGCTCGCCTGCGCCATCACCGCCGCAAAGTCAAGCGTCGCCGTCACGTTCTTGAGAATCGCGTAACGCGGGGCATCGTCCTTTTCGGGCATCACGCTACCGCCAAACTTGAGTGTCGTCACCTTGTGGTAAACGCCGCCGTCCTTGTCCTGCATGGTAAGCATCCAGTCCAGGTTGTAGCGCACTTCTTCGAGGATCTCGGGATACTTCGCAAATTCACGCGGAATATTCCAGGTCAGCGAATCCAGGTACTTCGGGAAATTTTCGTAGGCCTCGAGCAGCGTAAACACGGTGATGCCAGAGTTCACGATATACTTGCCGTAGTCGCCCGCATCGTACCAGCCACGGTCGGACTTAATCGTCTTGCCGGCACCCTTGCCTCCGGTCACCTTGTCGGAACCGTAAATGATAACCTTGTCGTCCTTATGGCCAGCGGCACGGGCCCACTTGCCTGCATATTCAGGCGCAAGCGCCATGCTCGAACGCTGGTAATAGAACCACTTGAGGGATGCCTTCACGAGGTCGTTATAGACGTTCTTTCCGACGACAATCGGGGTACCCACGTATTCGCCCCCACGGAACAGGCGATACGTTCCCGGAGCCTTCAACGCAGAAATATCGAAAGTCTGCACTTCTTCGCCACTGTAATCCCAGTCGTAGACCATCGGGGCTTCAAGCTTCAGTACGGTCTTTCCGTTCAAATCACGCACCTCGAGGCCGTTCGCGTCACTACCGGGGTAAACGACAATCTTTTCGGCATCGGGCGCAAAACCCAGCTGGTTTACAAGGGGGCCCGCAAAAGCAGACGAAAATGACACAGCTACAGAAGCTGCACCGGCTAAAAACGCACTTTTAGAGAAATTCATACCTAGAATATACCTAAAAAACCCCCGGAATGAATATTCCAGGGGGTGATTTTCTGTTTTCAGTAGAAAACAGGACCTATTTTCCCTACTTTAACAGAACCTTCAGATTTGAAATCACCAAAATACTAGGAACCGTACTTATTTCGACCAATCCCTTTCGTACATAACCCTGTTTAAGCAAAACTCCATTCAGATCAAAAACATTATATGGAGAAGAATCCTTTATGCCTCCAATAGAGAAAGTATTCCTAGAAACTCTTTCGATATTCAACGAGTGAAAACCTGTCGAAGCGACAGGAATCTTTAGAGTATACTCGTCGCATAAATACAGGGAATCAAGTACCGTCGGTTTTCCCCAGTGAAGCACATAAAAAGGACCCAAGATGGATACCGCAGAATCCGTGTCATCGCAATCGATATTATATTCATCACCAAAGTCCTTCGACATTTTTTCAATAATATGGCTCACCAAGGAATCCGCCTCCTGTTCCGTTCCCTCAAAAACAGAGGCCTTTTGCCACCGCAAAAATTCATCCTTCAAGACTTCAAGAAAAGGGATATGCGTGTCCAATGAATCACACAAGGGATCCTTCTTACAGATATTGCTCAGCACTACACGTCTTCCATTCGTCGTTACCACAATCACAGGATTTAAGTGCGAGCGGTACATCCACAGGTTTCCACTCCTTTGCAGATTCACTACAGGCGGCTCGATATTCTTCTTATTCCTTAGATTCAAGGAATCCTTCTTGAACAGACAAATGCTTCTCGACGGGAAAAACGTCACGGACTTTTTCATGTCGCAACTTGCCGCAAATACATTGGCAGCGGACAACGGAATAAGGAATAAGGCAAGAGCGATGTATTTCATTTTTTCCTCCAATCTATCGCATAAAAACTGTTATCTAAATGTTGTTCAAAAGCAACATGGAATAATGTTGCATACTGATGAACCATTATTTTATAACACTAGCATTTGTCCTTCCCGCATAATCACTTATCAAAAAAATACATTTTATAAAAACAATTCACTCTTTTTTCTCGCAAAATACGAAAAAACGGCTCCTTACGGAGCCGATTTTTCTGGATTCTTCGATCGCAGTAATCTTCGGTTCGGTCATGAAAACAAGCAAGCTTGTTTTCACGACTTTCGCCTTGCAATTACTTTTTAGAGCGGTGGCTGTTCTTGATCCATTCGGTCTTATGGACTTCCGGGATATCGTCGAGCAGCTTGAGCGTGTGCGGTTCGGTCGTGTTGTCGAGCACTTCGGCAGGAGTACCCTGGTTCACGATCTTACCGTCGTGCATGATGAAGATACGGTCAGAAACGTAGTTTGCAAGACCAATATCGTGAGTCACGAACACCACGGTCATCTTCAGTTCGTCTTTCAACTTGCGGAGATAATCGAGGATGTTTGCACGCACGCAGGCGTCCACCATGGAGGTGGCTTCGTCAGCGATCAGCACCTTCGGACGGAGCGCGAAGATACGGGCGAGGAGCATACGCTGCATCTGACCACCGGAAAGTTCGAACGGGTACTTTCCTTCGATGTCTTCGGGCTTCACGTTCACAGCCATCAGGCCTTCGTCCACGCGGCGGCGGACTTCTTCCTTGGAGGGCTTGTCCTTGAGGATGTTCAAGGCGTCTTCCAGCTGGCTACGGATCGTAAAGAACTGGTTGAAGCAGCCAAACGGGTCCTGGAACACGGACTGCACCTCGTTCCAGTGAGCCTTCAGGTTCTTGATCGGCTTGTCGCGATACAGGAACTGGCCGCGAGTCGGCTTGTAAAGACCGAGCATGATCTTTGCGAGCACGGACTTGCCGCAACCCGAGCCACCCACGATGGAGATGAACTCTTCGTCATAGATGTCGAAGGACACATCCTTCACGGCGGTCTTCAGGGTCTTACCGGCACCAAAGTCCTTGCTGATGCGCTTAGCGGAAAATACAACGGGTTTATCAGACAGCATAATCGCACCTCACTTGACGGTCGCCTACAATGCGGATGTTCTGGGTATTCTTCTTGCAGTCGGGGCATGCCTTCTTGCAACGGGGTGCAAAGCGGCAACCCACGATCTTGTTCTTGAGGCTCGGAGGAGCGCCTTCGATAGCCACCGGATGACGGGTACGCTGGGAAGCTTCGGTAGAAAGCATAGCGCCCATCAGAGCCTGCGTATACGGGTGACGCGGATCCTTCACCACCTGGTCGGCGGTGCCGTATTCCACGATTTCGCCGGCGTACATGATGGCGATGTTGTCTGCCACGTGGTACAGGAGCGGAAGTTCGTGGGTAATGAAGATCATCGTGGAGAAGATGCCCTTGTCAAGAAGATCGAAAATCATCTTGATCACTTCCTTCTGGGTAGAAACGTCCAGAGCGGAGGTCGGTTCGTCGGCGATCACCATCTGCGGGTTGAGCAAAGTGGAGATACCGATCACGGAACGCTGGCGTTCACCGGCGGTGAGCTGAATCGGGTAGGAGTTCAGCACGCGCTTGGTGTCCATTCCGAACAAGTCGAAACGTTCGCAAAGACGGTCGTAGATTTCCTTGTGGTCGAGCTTCTTGCCCGGCTGCTGGTGAGCAGCGATCACGTCGGCTGCGATATCCTTGATCTTGCGAACCGGGTTCAGGGCGTTGAATGCACCCTGCGGAATCATGGAGACCTGCTGTGCGAGCACGTTGGCGCGAACGTCTTCGATCTTGCGGTGCATCAGGGATTCCATGTGGTCACCCACGCGAACGCGCACGTCACCCTTTTCGGGGTAAAGCGGCGGGATGCACATGCCCATAAGGCCGGACACCAGAGTGGACTTACCGCAACCGGATTCACCTGCGATACCGAGGATTTCGCCCTGCTTCATGGAGAAGGACACATCCGTCACGGCATGAGTCTTGTCGCCGAAACGGCCAAGGTAATAGAGGCCGAGATTTTCTACTTCAAATACATTTTCAGACATTTCGTTACCTCTTATTTGCGCAGACGCGGGTTGAAGACGCCTTCCATAGACGTGTTGATGAGGTAAAGGGCAAACACCGTAAGGGTCACCACGAGGGTCGCCGGAATGAAGGCAATCCAGATGGAGTCGGCCAGAGCGCCGTTGTCCTTCGCCTGGTTCAGGATGATGCCGAGGCTAGTCGTGTCGACAGGGCCAAGGCCAATCATGGAGATGGAAGCTTCGGAAAGGATACCCGAACCCACCTGCATGATGAACACCATGAACACGTAGGAGAGCAAGTACGGAAGCACGTGCTTGATCACGATCGTAAGGGTCGATGCACCGTTGATGCGGGCAAGGGCGATGTGGTCGCGGCTACGGAGAGAAGAAGCCTGGGCACGCACGGCACGGGCAGACCAGCTCCAAGCGGTAAGACCGATGATGAGGCCGATCAAGGTGAGGGAACGGCCATCCTTCACGGCAGAGCTGATGAGCACGAGGATAACGAACTGCGGAATCACGATGAAGAGGTTCGTGAACATGTTCAGCACTTCGTCGATCCAGCCGCCACGGAAACCGCCGAACAGACCGATAAGCACACCGATCGTCGTGGCGATGATACCGGCCACGAAACCCACATAGAGGGAGCTGCGGAGGCCAGCAATCAGCAGGGACACATAGTCACGGCCGAGGTGGTCGGTACCGAGCAGGTGTTCAGAAGAAGAACCTGCATACGGGCCAGCGAGGATGTCACGGGCGTGAGTATCGACGTTGTAGAAGAGAGGTCCAAAGAGCGCGATCAGGAGCGTGAGCACGAAGATCGAGATACCGATGACAAACATCGGGGACTTGAGAAGATTTCTTAAGAGTTTCAACATAATTACTTACCTCCCATTTGGAGACCGGCCTTAACACGCGGGTCGAACACGGCGATAAGCACGTCGACAGCGAAGTTAGCAACGAGCACGCAGGTAGAGATCATCAAGGTGCAACCCTGGATGGTAGCGTAGTCGTTCTTCTGGATGGCGTTGAGCATTGCCATACCGAGGCCCGGATAAGAGAAGATCATTTCGGTAATGAGTGCGCCACCCACCATGGCACCCAAGGACTGGGCAAGACCGGTGAGCTGCGGAAGCATGGCGTTACGGAACACGTAGCTGATGATCTTGCCTTCGCGAAGACCGAGCCACTTGGCGTACTTCATATAGTCAGTACCGAGTTCATAAATGGACATGGAGCGCATACCCGTTGCCTGACCCGAAAGAAGAATCGGGAAGCAGCTGAAGAACGGGAGGATGTAGTACCAAGCGACGCTCTTGATGCAGGTCCAGGAGAAGGTGAGTTCCGGAATGTCGGAACTGTAAGCACCCATAGCCGGGAACCAGCCGAGAGTAATGGAGAAGAGAGCCACGAGGAGCATACCGAACACGAAGTACGGCACACCGTTCAGGAACATGGCGCAGGGGAAGAACACCTTGTCGAAGATGCCGCGCTTGTAGGCAGCGAAAGCTCCGAGCAGGTTACCGATAATCCAGCCGAGCAAGATGGTCGGGGCCTGGATAAGGAGCGTCCACGGGAGGGACTTCTTGATCACGTTGGTCACCGGTTCGTTGTTCTGGTAGGAAAGACCGAGGTCACCCTTGAACACGTTGCCGATGTAGCGCAGGAACTGGGAGAATGCGGAAGAGAGCTTCGGGTCGGTCTTGAGCACCGGTTCTTCAACCATGACGGTGTCCTGACGTTCGGCCTGGACAGATTCCATCACGGCAACCTTTTCAACCTTGGCGACCTTCTTCTTGCCCTTCTTTTCCATCACGGGCTTGCCCTTGGCGTCGAGCACGGGCTTTTCTTCGAAGACCGGCTTGCCGTCGGCGTCAACCTTCTGGCGTTCCACCATCTTCGGGGTGCCATCTTCGTTGACTTCCTTCACGGTCACGAGCACCGGATTGCCGGCATCGTCAAGCTTTGCGACCCTGCGGGTCACCATGTTGCCGTTCTCGTCGACTTCCGGTTCGTAAATCACGTTACCCTGGTCGTCGAGTTCGGCCATGCCGAAGGAAACCAGGAGTTCGGCCTTCTTCTTCTGAGCTTCAGTCGGAGAAAGGCCCTTACCGGCCTGACCCATAATGATGTCGACCGGGTTGTTGTCGCCAAGACGCGGCAAGGCGAAGTTCAATGCCACTGCAAAAACGAAGGTCAGGAGATACCAGAACCCCTTCTGCAGGACATAGCGTAGCATAGGATATTGTTTAAGCATTTGTATTCCTTTAACCTTTATTTAGCAAGCTTTAAGTTCCAGAGGATCTTGGTACCCGAAGCCACCCACGGCAGCTGGGCCGGAGCGTACGGATTTTCGGCGGTGGGCCAGTTCGTCCACACGCGGTCGCTGAATTCGTAGAACTGTTCAGGCAGGTAAACCAGCGGAATAGAGGGCTGGTCTTCCATAAAGATCTTGTTGAGTTCGCGGTAGGCCTTCGCGATTTCCACGGAGTCCGTCATCAGAGGAATTGCAGACAAAAGCTGATCCACTTCGGGGCGGAAACCTTCGGAACCCGGCTGGTTGTAACGGCCGATGTTCACGCCAGCCCAGGCACCAAGCGGCTGCCAGTCGCGGCTAGCCATGATTTCGTTGAAGCGGCTCCACGGAAGAGACGGAGTCACGTCAGCAACGGGCTTGTGCATCACGAGGTCAAAGTTGCCGAGACCCATGGCCGGCCAGTAGGAACCGCCATCCACGAAACCTTCGCGGATATCGATACCGGCCTTGCGCATACCTTCGACAGCGATGGTCACCATGGCTTCCCAGTCAGTCCAGCCGTTCGGACTAGTGATGTAGAGAGTCGGGAGACGTTCGCCCTTGGCATTTTCCATGTGGTCCAAGGTACCGTCGTCGTTAAACACGGACTTGAAGCCCGCTTCGGAAAGAATCTGCTTCACGGCGGCGAGGCGTTCGGCTTCATCGCTGATGCCAAGGTTCACACCGTACTTTTCGAGGTCTTCGTCAACAATGTACTTGCCTTCGAGATCCGTCGGCATGATGAGGCCGGCCTTAAGCGTAGAGGTGTAGTTGGAAACGGCGAACTGGCGGAGCGCGTTGTAGTCGATAGCCGTAGCGAGGGCACGACGGAAGCGCTTGTCGTTCAGGGGTTCCTTAAGGGTGTTGATCACGAGCATGGGCATTGCACCCGGACGGAAGTAAGGCGGCTCGTTCCACCAGGTGTGGACGCCGGCCGAAGCCTTACGTGCGATACGCGGGATGAAGCTCTGGGATGCGTCGAGGTTGCCTTCGCGCATGGCGATCGTGTTATGTTCGTTGTTCTTGTAGATCGGGTGAACGATATACTTCGGAGCCGGGAGCTGGCCATCATGGAGGGCGGCGTTGCCCCAGTAGTCGTCGCGGCGTTCAAGAATGATCTTGTTCGGGTCGGCACTACGCAGATTGTACGGGCCGGACACCACCGGATTCTGGTCCATCGGGAGCTTCTTCGTCTCGTCGAGGCCCTTTTCCTTGATCAGCGGTTCGAACACGTGGGACGGAGCGATACGGGTAGACTGCAACATGTCACGCACGGTCAGCGGGTTGTTGCGCTTGTCCTTTGCCACCATAAAGGAGAGACGTTCAGCAACGGTACCGTCCTCGTTCTTCTTCAAGGTGTCGATATGAATAGCGGAAATCTGTTCGGTAGAGTTGATGGAACCGCGCAGGAACATGAAGGTCACGTCGGTAGAAGTCACCGGCTTACCGTCGCTCCACTTGGCGGCGGGGTTCAGGTCCACAACGATGGAGTCGTTATTGGAAAGCTCTTCGACCAAGGTGCCCAGAAGGGGTTCGATCTTACCATTCAGGGAGTTGTAGGTGATGAGCGGTTCGTACATCAGGTTGAAGCGTCCGCCCACCGGCCAGGAAGCCATCCAGCTTTCAGCTAGCGGGTTAAACGAACCCGGAGCGTCGTTCTGCTGGCCCGACAAGTACAGCGTCTGTTGACGGGGAAGCGCGCCACCCAGATCACCTTCCGATGCTGCGTCGCCGCAACCCGAAAGGAGCGCACCGGATGCCGAGAGCGCAAGCGCCGTCTTGGCAATCGATTTCAATCCAATCATTTGTGTCCTCTTTTTATAGCTATAAAAAGCTTGTGTGAAAAAATTTCTCCCGTAATATAGATTTAAATGAAAAAATTGTTCTGCGCTTTTTAAAAAATAGTGTTTACAAAGGCATCTTTTTTCGCGACATCTATTTCTTGGGACGACTACCGTTTATAGAAGTTTACACAAAGACGATAAACAGGCCGACACAGCTAATTTATATACAAACTAACTTTATGTTACATACAAAAGAAGCCGCTCCGTTGAGAGCGACTTCTCTTAGTAAGTTCTAATGGTTTAAGAAATTACTTCTTGCAGCCCTTCTTGCAAGCGGTCTTCTTAGCAGCCGGAGCCTTGCAGTTCTTGCGCGGGTCACCGGCGTACACGGCAGCCTTGCCGAGTTCTTCTTCGATGCGGAGGAGGCGGTTGTACTTGCAAATGCGGTCCGTACGGGAGAGAGAACCGGTCTTGATCTGGCCAGCGGCGGTACCGACGGCGAGGTCAGCGATGAAGGTGTCTTCGGTTTCGCCAGAGCGGTGAGAAACGATCGGAGCATAGCCTTCGTTCTGGGCGCGCTTGATAGCAGCGAGAGTTTCGGACACAGAACCCACCTGGTTCACCTTGATGAGGATAGCGTTGGCGATGCCAGCCTTGATGCCTTCGTCGAAGATGGTCGGGTTGGTAACGAACAGGTCGT